>Ga0247727_10001318_pt1 | contig 59313 bp, 51 predicted proteins | sample WisWelCaveWW1625_FD_202498 | JGI IMG/M metagenome (GOLD analysis project Ga0247727, IMG submission 202498) | Biofilm microbial communities from Wishing Well Cave, Virginia, United States - WW16-25 | ecosystem: Environmental > Aquatic > Deep subsurface > Groundwater > Cave microbial mat | place...
GCGGAATAGTTTATGCTTATGCAGTTGCACAAGATGGCTCGATTATCGGCTTAGTAGACCCATTAACAGCAATTGACCCTACAAGCACAGGCGTTCCAACGGAATACAGTATTCAGCAGAACTATCCTAATCCGTTCAACCCAAGCACGACAATCAAGTATGCAATTCCTCAATCAGGAAATGTGTCAATCAAGATTTATGATATGCTTGGCAGTGAAGTGATGACTGTTGTTAATAAATATCACACAACAGGAAATTACATCGAGAACATTGACTTGAGCGGTTATGCATCGGGTGTTTATTATTATTCAATCGTCTCAGGTGATTTCACACAGACAAAGAAGATGACCTTAGTGAAATAGTGAAAAGGTGACCCTGAAACAATACCGTATCAAAGTACGGCACAAGGTTCAGGGTTTAATAGCGAAATAGCGAATTTAAGCCCGGCAGAGATGTCGGGCTTTTTATTTATGAGGTTAGAGTAATTTGTCTGATATATATTGTTTAATAGAATCTATGGAAACTCTCTCCTGCTTCATCGAATCTCTTTCGCGGATTGTAACGCTTCCGTCTTTCATTGTATCGTAATCAATCGTAACACAGAACGGAGTTCCGCATTCGTCCTGTCTGCGGTAACGTCTTCCGACTGCACCGGAATCATCATAAAATGTTTTGAAATATTTTTGCAGGTCTTTATAAATTGTATGAGCTTTCTCATCAAGCCCGTCTTTGTTGACGAGAGGGAAGACTGCACATTTAATCGGGGCAAGCTTGGGATTAAACCTGAGCACAACCCGTTTTTCTGATTTTCCTTCTGCGGAAACCGCTTCATCTTCTTCGTATGCATTTGTGAGAAAAGCCATGTACCCGCGTGATGCACCCGCAGAAGTTTCAACCACGAAAGGAATAAATCTTTCTTTTGTCTGGTCATCGAAGTATTCAAGTTTCTTGCCGGAGAATTTTGTGTGCTGTGATAAATCGAAATCACTTCTGTTGTGTATCCCTTCAATCTCACCCCATCCGAACGGAAACATGAATTCAATGTCAACTGCTGACTTTGCGTAGTGGGCAAGCTTGTCTGCGGGATGCGGCTCGAATTTTAAGTTTTCTTTTTTAATGCCAAGCTCAGTCCACCAATTCAATCTTTGTCTTTTCCAATCTTCATAAAGTTTTTCATCATCACCGGGCTTGCAGAAATACTGCATTTCCATCTGCTCAAACTCGCGTGTGCGGAAAAGAAAATTCTTCGTGTTGATTTCGTTGCGGAAAGCTTTTCCGATTTGTGCAATCCCGAACGGAAGCTTTTGGCGGGATGATTCGCGGACATTGTTGAAGTTCACAAAAATTCCCTGTGCAGTTTCGGGGCGGAGGTAAACAACATTGTCTTCGCTTTCAATTGCTCCGATGAAAGTTTTGAACATAAGATTGAACTTGCGTGCTTCGGTGAACTTACCTTCTTCCATACACTTCGAAGCTTTGCGTCCTTTGTAGCCCTTGTTTCCGCACTCCGCATCTTCGATTTGGTCAGCGCGAAATCTCGATTTACATTCTTTGCAGTCAATCATCGGGTCGGTAAAATTCTCAACGTGTCCCGAAGCTTCCCACACCTTCGGATGCATTAATATAGAAGCGTCAAGTCCTTCGATGTCGTCGCGGTAAGTCATTGACTTCCACCATTCACGCTTGATGTTGTTCAGCAGCTCTACACCGAGCGGACCGTAATCCCAGCATCCGTTAAGACCGCCGTAAATTTCAGATGACTGAAAAATAAATCCTCTGCGTTTGCAGAGTGATACAATCTTTTCCATTAAATCGTTCTTTTGTGGTTTGATGCTCATAAAGATTTTGTTGAAAGGCAACATACTTGAACAAAAATTTTGTAAAAAGGAAAATTGAATTGTAACTGCAAGCGGCAGAAATTATTTTGGATGATTAATTAATCTAAAGAATTGCAATACGACCCTATTAAAGATAAGCTCGGTGCTTTTGTAAAACGAAATGTCTTTCTGCGGAAAATTTTTTACAGGATGCTTGGCTTGATGTTTTTGCGTGAATGGTATGTGAAACGGAAAATCAAAGAGCTTTACGGAAACTCATCACCAGAAAAAATTTTCGATGCCGGAAGCGGCTTCGGACAATACTCTTATTTCATGTCGAAGAAGTTTCGAGAGAGTGAAATTACTTCAGTTGACGTTAAAGTTGATTACATCGATGACTGCAAATATTTCTTTTCAAAAAGAGGATTGAACAATACAGAATTTTCTGTTGCCGACCTGACGAAAATAAAATATGAAAATGAATTCGATTTTGTTCTATCTGTTGACGTAATGGAGCACATCGAAGATGATAGCGGTGTGTTCAGAAATTTTTATCGTGCATTGAAAAAAGGCGGAAGGGTTTTAATCAACACACCATCCAATCTTGGCGGAAGCGATGTAGATGAGGAACATGGTGAAAGCTTCATTGGTGAGCATGTAAGAGACGGTTACTCAAAAGAAGATATTTGCTCGAAGCTTGAACAAGCAGGATTTAAAATCGAAAGCTTCGAATATACTTATGGCAATTGGGGAAATCTTTACTGGAGGATTGGAATAAAAATCCCTATGATGCTTCTGAATAAATCACAAATCTTTTTCTTGATACTTCCATTTTATTATTTACTAACCATCTGCTGGGTGCTTCTGTTCATGTGGCTTGATGTGAATGAGAAAAATAAAAAAGAAGGAACTGGAGTGCTGGTAGTAGGATGTAAATCATAAATATTTTTTGAACCACCTATTATAATTGAAAAAAGTTTTAATCATCTCATATTACTTCCCTCCTTCCGGCGGCTCCGGTGTTCAGCGGGTTTTAAAATTTGTAAAATATCTTCCGCAATTCGGATGGAAGCCGGTTGTTTATACTGTAGAGAACGGTGAATATCCAATCATTGATAAGTCGCTTGAGAAAGATATTCCGAAGGAAGCTGAAGTAATCCGTTCTAAGATTTGGGAGCCGTATAATCTCTACAAGAAATTTATCGGTGCATCAAGTGATGCAGCTATCAGCCCCGGGTTTGTTCATGAAAATAAGAAACCAAAATTGACTCAGCGAATTGCACAATGGATACGCGGTAATGTTTTTATCCCCGATGCAAGGAAATTCTGGATAAAACCATCGATAAAATTTTTAACACGCTACCTTAAACAAAATCCTGTAGATGCAATTATTTCAAGCGGACCGCCGCATAGCTGTCATCTCATCGCACTTGGCTTGAAGAAGCAATTAGGAATAAAATGGCTCGCCGACTTCCGCGACCCGTGGACAAAAATTTATTATTACGACAAGCTTCATCACACAAAAAGCTCTCACAAAAAAAATCTAAGGTTGGAAAAAGAAGTTCTTGCAAGTGCCGATGAAGTGATTGTTGTCGGAGAAACGATGAAAAAAGAATTTTCTGATGTTAGAAAAGATAACATACATGTTATCACAAACGGCTATGATGAAGATGATATTATTTCTGATAAGAAAATGTTGGATGAAAAATTTTCCATTGTTTACACAGGATATCTTGTTGGCGACGAAAATTCAACATCTCTCTGGCAAGCATTGAAAACTATAATTAATTCAAACGATGATTTCCGCTCAAAGCTTCATTTAAAATTTGTCGGCAAGGTTGACGTGAAAGTTAAAAACGAAATTTCTTCATTCGGTCTTGATGAATATTCCGAGTTCATTGATTACAAACCGCACGATGAAGTAACCGCTTACCAGCAATCTGCACAAGTACTTTTGCTTTTGCTGAATGACACTCAAGCTTTCAAAGGAATTCTGACAGGAAAAATGTTTGAATATCTTGCATCGAAACGCCCGATACTTTGCATCGGCTCGATTGACGGCGATGCTGCGAAAATTATAAATGAAACTAAAAGCGGTGTGGTACTGAGAAGCGATGATGAGAACGGCATCAAAGAAAAAATATTGGAATTTTTTGAGAAGTATAAATCGAATAATTTACATGTAAACAGCATCGGGATAGAAAAGTATTCACGCAGAAATCTTACCTCAGAACTGGTTCGTATCTTAAATAAATAACATCAAAGAATGTCAAAGCAAAAAGTTACTCAGACAAAATCTTCATTAAAAAAAGAAGCTCAGCAAAGCACAACGTTTGATTTGATTCCGCAAAAATTTCAGACGCCTGTGTTTCTCGGAATAATTCTTTTGCTAATCATAATTTTTTTCAATGCCGGATTATTCAGCGGAAAAACTTTCGGCTCGGCGGATAACATTGCTTCGCGAAGCTTTGAAACATTTGTGAACGATGCAAAAGCAAAAGGCGAGTTTCCTCTCTGGACACCATACATTTTCGGTGGAATGCCGAGCTTCGCAGCACTCATCGCTTACCCTGAAAGAATGTATGACATTTCAAATGCGATTTGGGTAACCGTTCGCGGCGGTTTGTATTCTATCTTCGGAGATAATCCTGTCTGGCAGATTGTGCTGCTCTACATAATTTTTGCTTTCGGATTTTATTTCTACGAGCTATATAAATTCAAAGATAAATTAATCGCACTTTACTGCGGGCTTGCTTCGGTTTTTATCACCCCAATCATCCAGCTTGTTATCGTTGGGCATAACACAAAAGTAATTGCTGTTATGATGTTCCCGTGGATTCTCCTGATGGTTGAACGATTATATGATTTGTTTGAGTCGGGTTCTCTGAAGGAAAATCTTTTCAAAGTCATTCTGAATTTTTCCGTTCTCGTTTTTTTGATTCACGTCCAGATGAGCTCGAATCATATCCAGATGCAGTTTTATTTTTATATGCTGATTGGATTGTACCTGCTCTACCGTTTGATTCATTCACTGATAAAAAAAGAAAAAACTGCTCCTGCTTTAAAATTATTTGCTGTGTTTATTCTTGCTGCGGGATTCTCTGCAATGATGTATGCCGATTCATATTTGTCTGTTAAGGAATACAACAAGTATTCTATCCGCGGGTTAACGGCTATTACGAAATCCCTTCCTGAAAATCAAAACAGCAAAGATTCCGAGCCGCTCGATTATGAGTATGCAACCAACTGGTCTTTCAGTCCAACAGAAGTTATGACATTCTTCGTTCCTTACTGGGCGGGCTTCGGTGACGTTGAAGTGAAAGGACAACGGACGAATACTTATTGGGGGCAAATGCCGTTCACAACTTCTCCTATGTATTTTGGAATCATCACGATTCTTCTTGCGTTCATCGGAATTTATTACAACTTCAAAAAAAATATTCTCGTTCAATCATTAACAATAATTTCTTTCATTGCTCTCATCGTTTCGTTCGGAAGAACGTTTCCTGTTTTGTACGATATTATGTTTTACAATCTTCCGTTCTTCTCAAGCTTCCGTGCACCGGTGATGATTCATATCATCATCAATGTTGCATTCGTGATTCTTGCAGGAATCGGAATCAAAACAATCATAGAGCTTGCAAAAGATAAAGCCGCTTCGGGAAAGTTTGTTAATAGTGCAAAGTTTATTTATCCGCTTCTTGCACTGCCTATTATTTTTTCTATCATCGGCTTCGAAAGTTTTTATACTTCTTCGGTTCAAAGCAGTCCGCTTATTCAAAAGATTCAGCAGCAGGGAGCAAACCCGCAACAAATTACTCAATACATTGCACAGATTGCATCTGTTGCATACTCGAATGTGAAATCGGAAATGCTTCTGGTCGGAGTTCTTCTGCTTGCAGCATTTTCGCTTTGTTATTTTTACTTGAAAGGAAGTTTGAAGTATAATCTGCTTGTTCTTGGTTTGATTACACTCTGTGTTTTTGATTTGTGGCACATCGGTTTTAAGACTTTGCATTGGGATAATAAAACGGAGAGCGATGCTGTTTTCAAAACGCCGGATTATGTTGACTGGATTTTGAAGAATGAAAAAAATCTGAACGAGTTCCGCGTCCTTGAGCTGAACAGCGGGGGAGCCGTGAGAGGAAATAATTTCGCGTTCTGGAGAATCCAAAGCTTGTACGGCTACCAGGGAGCAAAGCTCAGAATCTACCAGGACATGGACGACATTGCCGGGCAGGTTAATCCGACTTATTGGAAGATTGCGAATATGAAATATCTCATCATGGACAAGCCCGTTGAAGACAGCTCACTTCATGTTGTTTTCAAAGGAAGCAAAAGTGTTATCCTGAACAAAGATTATAAACCGAAAGCATTTTTTGTCAGTGGTTATAAGGTCGCGAGCGGAATTGATATTCTGAACAGCATTAAAAATAATTCATTCGACCCAACCAAGATTGCATTTCTTGAAAAAGAGCCGTCACAGAAAATTGATGCTGCTGATTCAACTTGCAAAGCAACTCTTACAAATTATGAGCTTCACAATATTTCATTCGACGTAGAAGCTAAGGGAAATAATCTTTTACACGTGAGCGAAGTTTATTATCCAGCTGGGTGGAAAGCATTCGTTGACGGACAGGAAACTGAAATCTACAAAACGAATTATCTTTTCCGAAGCATTGTTGTTCCTGCGGGTAAACATAAAGTTGAATTCAAGTTTGAGCCGCAGGCATATTACACTGGCAAAACAATTTCTGTTGGTGCAAATGTAGTGCTGCTGATTTTGTTTGCGGGCTCGCTGGGAGTTGTGTTGATGAAGCGGAAGAAGTTAACCGAAAAGGTTAGTGACAAAATTGGTTAAAACGGTTGTATGTTTTAAAGCATAGAGCTATTTTATATAAATAACTTTATAATTCAATTATGAAAAAAATAATTTTATGGATGTTATTTGTTACAATTCAAATATATTCACAATGGGTACCTTTAACATCTCCATCTAGCAGCACATTCAACTCTGTACAATTTTTAAATCCCAATACAGGTTTTATATGTGGGAATCTGAATGGCAATGTAATAAAAACTACGGACGGAGGAGTAAGCTGGATATTTACTGTTACTGGTTCAACAAGCACGTTCTATGATACATATTTTGAAAATACACAAACTGGTTATGTTGCTGGGTCTATTCAACAGATTGTAAAAACCACAAACTCAGGTACAAACTGGGACATAAAAACCAGTGGCAGTAGTACACTTTACTCATTATCCTTTCCAACTTCGACAACAGGTTATTCTGTTGGAGGTTCACCAACCGTTTTAATCAAATCAACAGATGGAGGAAATAACTGGAGTACTCTCACTCCACCGACGAGTAACATCTTAAAGAGCATTTTTTTTGTTGATAATTTTACTGGGTGGACTTGTGGTTCTTCAGGTACAATTTGGAAAACTACAGATGGATGCACATCATGGATTCCCCAAACACAATCCTCGTCCTTTAGTTTTGAAAAAATTATTTTTATTAATCCCAACAATGGAATAGTAATTGGTTTGAACGGCATTGCTTTTAAAACAACAAATTCAGGCACCAACTGGATTCAGCAATCTACAGGTGTTACAAATAACTTATATGATATAGCTTACATTGCTCCGAATACTTTTTGGGCAGTTGGCGTGACCAGAATATTAAAATCTACTGATAATGGTAACACATGGTTATTTCAAACTAATCCGAGTCCTTCATCTACATATAATTCCATTCATATGGTTGATGCAAACACAGGATACATAGTAGGAAATAGTGGCATATTATTAAAAACTACAAATGGAGGAGGCCCTACAGTACTTCCATGTTTTACAAAGGTTGTTAATGGAATCATAGTTAATGATAATTCATGGAGCCAAGGTTGTGCTTGGGGCGATTATGACAGTGATGGGGACCAGGATTTAGTAGTTGTAAGTTATAATAACGGTTGTCCAACCTGTACTTACCCATTTTTATTGTATAGAAACGATGGCGGAACTTTCACAAAGATTTTAACGGGACCGATTGCCACTGAAATCAACAGAGGTTTCGGCTGTTCATGGGGTGATTATGATAATGACGGAAGGTTAGATTTATTTGTCGCAGCGTCTATGGGAAGTCCGAATAATTTACTTTACCATAACGAGGGAGGCGGGAATTTTACTAAGATTACAAGCGGAAGTATTGTTAACGATGGAGGAAACAGCGTTGGATGTGCATGGATTGATTATGACAGAGATGGATGGCTTGATATGTTTGTTGTTAACATTTATAGTGAAAATGATTTCTTATATAAAAATAATGGTAACGGAACTTTTACGAAAATAACTTCGGGTACAATTGTAAATGACGGGAGTTACGGACGAGGCTGCTGTGTTGGAGATTATGATAATGATGGCTGGATAGATATTTTCATAGCATGTTTTAGCGGACAAACTGACAGATTATATAAAAATAATGGCAACGGAACTTTTACATTAACAACAGGAGTAATTCCAACTGATAATTATTGGGGCTGCGGCGGGGACTTCGGGGATTATGATAACGACGGCTTTCTTGATTTATTTGTTACAAACCAAAACGGATTAAATAGACTGTATCATAACAATGGCAATGGGACATTTACTTTGACGAACTCACTTCCAAGCAATGAAACCGGACCAACTAGTTATGGATGTGTTTGGGCTGATTATGATAATGATGGAAGATTAGATTTGTATGTATCAAACTTCGGAGGAGCAAATGCATTTCTTTATAAAAATAATGGCAGTGGAAATTTCTCAAGAGTTCTGAATGAAAGTTTGGTTAATGACTTTGCTTATACCGTTGCGAATTCTATAATAGATATTAACTCAGATGGTAAAATAGATTTCTTCAGTACAAATAATGGTTCCACTTCTCCGCTAAATGATTTGCTTTACATGAACAATTGCGGTACCGGGAATTATTTAGGACTTAAGCTGAAAGGATGCACATTGAATAAAAGTGCAATCGGTGCAAAGGTTATTGTGAAAGCTGGAGGTATTACTTACATCAGAGAACTTTCTGGTGGTCAAGGTCTTCTTTCACAAAGCACTCATTTTCAGCATTTCGGATTGGGAAGCTCAACAATAGTTGATTCGGTTATTGTACGATGGACAACTGGGAATGTCCAACGGTCATCAAACGTTTCTGTCAATCAATATATATTGGTTGACGAATGTTTATTAGGTTTAATTTCCAATACAAATGAAATTCCTAAGGATTTTTCTCTGTCCCAGAATTATCCAAACCCTTTCAATCCTTTAACGAAGATTAAATTTGCATTACCCAGAAATACTGTTGCTTCTCTGAAAATATTTGATGTTTCGGGTAAAGAAGTTTCAGTATTAATTAATCAGGAATTGCAAGCGGGTTATTTTGAGTACGAGTTTGATGCAAATTCATTGAGTTCAGGAATATATTTTTACAAAATTATAGCAGGGAATTTCTCTGAAACTAAAAAAATGGTTTTAGTTAAATAGAAAATAGAGTTGTAGTCAAGAGCAGGACTGATGTCCTGCTTTTTTTTTTGTATTCAATAGTTCATATTTGGTTTTTTAGAAGTCATTAAAGAAGATAACTAATGAGCAATCTGTCGAGTTTACCAAAAGATGTTAAAGCAATTATTAATCCGCCGATATGGGATAGCTATCATTATGTCAGTGTTCTGCTCAGAAAAACATACGAGAGAGCAATTGAAAAAATTCCTAAACAAAACAAAAAGTTTGTTATTCTTGATTACGGCTGCGGCTCGAAACCATATAAATATTTGTTTGAGAATCATATTGAAAAATATATTGGTGTCGATATTGGTGACAATCCACACGCAGACTTTCAAATACTTCCGGGCGAAAGATTAAAATTTGAAGATAACACTTTTGACATAGTTATTTCATCACAGGTATTAGAGCATGTTCAGGAAGTTGATGAGTATGTGAATGAATGTTATCGTGTTCTTAAAAAAGATGGCTGTCTTTTGCTTTCAACACATGGAACATGGCAGTATCATGCAGCACCTTACGATTTCAATAGATGGACTTCAATTGGCTTAAAAATTTTGTTGGAGCGTTTTAATTTTGAAGTGACAGATTTTTATCCTGTTCTTGGACAGCTCGCTCTTACCTCTCAGCTAAGATTAAGTTTTTATTATTCTGCTGCTAATTTTCTTGGTGTCATAGGTAAAATTATTTTATTACCGGTTTCTATTTTTTATCAGGCGAAAATGAAAATCGAGGATTTAATGACTCCGCAAAGAGTGAAAGAAAGGGATTCAGCAATCTTTGTTGTTCTTGCAAGGAAACCATAATCGATGAAAAATAAAATTCTTTTCATTAAAAGACACGATTCAAACGCAAAGTTCGTTACCAATGACATACCAATTTTAAAATCGAAATATGATGTCAAAGTTGATGAGGTAAATGTTTCCAAAAGCATTGCTTTCATTTTTACTTTCACTGTTAAATTCTTTGGTTACCTTTTTTCGCTTTGGAGATATGACTTAGTTTACATTTGGTTCGCTGATTACCATTCCTTCCTTCCAATTTTATTTTCAAAGCTGTTTCGTAAAAAAAGTATTATCTGTGCAGGCGGGTATGAGTCAACGTATATTCCAGAAATTGACATGGGAGTTTTCACCAAGGCAACTTTACGGAAACGGCTCAGATGTTTTTGTGCAAGTTATTCATTAAAGAACTGCGATTTGATTTTACCGGTGGATGAATCACTGATTGAACATGAGAACAGTTACATCTATTCAGACAAACCGGGTAAACCGATTTTAAAAGACGGGATAAAAAATTTTGTTCAGGTCAAAGGAAGATTTGAAACGGTTCATCTTTCTTATGATTCGGATTACTTCAAAAAAAATCCTTCTATTAAAAAAGAAAAGGCAGTTGTAAGTGTAGGATTGATTACAAATGAAAATGAATTCAGACGCAAAGGGTTTGATGTTCTTGTTGAATCATCAAAAGTATTAACAGATACAAAATTTATTCTTGCCGGGCTGAGCGATGAATATTTCCAAAAGCTAAAATCACTGAACTTAAATAATCTGGAGCTATACAAAACAGTCAGCTACGATAAGCTCATTGAGTTATTCAGCCGCGCAAAAGTTTATTCCCAGCTTTCACTGTTCGAAGGAATGCCAAGCACGATTTGTGAAGCGATGTTGTGCGAATGCATTCCTGTCGGCTCAAGTGTGAATGCTATTCCTCACATCATCGGAGATTGCGGTTTCGTTGTTCATGAAAAAAATATTCAAGCAATAACTAAAGCATTGTCTGATGCTCTCAATGCCGATAACTCACTGGCTATAAAATCCCGCGAAAGAATTATTTCTCTTTTCTCACCGGCTAAACGCCAGTCACATATTCTTCGGCATGTCGATACTCTATTGAAAATTTAAGGATTGATTGGGTGGGCTAAAGCCCATTTTATTGTGTTGTATTATTAACCACGACCTAAAGGTCGTGGCAATTCTTATCCGGGAGGCCAGTTCATTATTCTTCCTGCGAGCAAATGAAGATGAAGATGAAAAACACTCTGCCCTGCTTCTTCACCGCAGTTCATTACAAGCCGATAGCTTTCAAGCTTCATTTCTTTTGCAATGTGTGAAGCAACTGCAATCAGCTTTCCTGCAATGCTGCAATTTGCATCGTCAACTTCGTAAGGTGAGCGGATAAATGTTTTAGGAATAATTAAAATGTGAACAGGTGCCTGCGGGTTAATGTCTTTGAAAGCGAGAACTTCATCGGTTTCGTAAACAATGTCTGCAGGAATTTCTTTTCGGATTATTTTGCTGAAAATTGTTTCACTCATTTCTCACAATCAATTGTCGGGTTAATTTGATTCGCCTGTTGTTACAATAAAAGAGTCAGTATAACCCAGACTTTTTACATAATCTAATTTTGCCAGCGCCTCATCTTTATTGGTGTACTTGCCTATTCTGACTTTATTGCTTTTTCCGGATTTATAATTGTAAACTTCATTGCCAAGCTTAGATAACGCTTCTGCAAAAAATTCCTCAAAGTTACTTTGGCTGTTGAAAGCCCCGATTTGTAAAATAAAAGTTGATGAATAATTTTTCCCCGTTTTATTTTGATTGCTTTCGTCAATAAAAGAGTCAGCATACCCCAAGCTTTTTATATAATCTAATTTAACCAATGCCTCAGCTTTATTGCTGAACTTACCGATTCTGACTTTATTTATTTTTCCGGATTTATAATTATAAACTTCATTACCAAGCTTGTCTATCGCTTTTGCAAAAAACTTTTCAAAGTTACTTTGGTTTTTAAAAGCTCCGATTTGTAAAATGAAAGCGGATGAGTCATTTTTTCCGGTTTTATTTTTATTTCTCTCGTCTGTTAAATCGGGAGGTTTTATTTTGTTTGTATCGCGGATTATATCTGTGATTTCATTTCCCTGATTATATAAATCAGGAGGTTTGATGTTGCTTGTATCACCGTTTAAACTTGCCAGAAGTTTAATTTCATAAAGCTTCGGCTGAATTTTTTTTGAGTATTCCGAGTTCGGGTCGAGGTCGAAAAGCTCTGAGTAAATTTTTATTGCATTGTTGGGCTGCTTTAAAATGTTTTCATAAATCCATCCTGCAGCATAGCGTGCTTTGCTTGTGTGTTTTGTCCCGGGATACTGAGTGAAGATGGTTGTGAAAATCTGTAGTGCAGAATTGTAATCGTTTTTCTCAAGGTAAATCTCACCCAAAGCATACAAACTGTCGGAAATATCTTTTGTTTCTGTTTCAACAAGAGGAAGATCCAAAAGACGCCTGCTCTCGTTTGAGATTGTAGAAATCGGAAACTCATCCACAATTCTGTGAAGCATCTCATCCGCCTTCCCGCTCTGACCATTGTTTCTGTAAAGATTTGCCAATGCCAAAAGAACTTTACTTTTGTAATCGTATTCATAAGTTTCATCAAATGCCTGCATAAAATAATATTCTGCCGAGTCAATCCTGTTGAGCTCGTATTGAAAAAGTTCCGCAAGCTCATATTTTGCTTTTGCATTTTTCTCAGCTTTCAACCGTGTTGAATCGATATTTTGGTCAGGTGTTTTGATTGTATCAATTTTTGTTACCTGTGAATCTTTTTTAATCTCTGTTTTTTTTTGCTGTATCAGACCCGGCTCATCATTCAATCTCTCAAGCGAGTCGAGAATCCTGTTTATTCTGTCTTCAGTTGAATCCTGCATTGAATATCCACCCGGCTTCGGGCGGTGTTCACCTGCATCACCATCTATTGTGTCTTTTCGCAGTTCCTTTTCTTTAGTTTCTTCTAGAGTATCCTTTTTTAAAGAATCGTTGAAATCGGTGATGGTCGTTGAACCGATAGTCACAGAGTCAAGCTCTAAATATTTTTTGTAAGTACTAAGCTTCGGCTCAACTTTTTTTGAGAATTCCGATTTAGGGTCGAGTTCGACCAACTCTCTGTAAATAATTAAAGCACGGTCTGGCAATATTAAAATGTTTTCATAAATCCAGCCGGCAGCATAGCGTGACCTGCTTGCATGCTTTGTCTCAGGGTATTGTGAAAAGACAGTTGCGAAAATCCGAAGTGCTGAATTGTAATCCTTTGACTCAAGATAAAATTCACCCAGGTTATATAAGCTGTCGGAAATATCCGTTGCATCATTTTCAACAAGAGGAAGATTCAGAATCCGCCTGCTTTCATTAGCAGTAATGGACTTTGGGAATTCATCAACAATTTTACGGAGAACCTCATCAGCTTTTTCGTTGTGCCCGTTATTTCTGTAAAGGTTTGACAAAGCGAAAAGAACTTTACTTTTGTAATCGTAATTATTATCATAAGTGTCGTTTAATGACTGCAGAAAATAATATTCGGCAGAGTCAATTCTGTAAAGTTCATATTGAAAAACTTCTGCGAGCTCATACTTTGCTTTCGTAATATTCTCAGCTTTTAATTGTGTTGAATCAATTTTTTTTTCCGGTGTTTTAAGTGAATCGGTTTTAGTAAGCTGTGAATCTTTTTTCAACCCTAATTCTATGAGAGGATTCTCTCCTGATTCTGTATTCAACTTCATCAGCGAGTCAAGAAGCTTATTCAATTCCTCTGTTGAATCCTGCAGCATTGAAAAACCACCCGGCTTTGGAGGGTTTTCACCACCATCGCCTTTTAGCGGGTCTTTGCCCGGGTCTGTTTCTTTCAACAGTTCTTTTTGAGTATTCTTTTTGAAGAGGTTGTCGTAGTCGGTGTTTATTGCTGAACCGGTGATTACTGAGCGAAGCTCAAAATATTTTTTGTATGTCTTGAGCTTTGCCTGAATAATTTTTGAATTTACTCCGCCGTTGTATTCTTCACTTGAAAATTTATAATACCTGTATGCGTTTAAGTAATCGTCTTTTTCCGTTTCATAATATTTTGCAATCTGAAAGCTCGCATCTCCCGATGCCTGTGTTTTGGGATAAGTTTTAATTACGTAGAAGTATTGGCTTAGGGCAAGTTTCTTGTCACCCTTTACTTCATAGTTTAGAGCTTTTAAAAACTCAAACTGTGAAAGATACTCGTTGAGGTCTTTATATTTTACAATCATTTTGTCAATAAGCGGAGCAGCCGAGGAATGATTTTTTGAAAAGATGAGATATTTCAAATGGTTATATCTTGCAAGATATTCGAGGTCGAAAGATGTTCCGTAATCATGAACCTTGTCAAATTCAATTGCCGCTTTGCTGTAATTGTTCCTCGCAGTAACAGAGGCAATAACATACTGCATCTGTGCTTTGAATTCATTGTCGTCGGAGTTGTCGATGGATTTTCTGAAATTGATTACGGCTGATTCGTAATCTTTTCTGTCGAGATAATATTCTGCTAATGCCTGGAACGCTCCTGCTTTTACAACCGGGTTCATGGAATTCCTTGAAAGATTTTCCAGACGCTCAAGTGCAATTTTTGTATTGCCCATACGAAGCTGTGTGCGCGAAAGAAAAAGGAGTGCTTCTTCAACCAGGTTGCTTGTCGAAAGCTTGGAGATGAACTCGCTGAACTTTCGTTCGGCTTTTAAATTGTCACCCTGGTAGTAATAACATTTTCCAATGAGAAGAACAGCATCATCAAGAAACTGGCTGCTTTTGTGAAACTGGATTACCTTGGAAGATTTTTCAATTGACTTATTAAAATTGTCGGTTGCTTCCTGTGTGAGCTTTTGTGTGATAAAAAGCGAATCGAGACGTTCGCTGTATGTTGAAAGAATTCTGATTACATAATCTTCGTATGCATTATCAAAATTTTCTTTTGCGTTGTAATATGTATTGAAGTAGGTTGAAAAATTTTCAATTCTGTTTCCGGGAAACATAAAAGTTGTGAAGTCCTGAAAATCCGGGTTGAGAGTTATGTTATAATTCGGCTCCGGGTCTTCAACGTTCGGGTTTTCCTCGTATGTTTTATAATTGAATGACGAGCATGAACAGAACAGCAAAGCCGTCAGAGCTATTGAAACTTTATACATAAATGTTTTTTGTATGAGAAAATTAAGCCATTAATAAAATAAAAACAATGAAGTATATATTTGGGTTTATTTAAGCAAAACCATTTTTATAGTCTTTGAAAAATCTTTTGTAAGCAATCTGCAAAAATAAATTCCCGACGCAAAATTTCTTCCGTCAAAGGAAACTTTTTGAAAGCCTGCACTCGTATAACCATCGAACAAAGTTGCAGCTTTTCTTCCCCTTGAATCATAAACAGAAACATTTGTATTCGTATTAACGGGGAATGCGAACTCTATGCTTGTTATTGGATTGAACGGGTTTGGGTAATTTTGTTTAAGGTAATATGATGTAGGAATCTGTTCACCGTTTTGGTTAATGTCAAACGTTGTTCTCAAAACGTATGCACCTGTTTGTCTGTCCGAAGCGAAAATTTTTCCAGATGGAAATTTATAAACTGCCCAGCATCCATCGTATGTAAAACCATTGTTCAAAGGGTAAGTGTCATACCAGCCGGCTTCATTTATTAATTGAGGATTCAAAACATCAACGACTCTTACACCCGCTGTGTAATGAGCTGCTAATAAATATCTTCCGTAAAGCTCGACGTTATGTATTATCGAAGTTGTGATTCCTGTTGGCTGCCAGTCTGTAACGAATATAACGTTAAAAAGATTTTCGATGTTCCACACTTTCAGCATTCTCGGGTTGCCATTGATTTCATCCGTTACGAAAGCAAATTTTCTGTTAGATGAAATTGCAATGTTGTGGGGACCGGGCTGTGGGTCATTTCTCCATTGAGTTACCGTTTGCAAATTGTCTTTGTCGGTCGCATCAATTACAGAAATTGTTCCTGGCGGCTCATAAATGTTGCAAGCGTAAATTGTATCGTTCACAATTCTGCAGTCATGGACAACCGCTTCTTCCCATTCACCAAGTTTAATAGGATTAACCGGGTCTGATGATAAATCAAGAACAAACAATCCGCCGATTCCGTAATTTCCGGCATTGATAAAAAGATACGCACCGAACTGTGAAATCGTATGTCCCCTCGTAAAGCCCGTAAAGAAAAAAGTATTAACAAGATGAACTGAGTCAGGAAGATATTGCAAATCGATTATTTGTAACCCGCTTGAAACACCGTCAGCAACAACGTAAGCATAATTGCCGAATGTTTTCATCTCGCGGCAGCAGGAATTTAATCCGGGAACGTAATCCACTTCACGAATATTCAGTGAATCGGTTACATCGATAAAAGCTGTTCCCCTGTTTGCTCCCAGAATTCCATACTCTCTTCCATCGGGAGCGGTATAGCCCCAACATGCCGAATATAATCCGTCGGCAGAATGATTATTTATGTTTGCAAGCAGATTCATGTTTTGAGATTGCTGACAGAAATTTTGCTGCAGGCAAGTTACCGTCATAAAAAATATTGCTCCGATGATTTTCATTTGTTCAAAATAATTTTATTCCGATTAAAAAAGTATCTCGAATTTTAGTGCAGTCTAAAAAGTTTAAATATTTTTTATTGACAATGTAGTAAATGTAAAAGTATATTTGAGAAACATAAAGGAGTAAAATTGATAAAGAAGCTACTTCTCCTGTTCATCTTAACAGTTTCTCTTGCCACATCAGTTTCACAAATAAAATATCAGGACCAGCTTTTCGGAGGTACTCTTGGTTTTTGGGCAAAAGGAAGTACTCCCATATTCGGTGCAAACTATGAATTTCAGCTGCCGCCTGCGGGGATGGGCACAATCGGAATCGGTGGGATGGTGCGTTACTGGACTTATACGGAAAAATATCAGAACAATGACCAAAGAGACTTTACTGTTTTTATGGCAAGCGGTCAGTTGAATTATAATTTTAACCAGCTCGGTCAGGGAAAGTTTGTTCCTTTTATAGGAATAGTCACCGGTTTCCAAAATGTGAACGCAAAATATACTTCTTTCACGAACACTAACATCATCGCATATGACACGGAATATAAAAGCGGATTTCTTGTCTGGCTTCAGGGCGGAGCAAGATATTTCTTTTCAAAAAAAATTGCGGGTGTTGCGCGGCTTGGATTGGGTAATCTCGACTTCAGCACTCTTGAGCTTGGAGTAGATTATAAATTTTAAAATAAAATAATGAAAAAGATTTTTATTCTTCTGATAATTTTTTCTTCTCCGCTTCTTTCACAAATCAGCATCGCACTCGGTCCCATGGTAACTTTGGTATCTCCGACTGTCGATTACAGCGGTGAGACAACTGATTTTTACGCTGGCACAAAATATTCACTTCGGTCGGGAGTCGGATATGGTGTGAACGGAAAAATCCGGCTCGGTCCTATCAATGCAAAGCTTTCTATTTCTTTTGCAAGCCTGAACAATGAAGGACAGGCGGAGATTGATAAGCCGAACTCAAAAGCAGAAGTTAAAAATTCTTTGTTTATGTTCACAATCGGAACTGATTACGGATTCAGCGTTCCGGGAAGCCCGATTAAACCTTACTTCGGTCTTGATATTTTATTCACAAGTATAAGCGGCTCCTTCCGATTTCAAGGAACTTCCAATGTTAATTCAAACACGAATAATATCCAATCTGCCTCAAGAACAGGGCTTGGAATTAACGGCGGACTGGAAATAAAAGTCGCAGGTGTTACGTCAATCGACCTCAGCTTGCATTACAATCTTCACAATCTTTTCGGAAAAGAATACACATCCGGTGCAAACAGAATTGACGCATACACTTCGCTCAACGATGCCAAAGACCCGAACTATTCTGCAACTGATGAAAAACATCCCATCGGTAACGACAGAACAATTGCAACCATACAATTTCAAATTGGAATCTTATTCGGATTTTAAAATCGTCATTGCGAGAAACGTAGTGACGAAGCGGGTACCCTTTGGGTCATCTCATTATGTTGGAATCCGTAAAAACATTTAAACCTAAATATTTCATCAAATGAAAAACCTAAAACAATTTCTTCTATACGCTCTAATCATAACAACATCCTTGCTCAGCTGGAAATGCTCAGGCGTTTACGATGCAATCGTAAATCTTCAGCGTCTCCAGTTCAAGCTTGACAAAGTTACCGGCATGAGCTTAGCCGATGTTCCGCTTTCAAGCATCACTTCGCTCAGTAATTTCAGTATTCTCGATGGAGTAAAGCTTGTGGCGGCATTCGGCTCGGGAAAGCTTCCCGCTAAGTTCACGCTCAATGTAAAAGCAAAAAATCCCAACGACGGAACAGGCGGAACAAAAAATACTTCCGCAGTTATTAAAAACATGGCGTGGCGTCTTTTCCTCGACAATAAAGAAACTGTTAACGGCAATGTGGGCGGAATTTCCGTTCCCGGTGTCGGCGAAGCTACAAACATTCCGATAGATATTGGCTTAGACCTTGTTCAGTTTTTCAATAACGCAGGTTATGAGAGTATCATGAATCTTGCGTTGGCGTTGGGCGGAAAAAACGGCTCGGCTTCAAGAGTTAATCTCAAAGTTACGCCGACTATTGAAACTGTTTTGGGACTAATAACCTATCCCGGCGAGATTGACGTGATTGATAAAGAGTTCAGAGGAGAGTAGAGAGGGCAGAAGGCAAAAGGCAGAAGGCAGAAATTTAGAAGCCCCGATTAGGGGCTTTTTGTTTTTATAGCGGTTTATTGAATGATTTAAGCATATTTTTCTCCATCGTAACCCTCCAAATGACTTTCGAAAGGCACCAAATGACTTTCGAAAGGCACCAAATGACTTTCGTAATGCTACAAATGACTTTCGTAATGCTACAAATGAGTTTCGAAAGCGTACAAATGAATTTCGAAAGGGCAGGATAGAGTTCCGAAAGCCTCCAAATGAGTGTCGAAAGGGAACAAATGAGCTTCGAAAGGGTGGGATGAAGTTTCGAAAGGGAAAAGAGCAGAAAAGATTTTACCACAGAGACACAGAGAGCACAGAGAAAACAAGATGGATTCCCGCTTTTGCGGGAATGACAAGGTGATAAAACAAAAGGGACGTATATATACGTCCCTTAGAAGAATAATTTTTTTTATGTTCCGGGTGGCGGAGGTGGTGGAGTATCGGGACCGGGAGGCGGTGTGTTCATGTTGCGGACGACTTTTGAAAATGAGAACATGTCCTGTCTTGGCTTGTCGTCTTTATAAAAGTTGAAACAGATTTTACAAACTCCGCTTATTATTTCGTAGATGGCGTTGAATTCTGTGAGAGCGGCATCGGTTATAGTTTTGCGTGAGCCTTTGGCAGTTTCCTGAGTAACGTTTGCGTTTTTGAGTGTGTCTGCGTAACCAATGATATTTGTAATGAGTGCTACTGCCATTCCTTTAGCGACTATATCCGCCTGATGAGTGCCGATGTTTTCTTTAAATTTTGTGAGCAGTTCGATGAGTGCTTCCTGGTCGCCATCCTGAACGTCTTTTAAATGTGCGGTGAAACCGAGCACGTTAAGAATTTCGTCACGCTTTGGTTTGTCGTTATTAAAATCCGAATCAATCTGGACTTTGAAATTCTGCAATATCTTTTTGTGCGGGAATCTGGACTGCTTTGAGAACAGCTGTTGCGGTACGAAGTGCCTGTGCGTTATCTATGCCGAGATGTTCTGAGTATGCAAGTGTAATTCGTGCCTGCATGTCTGGGAAGAACGGGTCTGCCCAATTGGCACGTTTTGTAACGAGGAAGGCAAGGTTTGCCTGAGCACTTGTACAAATTGTTTCTGATGCCATGAGTAATTCTACGTCTTTGCAATGATAATCTCTTACTACTGTTACTGCCATTTGTTTTGTTGTTTAGTTGAAGGTAAATTATGAGATGGCATCGGGAAAAAATAGGTGGAAATAAATCGCAGGAAAAAAAGTTGAAGGTTGGAAGGGTAGAAAGAGGGCGAAGGGGTTTTTTTTGTTAGGGGTATATTATTAGGAATGATGTTAATATGGTGAAGTTTTTTTGTTAAATTTGGGGATTGAATTTCTTAATATAGAAACATCTTACATATATTAAAAAGTTTATTTTATAAAATGAAAGAGAATAAAATACCAGCAGTTTATAAGGAAGACTTAAGCAAACTTTTATCTTCAATTGGAGAAAATGACCCTATATTAAATGGCGAAAGAACTTGTATGGTTTGTTCAAAAATAATTACGTTTGACAATTTACAATTAATTATACCAAAAGTTTCTAATGAATTTAATTATGTTTGCAATGATTCTGAATGTATTTCAAAGTTTAATACTTTGACAGAGGGATAAATTTTTATGGAATATTTATTTTATATATTAGCAGGCATAGGTATAACAGGTGGATTGGTAATAGTATCTATATCCTACGTGCTAAGCCATTATAGTGAATTAAAAATAATGATTTCCGATATCCTAAGAGCAATAGGTCGTTTGGGTAAGTGGGTAAGAAAAACAAGTGTGTCTAGCGAAATTGAAGGAACATTGAATGGTGTTATTGATAACTTCAATGAAAATTTTGAAACATCTATTCTTCCAAACTGTAAGATTGAATGGGTAACAAGTGAAAATCAGAAAAACTTATTACAAGAAAACCGAGCAATAATTTGTTTAAGTTTTGATAAAAGAGATCATGATTTAAACTTCTACAATGCTACTTATAATTTCATTCAAACTGCCTTAGTTTCAAAAACAAAACCATTTATTAAAAAAACTATATCAAAAGGAATTGATTTACTTTCAACCAAAATCATTCTTAAACAATATCGTAGAGAAGCATTAAGTACATTCAATAATAAGTTTAACGAACTTGATAATGATACTAAACAAATATTTCACAGCTTAGAAGAAACAGAACAAAGTGGATTGTACAGAACATTTCTTTTACCAGAGTTTTATCATTTAGGTGAAATTTTGAATGAAATGACACCAAGCCCTTTGATAGAAACTGAAATTGATAAATTTGTTAATTGGCTACATGATTTAGCGACTCGTGATTTTGATGAACGTTCAATTCTGAGGTTTCCATCAACCCATCTAAATGTAGGTGTAATACTAGTTGCAAAACTTTCAACTTATGAAAATTATGGTACTGACCCATATATAGCAAGAGCAGAAAAATATGCATCTGATAACTATAATGCTATTTACATTTTATCAAAAGGGCAAAAACGTAATAAGATTGTAAAAGAGATTGTGAATTTACTCACTAGAAACGAAGGCTTTGATCAGGTTAACAAAAAAATAGAATATATTAAACCAGATATAAATGGGATGCCAGTTCTTATTACATGTGTTAGTTTAAGACCTAATCCAACAACAATCCGTTATAATGCATGGGAATCTATAAGACGGAAATATAATGAAAATAAAACAGTTAATGGTATCATTGACTTGGTAACAAATGATAAAATAATTGTCAATATTTTTGGTTTAAAAGTTAATGTTAATAAAGAAAATTTATCGAGTAAATCTATACCAGATGTCACAAAACTTTTTCGTGAAGAACAAGAATTAGATCTTAAAATTACACAATTTGATTACGAAAATGAAACTTTAGAAATCTCAAATATTGGGACTAAAACAGATCCTATAATACTAATTGAATCAAATCTTAGTATCGATAAACCATTGTCAGCAAAGATTACAAGGATTCAAAAAGGTCAAGATGATGTCGAAAAAGGGTTAATAGTAAGTTGCGAAAACCCTAATCTAAATGTCTTTATACCTCGTTCAAAAGCTACTTTTAGCAGATTTACTGATATATCAAAGAAATATGCAGTTGGTCAAGAAATTAATATTCACTTATTAGGTTTTGACTACCGTTTTGGAAATTATCTTGGTGAAATACAAGGATTGCAAAATCCTTGGCAAACTGATTTATTAACTAAGCTTGAAGTTGGGAATACTATTGATGCAACAGTGAAGGATATACAAGAAAGATTTATTATATGTGAAATTATTGAGGGTTTGGAATGCAAACTTTTGAGGCAGGAAATTTCTTGGGAAGAAAGTTTATGTGACATTAATAACTATAACATTGAGGAAAAATTAAAATTTAAAGTGATATTTATAGATAAAGAAAAAAAATATATAAATATTTCACTTCGACAATTAACAATTGGTCCTGTTGAATCATTTTTTGATAAAAATAATGAAAAAACAATTGAGGGAAATATAACTTCAATTGATGATTCAAAAGGTATCTATTTTTATATTGAAGCATTAGCTAAGAATTGTTTTGTGCATTGGAGTGAATTAGTTTGGGGTAATGTTTATCCACTCAATGATAATTTCACAATAGGTGATAAAATTTTTGTGAGAGCAATAAGTTATAAAAAAGATTATGATTCTATTATTTTTAGCTGTAAAAGAATATTAACTCACCAATACACTGAGTTTATTGATGTATTCGACAACAATGATCATGTTGAAGGAAAAATTACAAATATTTTTAAAAGTACAGCTACAGTTGAAATTAATTATAAAGGTTTCATTGTGCAGGCATATATTCATAAAAGCAAGATATCTAATTGCTCTTATATTTTAGATAGTGATATATCTTCATATTTGCCAATTGAAAGTACATTTACATTTATATTAGAAAATAAGAATGATAAATTTTGTAACATAGAACTTACAAGAAAGCTGTATCTAAAAAAAGTTAGAGATGTCAAAATAGGTGATAACTACAAGGTCTTTTACACTAAGTCATATATTAATAGGTGTTTTTTCTATAGCAATAACCTTGAAGGGTTTTTTAAAGTAAACGGAAATGAACATTTTATTATTGGACAGGAATTAGAGGTGTATCCAATAAGTACAAGTTCTGACGAGTTTGGAATTTAATATTTCTTGTTTTCTTTTAATCATATTGTTCTTGTGGTTACTACAAGGATTTATCGCAAATGAGGTTAGTCAAGTTCCTTTCGCTTATGCTAAGGACTTGTCTCGCAATGACAGGATGATTAATTAAAGAAGGGACGCATATATGCGTCCCCTACAAAAGATTTTCCGCCAAATGAAAGTTTAAGGAATGTTCGGAAAACACGCAAAGGTTCAAACGCCTGCTCCCGCATCGAGTGCGGGATAAAGTCCAGCCCGACCCATGTCAGATACCATTACCAGAAGACACCAGAAAAAAAATATCATTAAATGTTGTCAGAGATTGCCACGTCCACTGAAACAAGTTCAGTGTCCTCGCAACAAGCCCCCAAGCTCTCCTTCGCTCTTTGCAAGCACAACACCCGCCATTGTATCGCCAATCACATTCGTAACTGCTCTGGACATGTTCAGCAACCTGTCAACTCCAATCACAAGAGCAATTCCTTCGCCCGGCAATCCGACAGTCTGCATTACAACATAAAGCATGATTAATCCCGCACCAGCCACGGGCGGAGTTGCTGCTCCTGTAATTACACACGTAATAAAAATCGAAAGCTGCTGTGCAAAGCTCAAATCGATTCCGTAAACCTGTGCAATAAAAACCGCTGCGGCTGCCTGATACAATGCTGTGCCGTCTTTGTTGATTGTTGTCCCGACAGGAATCACGAAGCTTGCAATCTTGTTGGGGACACCGAGCTTTGTTTCGGCAACGTCGAGCGTGATTGGCAATGTTGCAGACGATGAGCTTGTAGTAAACGCAACGGCAAAAACCTGTTTCTGCACTTTGAAAAAATCTTTGATGCTCATTCCGGTTTTGAATTTTATTATTGCAGGATAAATCACAAAGGTAACAATTGCGAGTCCGAGCATAACAGTGAGAACATACCAGAACAAAGTTTGCAGAATTGAGAATCCGAATTCGGCAATCGTTGCGGAGATTAATGCAAAGACGGCGAAGGGAGCGAGCAGAACAACTTTCTCAACCATCTTAATCATTGCCTGTGTAATGCCTTCGAAGAATTTTATTACCGGCTGTGATTTTTCTTTTGGCAGAACGACAAGAACCAAGCCCGTCAGCAGAGCGAAGAAAACGATTTGCAGAAAATCACCATCGACTAATCCTTTGAACGGATTTTTCGGAACGATGTTTGTTAAAAAATCTATTACGTTGAAGCTGAAATCTTGCTTCGTTGTTGTTGTAACTTCATCTTTGAAAGAATCGACAAGCTCAGTTCTTGTTTCGGGTGACATTCTGCTTCCGGGATTTATTAAAACAGCAAGAGCTTGTCCGAGCGAAACGGAAATCATTGAGGTCAGAAGAAACAGCCCCAGCATTTTACCGCCAAGCTTTGCGACGTGCTTTAAGTCATGCAGTGAAGCCGCACCGACTATCAGCGAAGCAAGGACAAGCGGAACAGCAATCATGTTCAGCAGACGGATGAAAATATCACCGATAGGTTTCACGTCATAACCGGGAGAGCTTTCTCTTGTTATCGAAGCAATGTTTTCGAAAGTTTTCGAGTTTCCGTCTTTGAACAGAATCCACATTCGGGTTTTATCAAGCTGAGAATTTTTTTTCAGCTCATCGGAATATTTTATTATTTGAACCTGCGAGCTTTCACCGAAAGCTTTGAGCACAGAATCTTTTAACGTGAATCTTGCTTCACGCCAATCGGAAATTTTTTCTGTCTGAACAGCATCTTTTGTTGTTTGAATTAATAAAGAGTTGTGCTCAATCCGGAAGATAGAGCCGAAGATAATTCCGAGTATTAAACCGATGAGAATTTTTATGTGGAGAGGAAGCTTACGCATTTGCGAGCAGACGTTTTCTTATTTTCTGAACTACAAAAAGAACGACCGCACCAACGATGCCAATAATAATTGCTGTATCCCAATAGCTGTATTTGAGATAGGAGATTTCGTAGAATTTTTTTATGAGGTCGATAACGACAAAATCAATCTGTGTCAGAGCTAAGAAGGAATACAAACCAATCAGTCCGAAAGCATACAAAACATACAAGCGGATATTTTTTTCTCCCTTCCGAATTACCACCGAAAGAAAATTCGCTGCCGTGATAAAAATCATTATTGACAGCATCACCATTTGAACATCTTCATCGGTAAAACCTGAATAACGTTTCGAAATGATTTGCCCGACATAAGCACAAGCGACAATAATGCCTGACGATAAAATGACAAATGAAAACAACTCTTTCATGAAGTTCACTGTCTTGCTGATATTTGTGTTCCGCAATGCTATGATTAAAGATGGAAGCCCGATTGAAAAGATGTTAATTAGTGCAACACGTCTCGGAGTTAAAGGAAATTCCAGCATTAAGAACATGGAAAACAATGTGAAGTAAATGACAAGAAAATTTTTTGTGAGAAATAACTTTGCAATCGAGCTGATTGTGTTTACAATCTTATTCCCTTCGTCGAAAATCTGCGGCAGCAAAGCGAATTTATTTTTGAGCAAAACTATATCCGCAACTTCTTTCGTGATTTTGCTTCCTTCCTCCATTGCGATTCCCATATCCGATTCTTTAATAGCAGGAAGGTCGTTTACGCCGTCACCAATCATTGCCGTGTAGATTTTTTCTTTCTTAAGAGCTTTAATGATTCGCAGTTTGTGTTCGGGCTTTAAGCGAGCAAAGATTTTTTTCTTCATCACAACTTCAAAGAAATTTTCATCTTTCACTTCATCTATTTCATTTCCTGAAATAAGTTCGTCGTCTTTTATTTCCCAGCCGATATGTTTTGCAACCGCCTGAATTGAAAATGCGTTGTCGCCCGAAAGAATTTTGATTTCAATGTTGTTCTCGTGGAAAAGATTGATTGCGTCCATCACGTCATCACGAACCTGGTCTGTGATTGAAACGATGCAGAACGGCTCTATCGCTATACTTGAAAAATTTTCTTTAAGCACATCGAAAGATTTATCCGATATAATTTTTCCGAAAAGAAGATTACGGTAAACTTTCAATCCTTCTTTCTCAAAAAGATTATTAGCTTGTTCTTTGTTTGATGCTTTCTCTATTAATATGTCGAATCCACCCAGAACTATTGTGAATGGTGAATCGTGAATAGTCAATTGAAGCATACTGAATTTTTTCTCAGAGCTGAAGGGCATCTCATCAATTACTTTTACATTTTCATTTGAAGGAAAAGATTCGAGAGTTCGGAGAGTTGCATTCTTATCGGAAGAAAATTTTGCATAAGTGCCGAGAAGTTTTTTTATTCCTTCCTCATTATAAGAATCATTTAATAGAGTGATTTTATTTACAGCGAGTTTGTTTTGCGTGAGCGTTCCGGTTTTATCAGTGCAGACAACTTTTACATTTGAAAAAGACTCAATCGCATTAAGCTTCTGGATGATTGCCCCGATTTTACTGATTCGGTAAATGCCAAGTGCGAAGGTTACCGACGACATCAGCACCAAACCCTGTGGAACAAGCGAAAGCATAATCGTAGAAAGCTTGCGGATGAAATCTACATTAGAAAAACCTGACGGGTCACGAATGATTGTCAAGCCGGCAAGAAAGACAGCTGTTGCAAACAAAAGCTTCACAATAAAATTCAAACGAACTTGCAATGGTGAAATGTTCATCTTAAACTTCTTTGCCGTCTTAGTGATTTCGTTTGCGTAGCTCTCATCACCGACTTTCTCTGCGATATAAATACCGTTACCTGAAACACAAAAGCTTCCCGACAGCACAACGTCATTTTCTTTTTTGATAATGGGAAGTGATTCTCCGGTCAATAAGCTTTCATCGATTTCAAGGTTATTCGATTCAAGAACTTTGCCGTCCACAACAACCTGGTCGCCGCGTTCTATGAGAATTAAATCATCGACAACAACATCATTCTGGTCAATTGTCGTTTTGCTGTTGCCGCGAATTACGGTAACTTCGCGTTTAAGAAGCAAACTTACTTTATCAAGTGCACGCTTTGCTTTGATTTCCTGAACGATTGCAATTAGTATGTTCAAAGTTGCAACGAATGAAGTCCCGATGGAATCAAGCAGAAGATTTTTGTCTCCTGTTTTGAAATAAAAAATCAGAAGGAAAAGAATTATGGAAAGGATTACGAGATTGAATACGGAAAAAAGATTTCCAAAAACAATTTGGCTAAAAGTTTTTGTCTTTGTCTTGCTTGATTTGTTTTGAAGTCCTTTTGAGATTCGTTCCTGAACTTCTGCGGAAGTGAGTCCCACCATTTGATTATCCATTGGGTTTAATTTCCCCAAGCTCGCCTTCGCTGTTTGCAATCACAACACATGCAAGCGAATCAGCGAGAACGTTCGGAACGGTTCTGCACATATCGAGAAGCCGGTCAACGCCGATTATCAATGCAATGCCTTCTTCGGGAATGCCGACAGAACGCAAAACAATTATCAGCATCAGCAATCCGACACCCGGAACAGGTGCCGTTCCGACTGCAGCAAGAGCTGCGGTTAAAACAATTGTAAGCTGCTGAGTGAGATTCAAATCAAACCCGTAAACCTGTGCGATGAACATTGTTGCAGTTGCCTGATACAATGCCGTGCCGTCCATGTTCACAGTTGTTCCGAGCGGAAGTACGAAGCTTGCAATTTTGTTAGGAACGCCCAGCTTCTTTTCACAAACATCCATCGTTACAGGAAGTGTTGCTGCAGATGAGCTTGTTGAAAAAGCAACCGCAAGAACTTGTTTCTGTGCTTTGAAAAAATCTTTGATTGAAATTTTTGTGAAGATTTTCAGAAGGATAGGATACTCGATAAAAGTGAGAACGAGCAAACCGAGAACAACTGTGAGTGAATACCAGAACAATGTTTTTAAAATGCTGAACCCGAATTCTGCAACTGTAGCAGCAATCAAAGTGAAAACTGCGTAAGGAGCGATGAGCATAATTTTTTCAACGAGCACAATCATTGCATCGCTCAGCCCCGTGAAGAAATTTAAAACAGGTGCAGATTTATCTTTTGGAATCTGCATCAGAAAAATTCCCGTGAGTATTGCAAAGAAAACAATCTGGAGGAAATCTCCGTCGGCAATCGCCTTGAAAGGATTTTTAGGAACGATGTTCACGAGAAAATCCACGATGTTCATTTCAACTTTTTGTTCCATTCTTACTTTCGCTTCATCCTGATAAGTGGAAAGCAGTCGTTCTTTCGTGTCGGCATCCATAATATTTCCGGGTTGAATCAAATTTGAAAATGCAAGCCCGATGCTGATTGCAACTACTGCGGTGAGTGCATAGAAGCCGAGGGTTTTGCCGCCAATCTTTGCAACATGTTTCAAATCCGAGAGTGAAGCGGCACCAACCATTAAAGAAGCAAGGACGAGCGGAATTGCAATCATGTTAAGCAGGCGAACAAAAATGTCGCCGACTGGTTTAAGCAATACTCCGATTGTTTTTATTTTTTCTGCAGCAGTTGCATTTTCAATCACAACCTCAGAGCCGTTGGAAAGCTTTATTTTCAGCTTCAAATCTTTTTTATCTTTCAACGACTTCATGAATTTGATTATCCCAAGCTGGTCATTTGCTCCAAAACTTTTTATCACAGAATCTTTTTTAGTAAAAGAAAACTCATTCCAGCTTTCAACAGTTTGCGTTCCTGATGAAGTTGTTATCTCAAGCTTGTTCGGGTTGATAGAAAATATCGAGCCGAAGACTGCACCGAGTATCAGCCCGATAATGATTTTTGTGTGAAGCTGTATTTTTGGCATAAAAGATTTTTGCCAATATATTTATTTGAGAGCAAAGTAATAAGTGTAAATCTTGGAATTATCAGTTTAATCAATTGATTGAGTTTTGAGCAATGAGTAAGTTTGTATTAATCAATAAAAAATTATGAACAGAATAGAAAACTTAAGAGCATTGCTCGACGAACAAAACTTAGACGGTTTTTTTATGACACACCTTCCGAACATCAGGTACTTCACAGGATTCAGCGGTTCATCGGCGTATGTGCTTTTCACAAAAGATAAAAATTATTTTATCACTGACTTCAGATATAAAGACCAGTCATCAGCAGAGGTTAAGGGTTATGAGATAGTTATCAATTATAACTTTTCAGACGAGCTTGCAAAATTAATTTCAGATGAAGGACTCAAAAATATCGGAGTGGAAGCTTCGAGAATGTCTTTAGCTTCATTGAAGAATCTCGAAGAAAAAAATCCGGTAGTAAAGTTCCATGCTGTCAATGAACGAATTGAAAAGATGACGATGGCTAAGACACCGGAAGAAATCGCTTCTTTAAAAAAAGCTGTTGAAATAAGCGACAAGACATTTTCAAAAATGCTCGAGTTCATTAAACCGGGAATGAAAGAGCTTGACGTTGCCGCAGAAATAACTTACACCCACATGAAGTTCGGGGCACAGAAGAATTCCTTCGACCCGATTGTTGCAAGCGGAAAGAGAGGAGCACTCCCTCACGGCCTTGCTTCGGATAAAAAGATTGAAAAAGGCGACATGGTTACTCTTGATTTCGGCTGCATCTATAACGGATTTTGTTCTGACGTCACAAGAACTGTTGCAGTCGGTGAGCCGAGCGATGAGATGAAAAAAATCTACCAGATTGTTCTTGATTCACAATTGCTTGCAATTAAGAATGCAAAATCCGATTCATCTTCAAAAGCATTAGATGCTGTTGCAAGAGATTACATTACTTCAAAAGGATACGGAGATAATTTCGGACACGGTCTCGGACACGGTCTCGGAATAGAAGTTCACGAAGCTCCAGCCGTGAGTATGCGAAATGATTCCCAGCTTGTGAGCAACAGCATTATCACGATTGAGCCGGGAATTTATGTTGAGAATCTCGGAGGCGTTAGAATCGAAGATGATGTACTGATTGTCAACGGTTCTTGTGAAGTCCTGAACAAATCTCCTAAAGAACTAATCATTCTTTGATGCAGATTTGAAGAAAGCACTTTTCATTTCTTATTATTTTCCTCCGGTCAGCTCTGCATATTCACTCAGAGTTTTAAAGTTTGCCAAACAGCTTGCGAAGCATGACTGGCAGCCAATCATAATTACAGACACACCGAAGAGTTATTACTTCAAAGATAATTTTCTATTGGATGAAGCTGAGCGAAGCAGCTTAAGAATAGAGAGAACAAAGGGCAGCAAAAAAAATTTACTGACGGGCAGCAAGCTGCAGAAGCTTCCCAACGAAGGAAAGCTTAAACTCATTAGAAATATTAAAAGACTGTTCAAGCTCCCTGATGAACAAAAAGTGTGGATAAATAAATGTGTAAAGCTTTGCAGTGAAATTATCGAAAGAGAAAAAATATCTGTTCTTTATGCAACCGCACCGCCGTTCTCATCTTTTGTTGCTGCTGCGGAGCTAAAGGAAAAATACGGGATTCCTCTCGTGATAGATTACCAGGATTCGTGGCTTCATTCAGCTACAAATAATTTTTATCTCGGTTATCATAAGCTGAGAAATGTAAGGATGGAAATGGAAGTGCTAAGGGTTGCAGATGAAGTGCTCACGGCTAACAGGAGGATTAAAGAAAACATTATTTCTGAATACATCCACATAAGCCATAAGGACATTAACGTTATGCTGCATGGAATAGATTTCATTGATTTTAATGTTAAGCCAAAGCCAAGGGACGATTCAAGAATCAGGTTTACTTATGCCGGCACATTCTTTGATTACCGCTCACCAAAATATTTTTTCGAGGCATTGTCAATGGTTTTCAAAAAGAAACCGGAGCTTAGAAAAAAAATTGATGCATGCTTGGTTGGAACTCTTTCACGTGAGAACCTGCAGCTTATCAAAAAATTCGGAATTGCAGACGTAATAACAAACCCGGGTTTTGTAAATCATTCCGAATGTATGAGCTACCTTCTTTCATCGGATGTTCTTTGGTTTACTATAAACAAAGATGATGGTGATGATGCAATTTCTCCTGTGAAGCTGAGTGAATATTTCGGAGCAAGGAAACCGATTCTTGGATTAGTTTCTGATGGAGCAGCGAAGCAATTGCTCAAAGAATATGAGTCGGTAAAAATTTGTGAGCCGGATGACCCGGAAGAAATTTCAAACATGATAATCGAATATTGCGGGCAGTTTGAAAGCAGAACTGTTGAGCCGGTGAACGAAGCTTACGTTAGAAATTTTGATATTGTAAGACAATCCTACCAGCTTGTAAGGTATTTTGAATTCTTAATTGATATTAATCCTGAGTTCGATATTATAGGCAGGGAAGAGCTGCGTCAAAGCATAAACACCGGTTATGATTTTCTATAACAGATTTTCTTGCATCGATTTATAAATCATTTCAATGAGCTCCACAGTTTTTAATCCATCGTTTGCGTTTGCAGCTATCTCGGATTTTCCTTGCATCACTTCAATAACATTTTGATAAACTTTGTCATGATTCGACATTGAGCCCTGGTAAAATCCGTAATCATTAGCGGGACGGGATTCTTGCAGTCCTTCGATTTTTTTCCCTTCGATGTTTTGATATTCAAGCACGTTGAGATATTGTCCGCCGACTTTCACGGTTCCTTTTTCTCCGAAGATTGTGATTGAACCTTCCATATTTTTCCCGAAGCTGTTCACAGTATAGCTTAAGCTTCCAATCGCTCCGTTCTTAAACTCAAGAATTGCAACTCCTGAATCTTCAAACTCAATCAAATCTTTCTTTAAGAAATTTTTTCCTATAGCGTTTGTCTTAACTACATCACCGACCAGCCAGTAAACGAGGTCAATGAAGTGGCTGAACTGAGTGAAGAGTGTTCCTCCGTCGAGTTTCTTTTTTCCTTTCCAGTCAGATGAGGAATAATATTGTTCGTTCCTGTTCCAGAAACAATTTACATCGGCACCGATAATTTTCCCGAGTGTTCCATCCAAAATTAATTTCTTAAGAGTTTCTATCGGCGGATTAAATCTGTTTTGCTTCACGATGAAAAGTTTCTTGTCATTACTCTTTGAAGCATCAATCATTTTTTTACATTCATCAACACTTAATGCCATTGGTTTTTCGCAGAGGGCATGCCTTTCAGAATTCAAAGCAAGAATCGATTGTTCACAGTGAAGATAATTCGGAGTGCAAATAGAAATGATGTCAATCTTTTCTTTAGAATTTAGTAGTGAATTCAAATCGTTAAAAGATGGACAATTATATTTTTCAGAGAAAAGCTTTGCACGTTCGGCTTTAATATCACAGACAGAAATTAAGTTGCCTACTCTATTAATAATCTCAGCGTGCCGCTCTGCAATCCTTCCGCAACCAATAATAGCAAAGTGTAATTTTTCCATTTGCAAATATTGAAATATGCAGAAGTTGATTCAATTCAAAAGAGGGATTCTTTTTATAAATTGAATAGGTTTACACGTTTGAGTAACTTTGTTTTTCCAGACAATTATTAATTGAAAAACGTACTTATTATAGCATATTATTTTCCGCCAATGGGAATGGGAGGGGTTCAGCGAACAGCAAAGTTTGTAAAATATCTCCCCAACTTCAATTGGCAGCCGTTTGTTTTGACGCTGAATCCAAAAGCATATCTTGCAAAAGACCAGAGCTTGCTGAATGAACTTAAAAGTAAAAACATAAAAATATTCCGAACCGGAGATAGCAATGAATCGAATGGACATAAAGTTGTAAAATTCAGGAACGATTCGAGCAGAAAAATTTTAAGCAATATCTCTCAAACTTTTTTGCTTCCTGATTCAAAAATATTTTGGAAGAACAAAGCATTAAAGCTTGCAGAAGAAATAATTTCTCAAAATAAAATCGATTTAATATATTCAACTGCTCCGCCTTACACTGATTTTCTGATAGCATGTTCTTTGAAAAAGAAATTTAACATACCTGTAATTATTGATTACAGAGATTCATGGATAGATTGTCCGAACAATTTTTATGCGACACCGTTCCACAAAAATCAGCACAGGAAAATGGAAACAGAAGTTTTAAAAAATGCTGATAAAGTGGTTACTATTAACGGGAGAATCAAAGAGTTAATAATAGAACGCTATCCATTCAAAAAAGACAGAGATATTTTTGTAATTCCGCAAGGTTTCGATTCGGAAGATTTTGAAAGCCGTAATAATTCAGGTTCACTTTTCACAACTGACAAATTCAGGATAACTTATAGCGGCAGTTTTTTGAATTATTATACTCCGGAATATTTTCTCAAAGCTTTAAAACTTTTTATTGATGAAAATCCTGATGCAAAGAAAAATGTTGAAGCAGTTTTCATTGGATATTTTCCGAACGAATACAAGAGATTGATTGATGAATTGCAGCTTCACGCCAACGTCAATTTGTCGGGTTATCTTGAGCATAAATCATGTATCAACCATTTAATTGAATCCGATGTTCTTTGGATGATGATTAATGAAACCAAAAGAAGCGACCTTCATTCAACAGGCAAGCTTTACGAATATTTCGGGACGAGAAAACCCATCATTGCGTGCGTGCCGGAAGGAGCTGCAAGACAGTCACTCTGCGGGCATGGTGCTGCTGAATTGACAAAACCTGATGATGTTCCCGGAATCAAAACAGCAATTCAAAAATATTATTCATTGTATTTACAGAATAAACTTCCTGTTGCAAATGAAAGCTTCATTAAAAATTATGACAGAAAATATTTAACAGAAAGCTTAGCGAATATTTTGAATTCAATCAGTATGAATGAGAAAGTAATTGCTTAGATGAAAGTTCTTGTAATAGGCGGCGGCGGAAGAGAGCATGCATTGGTCTGGAAAATTTCTCAATCAAAAAATGCTGAGAAAATATTTTGTGCTCCCGGCAATGCAGGCATAAAACAAATCGCAGAAACCGTCGACATCAATGCTGATGAAATTGAAGAGCTGAAAAAGTTCGTCGTAGAAAATAAAATTGATTTCACTGTTGTTGGTCCGGATAATTCTCTTGCACTTGGAATCGTTGATGAGTTTGTCAAAGATGGCTTAAAAATTTTCGGTCCAACAAAAGCTGCATCGAAGCTTGAATGGAGCAAATCGTTTGCAAAGGATTTTATGAAACGGCACGGGATTCCGACTGCTGACTTTCAAAAATTTAGTTTTTCAGAAAAAGATAATGCGATTCGATTTGTTGAGAATACAAAGTATCCGCTTGTCATAAAAGCAGACGGACTTGCTCTCGGCAAAGGTGTGGCAATCTGTGAGAATGTTAAATCAGCCAAAGAAACAATTAGACACATTTTCGACGAGAAAATTTTCGGTGATGCTGGAAATGAAATTGTGATTGAAGAATTTCTTGAAGGCAATGAAGTTTCCCTGTTTGCTGTCAGTGATGGTAAAAATCATGTTGTCCTTCCGTCATCACAGGACCATAAAAAAATTTTTGATGGTGAAAAAGGAAAGAACACCGGCGGAATGGGAAGCTATGCACAGGCAAAGAAAATTGTTGATGATTCTGTTTTAAAAAAAGTTGATGAAAGGATTATCAATCCTGTGATAGAAAATATGAAGAAGGAAGGAAACGAATTTAAGGGATGTTTATATTGCGGCTTGATGATTGATGAACATGGAAATCCGTTTGTGATTGAATTCAATGCAAGGTTAGGTGACCCGGAAACTCAAGTTGTTCTGCCACTTATTAAATCCGATTTTCTTGAATTACTTTATGCTTCGGCTAACGGTAACCTAAAAGATTACAAGCTTGAAATCCATGAAGGACATTGCTGCTGTGTAGTTCTTGCATCAGAAGGTTATCCTGATAAATATGAAACTGAGAAAGAAATTTCAAACATCGAAAAGTTTCCGCCGGATTGTTTTCTGTTTCATGCCGGAACAAAGATAAATGAAAACGGCAAGCTTGTAACTTCCGGCGGAAGAGTTTTGAATGCTGTCGGTAAATCTAATTTCAACTTAAAGGAAGCGGTAAAAAATGCGTATGTATTTGCCAAGCAAATTAAATTTGAAAATAAATATTACAGAAGAGATATAGGAGCGAAGGGTTTATAACTTGAAAATTTTAGTAACAGGCGGAGCGGGATTTATCGGCTCAAACATAGCCGATGTTTATGTCAATGAGGGACATGATGTGATTATTATTGATAACATGTCAACTGGCGTAGAGGAATTTATAAATCCTAAAGCAAAGTTTTATAAAATGGACATTCGCGATGAGAAAGTTAAAGATGTTATTGCAGAAAATAATATTGAAATAATCAATCATCATGCTGCACAGATTGACCTCAGAAAATCTGTTGTGAATCCAAAGTTTGATGTTGATGTTAATATTGTCGGCTCAATAAATCTTTTGCAGGCAGCTGTTGAATGCGGGGTTAAGAAATTTATTTTTGCATCAACAGGCGGAGCAATTTATGGTGAGCAGGATTATTTTCCGGCAGACGAAGAGCACCCGACAAGACCTTTTGCTCCTTATGGTATCAACAAGCTTGCAGTTGAAAAATATCTTTTCTACTATAATCATGTATACGGATTGGACTATATTATTTTCAGATATGCAAACATTTATGGACCCCGGCAAAATCCTCACGGCGAGTGTGGTGTAATCGCTATCTTTACAGAAAAAATATTGAAGCACGTTGAACCGCTGATAAACGGAAACGGAGAGCAGACGCGGGACTATGTTTTTGTAGATGACGTTGTTAAAGCTAACCTGCAGGCGTTAAAAATTAAGGGGCCTCGGATTTATAATATCGGGACGGGTGCAGAAACAAATGTAAATTATATTTTCAATAAGATAAATAAATATGCAGGAACAAATTTCAAAGAAAATCATGGTCCTGCAAAAACAGGAGAACAAATGAGAAGTGTTCTGAGCCATGAAAAGATTAATAAAGAGCTTGGATGGAAACCCGAAATGAACATGGAGAAAGGATTAAAAGTAACAGTTGATTATTTTATGAATAGCAAAAAATAGTTTTGACGGAGCTTGTACAAAATATTTTAGCCGGTGATAAACGTGCAATTGCAAAAGGGATTTCTCTCGTTGAGAATAGCTCAGAACATTCTGACGAGCTTTTGAAATCTTTGTATAAACATACAGGCAAGGCGTTCGTTATTGGGATTACAGGTCCTCCGGGTTCAGGCAAAAGTACTTTAACAAATTGTCTCACAAAACTTCTTAGAAAAAATAATTTAAAAGTTGGTGTGATTTGCGTTGACCCGACAAGTCCTTTCACAGGCGGAGCATTGCTTGGTGACAGAATCAGGATGCAGGAAAATGTTGAAGACGAGAATGTTTTCATTCGTTCGATGGCAACACGCGGAAGCTTGGGCGGCTTATCCAAAAAGGCAAAGGAAGCTTGTGAAATTCTTGATGCATCAGGAAAAGATTTTATTATCATCGAAACAGTTGGCGTCGGTCAGTCTGAGCTTGATATTGCACAAACAGCTGATACAACTATTGTTGTGCTAGTTCCTGAATCGGGTGATTCAGTTCAAACAATGAAAGCCGGCTTGATGGAGATTGGAGATATTTTTGTCGTGAATAAATCAGACAGAGATGGTTCCGATGCACTGGGAACGGCTCTTAGAACGATGCTTCATTTGAAAATGAAAAGAGAATCCGACCGTGAAACTCCTGTTGTAAAAACAGTTGCTACAATGAACAAAGGTATTGATGAACTTTATGATTTTGTTCAGATGCATAAAAAATATCTCAACGAAAAAGGCAAGCTTGAATCAAAAAGAAAAGACAATCTCATCAAACAAATTAACGAGCTCGTTAACAGTGAGCTTGGAGTAACTTTTTGGTCGGAAGAAAGAAAAAATATTCTTGAACAAAGCTTAGACGAAATTTTAAGCAGAGAAACAACACCCTACGATTTCGTGGACGAACTGTTTTCCGAAATCGAAATCAATAAAATTTAATTTAATAAACATGGATTTTAATTTATCGGACAGCCAGCTTGAGATTCAAAAAATTGCAAGAGATTTCGCTCAAAACAGGATTGCTCCGGTCGCAATGGAATTTGATGAGTCACAGGAATTTCCGATGGCTCTTGCAAAAGAAATGGCGGAGATGGGATTCATGGGAATTCTTTTTCCGGAAGAATATGAAGGAGTAAATTTTTCAACGATGGAATATTGTATCATCGTCGAAGAAATTTCTAAAGCTGACCCGTCACTTGGATTAACAGTTGCTTCACACAATGGTCTTTGTACTAACCACATTTTTATGTTCTCAAATGATGAGCTGAAGAAAAAATATATCCCTGACCTTGCTTCCGGGAGAAAACTTGGTGCATGGGGTTTGACAGAAAATGTTTCAGGCAGTGATGCCGGCGGAATGAGAACGACTGCAATAAAGAAAAACGGACATTACATTCTCAACGGTTCAAAGCAATTTATTACGCAAGGCGGAGTTGGTGAAACGGCGGTTGTTATGGCTGTAACAGATAAGTCAAAAGGCAACAAAGGAATATCTGCTTTTGTCGTTGAGAAAAGCTTTAAAGGTTTTTCTGTCGGTAAAAAAGAAAATAAGCTGGGCATGAGGTCATCGGATACATGCGAATTGATTTTTGAAAACTGTGAAGTTCCTGCCGGAAATTTAATTGGCGTCGAAGGGGATGGTTACAAACAATCGATGAAGATTCTTGACGGAGGAAGAATTTCTATAGCCGCATTATCGGTCGGAATTGCACAGGCATCACTCGACCATTCGATAAAATATGCGAAGCAAAGAAAACAATTCGGAAAATCGCTCTCAGAATTTCAGGGAATTCAATTCAAGCTTGCAGACATGGCTACGGAAATTGAAGCAGCAAGATTGCTCACTTATAAAGCTGCAAGCTTAAGAGATGAGGGAAAAGATTTTAAGTTTGCCGCTTCCATTGCGAAATATTATGCAAGTGAAATTGCAACTAAAGCAACTAACGAAGCGATTCAGATTCACGGCGGTTACGGATTTCTTAAGGATTTTCCAGTTGAAAAATTATACAGGGATGTAAAGCTTATGACAATCGGCGAGGGGACAAGCGAAGTCCAGAAGATGATTATGGCAAGAACACTTGTTGAAATGTATTGATAATTTTATTATCCGAATAAAGTCGTCCAAAGAACATAGTCCAGAATAAGAGTCATTGCTGCAGCAAGCACAAATGCCCTAATCGTTGAGTTGCCTACTCCTTCCGCACCGCCTTGTGTTTTCAATCCAACAAAACATCCGATTAGAGAAGTTGATGCGCCGAATGCAAATGCTTTGATTATTCCTCCCAGAATATCTTTGATATCAAAAACTTTTCTTGCACTTCCGAAAAAAACTTCGAATGACACATCTTTAAATAAGTAAGCAACTCCGAATGCTCCCATGATTGCAATAAAATTCGCAATGACTGTGAGAACGGGGAGCATAATAAGACATGCAAGAAATCTCGGCAACACAAGATAACGAATCGGGTCGATTGATAATGACTCAAGAGCATCAATTTGCTCTGTTACTTTCATTGTACCAAGCTCTGCTGCCATCGATGCACCTACTCTTCCGGCGAGAACGATTGCTGTTAGAACCGGACCAAGCTCGATGAAAATTGCTTTGCTTACAGCAGATCCGAGATATGAAAGAGAAATGAATCCCTGAAACTGATACGATGCCTGCCAGGCAGAAACTGCACCTGTAAAAAATCCAATAATGATTACAAGCGGAATAGAATTTACTCCGACATGTTCCATTTGCTCCAGCAAAAGATTTCTGTCCCGAAAAACACGTGGAAAGTTTTTCATCATTCCCCATATCATCAAAGACATTTCCCCGATTTCCGAGATTACGGATTCTATTTTGTTGAAGAATTTATCTGCGAGCTTCATATAAAACAAAATTGTTAAAATCTGAGTGGTAAATTTGGAAAAATTTCTTTTACGTTCAACTGAAATTCTAAAATAAAATACCCCGAGCAGAATCGGGGTTGAATTTTATCGCGCTCCCAACGGGATTCGAACCCGTGTCTTCACTGTGAAAGAGTGATGACCTAACCCCTAGTCGATGGGAGCTGTAATTTGATTAGCGGAATTACAAATTTACCAAAATCGTGGGTCTAATTAAAGATAATATTTCAGTCGGGAGTTAAACGCAAGTTAACTTTTGAGGAGTTTCGAAAATGATGCTTTCAGTTTTTTGTATGTGTCTTCCATTGCTTCGGAAACTATTTTAACATCATTAAGCACCGGCATAAAATTTGTGTCACCGTTCCATCTCGGCACAATGTGAAAATGTAAATGGTCATCAACTCCGGCACCGGAACATTTTCCTATGTTCACTCCAATGTTGAAGCCCTGAGGTTTCATTACATCGTCAAGAGCTTTACAGCTGAGGTCGAGCAGGTTCATAGATTCAAGCTTTGTTTCTTCATCAAGGTCAGAAAGTGATGTAGATTGAACGTATGGGACAATCAGTAAATGTCCGCTGTTGTAAGGATATAGATTCATGATAACGAAAACTTTCTTCCCGCGATGAAGGAGAAAATGTTTGTCATCATCATTTTCGTTTAAGATGTGAGTGAATAAAGAATCCTCTGTTTTTTCGGAGGAAGTTTTGAAAGATTCAATATATTTGGAACGCCACGGCGACCAAAGCTTTTCCATTATGCCGCTTCTTTTTCTTTCAGCGAATCGGCAACTATTTTTAATTCTACTTCTTTTGGAACTTCGTCATAATGTGACAGCTTACGTTTATAAATTCCGCGTCCCTGAGTTATCGAGCGAAGCTTCGTTGCATAATCGTGGAGCTCGGAAAGTGGAACAGTTGCTTTTATAATTTGAAGCTTCCCGTTGGTATCCATACCGCCTATTTTGCCGCGGCGTGAAGAAATGTCACCCATTACGTCACCCATGAAATCTTCCGGGACGGTTACTTCGATTTCGTAAATCGGTTCAAGAAGAACCGGCTTTGCATCCATGAAACCTTTTTTGAATGCCTGCATAGCAGCAATTTTGAAAGCAATGTCTGAGGAATCTACGTCATGATAAGAGCCGTAATGCAGAGTAACACGAATGTCAACAACAGAATAACCTGCAAGCGGACCTTTCAGCAATGCTTCTTTAACTCCTTTTTCGGCTGATGGAATAAATTTTCCGGGGATAACTCCGCCGACAATTTCATTGACGAATTCAAACCCGCTTCCACGCTTCATTGGTTCAAGCTTTAAGAATACGTGTCCATACTGGCCGTGCCCGCCGGATTGTTTTTTATGTTTGTATTCAACGCTATCAATTTTTCCTTTGATAGTTTCTCTGAACGGAATTTTCGGCTGGAGAATATTTACGTCAACTCCGTATTTTTCTTTCAGGCGGTTTATTATGATTGTAAGATGAAGCTCGCCCTGTCCGCTGATAATTGTTTGTCCAAGCTCCGGGTTGAAGTGAAATAAAAATGTCGGGTCTTCCTCATGAAGATGTGAAAGTCCCGAAGCAATTTTATCTTCATCCCCTTTTGCTTTCGGTAACAATGCGTGTTCGATTAATGCATCGGGAAAAATAATCGGGTCAATCAAAACATTCAGAGATTTCCCGGACAAAGTATTATTTACGTGTGCATCTTTCAGCTTAACAACTGCTCCGATGTCACCAACAGACAGAGATGAGATTTCTTTTCTGTTTTTTCCATTCAATTGGTAAAGCTGTGTGATTCTTTCAACCTTGCCATTGTTCTGGTTTGTTAAGTCGATGCCGTGAGTGACTGTTCCGGATAAAACTCTGAAGATTGACATTTCTCCTGTATGCTGTTCTGAAATTGTTTTGAAAATAAACAGCACGGGGTCTCCGTTTGTCTTTGGAGTAATCTCAACATAGTCATCTGAATTCTTTTTCTTTCCCATAAATGCTTCTGCATCCATCGGGCTGGGACAATACTTGCAGATAAAATCAACCAATGATAAAGTGCCGATGCTATTGCTTGCCGATGAGCACAGCACGGGAATAATTTTTTTATGCTTAATGCCGTGAGCCAGACCCTGAACCAATTCCTCTTCTGTTAATGAGCCGCCTTCTTCAAAAAATTTATTCATCAGCTCTTCGTCTTCTTCAGCAACTATCTCGACAATTTCCTGGTGAAGCTGTTTCGCTTTTTCCTGAAGCTCTGCAGGAATTTCTTCTTCAGTGTATTCTCCCTTTGAATCTTTTTTGAACTTGAGCATCTTCATCTTTACAACGTCAACAATACTGTCAAATCCTGCACCTTCATTAACCGGAAACTGAATTTCTGCAACATGGCTGCCGTAAAATTCTTTTAGCTGTGAAATTGCCTGTTCAAACTTTGAATGCTCGCTGTCAAGTTTGTTAACAATAAACATCATCTCAATTGAAAATTCTTTTGCGTATCGGGATGCAATTTCCGTCCCCACTTCAACTCCTTCAACGGCATTAATAACAAGTAATGCAGTGTCCATAATCCTCATAGAGGATTTTACCGAGCCGGTGAAATCAGTATAACCGGGAGTGTCGATTAAATTCAGCTTGTAATCTTTGAATGAAGTGTTAAGGAGTGAAGAGTTTATGGAGATTTGTCTGGTGTGTTCATCTCTGCTGTAATCGGAAACGGTTGAGCCGTCTTCGATTTTTCCGAACCGTGTTGTCTGTCCTGTGCAGTAAAGAATCGATTCGGATAAAATAGTTTTGCCTGAGCCGGCATGACCGGCAATTACAACGTTTCTGATATTATCAGGATTTACCGAGCCCAAAAGAAAATGCTCCCTTCTTTATTTAAGTTAATAGTTCAGAAGCTGTCATCATCAGCTTCGATAAGACGTTTTTTTCGTGGTGAACCGTTATGTGAACCGGAAATAACCGAAACAAATTTTTTAACTGCTGAAACAACCGATGAAATAAAATTTATCGAATCGTAAAATTGTGTTTCAACTTCACGCTGTGCACGCTGCTCGAACTCAACGAGTGAATCAGCAGCACCTTTTACTGAATCTACAATGCCGTCAACTTTCTGAACCTGTTTTTTAATTCCAGAAGTAACATCTATTAAATCTGCAGAGAGAATTGCAGAGTTTTCCAGAACAGGGTCAAGCTTTTTCTTAAGCTCATCTGCAGTCGAATTCATTTTTTCAACTGAAGCCGTAATCTTTTTCACCGAAACAATCATGTAAACAGCAAGCACAGAAAGTGCGACGAATAAAATTATCTCTGCGATTCTTACTATTATATCAAGCTCACTCATTAATTATTTTTGCGTTCTTCTTTATAAGCTTCAACACCGGTTTTGATTGCATCTTTTATCTTGGCACTTTCATCTGCTATTTTACCTTTTGCAGATTCATAGTTCGTGCTCGATTTTTCTTTTGCTGTGGATAAAATCTTGTTGGCATCATCGAGAAGTGTGCCCGCTTTTCTTTTCGCTTCGGTTATAAGCTCTTCGGATTTTCTTTTTCCTTCGTTGATGATGTCCCGTGCTTTGTGCTTTGCGATGTCGAGATATTCTTCAGCATCATCCAGAAATTCATCTTTTTTATTTTTTATGTCCTGGCGAAACTCACGTCCGCTCTTGGGTGCATAAAGCAATGCGACGATCCCCCCGACGATTCCACCTGCGACGAAACCGAGGAAAAGACCTTTTGCAAGTCCTTTTTCTTCTGACATTTTTTTGCTCCTTATTATTTTATTGAATAAATAAAATTAACAATCCAAAGATGAACATTCAAGATAGGATTATTTTGTCTGCCCCGCCTGTCCAGACTTACTCGGGGAAACCTCGTGAGATGTGAAGTTCTACTCTACCTTAAACAGCGAGCTTATCGATTGGTTCTCATTCGTTCTTATGATTGCATTTGCGAAAAGCTTTGACACATCAAGTATCTCAATCTTTTTTGATTTTGTGTGAAGCGGAACTGTGTTTGACACGATAAGTTTCTTTAAGCTTGAACTGTCTATTCGCTCTATGGCTTTGCCCGAGAGAATCGGGTGGGTTGCTGCACCGTAAATTTCTTTTGCTCCTGCTTTTTTTACTGCCTCAACTGCTGCAGTAAATGTGTTCGCTGTGTCAATCAGGTCATCAACCATTAAAACATTTTTCCCTTTCACTTCACCAATTATATGCATCACCTCTGCGATGTTCGGTCTCGGTCTGCGTTTGTCGATAAGTATTAAATCCGCTCCAAGTTCTTTTGCATAAACTCTTGCACGCTTAGTTCCGCCAACATCTGTTGCAGCAACAGCAAGATTTTTCAACCGAAGATGTTTGAAATATTTTATAAAGAGAACCGAGCAATACATATGGTCAACGGGAATATCGAAGAAACCCTGAATCTGCGGAGCATGAAGGTCCATTGTAATCACTCTTTCAGCACCTGCTTCTGTAATCAGGTTTGCAACAAGCTTTGCTGTTATAGAAACGCGTGGCATATCTTTTCTGTCCTGCCTTGCATAACCGAAATACGGAATCACAGCAGTAATTCTGTTTGCTGAGGCACGAACCGCAGCATCAATCATTATCAAAAGCTCCATTAAATTATCGGCAGGCGGGTTGGTTGATTGAACAAGGAAAACATCTTTGCCGCGGATGTTGTCGTTGTATCTTGCCCAGATTTCACCGTCGGAAAAATTTACAATCTTGCATTTCCCAACAGGCACGTCGAGGTAATCGCAAATATTCCTGACGAGGTAGTGCGAATTCCTGCCTGAGAAAATCTGAATGTCTGAGCGTGACATTTTAATTTAATTGTAAGTTTTGAGGTGTTCGCAAAGTTATCAATATAAGTTTGTTAAGTCAATTGAAGCGAAGTAAATAAAAAAAGTCCCGCCAAAGCAGGACTTAATTAAATCGATAGTTGTTAAAAAACTAATTTGCTTCATTCAATGCTTCTGCACCGCCAACTACTTCAAGAATTTCTTTCGTGATTGCCGCCTGTCTCGCCCTGTTATAAGTAAGCTGAAGCGTTGCGACCAAATCGTTTGCATTTGAGGTTGCTGAATCCATTGCCGTCATTCTTGCTGCCTGCTCGGATGCGTATGACTCCAATAAAATTCTCCAAACCTGAGTGTTTAAATGTCTCGGAAGCATTGTTGAAATAATTTCTTCAATCGACGGCTCGAAAATGTAATTCGACACATTCATTTTTTCTCCGGCTTCTGTTTGCTCGAATCTTTGAATCGGCAAAAGTTGTTCGGTTATAATTTTCGACTGGACAATGTTTTTGAATTCATTGTACATCACAACAACTTTGTCAAAATCTTTTTTCACATAACCGGATACAATTTCTTTTATCACGGCTTGTGCCGAAGCGAAATCCAGCTTATCGAAAATTCCTGAAAACTTTGCGTAGATGTCAAAGTTTCTTTTTGAAAAATGGTCGAAAGTTTTTCTTCCAAGAGTTATCAGCGTAAGATTTCCTGAATTATTGAACTCGGAAAGGTCTTTCTTAATGTAAGCGTTCGCTGATTTAACAAGATTAGTATTGAATGAGCCGCACAATCCCCTGTCTGCAGCAACAACAATGAAACAAACTTTCTTCACTTCCCTTTCTTTCAAAAGCTCGTTGTCTAAGTTTTCAATCGATGGAATCAAGCTGCGAAGAATTTCATTAATTTTTCTCGCATAAGGTCTCGCTTGCAAAACATTCTGCTGTGCTTTCCTGAACTTCACCGAAGCAACCATCTTCATTGCACGCGTAATTTTTTCTGTGCTCTTTACACTGCTGATTCTGCTTTTTATTTCTCTGAGTGTTGCCAATTGTTCTTACTTAATTGATACTTTGAATGAGTTTGTGAATTCTTCAAGAATATTTTTCAGCTTTGCAGTCGTGTCGTCACTCAGTTCTTTCGTATCTCTTATTGCATTGAGTAATTCTGTGTGTTTCAGTTCCATCATCTCAAGAAATTCGCGTTCATATCTTGAACATTCTTCAAGAGGAATTTCATCAAGGTAACCGTTTGCTCCTGCGAAGATAATTGCAACCTGTTTCTCAACCGGGTACGGTTTGTATTGTCCCTGTTTCAAAATCTCAACAAGACGCGCACCTCTTCTAAGCTGCTGGAGTGTTGCTTTGTCAAGGTCTGAGCCGAACTTTGTAAACGCTTCAAGCTCTCTGAACTGAGCAAGGTCGAGACGAAGCGTCCCTGCGATTTTTTTCATTGCTTTGATTTGTGCCGAGCCGCCGACACGTGAAACTGAAATACCAACGTTAACCGCTGGACGAATACCTGAGTTAAATAAATTCGGCTCAAGGTAAATCTGTCCGTCTGTGATTGAAATTACATTCGTCGGGATGTAAGCCGAAACATCTCCCGCTTGTGTTTCGATAATCGGCAAAGCCGTCAAGCTTCCGCCGCCGAGGTCGTTGCTGAGCTTAGATGCACGCTCCAATAATCTTGAGTGAAGATAAAAAACATCTCCAGGATACGCTTCGCGTCCGGGAGGTCTTCTGAGCAGCAACGAAATTTCTCTGTATGAAGCCGCCTGCTTCGACAAGTCATCGTAAATACAAAGTGCATGTCTTCCTGAATCTCTGAAGAACTCGCCGAGTGTTACTCCCGAATAAGGTGCGATAAATTGCATCGGTGCCGGGTCAGCTGCAGTTGCTGAAACAACTGTCGTGAATTCCATTGCTCCTGCTTCTTCAAGCTTTGCAACTACTTGTGCAACTGTCGATTTCTTTTGTCCGATTGCAACATAAATACAAAATACGTTTTGTCCTTTTTGATTTATGATTGTGTCGATTGCGATTGCAGTTTTTCCTGTCTGCCTGTCGCCGATGATAAGCTCTCTTTGTCCGCGTCCGATTGGAATCATCGAGTCAATCGCTTTAATGCCCGTCTGAAGCGGCTCTTTAACCGGCTGTCTTGCGATAACTCCGAGTGCTTTTCTTTCAATCGGTAAAAATTCGGTTGTGTTGATTGGACCTTTGCCGTCGATTGGCTGACCGAGAGGATTGATTACTCTTCCAACCATCGCTTCGCCCACCGGCATTGATGCAACTCTTCCTGTTCGCTTTGCCTGGTCGCCTTCTTTTACTTTTGTGTAATCACCGAAAAGAATGCACCCTACGTTGTCTTCTTCGAGATTGAGTGCCATTCCGAAAACTCCGTGCGGAAATTCTATAAGCTCGCTTGCCATACATTTTGTCAGCCCGTAAACGCGTGCAACACCATCACCAATTTGCACAACCGTTCCGACTTCGTAGATGTCAATTTCTTTTTCAAAGCCCGCTAATTGTTTCCGAAGTATCGCCGATACTTCATCAGGTTTTATTTCAGCCATGTCTGTGGATAATTTTTATTTAAGTTTATAATCTGTTTTAAGAATGTTAATAAATTTTTTCTTGTCAATGCATTTGTAAGTTTTGTTAATCAGCTCCATACCTTTTTCCATCTGCACGATGGAATGATAATCAGCATAAATCGCTGCGAGCAAAGCTTTCACTGCGCCTGCATCAGTATTAAAAGTGTCTTCATATTCTTCGGCCGGACAGTCAAAACCCTTCGACGTGTATTCCGAAAGCTCCTCAAGATTCGCTCTGACGTCTTTCAAAACTTCTTTCTCAAACTCTTCGTTGACAAATTTAAATTTGCCGTCTATGAAATTAAAAATTGCAATCGGATGTTTTGATTGAGCATAATTAGTGAACGCATAAGCAAACATAGTGTTATATGTTTCAATGTCTTTAACACCGTCCTTGTTAAAATCTTTGAACTCGAAATATGAATCGCCGAGGAAAAGCGTATCGATGTAAAAGAACTTGTCCGATTTTATTTTCGCAGCATACAAACTGAAGCAGCAGTGTGCTCCGCCGGAATAAGTTGAAATAAAAAGCTGTTTCTCTGTGCCATCAACTTCTTCTACAAAAATTTTATCTACACGTTCCATGTCAATTTGTTTGTAAATTTCTCTTCCACTTTTTGTAACTATCATCGTGGAAGTATAACTCGCTGTGTCATAGCTTGCATAGAGAATATAAGAGCCGTAAACAAGCTTTGGATTTTCATCCTGTGAAAAAACAAAAACCGTGAAAATAAAAAAGAACGAAACAAAGAAAAATAATCTGTTCATCAGTTCAGCTTGAAGCTTCCTTTCATCATTTCTTCCCTGAGTAATTCCAATTGACGCTGAATGCTTGCATCGATTATTTTGTCACCAATCTGTGCAATGAAGCCGCCTTTGATAGACGGGTCAACGGAATACTTCGCTGTAATTTCCTTGCCTGCATATTTATTCAGACGTTCTTTAATAAGCTTTTGTTCTTTGTCACTGATTTCAACAGCAGTTTTTATTTCCGCTTCAAGGATTCCTCTTTTCTCGTTGAGCAGAGAAAGAAAATCCAAAACAATATCATAGAGCAAAGCGGCTCTGTTTTTTTCAGCAATGATTCCGAAGAACTTTACCGAGAGGTCGTTGTATTTTCCGTCGAACATTGCTTTCAAAACCTGTGCTTTCTTTTCAGAATTAATAATCGGAGTGGAAAGAAATAATCTCAGGTCACTTGACTCCTCAATCAAAGATTTCAGGTTAATGAAATCCTGCTGAACTTTGTCGAGCACTTTTGTTTCCTCTGCAACTCCGTAGAGAGCCAGCGTGTACCTTCGAGCTACTTTCGAGTTCGTCATAGCTTAGTTCTTAGGAATCTGGTTAATGAAACTTTCGATAATCTTTTTCTGCTTGTTTGCATCAAGATTCTCGTCAATGATTTTGCCCGCCGCCAGAACCGCAAGATTTGCAACTTCTTCCTTAAGCTCGTTCAATGCCGATTGTTTCTCTCTCTGAATTTCCGTCTTCGCTTGCTGAAGCATCTTCGCAGAATCTTCGTTTGTCTTGTTCATTATGTCAGTACGAAGTTTTTCTGCAAACTGTTTTCCTTCAGCGATTAGCTTCCTTGCCTCTTCATCTGCCTGGGCAAGAAGCTTTTTGTTCTGTTCAAGAATTTTCTCAGCTTCTATTTTCAGGTACTCAGCTTTTTCAACCGAGTCCTTTATTCTTTGCTCCCTGTCATTCAAAGATTTTAAAAGCGGACCCCATGCATACTTCTTCAGGATAAAAAGAAGTATGAGGAAGATAATTACTGTCCAGATTATCAGTCCGGGTTCGGGAGAAAGAAGCGTATCTTTCTTTTCACCTGGAACATCACTGATGAATAGAAACAAAGTGCCGAGCTTTGCAATAAATAAATATGCCAGTGTCATGTTAAAATGTTTTAAACTTTAAATCCGCCATCGAAAAAAAATGTGATGACAGATTTTGAAAATTACTTGCCCATTAAGATGAAGCAGATAACAAGTGCGAACAACGCAACACCTTCGACAAGTGCTGCTGCGATAATCATTGTTGTTCTAATGTCACCTACTGCTTCGGGATTGCGTCCGATAGAGCCCATCGCTCCCGAGCCGATAAGCCCGACACCGATTCCGGCTCCGATAACCGCAAGCCCTGCCCCTATACCGGCTGATAAAAGTGCTAAATTCATTTTAAATATTTCCTTTCTTTGGTTTTAATAAACCCTGAACTTGTTTCAGGGTCTTTATGGTTTATAAAAAAATTTATTTAAGACTCAGATGCTGAAATAAATTCAGCATTAAAGAATTAATGTTCCTGATGAATTGCCATTCCGATAAATAAAGAAGACAGCAATGTGAAAATATATGCCTGCAGAACAGCAACTAATATTTCGAGTAAGTAAATGAATAATGTAAATGCGATTGAAACAGGTATCATTGCGTAACCGAGCATGAAGATTAATCCAATCATTGCATAAATAACAATATGTCCGGCAGTCATGTTTGCAAAGAGACGAATGCAGAGTGCAAACGGTTTAGTCAGCAAGCCGAGAAACTCAATTATTATCATTATCGGGAGAACAAAAATTGGTATGCCCGGCGGAATCAATCCTTTGAAATATCCGAAGAACCCGTTGCTCTTGATTCCATAAAATATCATCGTTACGAATGTAATCAAAGCAAGTCCGGCAGTAACACTTATACTGCTTGTGCCGGTTGCCATCGCAGGAATCAACCCGAGAAAATTTACCGTGAGAATAAAAAAGAACATCGTAAAAAAGAACGGAAGAAATTTTAAGCCGACCGGACCCATGGATGCAACAATAATATCATCGCGAACAAAAACAATCATCAGCTCGATGAAATTTCCCAGTCCTTTTGGAGATTTATTTTTTCTGTTGCTCCTTGCCGAATAGACTAAAGCAATCGTAAGCAATGCCGCTCCGAGAATCATCATAAAAATTTTGAACGAGATACTCATGTCTAATGTAAAGCTTCCGATGTGCAGCGGCGGAATCTGAATAAACGGATGGTCGTTGATGTGATGCATTATCCAGTCATCATCTTTTTTCATAACATGCGTCACCGTTGAATCAGGGGCTGTCGGCAGAAATGCAGTAAGGAACTTCATCTAATCTTTTAAGCTTTCGTTATTAAGTTTTCTTTTGGTTGAAACGAGTTTATTCAAAAAATAAATTTCAATCGAGATGAACAGGAAATAAAAAATCAGCACAGAGCTTATCAAAGCAATATTGTCGAGGTTTGAATGGTGAGTCAGCAAGAGCAGAACAATTGCAATGAACAGCATCCTCAATCCCATCCCGCCGAACACATAAGCCATAAACACACTCATCCGTTTTTTCAAAGCAAACGTGTTCATAAAAAATCCTGTAATCGCATTTATAAAGCTAACCACTGCTCCGATTGCAAAAGCGAAAATCTGTTCAGCCGTATAAAATAAAAATACCGGGACGGAAGAAATTAAAATCACAATCAACATCGCAAGCAAAACCGCCTTAACATACTTTCCAAAGCTATTACTCAACTGCTCAGCTTATCTTTTTTTACACTTCCTATTTTCCACACGCCGAGCGATTTAAGCAATGCGAGGAATCCGAAAACCGAGCCGAAAAGCACGCCGCCAATCATAAAAATATTGCCCGTGCCGAACCATGAATCAATTCCGTAACCAATCAAAGTGCACACAACAATCGACATCCCGTACTGAAAAGCATGTTCCGCATAACGCCAGCCGGAACTGTATGATTTCGCTATTTTTTGAATTTCTGACGGTGATTTGCCGGAGTTATCGAGCTGTTCTTCCGTCATTTTTTGGAAAAGTTTGAAAAGTTTGATTGGTAATTAACAAAAATAACCAACATCGGTTTGAAAATCAATTTACAGATTTTGGGATTGGAAGGAAGATTATTTTTTTAGGGTGTCTGACCAACAAAGAAGGGAATTTTTAAGTTAGTTTAAAAATAAAATCTGTTGTATGTTTTTTATATAGCTTCACTCTTAACTGATTTACCTTTGAGTGAAAAGGGCAAACCCCGTCATGGAAAACAATTACCCTTCTTGTGAGAAGCTTTACCTTCCCCGCAAAAGAGATTACCTGTCATAGAAAGTGCCTTACCCCTATCCGAAGTTGAAAAACCCCACCCGGAAGACCGATTACCCTACCCAGAAACAGAATTACCCCACCCAGAAGACCAATTACCCCAAGGAAATCTGACAAAATGTCAGGGTAAGGGGAAATTTTAGCGAGAAATCTGTCATGCCTACTTGATGAGCACCATTTTCTTCGTCTCTGTATAATCTATGGCTGTAAGCTTATAATAGTAAACCCCGCTCGGAAAGTTAGAAGCATCCCAAGCAACTTCATAAGTTCCGGGTTGAAGTAGTTCGTTGACAAGAGTTGTTATTTCTCTTCCAAGTACATCATAAACTTTCAAGCTAACATAATTGAACATTGGTAATTGAAAATTGAAAATTGTTTTCGGGTTAAACGGGTTCGGATAGTTTTGCGAAAGAGAAAATTGATTTGGGATTTGGTTTGAGATTGGCTTGATGCCTATTGGATCTCGTGAATATTTGTAAACTGTTCTTCCAACTGCATAAACAGTAGAATCATTTATGTAGCGGAACCTATTAACATTATAACCCCATGGATTCGGCTGCCATGTAAAACCTCCATCAGTAGTCTCATAAACTTTTCCATTTGATACGCCCGGAGTACAGCAAAGATAACCCCCAACCCAACCCAGTGTTTCTGAAACAAAAAATACTGACTGTGAGTGATACTTATTGGTATCGATAGTAAAGCATACAGCATTCCAACTTACGCCTTTATCGGTAGTTTTGAGATACGAAACTGTATCACTGTCTCTCCAAGATTCTATAGAAACATATCCTGTGTTAGCTACTGCAAATGATATTTTCCAACACCATTGTGATGTCAGTTGTCCGGTATAACGAACTGCCCACGTACTTCCACCATCCGATGTAAATAATATCCGGGGTTTCGTATTAGTATAAAAAGAACCTGTTCCGCCAACTACAAATCCGGAATCAGGACTGTAAAAATAGCAATCGACTAATGTACTGACGAACGCACTCATATTTACAGCACTCCAGGTATTTCCTCCGTTAGTTGACTTAATAAAATAAGCAGGTTCTTCATATCTTCCGCAAGCATAAATAAGCGATGAATTAACAACGGATATCCCGCAAGTACCAGATGAAGACGGAGTCGGAAGAGTCTGCATTGTCCATGTCGTACCACCATTAGAAGTCTTATATATGAGATTCGTGTTTAGTACACCTATCCATCCATTCAGTGAATCTGCAAAGCCGATACATCTTAAAAACTGGTTTATTTGTATTTGAAAAACCCATGATACGCCCCCGTTTGTAGTTTTATAAACTGCACCTGAAGGTGATTGTCCGGTGATTACCCAACCGGTATTTGCATTAATAAAGAAACAATCATCCAGTTTAGTTGGATTTGTTGGTGCATTTGGTATTGTATACCATGCGAGAAACTGAGAGAAGTTATCTTCGGAAATTATAAAAATGAGAATGATAAGAGAAAGTATTCTTGCAAGTTTCATTTGTCTCCACAAATATAACTAACAAAGAGAGCTGTTAGACTACCTTTATAAAAACTTACTTCTCCCTCATCCACATCATCGGGTTCAGCGGTTGAGCGTTCAGCCAGATTTCAAAATGCAATTGCTGTCCGTCTATTGTTTCGCCGGTTCGCCCTATTATCTGGTTTGCCTTCACCGCATCACCCGGCTTTAAATTTGTTTCGCTCAGCGTCGAGTAAACTGCTCTGTATCCGTTCCCATGATTTATAATTATTGTCCTGCCAAAATACGGAGCATCACTCACAAGCGAAACGATTCCGCCAGCAACAGAATAAACATTGGAGCCGTAAGCAACAGAAAATGTAATGCCGCTGCTGTAATATTTTGTGCGTGTCGAGTTGTTCACCTGCTCACCGAATGATTCCGAGATAAGATTAACATTGACTGGTGAATTCAGCTTCGAGTTCAGTGCGGAGAAATCATCTGTGGAATAATTGAGGCGGTTGTTTTTTATGCCCGCATAATTCTCGCGGTTATAAATAAAGTTGGAAAGGAAAACTCTTGTCCTGTTCTGGTTCGTTTCTCCCAGCTCAATTTTCTTTGCAAGAACATTCTGCTCATCATTCTTGGATGAAATGGTTTGGTTCAGCCGTGCAAAGCTGTCTTTTAATTTTCTAAGCTCTTCTCTTTTCGTTTCAATATAAAATCTCTGCGACGAAGTGGAAAGCCCGATGAGTTTTTTCTTTTCGTTGATTACAAATTTCTTAGCACGAAGTTCGTTCAGTTCTTTCTTTCTGCTTTGCGAAAATCTTTGAAGGTATTCATTTCGTCTGAGAAATTCGTTCGGTGTCTGCGAGCTTAACAAAAGCTCTAGCTCGTAATTCTTTCCGTATTTATACAAGCTGATGACTTTGCTTCTCAGCCGCTTCTGCATGTTGTACACCTCTTCTTCGAGATTGAGCACCATGTTCGTCTCGATTGCAAGCTGTTCAGGAGTCAGATAATCCACTCCCTGGAAATCGTTGAGAAAATCTTCAAGCATCTTTACGTTTTGCTGTGAGCTGTCCTGTGCTTTCTTCAGGTTATAATTTTCGCTGCTCAGGATTGAAAGCTGGAGCTTGTTCTCTTCAATCTTCTTTTGGTAGTAATCAATCTGTTTGTTTTTGTCTGCAACAATTTCTTCGTACGATGCACGGATGAAAAGAATGAACAATGCAAACAGCAATATAATTGTCTTTGTGATATTCGCCCCTCTCCTTCGGAGAGGGGATGGGGTGAGGCTTTTCAATTCCACTTTATTATTTTTGCCGACTTGGGATATTTTATTTTGATGTTAAGCTCGTTCGGATTAATTTTCTTGTCGATGTAATCAACATACACACTTTGCTTCTTGGAAGGATTCTTCATTTCTATTTTGTTCGGAAGCTGTGCTTCACCGGAAGTGAATGACTCGGAAGAATACTTCGAATAATTTATCTCGAAGATTTTCGAGTTCTGTTTATCGAACACATTGTATTTTGAAACTAAGAAAATGTCAGGAGTAACAAAATACTCGTAACGTGATTCGTTTTTATTTTTCGTAACGAGATAAAAATTATCAGACGAATTTGCGTTGTCGTTATCAGTGCTGTCGGACTCCAGAATTATTCCGCCGGTCAGTCCGTCTAACAAATCATCGAACGAAACTTTGATTCGCAAAATTGCCCCGATGTTAAGCGGTGTGCTTGGTCCTGTGATAACTTTATTTTCCTGCACATTATAATAGATGAAATCGCTGCGGGTTATCAAAGCCGTTGCAACGCTGATTCCGAAAGGTCCTTCTATTTTCACGAACACCGTGTCCGGTCTTTTGATTTTAACTTCAATCCATCCGGTTCCTGAGTTATCGGGTGAATCGAATGCAATATTTCCGGCTGCTTCGAGAGAAACAATCTTGGATGAATTCTCATTGATTCTTTTTTTCAATTCACCTTTTTTGATATCAGCAACGTCACCCATCTTTGAAGTTGAACATCCGTAAAAGATTATTACGCAGAGTATTATTGATATTCCTATTTTCATCTCATCATAATTTCAAGTTTGTCTTCGAGAATTTCTTTGCCTTTCAAAATTTGCATTTTAATCTTCGCATAATAAAGTGGATAATCATTGAAGAACTTTTCCGTTGTGTTGATGCCTGAGTATTTCAAACGTATAGAATCTTTTTGTGTCGTAATAAATCCGTCAGCATTGTTTTCTTTCATTTTCTTTGAGAGCATTACCAAATTCTCATAAGTAAAATTGTGATGGTCTGAAAAAGTAATTAACTCAGTGAGCTTGATGTTTTCTTTTGCCAAAAGATATTTGAAAGAATCCGGGTCACCAATTCCGCAAAAGGCAATCATGTTTTTTCCATTCAGGTCATGTTTCAAATTATCTTTTCCGTAAAAACCCTCAAGGGTATAACAACAAATTAAATCGGTGATTGCCTGCAGCTCCCCTGAAGCTTTATCACCTTCAAACTTTGTGTTAAGAACAATCAGGTTTGCCCTACGGATATTTTTAATCGGCTCACGCAGCATTCCCGCAGGAACAAGATGTTTCGGATTCTCATTGTTCAGTATAACGATGTCAAGCTCACGTAGAAGCTGGCGGTGCTGAAAACCATCGTCAACAATTATTACATCGGGGTCGAACTTAGCATCAGCAAATTTTGCACTGGAAATTTTTTTATCGCCCACAACCATCAAACCTTTTTCGGGATTTAGCGTAGATAAATTTTCAACAAGCATCAGCGGCTCATCACCGAAATTTTCAGTGTTCAGTTTTTTTTCTTCATTTTTATAGGACAGCTCGGAAACTTTTATATCATCAATTTCTCTTTTATATCCTTTGGAAATTATTGCAACGAATTTCTTTTGTTCAATAAGCATTTCTGCAAGCATTTCTACAAACGGAGTTTTCCCCGTTCCGCCCGCAGAAACATTTCCAACCGAGATAACTCTTGAGTTAAGCTCCTTCGATTTAAATATACCATAATCGTAAAACTTATTTCTGGCGAACACAATCATGCGGTAGAAAATACTTAATGGATAAAGAATGAAAATCAATTTATTAAATATTTTTTGATTTGCTGTGCAGCATTAGTTGATGCATCTTCGTCACCAAGTAATGTTCTTATTTTTTTCAGGTTGTTAACTAAACTTTCTCTGTAATCTATTTGAGTAAGAATTTTTCTTGCTTCGGAAAGCAAATTTTCTTTTGTAAAATCTTTCTGGATAAATTCTTTTGCAATGGTTTTCCCCGAGAGGATATTCACCATACCCATGTTTTTAATTTTTGCTAACGGCTTGAGCAATGCATAGTTCGTAAAATATGTTTTGTAAAAAATTATCATCGGAGTTTCAAGCAATGCAGCTTCAACAGTTGATGTACCTGCTTTTGTGAGCACAAGGTCGGAACGAGAAATCAAATCGTAACTGCTTTCATCGGACAGATTGAAAACGAAAAGCTCAGATGAGAATTTATTTTTCAGTTCATCAGTCAAACCAACACTGCTCATAATTGTTTCGCAGTCAAATTCTTTTTTAAGCTGCAACGCTGTTTCCGATAAAACTTTTACGTGATTTATAATTTCCGATTTTCGTGTCCCGGGAAGAAATGTTATAATTTTTTTATCGCCGTAAACATTTTTTTTTTTGTCAAGTGAGTTCTTAAACTCGCCAAATTTTTTTACTAACGGATTCCCGACATACACCGCATCAATTCCATGCTTTCTGTAAAACCCGACTTCAAATGGAAATGTAACAAGAACTTTGTCGGCAGTTTGTTTTACTATTTCAACACGTTTTTCCCTCCAAGCCCAGAACTGCGGTGAGATGAAATAAATAATTTTTCCTTTGTAAAATTTTTTCAACTCTAAAGCAAGTCTTAGGTTGAATCCTGGAAAGTCAGTAAGTATTACAACGTTTGGATTTGTTTGCTTGACATGACTCAAGCAATCACGCAAAACTTTTTTGAAAAAAGGATACTTGGAAGCAACTTCAACCAAACCTGTAACAGCAAGGTCTTTAACGGTGTAAAGTAATTCAACGCCTTCTGCTTTCATAAACTCACCGCCAAGCCCTGAGAAAGAAATTCCGTGCCCTGACTGTTTCTTTAATTCTTTTACAAGCTCAGATGAATGAATGTCTCCTGAACGCTCGCCGGCAGAGATAAATAATTTTGTTTTATTTGAATGAGGGTCATTCAAAATGAAGTTATCCGTGTGTTAAAAAGTAAAGAACGATTATGAAAATCAAAACGGTGAGCACTCCCTGTAAAGTTCTTTTCTCGGATTTGTAGCCGTCTTTGAAATTGAATTTAAGCTTCGATTGTTTTTCTGTTGTGTAAGTTTTTAAGGAAGGAATAAATCTTCCGACTGATTTAAAATAGTCATCATATTTTTCTTTGAACTTATTCCGCAGAGTTTCTTCTTCTTCCTTCACTATGAAATAATATTGCACAGCAAAAAAGAGCAAGCCGAGAATTTGCAGAACGGGAAAAAGAGAATAAGCCATGATTCCGTATCCGAAATAAATTATCATGTTGCCGAGATAGAGAGGATTTCTCACGTAAGAAAAAGGACCTTGAGTAACAAGATTTGTCCCGCCAGTTTTCCCGGTTGTTCGTGTTTCGCTTCCTGCGTAGCAAACACCCCAGAAACGAAGTGTCTCACCGAGAACAACAAAGATAAAGCCAACAAGCATTGTCATTTCAGTCGGTCTTGCATAGAGCAATAGAGGAATGATGAACGGGATTGGAGTGTAAGAGCGGTATCTGAAAAAAAAATGTCCAGCTGTCATGAATTTGAATTGAAGTTTATCCGCGAATAAAAGCATCGCGTCGTTTTAATTTTGCCGTTTGCCTGTGTTTAATATTTTTTTGTGCTAGAATTTTTTCGAGCTTCTTGCTTACATCATGGAAAGTTACGTAATCAAAATAGGTGATATTATTTTTCCAGCAGTATGATGCAAGTCCTTTCTTTGCAAAAACAATATCCGCATAGTGAGCAACACATGCATCCGAGAAACCGTCGCCAATGAAAACTGAAATCTCATTGTCGCCCGTCATGTTGAGAAGAAAATTTCTTTTGCAGCATCCGCATCGTTTACATTCCGAATCGGAGTTGGGAAATTCGAGACGAAATTTTTTGTTGTCAACCGGAATGAAAGCGTTTGCATAGAAAGGAATTTCCAGATTCTCATGTTTCAAAATTCTTCCGATATAATAATCCATTCCTTCGCTTAGAATTGTAAGCTCAAGTTCGTTCGTTCTGCAGAACTCGACGAAAGAATGAAATCCCGGGTCAATCTTTTGGTCATCTATTATTTTATTAAACGACTCGAAATCATAATCAACCAGCATCTCACATTCTTTGATGAAACATTCTCTTGCCCCAATTTCCAGATTCACAAACTGATTTATCAGCTTGTTCCATCCTTCTGTATCCTTGATAAATTCCTTCGCCATCTCAACCCATGTGTCGTTGTAGGTAATCGTTCCGTCGAAGTCACAAAAAATTTTCACCTGTTGATTCAAAGCAGGCAAAGATACCTTTAGCAAAAAGTTTATTCAATGAATGAAAGTTAAATCCAAACCTGATAGGTCTTAAAAACCAGTCAGGTTTATGCGGTCTCAGAGGTAATATGAACTCTTGAGGTTAAATGCAGTTTAAAATTTGAGATAATAATTGTAACTTAATATTACAAGAATCACAAAACACGCAGTTGTTAATAGTGACAGAAATATTTCATATGTTTTAGTTTTCCCCGATGAAAATCGGGATTTCATTTCATTCAACATTTTTTTTCTCCTTTCATTAGTTGTGACGAAAATTCTATTTATAGGTTTCATTTTATTATTACTAACGAAATTGATTTCATCTCAGGATTCTTTCCAAAATGTTTTCGATAAAGCTGAATCTCTGGGTTCTCAGCAGGTAATTATAGTGGCTGCTTCCGATAAAGATTCATCTTTTGCCGACTTGTTTACATACGAAAAGAAAAATAATTCCTGGATTCCTGTTTTTGAAATGATGAAAGCACAAATTGGTAGGAACGGAATCACATCAGAGAAGAAAGAGGGTGACGGAAAATCTCCTCAGGGAATTTTCGGCTTCGATTTTTTCTTCGGCTCGGAAGATAATCCGGGATTCAAATTCCATTACGTAAAGGTTGATTCAAACGATTGCTGGGTTGATGATGCTGCATCAGAGTTTTATAACACGATGCAGAAGAAACCAGCAAACGGCAGATGGAATTCAGCCGAAGACCTTTTAATAAGCGATTATAAATTTGCTGCGGTAATAAATTACAACACGAAAGAACGAATCCCGAATAAAGGCAGTGCTATTTTTCTTCACATCACAAATGACAAAGGGACATCCGGCTGTACTGTTCTCACAGAAGAAAATCTTTTAAAAGTTTTGCTCTGGCTTGACCCGAAATTTTTACCGCTTATTATTCAGGGTGACAAAAATTATCTCAGAAAAATTCCCGAGTGATTAATTATTGTGTCTGTCCCGCCATGGCTGTACGACCAACGTTCCACTTTCTTCCCGAAAATAGCAAAGCTACATAAAAAAGTGGCTTTTTGCTCTCTAAATCATCCCCTGACGTACCTTTTATATCCTCTGACCATATAAAAACCACCTCCTACGTGCCTTTTTTATCTTCCGAAGTATCTTTTTCCTCCTCCGAAGTACCTTTTTCCACTTCAGACCATAAAAAAACCACCTCAGAGGTACCTTTTACCTACTCCGAAGTGGCTTTTACTATGTAAAAGAATATTTTTATTGATTAAATACTGTGATATTAAATACTGTGATATTAAATACTGTGATGTCAGACTTACGTCCAGACATCTTCTATAAAAAAAAGAAAGGCGGCATAAAGCCGCCTCTGGGGGAGAAAGATATGTTATTGAGGACTTAGCTGACTCTGGTATAAGAATAGTTATAGCTTTTCTTTGTATCATTTACAAAAGTCTTTTCACCATTCAGCTTGAGGCTCGATTCAGAAACAGGTTTATTGTATAAATCCGGGTTCTGACTGATGAACATTGCTTTCAGAGTGTTTTCCTCTTCAATGTTCATTAGCTTACGTTTCGCCTGGCTGTATTTTTCAAACCATTTGGCTGCATCTTCTTTATTTCCCATTGACAAATGTCCTTCATGTAGAATTGAGTATGCCTTCTGTAAATCCTTATAAGCGTTTCTGCTCTTAGAAAGCTTTATAGCTTTGAATAGGAAGTTATTAGCAGAATCCATATCGGTAAATTTCATATATAACCTGCCTAAGCCGATGTATGTTCTTGCTTCATTTATCTCATCGGTTATTTCAATTGAAATGCTTAGACCTTCATTAAAATATCTTTTACATTCTAAATAGTCGTTTAGCT
>Ga0247727_10001319_pt1 | contig 59297 bp, 55 predicted proteins | sample WisWelCaveWW1625_FD_202498 | JGI IMG/M metagenome (GOLD analysis project Ga0247727, IMG submission 202498) | Biofilm microbial communities from Wishing Well Cave, Virginia, United States - WW16-25 | ecosystem: Environmental > Aquatic > Deep subsurface > Groundwater > Cave microbial mat | place...
ACGCGTCCGCGCCCATCGACTGCAAGCGTAACCGTGACTGCCTCGCAATCTGGCCGACCGGCGCCTTCTGCTGGGAAGGCGAATGTTGCGCGGGCCGCTTGGATCGCTTCGGCTGCGTCTGCGGCGACCAGCGCGGCGGCTGCCCGCCGCCGTCCCGGTGCTGCGACGATCCCTTCCACCCGGAGATTCTAGTCGGCTGCAGCGAAGGTCCCTGCGACGAATAGGCTGCAAGGGGCGATGGCTAGTCGTTCCCGCTGACGGGCGGCTTCGTCCAGGGCGTGTGCTTCCCGCATGCGAAACACGCGGCGACCACGCCTGCGGCGGAGCTCTCGCAGACAGGGCACTTGAAGCCGAGCAGTAGGCCCGTTACTGGATCCACGACGACGAGTGTCCAGATGAGTCCGACGCGGCTCTCGGCCAGTTCCAGCCGGAGCGACAGCGTGTCTAGTCGCTCGATCCTTGCATGGAGTTCGGTCGCGAGTTCGGCGGCGCGATGCACCCTCTCGGCGCCGTTCTCGACTTGCCGGAGGCGCGCCTCCACCGACTCGAGGCGCGAGACCGCTGCGGCGAGCTCGGCGGGGACCGACGGCGTCTGTAGGTCGATCCGCTTCAGGTGCACGTACCGCTCGTAGCTCGCCTCCACCTCCACCGCCGGCAGGCCGAGGATGCAGACGACCTGAGGGAGGGTTTGCCCCTCCTCCAACTGCTGGAACACGCGCGCGTCGACACTGATCTCCGCGCTCGGGCTGGTCCCCTCGGGCAGCGGGTCGTTCCCGGCGACCGATGCGGGTGGGCGCCTCGAGACCGCGAGAGCGTCCACCTCGCCGGGCTCGAACAGGCGTTTGCCCTTGTCGCCCAGCGTAGGCGACAGGTCGCCGCGTTTTTCGAGGCGGCGAACAGACGTTGGCGAGATGCCGAGGCGCACGGCGGCCTGCCGCCGCGTCAGCTTCTCCGACGCGTCGTTGTCGGACGAATCGCTCACGGCCCAGCCTGCCTGGTACCGATAAGTGCTTGCGGGAGGGTGGCATCCCCCCTCGGTACCGGGGGGGTGCCTCCGGGTGCAGGGGACGGGGCAGGGGGGTGGCGGGTGCCGCCGGCAACTTGGGCGGCACCCGCTCCGGTCCGGTTCAGCGGCGTCGCGGACGCCGCCGCTCGTCCGGTCCGCCCTCCGGCTCGTCGTCGTCGTCGCGGTCGCGTTCCTCGTGGTCGCCGAGGTCCTCGTCGTCGCCGACCTCTTCCCACGTCGTCTCGACTTGCTTCTTGATGATCCGTCCCATGTCGATCTCTCCTTTCGCCCGCCCGATGGCGGTGCCCGAGGCGGATCTTTCGCACGCCTTGATGGGACGATGCGTCCCGCTCCGCTCGACGCGCTTGCGTAGCTGGTCGGCCACGAGGCGAACGCGACGCTCCGTAGCGTGGGCGAAGCCCAGCGTGGGCGCGACCGTCTTGGCGATGTGCGTCCAGGGGCATCCGCGTCGATAGTGGAGTTCGGTGAGCAGGGTCACCGCAGCGCGGAGGAGTTCCGCCTCGCGAGCGAGGAGCGAACGGAGTCGTTCGAGGTCGTCGGCCCAGGCGCCCGGCGGGACGGGGCGCATCTACTCGTCCTCGAGGCGCTGCAGGAGCGCGAGGAGGGTGCGCCGGAGGGTCCGGGCGTCGTGCGTGCGTGCCCACTCCGCGCCGGCCCGAGCAAGCGCGCCCGGAACGTCGGCGTTCTCGCTTGGTACGTTGGTACAGGGAGGGTCCGCGAGGGTGCGTTCTGGCGCCCCCGGATCGGCTGCCGGCGGCGCTAACCCCGCAGAATCGCTACCGAGGGTTCGCGAGGATCCACGAGGATGAGGGGTCGGGGACGTTTTCGAGTCCCGTCCACCCCGCTTCGCAGTCTTCCAAGTCGCGCAGCCGCCGCGACTTTCTCGGCCGTTGCGGCGGGAACGTCGTCGGCAGCAGATTCGGTAGCAAGGATCGGGGAGCCACGCTCAGCCGCCGGCTTCCCCCTCGCCGTGATCTGCGTCGAGAACTCGGTCGATGCCGTCGAGGGCCGCCCGTACCCGGTCCTCGTCGCGTACCCCCTCGCGGAGGACAGAGCGCGCGTCGTTCAGGGCGCGAAGCGCGACGCCGAGCTGATCTAGCAGCCGGCGCGGAGGATCGTCGGGAAGCCCCAACTCGCCGAGACCAAGCCAGGTGATCTTGCCTCCGGCGTCGCGCGCCATCGCATCCAGGTCCGCCCTCACGGCCTGCAGGGTGAGTAGCATCGCCTGGAGAGCGTCCTCTCCCGCAGCCGCAAAGAAGCGCTGACTCCCGATACCGGTGATGGAGAAGGGGCACCACCACGGGTCTCCCTCGACGCCGGCGTGTACCGGCCGTCCCAGTCGGAGGATGACCGGATGCGTCGCGCCGTCCGGAGCGGCGAAGTCGAACTCGCGCTCCGCGATGACCTCTCCGACCTCCGTGGGCTTCCACACGTTCCCGGTCCTCGAGCCTCGATGCGCTCAGCGAGGATGCCCGAACTCGACGCGCATCGCGAGCCTCTGCGGGCTACGGAGGCGAGAGCGTAGGGCCGTGGCCGCGCACGGCGCTCCAGACAGCGACGACGACGAGCGAGTCGTCGCGTACGACGTAGTACAGATGGAAGCGGGTCCGCTGCATGCCGATGCGGCATACGTCGGGGAGGGCGTCGCTCGGATGGCGCTGCCCGACCGTCGGCGCGCGGGCGGCGAGGTCCACGGCCGCGCGGAGTTCGTCCGCAAGGAGACCCGGGGAGGACGGGCGGTTCTTCCGCCACCACCCGACCGCGGCGATGGCTTGCTCCGCGGCCTCCGGCGTGAACCGGAAGCGGAGCCGCGTCAGGTGCGCGTCGGTCCGAGACGATCGAGGACTTCGGCGCCGTCGAGCGTCTCTCCGCGACCGAGCTGCTCGGCGGACCGTGCGAGCGCCACCTCGAGCGCGCGCTCTTGCTCGGCGTCCATCTCGTCACTCGGCACAGGCACCAGCTCCACCTCCGTGCCGTCGGGCAGGTCCACGGGCTCGTCGAGGACGAGCCGTCCGGCGCGCACCTTGGCTCTCACGCTGACCACGCCAGGGAGCGTAGAGGCCCGACCCACGTGGGTCAAACTCGGCGCCTCGTCGGCGAAGGACTCTCCTCCCCACCGCACCGTGCTGGGGGAAATCCGGAGCGCGGGGGCGGCGATGGCTACTCCGCGCAGTGCTCCGCCGCGGAGTCCTTTTCCGCGAGCCAGTCGAGGAAGCCGATCCAGACGCCGACGGCGCAGTCGTCCGCGCAGTTCTTGGGAAAGTAGGTACACGCAACCAGGATGCCGTCGTCGTCGAACGCGAGGTAGATGTCGTTCTCGTCCGGGCTCTTGCTCAGGACGTCCTCGCGGCAGGACCGATAGAGGTCCTCCACGAGGGCGAGCGCGCACCCGTCCGCGTGGCTTCCGACGTCGTCGCCCTCCTCGCACCAGTTGTCGGCGACGAATTCGGCGCACTCGTCGTACTGATAGTCCTGACATCCCTCCGTTTTCGTACGCATCACGACCAGGTCGTCTACGACGGTGAGCGACCAACCCCTGTAGAAGCCGGTCCACGAACTGAAAGTCCAGCCAAACGCGTAGTCGCCGGTTCCGGAGGCCTTGCGCGCCTCCCAGGCGGCTTCGCTTTCGTCGAGAGCGGCGAGCTCGGCCGCGTTCTCGGGTTCCTCCCCACAGCAAACGATGCCCGACGACGCTGCGAAAGCGAGCAACACCCGTGCGGCCCTCATGGGAATCCCTCCTCGCCCCCGACGACGCAAGCCTCGTGCCAGGAGCCACCGGAAAGGACTAGAAACGCGGAGGCCTCGGAGATTGCTGCGCGGCAGGGCGGGTGTCGATCCCAGGAGTGTGTGTGCCGAACTCGGGCGCCCGTGGCACAGACTCGCGCACTCGACGCGCGACGGGGTTCCGACGCGGTACTCTCCGGCCGGTGAGACCGGTCGCCTTCTTCGCCCTTGCCGCGCTCCTGCACGCGCTCGCGCCCGCCGCGTCCGCGCAGTCCGCGGGGGATCCTCCGGTGGTCTCGAACGAGCGGCCGGTGCGGTACGTCCTCACCGGCGGCAGCGCCGTGATCGGGACGCGGATCGGGGAAGACGCCGAGTACTACGTGGTGCAGACCGCGGCGGGTCCGGTGAGGATCCGCAAGGCAGACGTCGCGTACATCGATTTCCAGACGGCAGGGACGGCGCCTGGGCCCGCGGCCGCAGCGCCCGCGCCCGCTCCGCAGCGCCGGGCGAACGCTTCGAACGACCTCGGCGCGGTCCTCGCCGGGATCGGCATCGCAGGGTTCGCCGTCTCCTACTTCTTCACGATCATCGTCGGGGCGTTCGTCGCGATCGTCGACGAGGACGCGAGCTACCTGTTCGTGCCCGGCGCGGGGCCGCTGCTGTACTACACGGTCGCGGACCCGCCCAAGCAGGTGCTGGGCCTGCTCATCGTCGACACCGTCCTGCAGGCCGGCGGAATCGCGATGGCGATCACGGGTGCGGTGCTGGTCGGGTCGGACGACGAGGCGAACGCCGGCCGGCGCTTCGCCCTCGCTCCCTGGATCACCGGTGGCGACGGCGGCGACGGCGGAGGATTGTCCCTCGGCGGACGATTCTGAGCGTGGCGAAGCTCTACTTCGTGGACTAGATGCCTGAGCTGCCGGACGTCGTCGTCTACGTCGAGGCGCTGCAGTCACGCATCGCCGGCCAGGTTCTCGAACGGATCCGCCTTGCCAGCCCCTTCCTCGTCCGGTCGGTTTCTCCGCCGATCCGCGAGGCCGAGGGGAAGGAGGTTCGCGGGCTGCGGCGGATCGGGAAGCGCATCGTGGTGGAGCTCGCCGACGACCTCTTCCTCGTCCTGCACCTGATGATCGCGGGGCGCCTCAAGTGGCTCGATCGCGGGGGTCGGGTCCCCGGGAAGATCGGCCTCGCGGCGTTCGACTTCACGAGCGGGACGCTCGCCTTGACCGAGGCGAGCACGAAGAAGCGGGCATCGCTCCACCTCGTGCGGGGCGAGGCCGCGCTGCAGGGCTTCGATCGCGGGGGAATCGAGCCACTGGGCGCGACCTTGCCGGACTTCCGTGCGGCCCTGCAGCGCGAGAACCGGACGCTCAAGCGCGCCCTGACGGATCCGACGATCCTCTCCGGGATCGGAAACGCCTACTCGGACGAGATCCTGCACCGCGCGCGCCTCTCGCCTTCGAAGAGGACGCGGCAGCTGACGCCGGGCGAGTCTGCCGACCTCCACGCCGCATGCCAGGGCGTGCTCGTGGAGTGGACCGATCGGCTCCGGCGAGAGAGGGGAGAGGGGTTTCCGCAGAAGGTGACGGCTTTCCGGGAGGGGATGGCGGTGCACGGACGGTTCGGCAAGCCCTGCCCGGTCTGTGCGGGGAAGGTCCAGCGGATTGCCCATGCCGAGAACGAGGCGAACTACTGCCCGCGCTGCCAGACGAGGGGCCGCTTGCTCGCCGACCGGGCTCTTTCGAGGCTGCTCGGGGAAGATTGGCCCAGGACGCTCGAGGAGCTGGAGGCTGGTGTGAAACGGCGCCGTAGCGAGGGCGACGAGCCGGGGTGAGATCCGCGCCAAGCGGACCGAGGACCGACGAGCCGTACTCGACGTACGGCGAGGAGGCCGCAGGGAGCATGGCGCGGAGATTGCCCCGGATCGTCGGCAGCAGTAGGCGGCGTTTCACACCAGCCTCCCAAGGAACGCAAGCGCGCGTGACGTCCGTGTGAGTCCTGCTACACTGTACCGCTGGACAGCCGTGGGGAGATCCGATAATCTAAGAAAGTTACCGTGTCCTTGCTAAAGCATCCAGGGGTCCTCGGCAACGCGGTGAACTTCCCGGACTGGCTCCAGGCCCGGGACGGCAAGTCGGACCGGGCCACGCCGATCCCGGACGTCCTCAACGTCGGGCACCTCAACGTGGTCTTCCAGCCCGTCCTGGACCTGCGTTCGCGGCGCGTCTTCGCCTACGAGTGCCTGGTCCGGTCCAACTCGCCTCACTTCCAGGGTCCGCCGAGCCTCTTCCTGGCGGCGATCGGCGGGAAGGTCTGCGGCGCCCTCGGCCGGATCATCCGCGAGATGGCGGCGGCCTGCTGTCCGGGATGGCCGCTCTTCGTGAACATCCATCCGAACGAGTTCGACGAGGGGTGGCTCGTCATGCCGGACGACCCCATCTTTCTTCACGAGTCCGGCGTGTATCTCGAGATCACCGAGTCGGTGCCGCTCAGCCACTTCCGTCTGGTCCAGAGCGTCCTCAGGGAGATCCGCGGCCGGGGCGTCTTCCTGGCCGTCGACGATCTGGGCGCCGGATACTCGAATCTCAAGTACATCGCAGACCTGGCTCCTGAGATCGTCAAGCTCGATCGCGAGCTGGTCGCGGGCCTGCACAACGAGAAGCGCCTCCAGAAGCTCGTGCGCGCCATCGTTCGGCTCTGCGAGGACCTCGACGCGAAGGTCGTCGCGGAAGGAATCGAGGAAGTCGAGGAGCTGCGCGCCGTCGAGGACGCCGGCGTCCACTACGGACAGGGGTACCTCATCGCACGTCCGGCGTTCCCGTTGCCGCCGATCGAGCGGAGCAAGCTCGGCGGAAGCTAAGCACTCGATGCCGGATGTACGAAGACGAATCACCGCGGAGTACGCGGAGGCCGCAGAGACGAAGAAACTCTGCGATCTCTGCGTGCTCTGCGGTGAACGAATACGTCACCGAACTTGCGGAAAGGGAGTACCGAGCGAGGTGGTAGGCGGGACAGGGTTCGAACCTGCGACATCCGGCTTGTAAGGCCAGCGCTCTTCCGCTGAGCTACCCGCCTCTACTCGATCTTCACGCCCAGCCGGTAGGCCCCCTCGTCCCCTGCGGCGCCGTCCACGAACAGGTAATGCGATCCGGCCCCGAGGTTCAGGGCGGTCTCCTCGGTGCCGCCGGGGATGTTGCGGCAGTCGATCTCTTCGCCGCCCGTGCACAGGGTGCTGCGCACGTAGAAGACCGTGTCGAAGTTCGAGGCGTTCGTCACCGCGGTCAGGATGCGCGTCTCCGTGAGGTCGACGCGGAAGACCTCCTCCGAGCTGCCTTCGCCCCCGCAGGATCCCTGGAAGTTGTCCTCGAACGAATCGAACCCCGTCTCCCCGTACACGGCGGCGCCGCCCGTGATGTCCATCGGGGCGTCGCAGGTCAGCTGCGGGCGAACGGGCCTGATCGAGTAGCTCAGGGCGTAGCGGCCGGAGGGGTCAAGCTCGTCCCCGTCGAGGAGAACGTAGAGGTCCGCCGCGGGGGCGGTGCGCAGGATGATCCGCGCGTCGCTGTTCGTGTTGACGTCCCCGCTGCAGGCCAGGTCGAAGGCAGGGTCCTCGCAGACGGTCCGTACCTCGAGGACCGTGTCGAACTCGGACTCGAACGTGTCGAGCATCACCTCCCGCGGAGTCCGCAGCGACAGGACGAAGTACACGTCGGGGGCGCCGATCAAGGCATCACGGGCGCAGCTGGGGTCGTCCTGGTGGCTACGGAAACTCGTGTCCCCGACGATGCGGACCGTGCCGCCCTCCGGGACGTCGACCGGCAGCGAGAACGCGGTCGAGCAGAGGTCGTTGTCGGGGCCCGGACCGCAGTCGTCGTCCTCGAGATCGACGAAGCCGTCGCAGTCCTGGTCCGCCCCGTCGTCGCAGCGCTCGAGCGCCGAGGGCTTCACGTCCGGGTCCCCGTCGTCGCAGTCGTTGCCTCCGCATTCGGCGCTGCCGAACCCGTCGTCGTCGCGGTCCCGCGGGGAGTGGACGCAATGCCCGTCGCGACAGACGTCGTCCGTGCAGCCGTCGGAATCGTCGCACTGCGAGTTCTCCCTGCACTCGAGGCGCCCGCTGTCGTCGATGGGCGACAGGTCCGGCTCGATGACGAGAGAGCATCCCGCGGCCCACGCCGCCATCAGAACACCCGACCTCGAGATCCCGCTGCTCATCAAAACCTCCCTGAAAGCCCCAACGCCACCCATGTTCCCCCGGAATCGCGCGCGAGTCGAACCTCTGCGGTTGGGGCCGGCGCCTCGGGCTCGCCCAGCAGCCAGTAGGCGGCCGTGGCAGCGCCGAGCACCGTGGCCCCGACCCACATCACGTCCGAGGCCACCGCGAATCCCTCGGCCGCATCCGCGGCCGCGTGTCCGTCCCTGCGGAGCTGCGCGCGCTCGGCGTCGTCCGCGTAGTCCTCGCGCTCGATGCGGCTCGCGGACTCTTCGAAGCCGTTCTCGTATCCGAGCGCGACGACCCCCGCGACGGCGGCGCCGCCGATGAGACCCGCGGCCACGATCCCGCCGAGGAGGGCATAGCGGTCCCGATCGTCCACGACGGGGGGGGGCGTCGTCACGTCGACCTCGACCCGCCTCGACTCGCGCACGTCGACCTGTCCGCGCCACGTGCCGCGCGGTGTCTCGACGGCGATCTGGTGCAGACCGACCGGGACGTCGCCGCTCCACGGAGTCTCTCCGAGGGAGCGACCGTCGAGCCTGACCGCGTGGCCCTGGGATCCGTCGACGTCCACTTCGAGCCGGCCGTGGGCGAAGTTCTCGGGGATGAGGTCGATGACGACTTCCGCACGTTCCCCTTCCGAGACGCTCACCACCCGTTCGGCCGTCAGGTGGCCCGGAAGGACGGCGCGCGCGACATGCCGGCCGGGGGCGACGGTCACCGAGGTTCCGTCGGCGACCTGGCCGAGGGGCTCGCGATCGAAAGTGATGGTCGCGCCCGGCGGGGTCACGAGGAAGACGACGGCGCCGAGCTTCGATCTCGCGCGTTGCAGCGACGCCTCGGCATCGCGACGTTGCGCGGCGGGCGCGTCGGTCGCCTCTCGCAGGAACTGCTCGAAGTGCCGCGCCGCATCGAGGTTGCGGTCGAGCCGCAGCTCGCAGTTCGCCAGGTTGATGAGCAAGCTCGGGTGCGGCCGGAGCTGGTAGGCGCGCTGGAACTCGCCGTGCGCCGCGCGGAAGTCCCCGCGGGCGAGCGCCTCGACCCCGCGGTCGAAGCGCTGGCGCGCCTCGACCACCACGATGTCCTCCTGGGCCGCAGCCACGCGGGAGAGGAGCGTGAGCGTCAGAAGAAGGGGGAGCGCGCGGGCCATCTCTTGCGTTGGGTCCGTTGGGCGTTCGGGTAGCGAAAGGTACCCCCTGGGGCCGCTTCGTTCCAGTTGTGTGTGCGGCCGGCCCGTGCCAAGAAGCGCCCCGATGCCCGACGCGCGCGCGATTCTCCGCGAGCAGCCCGACGACGCCCTGGTTCCCGGCGTGAGGGCGATGGTGAGGGACTGCCTGCGGCTCGGGACCGCGGACCGCTTCGTGCTCGTCGCGGACGAGGCGACGAGGCGCATCGCCTCCGCGGTGCTGCGCGAGGTCCAGGCCGTCGGGACACCGACCGAAGCGTTCCTGCTCGAGTCACGCGGGGGCCGGCCGATGCGCACGTTGCCCCGGGAGATCGCCTTCGGCCTCGAGCGCGCGACCGCGAGCCTGCTCGCTTGCGCTCCGATGCCGGGGGAGATCGGAGCCCGCATCGAGCTGGTCGAGATCGCGCGCGATCGGAAGCTCCGGCACGCCCACGCGCCCGGCATCACCGAGCGGATGGTCAAGGAGGGGCTGCGCGCGAGCCCCGACGTCCTCGGACTTCGCAACGCGCGGGTTCTCGAGCGCGTGGCACGGGCGCGAGAGGTCGTGTTCACGAGCCCACAGGGGACCCACCTGAGGATGCAGATGGACCGGGCCATGCCGTGGGACTCGAACGCGGGCGTCGTCCGGCCCGGCATGTTCGCGAACCTGCCGGCCGGACAGGTCTCGGTGCTGCCGGGACCGACGGAGGGCGTGTACGTCGCGGATGGATCGCTCTCCGAATGGTTCGGTCCTCGGTACGGAGTCTTGAAGGACCGGCCCGTGACGTTCACGATCGAGAAGAGCGTCGTGAAGGACATCGCCTGTCCCGACGCGGCGCTCGCGCGCGAGGTGCGCTCCTACCTGCGCGGGGATCCGGAGGGAGGGCGCGTCGGCGAGATCGGACTCGGGACCAACCCGATGGTCCCGGATCTGATCGGGCTGTCGCTGCAGGACGAACTGTGCGCGACGAGCCACGTGGCGTTCGGTCGACCTCACCCGCTCGCGTCCGTGAAGTGGACGGCGCGCACTCACCTGTCCTGCATCGCGGCTTCGGCCGAGGTCGTCGTGGACGGGGAGAAGATCCTCGCGGGGAGAAAGTACGCGGCGTGGGTCGACGCGGACTGAGGCGGACTGAGAAAGAAGAGAAGCAACAGGAGACAGGCAACAGGCAACAGGCAACAGGCGATGCAGAGCCGAACCGTCCGGGCAGGCACGGCTCATTGCCGGTTGCCCGTCGCCCGTCGCCCCTTGTTCCTTAACCGAACTCTTTCTTCAAGCGATCGTCCCACTGGTCCGCGACCGCGGCGACCGTTCCGAGCAGGTCCTCGAACTCCTCGTAGTCGAGCCCGGACAGCCGTCGCATCGCGCGCACGCAGAGCGCTGACGCTTTCTCGTCGATCGCGAACGCGGCGTCCGAGGTCGACAGGAAGTTGAGGGCGAGCACCTTCTGGAACAGGGCTTCGCGCCTTTGCGCGGGTATCGGCATGACGCGGGACAGGAAGAGGATGACGCCCGAGTCCTCGATCACGTTGATCCCGACGGTCGCGCTTCCGCGCTTGACGCCGGTGTACCCCGAGTCGTCCAGGGACTGCAGGGGCGTGCGGATCTGCTCGCCGAACCGCCGCAGGTAGTCGTTCACCATCTCGCGGGCGTCCACATAGGTGCGCGACGTCGCCCTGTCCTGGTAGACCTCCGTCATGGCGCGGATGGTAGCCCGGATCCTCGGCCGATCCCCACTGCCGATGGCCGTGATGATTCTCGCAACGGTCGCCGGGGCCGACGATCCGGCGGCAGCGCTCGCCGTACTCCGTGCCGAGCCGCGGCGGCCGGAGCGCCGGGACCACACGCTCGCCGCCGAGGGCGCCGACCGCGCCGCGGCCGCCGGCGACGAGGCCTCGTACCGGATCGCCGGGGAGATCTGGCTGCTGGCGCATCGCGCACATCGCGACCCGGCCGACCTGGCGACCGCGCTCGATCGACTCGAGCGTGCTTCCCGGCAGCCCGGCGCAGCGGGGTGCGACGCGGCCCTGGCGGTCGCCAGGACTCACGCCGAGTTCGGCCGGCTCCCGGCGGGTTGGCTCGCGTTCCATCGTCTGACTCGCCGATGTCCCGAGGGTGTGCACCGCGAGGCCGCCGACCGCGCGCTCGCCATTCTCGGCGCCTTTCGTGCGCCGGCCGACGCCGTGGCGGCCGTGGATCGGGATCCCGAGGCGCCCTTGCCCGCGCTCCCGGTACGCGCGGCGGATGCGGGCCCTCCGGACGCGGGCGCTGCGGCCGACGCGGGACCGCCGCCCGCCGACGCTGCGCCGGCGTCGACCCGGCCGCGCGGGCCGGAGAAGATGATCATCCGGTTCAGCGACGGGGGGTCGTCGCGGTAGGATTCGCACACCCGGCCACCAGTCCCACGGAGACACGTCGGGCCTCACCGACTCGGAGATCGCGGACCTCGTCGCGTACCTCGACACGCTCTGACTGGCACGAAGCCGCTCGTCCCCTCATACTCCCGCCGTGGATGGGCTGCCGCGCGCGGACCTGCGCGAGTTCGCTCCGGGCCTGTCTCGATCGTGCCGCGAGCTCGTCGATCGCGAGCGCGCACACGCCGAAGCGCTCGTCGCCGGGGGAGAGGGCGGCGCCGCCGTCTCCGTCCGGCTCGCGCGCGCATACGACGGCTTGCTCCAGAGCCTCTGGCTCGCCGCGGCCGGCGTCGTGCGCAGGACCGGGCGCCCGATCCGGTGCGCCCTGCTCGCGCTCGGCGGATACGGGAGGGGACGACTCGCCCTGCACTCCGACGTCGACCTGCTGGTGCTCGCCGACGGGTCTGCGGGCGCCCAGGACGCAGAAGCCGACGCGCACGCCATGGCGGAGGCGATCCTCTACCCGCTGTGGGACGCGGGGATCGAGGTCGGGCACGCGGTGCGCACGATCGACGAAACCCTGGCGCTCGCGACATCGGACCTCAAGACCGCGACGACGCTGCTCGACGCACGCGGGGTCGCCGGGGACGTCCGACTCGCGTCGGGCCTGCGCGACCGCGCGCCGTCCGTCCTGGGCGGGCCCGGGCTCGGAGCGTTTCTCGAGGGCCTGCGCGCGGACGCCGCGTCGCGCCACGAACGTTTCGGCGGCGAGCTGCACCTGCTCGAGCCCGAGGTGAAGTCGGGGCGCGGCGGATTGCGGGACCTCGGCGTGGCGGTGTGGGCCGCGCGCGTCGCGCGCCGCGCCGAGGACCTCGGGGACCTGCGGGCGGTGGGCCTGCTGTCGCAGCGAGAATGGGAGTCCGCTGCCGCCGCGGACGAGTTCTTGCTGCGCGTTCGTAACCTGCTTCACGCGCGGGCGGGGCGGCGCAGCGATCGGCTGACCTTCGAGGATCAGGTCGAGATCGCGAGCCGCCTCGGTTTCGGGTCGTCCGAAGAGGAAGCCGTTCCGGCGTTCATGCAGGCCTACTACCGGCACGCGGATGCGATCGCCCGGACGAGCGAGCGCGTGCTCGAGCGGTCGGAGCCCGCGGGGCCGCGGCGGGCGCCCGTCGTGCGCGAGATCGGCGGCGGCCTGGGGCTCCGGGACGACGCGGTCTCCGTCGTCGACGCGGACGTCTTCGGCCGGGACCCGCCCGCGCTCGTCCGGCTCTTCCGCGTCGCCGCCGAACGCGCGGCGCCCATCACCGCGTTCGCGCGCGACCTCGCGACACAGGCCGCGGCCGATCCGGAGATATTCGAGGCGATCCGTCGCAGTCCCGAGGCCGGGGCCGAATTCATGGCGCTCCTGGGAATCGCCGCCGCGCCGCCTGGGGCGCCGGCTCTCGCCCAGATGCACGCCGCGGGGGTCCTCGCGGCGCTCCTCCCCGAGTTCGCGCCGCTGACCGGCCTCGTGCAGCACGACGTCTATCACGTGTACACGGTCGACGTTCACTCGATCCGGGCCGTCGCGCGGCTCCACGAGATCCGGCGCGGCGAGTGGAGCGACCGGCTCCCGTTCGCGACCCGACTCGCGGGGGAGATCGCCCGGCCGGACCTGCTGGCGCTCGGCGTGCTGCTGCACGACGTCGGAAAGGGCCGCGGCTCCGACCACAGCCGCCGAGGCGCCGACATGGCGGAAGCGATCGCGCGCCGGCTGGGCCTCTGCGACCCGGACCGCGAGGACCTGGTCTTCCTCGTCCTCGAGCACCTCGCCCTCTACAAGGCCGCGATGCAGCGTGACGTCGAGGATCCGGCGCTGGTCATGGAGGTCGAGCGGCGCGTGGGAACCCCGGAGCGCCTCGCGATGCTGCACCTGCTGACACTGTCCGACCTCGGCACGACCGGGCCAACCGTCCTGACCGAGTGGAAAGCGTCGATGCTCGACGACCTCGTCCGCCGCGTGCGCGCGCTCTTCGAGGGCCGAACGTACGGCCGGCGCGGGGACGCGGTGCGTGCAGGCGTCCTCGCGTCCTGGCCGGGAGGCGAGGGCGCGGAGGCGCGCTCGGTCGTCGCGACGCTGCCCGACGAGTATCTCGCCCGGTACGACGTGGCGACCGTCGTCCGGCACCTCGGCGCCGTCGCCGGCGCACGGCGAGGCGTGCGGGTGCGCGCCTGGCCCATGGGGCCGGGCGACGCCGCCGCCGAGATCGTCGTCTCGGCGCCCGACCGAGCGGGACTCCTCGCGCTCGTCGCGTGTGCGCTCGCAGCCAGCCGTCTCGACGTGGTGTCGGCCGGGATCTTCTCTCGCTCGGACGACGTCGCCCTGGACGTCTTCCGGGTGCGTGGAGCGGAAGGCCTCGCGGCGCGACTGGGGGCCGTGGCCGAGCGAGTCGAACGCGATCTCGACGACCTGCTCGCGGGCAGGACGTCCGCCGACGACCTGCTGGCACGCAGCAGGCCGCGATCCCCGATCCGGGAGCACCGGCTGCCGAAGGTCGTGACGAAGGTGGAGGTCGACCTCGAGGCGTCGGACGCATTCGCGGTGGTGGACGTCTACACCCGCGATCGCCCGGGCGTCCTGTACCGGATCGCACGCGCGCTGGGCGAAGCGGGCCTGTCCGTGGCACGCTCCCGCGTCGCGACGGAGGGACACCGGGTGACGGACAGCTTCTACGTGACGGACGTCGACGGATCGAAGCTCGTGGATCCAGCTCGCATCGAGGACCTTCAGGACAGGATCAAGGCCGCGCTCGCACAGGTCGAGGCGTGATCGCGATCCTCGCGCTCGTGCTCTCGTCTTCGCCGGCGTTCGCCGACGAGGCGGCCCCCGTCGCGCAGGCCGTGTCGCTCCTCGAGCGCGGCGACTTCGCGTCCGCACGGCGCGTGCTCGATGCCCACCTGCGGGCGCACCGCGAGGATGCGCACGCGCACTTCTATCTCGGCGTGGCGCTCGCGGGCCTGGGCGAGCGCGACCTCGCCATCCGCAACTACGAGGCGGCGATCGCGCGCGACGAGTCGATCGCCCCGGCCCATGCGAACCTCGGAGGACTCCTGCGCGAGGCGGGAGACCTGAGGCGGGCCGTCCGCGAGCTGTGCCGCGCCGTGGCGCTCGATTCCGCGGACGGCGTCGCGCAGTACAACCTGGGCCTCGCCCTGCGGGACTTCGGCAAGGCGCCGAACGCCGTCCGGGCGTTCCGCAACGCGGCACGGCTGCTCCCGGACGATCCCGATCCGAGAAACGCGCTCGGGGCGTTGCTCTCGGCGTCGGGCGACCGTGCGGGCGCCATGGCCGCGTTCGAGGAGGCCGCGCGCCTCGCCCCGCGCGACCCGTATCCGCAGATCAACCTGGCGACGCTGCGGATCGACCTCGGCCGCGAGGAGGATGCGGTCCGCAACCTCGAAGCGGCACGCAGGCTCGCCGCCGGGGACCGCGAGGTGCTCTCGCGCGTCGCGCACGCGCTTCGCCGGATCCGGCGGTTCGAGGAGGCCGTGGCCGCGTCACGCGAGGCGCTCGCCGCCGGCGCGCCCGACCCGGCGCTCCTGTGCGACCTGGGGTTGGCCTTGAAGGGAGCGGGGCAGGGCGCCGAGGCAATCGCGCAGTTCCAGGCGGCGATCCGCCTCGACGCGCGCTTCGCCACCGCGCACTACCTGCTCGGCAACGCGTTCGCTTCGGAGGAACGCTGGCGGGACGCCGTGGGCGCGTACGAACGATTCCTGGAGGTCGCCCCGGACTCGCCGCAGGCCGAGGAGGCGCGGGGTCGGCTGGAGTTCGTCCGCGGGAGAGCGGCGCGGAGGTAGGTCGAGGGGTCGGGGATCCGCCACGCCATGGCCGACAACCCCTGGGCCATACTTCTGTATCCGTGATACACATAGCTGCATGAGGACTACTCTGGACCTGGACGACCGGCTCATGCGGCGGGCCAAGCGCCTCGCGGCGGAACGAGGAACGACGCTGACGCGGATCGTCGAGGAGGCGCTCGCCGCCGTGCTCTCTCCGCCTGTGTCGTCGGCGCCGGCCTACAAATTCCGCTGGAAGACCGAGCGGGGTCGGTACGTCGGGGGGATCGACCTCGCGGACCGAGACGCGCTCTACGAGGCCATGGAGGGGCGGCGGTGATCGCGGTCGACACGAACGTCCTCGTGTACGCCCGCAGGGCCGAGCTTCCGCGACATGCCGACGCGCTCGCGGCGTTGCGTGCGCTCGCGACGGGACCCGCGGCGTGGGGGCTCCCCGTCTTCTGCGTCGGCGAGTTCATCCGGGTGGTCACGCACCCCAGGCTCTTCGACCCGCCCACGGCTCCCGATGCGGCCATCGACGCGATCGACGGACTGCTGGCGAGCCCCTCCGTTCGTTTGCTGTCACCCGGACCACGGTACTGGACTCTCTTCGGCGATCTCGTCCGCGCAGGTGCGGCCACGGGGAACCTCGTCTTCGACGCACAGATTGCCGCCTTGTGCCTCGAGCATGGCGCCTCGACGATCCTCTCGGAGGACCGAGACTTCGCGCGGTTCCCGGGGATCGTGCGCAAGGGACTCTGACCGAGGCGTCCCTGGTCCAGCGTGTACGCGTCGGCGTGTCGCGCCTGCCACGACCAGGCGTCGGTGCCGCGGGGCGAGGGCGTCAGAGCTCGTCGGCCAAAGCGCCCGCGTTGCAGGCGGTTGCCTACTCGTTTCTCGTCCCGGGAGTCTTCTTCTTTTTCAGTTCCAGCAGGACGCGGGTCCCGCGCGCGAAGTTCGTCGGGAGCACGGTGGAGGGAGGCTTGGGGCGCGGAGACGGGACGGCGGTCGCCGGCGGCGGCGACGGGAGAGGCGCGATCGGCGATGGGATCCTGAGCGCCGGGGGGCTCGGGGTGATCGGGACGGGTTCGGGCAGAGGCGGCGCGAACACGATCGGCGGTGAAGGTGGCGCAGTCCGAGGAGGCCGGGGTCTCGCTGGTGGGACCGAAGGATGCGGATTCGGTCCCACCGGTGGGACCGGACGGGAGTCGGCCGCGGCCGCGCGGAGGCTCTCGACGTAGGCCTGCCGGTCGTCGCAGATCCGCTGCAGTCGAGTCTCGATCTCGTCGATCTCGGCGTGGGGGAGGGAGGGGACCGGGGAGGTCGTCATGTCGAGCAGGAGGGCGTCGGCGTGACGCAGCGCCGGGGGGACCGGAGGCGTCGTCCGCTTCGGCGTCCGCAGCAGCGGGCGAGTGACCTCGTTGTACTCGGCGGAGCTCAGGGCGCAGGCGTCGCCGCCCGAGAGGGCAAGGATTGCGGCGTCGCGGGCGTCGGGGCGCACGCGGGCGAGCCTTGCGAGGCGCGTCGCGCCGTGGTGGCGAAGGGTGCGCACGAGCCTCGGGGCCTCGCGCGACAGCCTGTACACGTCGCGGTGACGCTGTGCGGTTTGCTTCGGGATGCAGACGTTGTCGGCAAACCAGCGGCCCCAGTCGGCGCGCATGAGGCGCTCCCGGGTGTCCTCGAGGTGGGCGCCGATCCGGATCGCGGTGTCGACGGACGTCCGTTCGCCGTTCTTGTGGAGCCGTTCGACCTCGGCGGCGACTTCCGAGAGGGAGAGGGCAGCGACCATGGGCGAAGGGGTAGAGGGATCGGGCGGGGGAGGGGAAGGAGGAGGTCGGGGGTTGTCCCTTCCCGGGCGGCCCACTAGACTGCCCGCGCAAGGTGCTCGAAGACAGGATCCGCGAAGCCCTCACGTTCGACGACGTTCTCCTGCTGCCCCAGAAAAGCGAAGTTCTTCCGCGCGACGTGGACCTGCGCACGCGGCTGACCCGCGCGCTGGAGCTGCGAATCCCGCTGGTGTCCTCGGCGATGGACACCGTCACGGAGGCGCGGACGGCGATCGCGATGGCGCGCATGGGGGGGCTCGGCGTCATCCACAAGAACCTCGCCATCGAAGATCAGGCGCGCGAGGTCCTGAAGGTCAAGAAAGCCCAGACGGGCATGGTGGTCGACCCCGTCACGGTGCGCCCCGACCTGCCGCTTCATCAGGCGATCGCGCTGATGCGAGCGCACGACATCTCGGGCTTGCCGGTCGTCCTGGACGGTCGCCCCGTGGGGATCCTCACGTCGCGGGACATCCGATTCGCCGAGCGGCTCGACCAGCCGGTCGAGGTGCTGATGACGCGCGAACTCGTCACCGCGCCGGCCGGCGTGACCTGGGGACAGGCGAAGGAGAAGCTGCACGAGCACCGGATCGAGAAGCTCCTGTGCGTCGACGAGAAGGGACAGCTCGTCGGGCTCATCACGATCAAGGACCTGCTCAAGGCCGAGATGTATCCGGCGAGCGTCCAGGACGAGAAGGGACGTCTGCTCGTCGCGGCGGCGATCGGAGCCGGTGCGGATCGGGGCGCACGGACGGAGAAGCTCGTCCAGGCGGGCGTCGACGTCCTCGTGGTCGACTCGGCGCACGGACACTCGAAGAACGTGCTCGACGCGGTGCGCGCGACGAAGTCCGAGTGGCCCGACATGCAAATCATCGCGGGGAACGTGGCGACCGCGGAAGGCACCGAGGCGCTCATCGAGGCGGGTGTCGACGGCGTGAAGGTCGGCATCGGTCCCGGGTCGATCTGCACGACGCGCGTCGTCGCGGGCGTCGGCGTCCCGCAGATCACGGCCGTCGCGGACTGCTCGCGCGTGGCGGCGAAGCGCGGCATTCCCGTGATCTCGGACGGCGGGGTGAAGTTCTCGGGCGACGTCGTCAAGGCGATCGCGGCCGGCGCCGACGTCGTCATGCTCGGCAACCTGTTCGCGGGCACCGACGAGTCGCCTGGCGACCTCGTTCTCTACCAGGGGCGCACGTACAAGACGTACCGGGGCATGGGATCGATCGGGGCGATGCGCCGCGGATCGAAGGACCGCTACGCGCAGGCGGACGTCGAGCCCGACAAGCTGGTCCCCGAGGGCATCGAGGGCCGCGTCCCGCACCGCGGGAGCATCGTGACGATCGTCGATCAGCTCACCGGGGGACTGCGATCGGGCATGGGCTACACGGGATGCCGCACGATCGAGGAGCTCAAGGCCCGCGCGCGGTTCATCCGGGTCACCGCGGCGGGGCTGCGGGAGAGCCACGTGCACGACGTCACGATCACGGAGGAGGCCCCGAACTATCGGCGTGAACCGTGACATCCCCCACCGTCCTCATCCTGGACTACGGCAGCCAGTACACGCAGCTGATCGCGCGCCGGATCCGGGAACTCCACGTCTACTGCGAGATCCATCCGTGCACGATTCCGATCGACCGTGTGCGGGCGATGGAGCCGAAGGCGATCGTCCTGTCGGGGGGGCCCGCGAGCGTCTTCGCCGAGGGGGCCCCGCAGGCGGATCCGGATCTCTTCCGTCTCGGCGTGCCGATGCTGGGGATCTGTTACGGGATGCAGCTCTTCTGCAAGGTGCTCGGCGGAAAGGTCGAGCCGGGGGCGGATCGCGAGTACGGCCATGCGCGTGTCCGGACCGTGCGCCGTGCCGGGATGCTGGCGCCCTTCGCAGCGGACGAGGAGATCGACGTCTGGATGAGCCACGGCGATCGCGTCGTCGCGCTGCCCGAGGGCTTCGAGGTGTTCGGCGTCTCGAAGGGATCGCCCTTCGCGGCCGTGGGCGACGTCGCCCGCAAGATCTACGGCGTGCAGTTCCACCCCGAGGTGGCCCACACGCCGCGCGGCGAGGAGATCCTGCGCGCGTTCCTCTTCGATCTCGCGGGGCTCGAGGCGACCTGGACGCCGGGATCTTTCGTCGAGCGGGCGATCCAGAAGATCAGGGCCGACGTGGGAACGGGCCGCGCCCTGTGCGGACTGTCCGGGGGCGTGGACTCGTCGGTCGCGGCGACCCTCGTCGCCCGCGCCCTCGAGGGCCGGCTCGTGTGCGTCTTCGTCGACAACGGGCTCGTCCGGCGTGGCGAGGCGGACGAGGTCCGTCACGTCTTCGGAGGCCGGCCCGACCTGGATCTGCGCGTGGTGGACGCGCGCCGCCGGTTCCTCGACGCGCTGCGCGGTGTCGTCGATCCGGAGGCGAAGCGCAAGATCATCGGGCGCATCTTCATCGAGGTCTTCGAGGACGAGACCAAGGCGCTCGGCCAGGTCGACTTCCTGGTCCAGGGAACGCTCTACCCCGACGTGATCGAGTCGACGTCATTCAAGGGTCCGTCCGCCGTGATCAAGAGCCACCACAACGTCGGCGGGCTCCCCGAGCGGATGCGCCTGAAGCTCGTGGAGCCCCTGCGCGAGCTCTTCAAGGACGAGGTCCGCGCGGTCGGAGAGGTGCTGGGGCTCCCGCGGTCGATCCTGTGGCGTCAGCCGTTCCCCGGCCCGGGGCTCGCCGTCCGGTGCCTCGGCGAGATCACCGAGGAGCGCCTCGAGGTCCTGCGCGGTGCCGATGCGATCGTCGAGAGCGAGATCCGGGAGTCCGGTCTCTACGAGTCGCTCTGGCAGTCGTTCGCGGTCTTGCTCCCGGTGCGGTCCGTCGGCGTGATGGGCGACGACCGGACCTACGAGGAGGCGATCGCGATCCGCGCCGTGCACTCGAGGGACGGGATGACGGCCGACTGGGCGAAGCTCCCGTACGACCTGCTCGGGCGGATCTCGACGCGGGTCATCAACGAGGTGCGCGGGGTCAACCGGGTCGTCTACGACATCTCGCAGAAGCCGCCCGCGACGATCGAGTGGGAGTAATGAGGGTCGCGGCACTCGTCGCGATGCTCGCGGGCTGCGGCGACTCCGAGACGGCGCCGACCGGCGGGATCCGCCTCGTCTGCGAGCCGGACGCGGCCGCCGTCTATGTCAACGAGATCTACGCGGGGCAGGCGCGCTCGCTGGCGGCCGGCGCGATCCACCTCGCGCCCGAGGTGTACCGGGTCGAGATCGCGCTGGAGGGGTACTTCCCGCACTACGAGGAGGTCCGCGTCGGCCGGCGCGTCGTGACCGTCCGCGTGACGCTCCGGGCACGTCCGGAGTAGGTTCGCCGGGACCTCGATGGATTCCGCCCAGCAGCGATCCCTGCGTGCGCGCCGCGCGCTCGTCGGGGTGCTCCTCCTCGCGGCCGTCCTCTTCGTCGTCTGGCGGCTGCGAAGCGTCCTGACCCCGATCTTCCTCGCGCTCTTGATCGCCTACGCGACGGATCCGCTCGTGGATCGCCTCGAGGCGCGGCGGATGCCGCGGTGGGTCGGCGCGGTCGTCGTCCTCGTCGCGATCCTCGGGGCCGGTCTGATCTTCGCCGTCCTGCTGGTGCCCGCCATTGCCGCGGAGATCGCGGCGTTCGCGACGACCTTGCCGGATCAGATCGACCGCGCGCTCGGGGACCTCGAGCCGTGGGTGCGACGGAGCTTCGACGTCGAGATCCCGACGACGTTCCACGAGGCGATGGAACGATGGGGCGCGCAGATCCAGGCGGCGGCGCCCCGGCTCGCGGGAGCGGCGGGATCGATCGTCGAGAGCGCGCTCGGCGGCGTGCTGTCCCTGCTGGGGTTCCTGCTGACGGCGCTCGTGGTTCCCGTCTTCTCCTACTACCTGCTCGTGGACTTCGACCGGATCGTCGGCCGCAGCCGGGTCCTCGTGCCGCCGCGCCACCGGCAACGCGTCGGAGCGCTGTTTGCGGAGATCGATCGGACGATGGCCGCGTTCTTCCGCGGCCAGCTCACGGTCATGCTTATCCAGGCGGCGCTGTACGCGACCGGCCTCGCCCTCCTGGGCGTCCCGCTCGGCATCGGCATCGGGATCCTGACGGGCCTGCTCGTCTTCGTCCCGTACGTAGGCGTCGGGACGGGCTTCGTTCTGGCGCTCACGATGTCGCTGCTGCACTTCGACGGATGGGGGACACCGCTGGGCGTCGTTCTCCTGTACGGCGGGGTCAACGTCCTCGACGGGCTCGTCATCACGCCCCGGATCGTCGGCGGAAAGGTCGGCCTCGGCCCGGTCGCGGTCATCGTCGCGCTGATGGCCTGCGGCGAGCTGTTCGGGTTCCTCGGCGTCCTGCTCGCCGTTCCCCTCGCCGCCGTGGTGCGGATCCTGGTCCGCGAAGGACTGCGCGAGTACATGGCCTCCGACGTGTTCGGCACCGAATCGGATCGGGAGGCAGCGAAGCTCGAGCTCGAAGCGATCGACGCGGATCCGGTTCCGGTTCCGGTTCCGGACCCGGTTCCGGTTCCGGTTCCGGTTCCGGTTCCGGTTCCGGTTCCGGTTCCGGTTCCGGTTCCGGTTCCGGTTCCGGTTCCGGTCCCGGATCCGGTACCGGTCCCGGACCCCGACCCACCCACGGAGACCAACCCATGACCGTCACGCTCGACCGGCGCGACCACGTCGCCACGATCACGCTGCGGCGCCCGGAGGTGAAGAACGCCCTCGACCTGCCGACCGTGGCCCTGCTGACCGCTCACCTGCACACCGCGGCCGGCGATCCCGAAGTTCGCGCAATCCTGCTCACGGGCCAGGGCGGGGCTTTCTCTTCCGGAGCGGACCTGCGCAGCGTCGATGCGGCGTCGCTCGCCGATCCGGGTGCGCGCGTCGACGACTTCCACGCGATGATCCGCGCGATCGTGTCGGCGCCCCAGCCGGTCGTGGCGCTCGTCGACGGGCCCGCGGTCGGGTTCGGCGCGAACCTCGCGCTGTGCTCGGACCTCGTCGTCGCGACGGACCGCGCGTACTTCCAGATGGCGTTCGTCCGTCTGGGCCTCGTCTCGGACGGCGGCGGCACCTGGCTCCTGCCGCGGCTCGTCGGCACGGCCCGCGCGATGGAGATGCTCCTGCTCGCGGAGAAGATCCCCGCGCAGAAGGCGTTCGAGTGGGGGCTCGTCAACCGCCTCGTCGCCCCGCAGGAGGGTCCGGCCGAGGCGCAGGCCCTGTGCGATCGCCTCGCGCGCGGGCCGGCCCGCGCCTACGCGCGGCTCAAGAAGATCGTGCGGGCGGCCGCGTCGAGCACGCTCGGCGCCGCGCTCGACGCCGAGAAGGACGCGCAGGTCGACGCCCTGCAGGGCCCCGAGCCTCCCGAGGGCATCCTCGCGTTCATGGAGAGGCGGCAGCCGGACTTCCGCAAGGTGCCGCGGTGACCGTCCGGCTCGCCATTGCAGACGACCTCGCCGGGATGAAGGACGCGGTGGTCGCCGCGCTCGGCGAGTCCGTCGAGATCGTCGAGACGCAGGCGTCCACGGCGCCGCCGATCTTCGACGTGGTCATAGGCTCCTCGCGCGCCGCGCTCGCCGGAGCCGGGTCGAAGCGTCCTGCCGCGGTCCGGGTCGGCCTCGTCGCGTCGCTGGGCGAGGCGAGCGTCGTCGACTGGCTTCCGGGATCGGCGGACCGGCTGCTGGTCGCCGCCGATGCGATCGAGGACGCCCTGCTCGCTGCCGGCTGGCCGCCGGGGTCCGTGCTCACGACGGGCCTGCCGGTCGCAGCGGGCCTGTCGGCACCGGCGGACGTGGCCGGGGCGCGGGCGGCCGCGGGGCTGCCCGCGGGGAACGTCGTCGTCGTCCGACCGTCGGCGGTCCATGCATGGGGACTGACGCCGCTGCTGCTGCAACTCGGCCTCGTCTCGTCGGATCCCTGCGTGCTCTTCGACATCGGCCTCGACGCCGCGCTGGCGGACCAGCTCCGGGAGGCGATTCCCATCCACGACCTGCGCGCGGGGCTCTTCGCTTCGGGCGAGGGCCACGGCAGGGCGCTGGCGCTGGCGGACGTCGTGATCGGCGCGGGGACGATGCGGGAGGTCGCCGAGTCGCTGGCCGTCGGCGCCGTGACGGTCGCCGTAGATACCGACGACGCGGGGGCCTGGTCGCTCGCCGCGCAGGCCGGGGCGGTGCGCGAGGTCTCCTCGCACGGAAGGCTCGCGGTCGAGCTCGACGGCCTTCTGGCGGCCGAGAAGCTCGCGGCGGCTCGGGTGGCGGCCAGGGGCCTCGGCCGGGCGGGCGCCGCAGGGGCCGTGGCAGACGCGATCGTGGACGCGGCGCGCGGGGCCGCCGAGATCCGCGCGGCGCGCGGCCGTCCGGTGGGTCTGCCCGCGGGAATCGAGATGATCGGTTCCCGCGCCGCGCGTCCGTCGCACCCCGAGGGCCCGAAGGGGGAACCGGATGTGGAAGGGGAGCTCGCCGCACTCCGGGAGCGGCTGGCGAAGGGAGCGTGACTGCAGGGCTCCGGTTCGGTCGCGCCGCGCGCCTCGGGCTGGCGGGAGCCGTGGGGGGCGCGCTCGTCGGCGTGGTCGACGGCGCGCTCGCGCCGGGACGCGCCGCGGTGTCCCTCGACGGCGTGGGCCGACTCGTGGGGATCCTGCACGCCTGCTCGCTCGACGCGCTCGTGGGGGCGGCGCTCGGCGTGGGCCTCGGCGTGCTCTCGCTCGTCGCGCCACGCGTCGACCTCGCGCTCTGGATCGCCGCGATGCAGCAGCCGCCGCTGCGCCGCATCGCCGCGCGGGTCGCGCTCGCCCCGGTCGCGGGCGTCGTGCTCGTCGCCGGCCTGTACCACGCCGCGCACGCCGTGTTCGTCGGGACGGCCGATCGCACGCTCGGGGCGGCCGTGGTCCTCTGCCTCGCGGCCGGACTGGGCGCCGTCGCCGCCCTGTCGACCCTGCGGCTGGGGCGCGCGCTCGGCGAGTGGGCAGACCGGCGCGGCTTCTCGCCGCGGGCGCTGGTCGCGTCCGGGGGCGCCGCAGGGCTCGCACTGCTTCTCGTCGGGATCCGGTCCGGCAGCACTGCAGGCGTGGGAGGGCCGCTCGGCTTCCTGGGCCTGCTGCGCAAGGACGAGCTGGACCTGCGGCCCCTCGTCGCCCTCGTCGCGATCGCGCTGGGCGCACCCGTTCTCGCGGCGCGCCTGCGCGGGGTGCGCGGCCGCCGCTTCGCTCTCGGTGCGGCGTCCGTGCTCGCGGGCGCGCTCGCCTTCACGACCGCGTCGTACGGGGCTCGGCCGGAGGTGGCGGATGCCGTGGAGGGAGGAGGGGCGCTCGCGCCTCTTGCGCTGCGGGCCGCGCGCAGGGCCCTGGATCGGGACGGCGACGGCCACGCGGGGCTCCTCGGCGGCGGCGACTGCGACGACGGCGACCCACGGCGGAGCCCCGGCGCGCGCGACGTTCCGGGCAACGGGATCGACGAGGATTGCTCGGGTCGCGACCTGGCGGCGACTTCACCCGAGGAGCCCGCGGCACAGATCCCCGCGTCCGATCGCGCGCGTCTTCCCGAGGACCTGTCGATCGTCCTTTTGACCGTCGACACGCTGCGCGCGGACGTCGGCTGGGCGGGCTACGCGCGCGACGTGACGCCGAACCTCGACCGGTGGGCCGCGAGGTCCGTCCGGTATTCGCGCGTGGAGGCGCTGTCGTCGTACACGGGCAAGGCGCTGGCCCCGATGCTGATCGGTCGGTACGCCTCGGAGTGTCCGCGCGACGGCGGACACTTCACGCGGTACCGGGCGCCGAACGAGTTCGTCGCAGAGGGGCTGCGCGCCGCCGGTTTCCGTACGGCCGCGGTGCTCTCGCACTTCTACTTCCGTCTCGCGTCGGGTCTCGAGCAGGGGTTCGACGTCTGGGATCTGGAGGCGACGCCGCGCGGGGAGGGGTCGATCGACACGAGGTCGAGCAGCCGCGAGGTCAGCGATCGGGCGATCGTGCGTCTGCGCGAGGTCCAGGACGCCAGCCGTTTCTTCCTGTGGGTCCATTACCTCGACCCGCACCGCGAGTACCTGCAGCACCCGGAGGTCCCCTCGTTCGGGACGGGCCGACGGGACCTCTACGATCACGAGGTGCGCTTCACCGACCTGCACGCCGGCCGCTTCCTGGACGCGCTCGCGGCGTCGCCGGCGGCGGGTCGCACGGCCCTGGTCGTGACGAGCGATCACGGAGAGGCCTTCGGCGAGCACGGCACCAGGTTCCACGGGTGGGAGCTGTGGGAGGAGCTGCTGCGCGTGCCCCTGTTCGTGTACGTCCCCACAGTGCCGCCGCGCGACGTCCGTCGGCGCGTGGGCCACATCGATCTCGCTCCGACGCTGTACGAGCTCGCAGGGGTGGACGCGCCCTCGGGGCTGCGGGGGCAGAGCCTGCTCCCCGAGATTCTCGGCGCGGACCTGCCTGCGCGCGACATCTATGCGGAGCTTCCGGCGGGCCCGCACAACCAGGACCGGCGTGCGTTCTTCCACGACCGGTGGAAGCTGCTCTGGCGCGGCCGGTACCTGCTCTTCGACCTCGAGGCGGACCCGGACGAGAAGCACGATCTGGCGGCGGAGCGTCCGGAGATCCTCGAAGAGATGAAGGACCGCTACCTCGCGTACCGGGCCGGGCTGGACGAGGTCGATCCGGCGCCGGCGGTGACCACCGAGCCGTGAGTCGCGGGTCCGGATCCGGCTCCGGTTCCGGTTCCGGCTCCGGTTCCGGTTCCGGTTCCGGTTCCGGCTCCGGTTCCGGTTCCGGTTCCGGTTCCGGTTCCGGTTCCGGCTCCGGTTCCGGCTCCGGTTCCGGTTCCTGAGTCGATCCTCGAACCGCGCGTGCCCGGCTCCTTCCGCGGTGGGGTTCCCTCCCTCCATCCGAACTCGTGACGGAAACGGCAGGCTGAGGGAGCGGCCCAGCTGCCGTGCGCGGGCGCGACCGGGACGAGCCTCACTCGGTGTACGAGGCCACCGTTGCGAACGTGTCGGGTGAGACGGGGTCTCCCAGGAGGTGGAAGCCGTCGAGCCCCACGTACTGCAAGACGCAGCCATCCGGGGACGCGTAGTAGATGTCCGTCCCGTCCATCTCCCCTTCGATCGGGAGGACCTCCGCCACGAGGCTCGCGCAGGCCGTCGTCGCGATCCGGTAGGCATACGCCGGTGGAGCTTCGGGGCATTCCGGGATCACGTCGTCCACCTGCACGACCTCGTCCGTGCAGGCCGGATCGGCGAAGTTGTCCTGGAGCTGCGCGGCGCCGACCGGCACACAGCGCTTCGTGCCGTCCTCGAAGTCCGTGGCGTAGCAGTCGCGGTCGGCTTCGAGATCGAAGTGGCCGTCGGGCATGCCCAGCGCTTCTCCACTCTCGGTCGTGAGCACCTGGCTGCGGATGCGGCCCGTTCCGACCTCCTGACGGAGGACCTCGGGGTAGGCACTGACGTCGACCGCGGGACCGAGCGTGAGCAGGAACGGCTGACCCTCCGCACCGTGATCGATGGGAGCACAGGCGCCGTCGACGAAGTGGAAGCCTCCGTCGGGGGCGAGCGGGGCTCCCGCTTCGAGGAGTGACTCCGTGCCCCACTCGCCGCACTCTCCTGGCTCCCAGCGAAGGATCAGGGTGGCGGCCGGGCAATCCTCCATCGGCCGTCGAGGATCGTGGGCGACCACGTCCGTGCATGCCGCGTCAGCGAAGCGATAGCCGGGCGCATAGGCGTACCCGTCAGCCGGCAGGCAGCGCTCATGGCCGTCCACGAGGGCATGTGGCCAGCACTCCGTGCTGCCGTCGAGGATCGAGGTGAACTGGCGCGAGCCGTCCTCGCCGACGAGGTAGCGTACCGCGAGGCGCGGCCCGCGAGGCTCGTCCTCGAAGCTGGCCCGGACGAATGCGTCGGCGGAGGCCTTCGCCCCGATCGCGTGAACGACCGCGGTTCCGGCAGGAACGGCCTCGCCGCACGTGCCATCGCCATTCCCGAAGTGGACCTCGGAGGGATGCAGCTCCTCGCCGACCTCGTAGACCTCGTAGCGATACTCCGGCCAGGCGCAGGGGTCATCGTCCTGCGATGGCAGCTCCACGGCGGCGTGCCGTGGCACGTCGCAGGCGCCCCCGAGGAAGATCCGCTCCGTGCAGAGGGCATCGGCGAAGGCGACCTGCAGCGTGCCCGGGATCGGCAGACAGCGCAGGGCGCCGTCCTCGGCGAACGTGAAGTCGCAAGCCGACTGGAAAGTCGAGTCGTACCAGCCGCGGAAGAGCGCGGGCCCTCCGTCGGCCTGCTCGACCATCGCACGCAGGCGCGAGCCGCTGACGAACGGCGCAGAAGCCGCCGTCACGTCTGCCGCGTGGCAGCCCGAAAAGGCGATGCCGAGGAACACGAGGGCACCGGAATGGGTCGAAGGGGTCAAAGTGACATCCAGCGTAACACCTCGCGGCCTGACGGCTCCGGTTCCGGTTCCGGCTCCGGCTCCGGTTCCGGTTCCGGCTCCGGTTCCGGTTCCGGCTCCGGCTCCGGTTCCGGTTCCGGCTCCGGTTCCGGCTCCGGTTCCGGTTCCGGTTCCGGCTCCGGCTCCGGTTCCGGTTCCGGCTCCGGTTCCTGAGTCGATCTCTTTCGCCGGGAACGGGAAGGACCGACCATCTCGGGTGGTAGGATCCAGATCGGAGGCGACCATGACGACTTCTCGTGCGCTGCTGGTCTCGACACTGGCCCTGCTGGGCGCCTGCGGAGGGGACGAAGACGACGGGGGCAGCTCGAGTGGGACGCTCACGCCGGGGGAAGCCGAGGTCGTCTGCGAGGACGGATGCACCTACGCGGTCGAGTGCGGATGGGAGTCGAGCCAGGCCGAGTGCGAGGCCGAGTGCGAGGGCTGGGCGGACGACTTCCGGGGCGACCTGATCGACTACGTCGTGGAGTGCCAGGCGGAGCTGGAGTGCTCGGACAACCCGATCATCTGCTGGGAGCAGGCAGAGGACGACCTTCCCCAGACCTCCGCGCAGGAGAGCTTCGAGCAGGCGTGCGAGGATCGCACGACCGACTGCGTCGGCGAGGGTGGGGAGGGCTGCGACGCGGACCTGTACTGGGCCGCGTCCGACGAGGTCATGAGGGACCTCGAGGCCTGCCTCGAGGAGCCCTGCACCGAGATCCGTGCGTGCATGCTGGACGTGTGGGACCTGCTCTGAGCATCCATTTACTTGCCGGGTCCCCGTCGCGCGGTTAGCGTTCGCACGTGCAGGGCACGACGTCGACGGGGAGCTCCGCGGCCATCTCGAGCGCACGGGGCAAGCCGAAGGCCGAGGCGCTCGCGCGACTGGTCGCGGACGTCCTCTTCCGGCAAGCCGAGAAGAAGACCCCCTTCGGCAGCCCCGAGCACCTCGCGGCGCGCGTCCGCGAGGCGGGCCTCGAGCGCGTGGACGCGGACACGCCGTTCGGAAACGTCCTGGGCGCGCTCGAGCGCGGGCCCGAGGGCCCGGCGGAGACGCAGATCGTCGAGGCCTTCCTCGGGATAGGGATCCTGGAGCGCCTGACGGCCCAGACGCCGCAGGAGCGTGGGACGCGCGCGGCGGGACTGCTCGATTCGCTCGACTGGCTCACGGCCTGGACCCCGTTCGACGCGTACGCCGCCGCGGACGGCGCGCTTGCCGCCTCGGGTGCGCTCGCGTTCTGGGAAGCGGCGGTCGCTGAGCTGTCCGCGGGTACCGCGCCGACGCGGACTGCGCTCGCCCACCGGCTGCTGCGCGTCGAAGCGCTGCGCGCCTCGTCCCTTCCCGAACGCGAGGTCCTGCTCGCGCGAGCGTCGCAGACGGCCGCCGACACCGGCGTCCGCAGGGTTGCCGGCGGGGAAGTCGCGACGCCCCTCACGCACGTCCCGCAGATCACCGGGCGGTACGGCGGACGTCCTCCAACCCCGCTGCGCAGGCTCGTCGCGCTCGCCACGGGCTTCGCCGCTGTGGCGGGCCTCTTCGGGTTCCTCGCTCGCTTGCTGCTCGGACTGCGCCGGACGGTGACGGTCTCGCTCGTGCACCGCGGCGTCCGGATCGAACGGCGCGTCGACCTTCTCGGACGGACCGTGCGGCGCGGCGAGGAGGTCATTCCTTTCGGATCCCTCGCGCTCGTCGCGCGCGAGACCCGCTTTCCGTATCTCTATCTTCTCGTGGGCGTCCTGGGGATGGTCGTGGGCGCCACCTGGGGCGTGTTCCGTCTCGTCGAGGGCATCCGGCATGCGTACGCCGCGCTCGCGCTCGTCGGCCTGGGGGCGGTGGCGGTGGGCGTCGGCTTCGATCTCGCCCTCTTCTCCTTCTGGCCGTGGCGGCGCGGACGCACCGCGCTTCACCTGCTCCAGAAGCCGCGCAAGTGGCTCCGCGTGCTCGACGTGCCCGAGGCCGACGCCCACGCGCTGCTCACGGCGGTGGGGGATCGCCTCCGCGCGGGGTAGGCGTCGCTGCGGTTCAGAGCCGTAGTCGCGACCGGATGGCCGCGGCGATCGTCGCGGCGGGCGCCGAGAGGTCGGACTGGCAGGCGCTCTGGACGATGCCGACCGCGCCAGCCGCGTCGACGCTCTGCACGAGCTCGACGATCCGCCGCGGCGGGTAGAGTGCGCCCCTTTCGCCGTCGCAGGACGGGATGAGGCGGTTCCCACCGCCCTCCGCGGAGAAGTCGACGGCCTCCTCCATCCGCGGGTCGCCGAGGATGGTGGCGAAGTCGGCCGCGCCCTGTGGGTCGCCCGATGCGATCGCCGCTTCGGAAAGCCCGACGAGATCCGTCGGGACGCCCGCGATCACCGCGACGACGAGCCGCGACGGGCCGCCGGACGGCACAGCGGCAAGCGCGCTCGCGAACGCACCGACTTCGACCAGCATGTCCGGGTTGTTGAAGCAGCGGAGGTTGAGCGGACCGAGGTCCTCGGCATTCGTGTCGAAGATGCGCGGGTCCGAAGCGGAGCAGTCGTTCTCGTCCGTGAGCAGGACCACCGCGACCACCGAGCCCGCCCGGAGGAATCCCGCGTTCGGACCGCCCGGGGCGGCGTTCTCCCCGAGTGCCTTGTCCACGGCCGCGAGGGACTGCTCGAAGCCGCACCCGCCGACGCCGAGAGTCGCGATGCAGCGCAGGTCGGACGAGACGTCCCCGGCGTCATCGCCCTGGGCCCATTCGAGGAAAGTCGGGTAGGAGGCCGCGCAACCCTCGACGAGCGGACTGGGCTCGTGCTGCAGCGCTCCGTCGTCGCCCTCGCCGCAGGTGGTGACCGGGAAGCCGCCGGTCCCCATGTCGTGCGAGACCACGCCGACGTGCAGGCTCGTCGGCGCGCCCGGACTCTCGGTGAGCGCGCCGATGAGGACCGGGATCGCATCGCCGAGGCTCTGCTGCTCCTGCAGGATCGAGTTCGATTCGTCGACCATGAAGAGGAGATCGACCGCGCCGGTCGGCACGTCGGAGTCCGTGTCCGAATCCGCATCGGAGTCGACGTCCGCGTCCGAATCGACGTCCGCGTCCCCCCCCCCGCCGCCCCCTGACACCGCGATGCAGCCGAACCCGACGAACCCGAAAAGTCCCCACATGCGCATCATGCTCATCCTCCGCACGGCTTCGACGGCGCGTGCCGCGCTGGATTCATCGGGGGATTGCGCACGATCGTGCGCAACGTGCCGCTTGGCAGGTGTCGAACACCAGGGTCCTAGAATCTCGCGTCCAGCGGCCCCGTCCGAGGCGTTGGAGGTGGCGAATGCTTCGGTGGCTCATCGTGTCGCTCCTCGGGCTCGGGTGCGGATCGCACGGGACGCGTGACGAGGACGATCGGGACGGCGGATCCGGCGATGCGTCCACCTCCTGCGATCTCGATGGAGACGGCGAGCCTTCGTTCGAATGCGGGGGCCTCGACTGCGACGACGGCGATCCCACGACGCATCCCGGCGCAGTGGACCCGGACCTCGCCTGGACCGTCGAGACGGCGGCGGATCTCGACTGCGACGGGACGGACATCGTCGTGGACGAGGCGGGTCGAGTGCGGATCGCATGCGGGGTCGAGTCGGACCTGGCGCTGCACGTGGTCACGCTCGAGGCGGGCGAGTGGCGGGACGAGATCGTCGAGGAGACGACGGGAGACGATCCGTCGATCGTCGTCGACGCCGCCGGGAGCGTCCACGTGGCATACGGTGACGGACTCTCAGAGGACGCGGGCCTCCGTCACGCATGGAACGTCGACGACCGGTGGTCGACCCAGCTCGTCGACCGCGGTGTCACGATCGGTCTCGACACCTCGCTCGTGATCGATGGCGGCGGCTCGCTCCACATCGGGTACGTCGCGGATGGCGCGTTCGGGTCCCTCGAGCCCCGATGGGCGACGAACGGCACCGGCGCGTGGGTGGTCGAGCCCCTCGGTTCCGAGGCGTCGTGGGTGTCGCTCGCGGTCGACGACGAGGGAAACCCGCGGATGGCCCTCGGCACGTCCGACGGGCTCGCCTACGCCTGGCGGGACGACGGCCGGTGGCTGTCGGCGACCGTTGACCCGACGGGGGTCGGCACCGGCGTGTCGCTCGCGCGCGAGGCAGGCGGAGACTCGCACGTCACCTGGCAGGCGCTCGGCCCGGGCGGCGGGCTCCGCCACGCCGCGGGGTCCGGCGGGCTGTGGACCGTCGATTTGATCGACGACGACTTCGGGACGGGGCGGTACAGCTCGGTCGGTGTGGACGCCCGCGGCGTCGTCCACGTCGTCTACCACGACGCCCAGGCGCAGCAGCTGCGCTGGGCCCACACGGCCGGCGTGGGCTGGAAGGTGAACGTGATCGACTCGAGGGGAGACGCGGGATGGCATGCCGCGCTCGCCGTCGGCGCGGACGCTCTCCACGCGAGCTGGGTAGACCGCGCGGCAGGTCGGCTGCGCTACGGACGCATCGTGCCGCTGGACGGCATCGACCGGGACTGCAGCGGCGAGGACGGCTCGGGGACGGAGCCGGATCCCTGCGTCGACCCCGACCGGGACGACGACGGCCACGAGGACGTCGACTGCGGGGGAGACGACTGCGACGACACGGACAGGGCCTTCCGGCCCGGAGCGCCGGACGAGCTGGGCGGCGGCGATCGCGACTGCGACGGCGTCGACGGCGTCGATGCGGACGGCGACGGATTCGTCGCGATCCCCTGGGGCGGGACGGACTGCGACGACGCGGACGCGCGCGTCCATCCCGGCGCGGCGGACCCGGCGGGAGACGGCTTCGACGACGATTGCGACGGGACCGACGGTCGCGACGCCGACGGGGATGGATGGGCATCGGAGGCCTCGGGCGGCTCGGACTGCGACGATACCGACGACGCCGTGCACCCGGACGCGCCGGACGACGTCGGGGACGGCGACGATACGAACTGCGACGGGATCGACGGAACCGACGACGACGGCGACGGCTTCGTGTCGGCGGGCTCGGGCGGCGACGACTGCGACGACGGCGATCCAGCCGTCCACCCCGGCGCCGCGGACGATGCCGGGAACGGTGTCGACGAGGACTGCGACGATACGGATGGAGTCGACGCGGACGGGGACGGACGCGCCTCGGAGGCGTCCGGCGGGGACGACTGCGACGATGCGCAGGTCGCGGTACATCCGGGGGCGGCGGACCTCGTCGGGGACGGCGTCGACCAGAGCTGCGACGGCCTCGACGGGATCGACGCGGACGCCGATGGGTTCGCTTCGGCCCTGTCGCTCGGGGACGACTGCGACGACGCGGACGCCCTGCGGCATCCGGGCGCGGCGGACGCGTTCGGCGACGGAATCGACCAGAGCTGCGACGGGATCGACGGCGTCGACGCCGACTCGGATGGGTTCGCATCGGAGGCATCCGGCGGCGGGGACTGCGACGACGGGGACGCGACGGTCCACCCCGGGGCCGCCGAACGAGCCGGCGAGGATGCGAACTGCGACGGCGTGGTCGGGGTCGACGGCGACGGCGACGGCCACCTCTCGATCCCGACGGGCGGTGACGACTGCGAGGACGGCGACGCGGCGATTCACCCCGGGGCGCTCGACGGAACCTGGATCTCGGAGACGGTCGACGACGGGGCGATGACGGGGATGCACTCGAGCCTCGCGGTCGACGGGGCGGACGTCCCGCACGTCGCGTACTACGACAACTGGAACGGGGACGCCCGTTACGCGACGAAGCGGGCCGGCGTCTGGGTGCGCGAGCGGATCGACGGGACGGACAACGTCGGCAGATTCCCCTCCCTCGCGGTCGCCGCGGACGGGACCTTGCACGTCAGCTACGACTACGATGGCGACGTCTTCGACGCGACCGACGACGAGCTCCACTACGCCGTGCGCTCCGCGGGCGTCTGGTCGGTCGAGACGATCGAGGAGGACGCTTCGCTGTCCACGCTCGCCCTCGACTCGGCGGGGACCGTCCACGTCGTCTACCGCGCCGCCGGGCTCCGCTACGCCACGAACGGGGGCGGCGCATGGGCTCCGTCGGACGCGCGCGTGGGAGGCAACGTCGGGCCCCGATCGCTCGTGGCGGACGCGGGCGACGTCCTGCATCTCCTCGTCGGGGACGGCGATCTCTTCCACGACTGGAACGACGGGGCCGGCTGGTCCGAGGAGACGGCGGTCGTCCTGCCCCTCTCCGCCTCCGACGCGGCGGTCGCGGTCGAACCGAGCGGCGACCTGTGCGTCGTCTACCGCTACGTCGGGGGATCGATCCGCTACGCCCGCAAGGAGGCCGGCTCGTGGAGCTCGGAGATCGTCGACGACCCCGGCGCCGGCACGCGGCCCTCCATCGCCGTCGACCCTGACGGGAACGCGCACGTCTGTTACGAGAACGGGCTCGCCGACGAGGTCCGTTGTGCCACGAACCGAGGCGGCGCGTGGACCGTCGAGATCGAGGACGAGGTCGGCTGGATGGTGAGCCTCGCCGCGGGACCGGGCGGGCTGCATCGTACCTGGGCCACGCAGGACGAGGAGCTGTGGTACGCCCGCCGCGCCTTCCCCGACGGGATCGACTCGGACTGCGATGGCGCCGCGTGGTGAATGGCTCGGGGAGAGGGCGGCCGGGAGGGGAATAGCCTGCCCGATCCCATCGTCCCCGACGCGAGGCTCTTCACCTCCTGTTTCCTGTTTCCTGTTTCCCGTCTCCTGTACCTTCTGTTTCTGGGCGAAGCGCCCTCTCGAGATCCGCCAGGCTGTCCGCGATCGCATCGATCTGGCGCTCGGACACCGACAGTGACAGGACGATCTCGCTTCGCTCGCGGCTCACCTGGAGGCGTTCGACGACCGGGCCGAAGGCGGAGAGCTGGAAGACGGGCTCGAGTCGGGCCTTCCGAAGGAGCCTCTGCGCGATCCGCTCCATGCGCGCCGCGGCGGGCTCGCTCGTCGCGCGGACGATCGCGGAGATCTGCACGCCGTCGCCGAGACGCAAGCCCGCCACGATCCAGCTGACCTCCACGAAGGGGCGCAGGTCGTCCGGCGCCTCGTCGGACCAGGCTTGGCGTACCGATGCGGGCACCCGGGCGGCGAACCACGCCTGGCGTCCCTTGCCGATCCGATCCCGAAGGCGCATGTGCTCGGCATCGGCCGGCATGCGTTCGTGCTTGCCCTTGGCCGTCTCGATCATCTCGCCGAGCGCGCGGCGGTGTCCCCACAGCACGAGCCCGGGGGCGGGGAACGCCAGCGCCCCCTGCGGCGAGTCCCGGTCGAAGTGCAGAAGGGCCCCCGCCCGGTCGGCGCTTCCGAGCGAGCTTCCGCGATCGCGCGCGCGGCGGCCGGCGCACTCGACGAGGGGACCCTCGGCGAGCGATCCCTCGACGGCGATCCCGAACTCCACGGGCTCGCGCTTCGGGACGACGATCGTGACCCGGCGTACCTGTGAGGGCACGTCTGCTCCGCAGGCATCTCGCAGCGCGTCCGCCACGGACGCGTCCGCGAGGATCTTGCGGGCGAATCGGGTCTTCGACAGTGCGGCGAGGTCGATCTCCCCTATCGCGAGCGCGTCCGCGGGCACGTACGACATCGGTTCGCCCGGACCGGGCCCGCCGGGGCAGGCGACGGCGAGCGCGCAAGCCGCCGCGACAGCCGTCCAGGCTCGACGTACCATGGCGCTGCCACTAGCGGGGGCGCCGGAGACGGTCAAGTTGGAGATCTGGCTTCCCATGCGGTTTCGCGGAACTGCTGTCTGGGTGCGCTGCGACCCTGCGGGCACCCCCATCGTGGACGGCGGCCGCGTCGAGATGCGCTACAAGCGGGATGGCGGAAAGGTCTATCGGGGCGCCGCCCTGAACCTGGCCGGGGCACGCCCCGGCGAGCCGAAGGACCCGGCCATGGCGCCTTCCGAGGCGTCGCGGGTGTCGCTCGATCCGCCCTCGGAGCTGCAGACCGTGGATGCCGAGGGCGTGGACGTCGTCGCCTACGCCGACGGGGCCTGCTCGGGAAACCCCGGTCCGGCGGGTCTGGGCGTGCTGGTCCTCGTCGGTCGGCGCGAGATCGAGTACCGCGAGCCGCTGGGGAAGGCGACCAACAACGTCGGCGAGCTGATGGCGATCCTGCGCGCCCTGCAGATCGTGCGGGGTCGTCCGGGTTCGCTGCTCGTCCGCACGGACTCCGAGTACTCCATCGGCGTGCTCACCCGGCCCTGGAAGCCCAAGCGGAACCAGGAGGTGATTGCGCACATCAAGGAGACGATGACGAGGCAGCCCGCGGATCTGAAGTACGTCGCGGGCCATGCCGGCGAACCGGGCAACGAGCGGGCCGACGCGCTCGCGCGCGAGGCGATCGGCCTGGCGGCGCCGCGTCAGACGGAGACGTCCGCGAGGCGCACGAAGCGATAGCCGCGTCCACGGAGGCTCTCGATCGCGGCCCGCAGTGCGGCCTGCTTCGAGTCGGCCGACCGGCGCAGGTCGGGTTGCCGGGTCCGCAGCGCCGAAAGGCCGTCGAGCTCGGCGTCGCACAGATCGATCCCGTGAAGCTCCAGGCTCACGAAGTCGCGAACACTCGCGAGCCGGGCGAGCGCGCGCGCTCCATAGGCTCCAGCGAGCGCGAGCGTCGTGCCGATGAACGGGATTCCACCGGGAAGGACGCCGATCGGGATCTCGACGAGGCCAGAGGCGTGCCGGTGCGGGCGATCGGGCGAGAAGAGAGCGCGGGGGTCGCCCAGGACGGAAGCGCTCGTGCGGCCCAGCAGGCGCATCGAGCCGAGCACGGCGGCCTTCGCGAGGAAGTACGGCACGGACGGCAGGAGGCTCGAGTCGTAGCGCAGTCCGGCCTCGGCAAGCGCCTCCCAGACGGCGGGGGAGAGGTTGTAGCCCGGCGCGCGGAAGCCCACGGGTCGCACGCCCGTGGCGCGTTCGATCTCGTCGGCCGCCTCGCGGACCTCGCGCCGGATCTCCTCGGAGGAGAGTCGGATCAGATCGTACGGATGCGTCCGCGAGTGATTGGCGACCTCGTGCCCGGCGCGCACGAGATCCCGGGCTCGCGCCGCGTTGTCCGCATCGGCGAGATCCTCCGAAACGACGAAGAAGGTGGCGGGGATGCCGAGCGACTCGAAGAGGCGCAGGTGTCGCGGCAGCGCCCGCTCCCAGACGGCCCGCATCGCGGCGCCCTGCGGGGCGCCGAGCCCGTGGATCCGGTGGTAGAGCCGGACCTCGTCGAGGTCCACCGACACGGCGCAGGTGCGATCGCCGATCGTCATCCGCGGATCCGGATCGCGACGAAGAGGCGCGCGAGACCCGATACGACACGGGGCACCCGACGCAGCAAGCCCACGGTGGGAGGGCGCTTCTCCACGACCCGGACCGGGATCTCCCGGATCCTCAGGCCCGAGCGCTCGGCGCGGATCACGAGCTCCGAGGCGAAGACGTCGCGATCGGAGACGCAGGCCTCGACCACGTCGAAGAGGGCCGTGCGCCGGAAGGCCTTGAGCCCGTGGGTGTCCGTCCCGTGAAAGCCGAGGGTGAGGCGCAGAAGGGCGTTGTAGACCTGCGTCGCGACGACCCGCGTCCTGGGCCTTGCATCGTCCGATCCCTCGGTCGCCTTCGAGCCGATCACGAGGTCGGCCGCGCCCTGCTCGAGGATCTCGAGGGCGCGACGATGGAAGTCGCCGTCGCAGAGGTCGATCTCGTCGCAGATCACGAACTCGCCGCGCGCCGCACGGATCCCCTCTCGGAGGGCCCGGCCGTAGTTCGGCTCCCCGATCGAGATCACGCGCACGTCGGGGAGCCGGGACTCCATCTCCCGCGCCACCTCGAGCGTGCGGTCGCGCGATCCGTTTTCCGAGAGGACCACCTCGTACGGCCAGCCGAGTCGGTCGAGATCCTCGCGCAGCCCCGCGACGGAAGCCGAGAGGATGCCCTCCTCGTCGAAGATTGGGATGACGACGGACACGCGCGGCAGATCGGCGGTCACAGGGAGCCCAGATTATTCATGAACTCGCGGGGCGAAACACGCGAGACGTCGAGGGAAGAGCGATTTTCGCCTTCGAGGAGGATCCGCGCGGCGAAATCGGTTCAGGGAAGCGAACAGGAGACAGGAAACAGGCAACAGGCAACAGGCGACGACTTGCCCGTTGCCCGTTGCCGGTTGCCTGTTTCCTGTCTCCTGTTGCTTCTCGAGCGCGTATCGCTGAGGCGAGCTCATGAATGATCCGGGCTTTGGAGCAGCTGCTCCGCGGCGCGCGCAGCATCCTTCCCCATCGCCAGAGCGTCTCCCATCGCCGAGTAGTTCCATCCGCCGTACCGGCCCGTGGACAGGATCCGGTTCTCGGCGAGCCAGGGGCGGATCGCCTCGACGCTCGCGTAGCACCGGTGGTCGAAGACGACGTACGCGAACTCGACCCGGCGCATGCGGACGAAACGGACGTCGGACGGGCCCTGCACGACGCCCATCCGCACGAGCGCGGCGAGCACGCGCGGCCACAGGCCGGGCAGATCCGGCTCGGTGCGCGAGGCGAGCTCGACGTACAGCGATCCCCCCCCCGCAGGGACGAGGGCGGAGCTGAAGTTCGAGTAGCAGCCGACCCGGTAGAAGGGAACGTCGGGCTCCGGAACGTAGGCCCAGTGCCAGTCGACGCGTGCCGCGGTCGTGAGGGCCACGTCGAGGTAGTAGAGCGGGTTGCAGCGCAGGAGGTCGGCCGCCGCGCCGATCTCGGGGGGCGCGCCCTTGCACAGGCCGACGAGCGTCTTGAGCGGGATCGTCGAGAGCAGGACGTCGAACCCGATCGACTCGCCGTCTTCGAGGTGCACCGTCCGGGCGACGAGGTCGATCCGGACCGGAGTTCGCGACGTGTGGACGCCGCGCAGGCCGTGTGCGAGCGCCTCGGGGAGCGCACCGATGCCCCGTTTCGGGTAGAGGAACGTCGCGTTGTACCCGAGCGCGCGGGCCGGCGCGCCCGCGGCGCCCCGGACGACGTCGTCCAGGGTCGGCAGCGGGACGAAACGGCTGCACCACTCGGCGGTGATCTCGCGGGGATGGACGCCCCACATCTTCTCGTTGTACGGGACCATGAAGTGGCGCGCGATCCCCTCGCCGAACCGGGCGAGGACGAACTCTTCGAAGTCGCGCGGCTCGGATTGCCCGCGCGCGAAGTGGGCGCGGACGAATCCCGCGACGCATTCGCGGGCGACGTCGGCCGGCAGGCCGAAGACGTTCGCCTGGAACGGATAGTGCGTGTACACGCCGTGCGACCACACGCGCGACTGCCTCTCGATCGAGAGAAGCTGGTCCCCGAGCAGGCCGCGCACGAGGCCCAGCATCTCGGGGTCCGTGACGTGCAGGAGGTGCCCCGTCCGATCGAAGCGGTAGCTCTCCTCTTCGACCGTCACCGCGTGCCCGCCGACCTTCGAGGCGCGTTCGATGAGCCGGAACGGCGATCGCAGGTGCCGGGCCGCGGAAAGGCCCGCGAGGCCGCCGCCGAGGATCAGGACCGGGACCGAGGACGCCACGCGCGGCGCGGAGGGTAGCGCGGTTGGGGGCAATGGGCTGGGGCGGAAGGTCGACGCTCGGGTGGCCGGCGCGCCCGGCGATCACTCGATGACGCCCTGCACGGCCTGAGGGACGGGAAGCTCGGAGCCGTCGAACGTTCGCTCGTTGTCCACGTAGCGCACCCCGTCCTGGAGGCGCGACGCGTCGAAGCCCTCGACCTGGACGTTGGCGCCGATCCGGTTGCGCGCGACCTCGCCGTCGTGCAGATCGACGGCGCCGTCCGCAGCGATCTGGACCCCGCAGAGCGCGTTGCCGCTGAGTCGAAAGCGCGTCAGCACGGCGGCGCCCCCGACAGCCCCCAGCGCGGTGCCGCCGGGCCCATCCTCACAGCCTGCGTCGGCGCACTCCTGCTCCAGCGTGTCGTCCACGGCGACGTCCTCGCCCGTGAGCGACGTACCGGCGCCGTGTGCTGCAAGTCCGGTTCGACGACAACGCTCGAGGGCTGCGCGGCGAACGGTCACGACCGCCCCGTCCTGGATCGCGATCCCGTCCCCGAACCGGCCGTTGCCCTCCTGCGAGCGCACGTCGCGGATCACGAGGTCGCTGAGGGTCAGCTCGCCTTCCGCCATGACCACCGCTCCGCCACGCGTTCGCAAGAATGCGGCGCGCTCGATCTCCCCGGTCGCGTACCCCCACAGGTCGAGCCCGTATCCCGTCACGCCGTCCGACTCGCGAGACTGCGTGTCCCGGACCACGAGGTCCGTCGCGACGAGGGAGGAACCCTCGTTGGCGAGAATCTCGACCGTCCGGTTTCGCTCGAACGTGGCGCGCCGGATCTCGGCGCTCGCCTCGTGCAGGAGCGCCAGTCCATACCCGTTCTCCCGGGTCGACTCCTCCGAGCGCGTGTCGGTCACGACGAGGTCCGTGGCGGTCAGCACGGTGCCGGAATCCGAGACGTTCAGCCCGGCGTTGCGGTTTCCCGAGAAGACCGCCCTCGAGAGGTCCGCCGTCGCGCCCAAGAACAGGTCGAGACCCTCGCCCGCGAACCCGTCGCTCTCGTGGGGCAGCGTACCCTGCACGACGAGGTCGGACGCCACCAGCTCGGAGCCGACGTCGGACACGTAGAGAGCGGCGGACGAGTTGCGCTCGAAGACGGCCCGGTCGAGCTCGGCCCGTCCGACGATCACGGTCAGTCCGAAGCCGAAGCTCCCGGCGGGAGCGGTGTCGCGCACCACGAGGTCGTGCGCGACGAGCGATCCCTCCTGCTGCACGACGACCGCGAGCTCCGTCGCGCCGTCCACGACCACCGATTCGAACGTCACGGCCGGGTCGTTCGCGGCCACGGCGACGCCGCGGCGCGCGCCCGACACCCGCAGGTTCCGCAGCGTCGCACCGGCTCGCGAGGCGAACGTGAGGGTCGCCGCGGTCGCGTGCGGCACGCTCGACGCGATCGTGGTGCGGGCCGTGCAGGCTCCCCAGAGCGTCAGCGGGCGTCGGATGTCGAGGATCTCGTCGTACGTCCCTTCCGTGAGCGCGACAATCGCTCGGTCCGGCGCCGCGGCGACGCCCTGCGCGATCGTCGGGAACGGCCGCGCGGGCGATCCGTCTCCTCCAGCGGGCTCTCCGGACCGGACGTACACCACTGTTTCGGCGGCGGGAATGTCCGGGGCCCACTGCGCGGCGGCCGGACACTCGGTCCCGATCCGCGCGCAGCCTGGCGTCCCCGGGAAGTGCGCTTCGTCCGCGGCGCAGCCTTCGTCGCGGCCGCTCTCGGGCCAGGGGTCGCAGGTGACGACGTCCGGGGAGCCCTCGTCGGCGACCGCCCGCCATCCGTCGGGACAGGGAGTGGCCCGCGGAAGCTCGGGGGGAGCGGGGGCGGTGGGCGTGAGGCCGCTGCCGGCGTCGCCGGCGTCCGCGCCCGCGTCGTCCTCGGCGCGCGCGGCGTCGCTTCCGCATCCGGCGAGCAGCGGCACCATCACCAGGAAGCGACGTCGCACGAGTCACCGATTGTAGACCCTCCGAGGTACGGTCAGGGCATCCCGTGGCGTCCGGCCGTCTCGCACTGGTACTGCACGCCCACCTTCCCTTCGTGCGTCATCCCGAGCACGAGGAGTCGGTCGAGGAGCGGTGGCTCTTCGAGGCCGTCGTCGAGTGCTACCTGCCGCTCGTCGCCGTCCTGCGGCGGCTCGCGGACGACGGCGTTGCGGCGCGGATCTCGATGTCGCTCACGCCGCCGCTGGTCGCGATGCTGCGCGACGAGCTGCTCGTCTCGCGCACGACGCGGCACATCGATCGGCTCGCGGCGTTCGCCGCACGCGAGGCCCTGGGGGCGTCGCCCGAGGAGAGAGGCGTCGCGAGGTTCTACGCGGATCGTCTGGAGTCCGTGCGTGCACTGTGGGAGGAGATCGGACGCGACGTGCCGGGCGCGCTCGCGGCGCTGCGCGATCGAGGGCTCGTGGAGATCCTCGGCTCGGCGGCCACCCACGGCTTCCTGCCGCTGATTGCCCAGGACGGGCCCGGCGGTCTGGACGCGGCACGCGCGCAGATCGAGATCGGGCTGTCGTCGCAGGAGCGCGCCCTCGGCGTCCGTCCGAGGGGCATGTGGCTTCCCGAATGCGGGTGGGATCCGCGTCTCGACCCGGTCCTGGCGTCGGCCGGCGTCGATCACGTCGTCCTGGAGACGCACGGCGTGCTGCACGCCGCGCCGAGCCCTGTGGCGGGAGTCCTCGCGCCGATCCGATCGCCCGCGGGCATCGCGGCCTTCGCGCGCGATCCGGAGTCGAGTGCCCAGGTCTGGAGCGCCCAGCACGGATATCCGGGCGATCCCGCCTACCGCGACTTCTACCGGGACGTGGGCTACGAGCGATCGCCGGAGGCGCTCGGCGAGCTCGCGCACCCGGCGCGGGTCCCGCTTCCGACGGGCCTGAAGTACCGCCGGGTCGGAGACAAGGGCGGCGAGACGAAGGAGATCTACGACCCCGAGGCTGCCGCCGCGCGGACGCGGATCCACGCGGAGCACTTCCTTGCCGAGCGCGTGGCCGCGGTCCGCGCCGCCGTCTCGCCGCTCTCGCCGCCCGTCGTCGTCGCGCCGTTCGACGCGGAGCTGTTCGGACACTGGTGGTTCGAGGGGCCCGAGTTCCTCGAGGCGGTGCTTCGCGGCGCCGCGGCGCGCCCGGAGACGCAGACGTCGACGCTCGCTGGATTCCTTTCGGAGTATCCGGCCGCGCAGGTCGCGATGCCCGAGGCGTCGAGCTGGGGCGAAGGCGGCTACGCGCACGTCTGGTGCAACGAGAAGAATGCCTGGATGCTCGCCCTGGTTCGCGAGGTGACGAGGCGCCTGCAGGATGTCGCCGCCCGCGCCGAGCCCTCCCGCGCGCTCGATCAAGCCGCCCGCGAGGTCCTGCTCGCCCAGTCCTCCGACTGGCCGTTCCTGGTCTACGCCGGCACCGCGGGCGACTACCCGGCGACCCGCCTGCGCACGCACGTCGCCAACGCGCACGCCCTGCTCGGCGAGATCGAGCAGGGCAGGGTGGACGCCGGGCTGCTCGAGGAGCGGGAGCGCAGGCACAACCTGTTCGCGGGGATTGCCGTGGCAGCGAGGGCCGGGAAGTGAGAACCAACAGGAGACAGGCAACGGGCAACAGGCAACGGGCAATGAAAGGAACTGCTGGCTTGCCAGAGTGTGGACCAGGACCCGAGCGGGGGTACCTCCGGCGCCCGGTCAGCGAGCGACTGGCGGAGGGGTGTTTCTCATTGCCTGCTCCGAAAATCCCCTGGTCGTCATCCCGAACCGCGTCGTTGCGACCAGAGTTCTTCTCCGCAAGTGACCGAGATCCTTCGCGTGGAGCGCGACCCGGGGTCACCGGGTCATGCGCCACAGCATGGCCAGAACGCGATCCACGAGCTCGAGCGGACGAACCAATGCCGTCGCCTCCAGGTATCCGAAGGCCTCGGCCACGAGCAGGGCCGCCTGCACCTCGTCCGCGCTGCCGGCGGCGACCCGCCACAGGTGGGTGCGGTCTTTGCCGACACGGCGCCGACCCTCACGCAGGTTGAGCGCGACACTCGCGGCAGCTTTCTTCATCTGGACCGCGAGCGGCGGATCCCGTCGTTCCAGGTTTGCAAGCAGGTCTCGCAGCGACCGGATGAGCTGCAGGGTGATCTCGAAGGCGTCGAATCGCATGGGAGCGGCTCCTTTCACGTCGGGGGTCACGCCCGCTTCCGGCGCAAGGGGCGTGACGACGCCGTCGTGCGACCCGTCCGCCGGGTGCACGACAATCACGGCGTCGGCGCGACCGTTGCGCCATCACGGGAGGGACCCCCGACGTGGGAGGAGCCGCTCCCATGCGATTCGAGGATCGACTCCGGACCCGGACCCGGACCCGGACCCGGACCCGGAATCGGACCCGGACCCGGAATCGGACCCGGACCCGGAATCGGACCCGGACCCGGACCCGGACCCGGACCCGGACCCGGACCGGAATCGGATCCGGAATCGGAACCGGATCCGGAATCGGAACCGGATCCGGAATCGGAACCGGATCCGGAATCGGAACCGGATCCGGAATCGGAACCGGCTACCCATTTTCCTTCACACGCGGCGCGCCGAGGGTGCGGCGGAGTCTGTTGCCCGTTGCCCGTTGCCTGTCTCCTGTTGCTTCTGAAGAGCCGTTCCCCTCTTTGCTGACAGAGTTCCCCGCATGTCGTATCTCTCTCCCATGTTCCACGGCGCATACACCGCTCTCGTCACGCCGATGCGCGGCGGGGGGGTCGATCACGAGGCGTTGCGCAGGCTCGTCTCGGACCAGATCGCGCGGGGGATCGACGGGCTCGTGCCGTGCGGGACGACCGGCGAGTCTCCGGCGCTGACCGCGGAGGAGCATGTCGCCATCGTCCGGACCGTTCTCGACGAGACGAGGAAGCGCGTCCCCGTCGTTCCGGGAGCGGGCTCGAACTCGACGCGGCACACGGTGGAGCTGGCCAAGGCGTGCAAGGCGGCCGGGGCGGATGGCCTGCTGCTCGTGACGCCGTACTACGTCAAGCCGACCCAACCGGGGCTGGTGGCGCACTATCGCCATGTCCTCGCCGAGGCGAAGCTGCCGGCCATCCTCTACAACGTGCCCTCGCGCACCGGCGGGGAGATCCTCCCCGACACCGTCCTCGAGCTGTGCGCGGTGCCGGAGGTCGTGGCGGTGAAGGAAGCGTCGGGGAACATCCTGCGCACGCAGCAGATCCTCGAGCGCTGCGGCGATCGGATCACGGTGCTGTCGGGCGACGACGCCCTGACCCTCGGCATCCTCGCCGTCGGAGGAAGGGGCGTCATCTCGGTGTCGTCCAACGTCGCCCCCGACCGCGTCGCCGCCGTCTGCCGCGCATTCCTGGGGGGCGACGTCGCCCGCGCGCGCGCCCTGCACTACGAGCTGCTTCCTCTGCACGAGGTCCTCTTCGTCGAGACGAGCCCCGGACCGGTCAAGGCCGCGGTGGCGATGATCGCGAGACTCGGCGTGCTGCCGGAGATCCGTCTTCCGCTCGTCATGCCGGACGCCGCCACGCTGGACAGGGTGGCCGCCGTGCTCGGCCGCCTGGGAATCACGTGATCAAGGTCGCCGTCAGCGGCGCCGGCGGGCGCATGGGGCGCCTCCTGGTGCGACTCGTCCGCGAAGCGCCGGACCTCAAGCTGACCGGGGCGCTCGAGTCCGCGACCCACCAGGACCTCGGGCGGGACGTCGGGAGCCTCGCCGGCGGCTCGGCAGCCCACGTCTCCCTGGTGGCAGATCCGGCCGTCGCGGTGCGCGATGCCCAGGTCGTCATCGACTTCTCGACGCCGATGGCGACGAGGCAGGTCCTCGAGGCCGCTCGCAAGGCGGGTGCGGCGGCCATCGTGGGGACGACGGGCCTCGACGCCGCGGCGAAGGAGGAGCTGCTCCGCACGGCCGACGTCGTCCCCGTCGTCGCCGCGCCAAACATGAGCGTCGGGGTGAGCGTGCTGTTCCGGCTCGTCGCGGAGGCGGCGCGGCTTCTCGGCGAGGAGTACGACGTGGACGTTGTCGAGATGCACCACGCGCGCAAGGTCGACGCGCCGTCGGGAACCGCGCTGCGCCTCGCGGAGGTCGTCGCGGAGGGGCGCGGGGTCTCGGCAGACGACGTCGTGGTCCATGGGCGGAGCGGGGCGCAGGGCCCCCGCGCCAAGGGCGAGATCGGGGTCTTCGCGCTGCGCGGGGGAGACGTCGTGGGCGATCACACGGTGGTGCTCGCCTCCGTCGGAGAGCGGCTGGAGATCACCCATCGTGCCGGGAGCCGCGACAACTTCGCGCTGGGCGCGCTCCGGGCGGCGCGCTGGGTCGTCGGCCGGCCCCCGAAGCTGTACGACATGAAGGACGTCCTGGGGATCGGGTAGGCTCTTCGCGTGAGCGAACGGATCCTGATCTTCGACGTCGCCACCGAGGAGGTCCTCGGCGAGATCGACGAGACCCAGCTCCGGCAGATGATCGACCTGCTGGAGGAGGAGCACGACGAGGACCAGGACTACTGGATCGACGAGCCCACCCTGGAGGTGCTCTCGGACGGCGGCGCGGACCCGGATCTGCTCGTGCGCCTGAGGGACCACCTGCAGGGAGGGGAAGGCTTCGACGTCGGCTGGCGGAGGGTCTGATCCCATTCCGATACCCATCCTGGCGCCGCTCCATCTGCTCTTCGGATTGGCCGTGGCGTTCGCGTCGCGGCACTCGACACGTCTGTCCTCGCGAAGCGTTCTGGCCAGCCGCGCCTACGCTGCGTTGCTCGTCTCCGAGGGGATGCTCGGCGTTCCCGTCGGGACGTACCTGTACGTGCTGTACCGGGACTGGTCGCTCATGTACCTCTTCGACGGTGCCCGGGTCCCATCCGCGCTCGCCGTCGCCATCGTCGCCGCCTACCCGCTCGTGGCGACCGGCGGGTACGTGCTCGGGGCCCTGCTCCTGCGGGCGCGCCGGGACGCGCTGCTCGGCGGACTCCTCGTCGCAGTGGCGGTCGGGTGCCTGACGCTCGGCGCCGTCCTGCGCGCGCGGCTCCTCCAGGTGGGGCCGTTCGCGGGTTTTCACGGCGGATACGGCATGAGGGGCCTGGGCCGGACCGCGCTCGGACCCGTCGCGGCGGTCCTGGTCGCGACCCTGACGGCGGGGTGGTGCTTCGTCGTCCTGCGGGCCGCCAGGGAAACCCACGGGCAGCCTCCCTGATCTTGTTGACCCTGCCCATTCCGTTTGGTAGCGTCCGGACGCCTTTTTTCGAGGGTCCACGCACAGTTCCGAGGAGGGAAACGTGAGCCGCTCGACGTCCATCGCCGTGACCGTCTTCGCCGCAGGGCTCCTGTCGGCATGCGGCCCCGTGGAGTACGCAGCCGTCATCCTGGACGCGCATTCCGCGATGGCGGAAGCGCGCGAGGCGGACGCGCACATCCACGCGCCGTACGAGTACTACTACGCGAAGGAGCACATCAAGAAAGCGCGTGAGGAGGCCGGGTACGCGGACTACCAGGCGTCCGTCGAGTTCGGGCGGACCGCCGAGGAATATGCTCTCAAGGCGCGAGAAATCGCACGGGGCCGGCGGCGCGAGATGGGCCGATGACGATGCGCCGGACGGTGGGGTTCGCGGTCTTCGCAGTCGCCCTCGCTGCAGGGGCGTCGTGCACCGGGGGAAGGCGGCTCGAGGGCCAGCTCTCGGCGGTCAAGGACATCATCGGACAGGCGGAACGGAACGGAGCGTATCGTTGCGCCCCAAGAGAACTGGCGATGGCGAAGTCCAACGTCCGGTTCGCCGAGATGGAGCTTTTCCAGGGACGGCTGTCGAGGGCCGAGGACCACTACTCCGTGGCGGAGCCGAACGCCCGCGCGGCCTACCGCCTCTCGCCGCCGGAGCGTTGCGCGCCGCGAGGGGTGCTCATCGAGCGCCAGCCGCCGCCGCCTCCGCGGCCCGGAGATCGCGACGGCGACGGGTACATCGACCCCGAGGATCAGTGCCCGGACAATCCGGAGGACTTCGACTCCGTCGAGGATCAGGACGGGTGCCCGGAGGACCAGGATACGGATGGAGATGGGCTGGCCGACTCGCGCGACCAGTGCATCATCGAGCCCGAGGATCGCGACGACTACCAGGACGACGACGGCTGCCCGGAACCGGACAACGACCTCGACCGGATCGTGGACCTCGAGGACCGGTGCCCCAACGAGCCGGAGGACCCGGACGGGTTCGAGGACGAGAACGGCTGCCCGGATCCGGACAACGACACGGACACGGTCGTGGACGTCACGGACCAGTGCCCCAACGAGATGGGTCCGCCCGACAACGACGGGTGCCCGCGCGTGTACGTCGGCGTGACGGTCGACACCTCGCAGATCCGCATCAGCCAGCAGATCCACTTCGAGTTCGACAAGGCGATCATCCGCCCGGAGTCGTTCACGATCCTCGACACGGTCTCGCAAGTGCTGCGCGACTTCGGGACGCTCACCATCGAGATCGGCGGCCACACGGACAGCCGCGGCAACGACGACTACAACATGCGGCTGTCGGACGCGCGCGCGGCGGCCGTCCGCGAGTACCTCGTCAACAAGGGGATCGTGGCCAACCGCATGACCTCTCGAGGCTACGGGGAGACGCGGCCGATCCAGTCGAACGCGAGCCGCACCGGGCGTGCCGCGAACCGGCGCGTCGAGTTCGTCAGAACCGACAACCCGCAGGCGCCGCCGGCTCCTTGATCGAACTTCACCGAACGGAAGGAACGAGATCCAGATGACCCTCCGGAGAGTCGGAAGCGTTCTTGCGATCGTTCTGGTGGTCGCCGCGGCGCTGCCAGCCCAGGCGCAGAACCGGCAGGCGCTCCAGCAGGTGATCGACCTGAACCGCCGGGCGATGGACGCTTACGGCAATCTCGATCTCGACAACGCGAAGCGGATGCTCGACCAGGCGCTGCAGGTCTGCCAGCAGAACGGCATCCAGGGGTCCGTGCTCGCGCGCACGCACCTGAACATCGGTGTCGTGGCCGTCGGGGGCCTGGGCGACAACGCCCAGGGGATGACCGCCTTTGCAGCCGCCCTCCGGGCCGATCCGAACATCCAGCTCGACCCGCTCACGTCGACGCCGGACATCCAGCAGGTCTTCGGGCTCGCGCGCAACCAGGCGGGTGCGCGGCCCGGGCCGGGGCCCGGACCCGGTCCTGGACCCGGACCCGGACCCGGACCCGGACCCGGACCCGGTCCTGGACCCGGTCCCGGTCCTGGCGCCGGTCCCGGTCCCGGCGGGATGAACCTGATCGCGCACGTCCCGCCGGTCGAGCAGCTGCAGCAGACTCCCGTTCCGATCTACCTGGAGGTCGCGCCCTTCATCCAGGTGGGCCACGTGTACATCTTCTTCAAGGGTCTGGGCATGGCCGACTTCGAGCGCGTGGAGGCGGCGAGGGTCGGAAACGGCTACGGGGCGGAGATCCAGTGCATGGCGGCATTCCCGCCACAGATCTCGTACTACATCGCGGTGACGGACCCCGGGAACAACCCGATCGCGTTCGCGGGGTCGCCGGGGCAGCCGATCGTCGTTCCGATCGTCACGACCCGGACGCAGCCCGCTCCCGCGCTTCCGGGGCGGCAATCGCCGCCGACCTGCGGTGAGGACTGCCCGCCCGGGCTTCCCGGCTGCCAGCAAGGCGGCGGCGGGGCCCTGTTCGGCGCGCGTTGCGGCGACGCCTCCTGCCAGGGCGACGAGGAAATCACCTGTCCCGCGGACTGCGTGGCGGGCGGCGGCGGAGACGGAGACGTCGACGGGGACGGCGACGCCGATACGGATCTGGGCCTGCCCATGTTCTTCATCGCGGTCGGAGCCGGGGTCGGCGGTGGCTTCGCGCGCGACGGTGTGGTCCAGGACCCCGAGGCCCCCGACGACGAGGCGCACACCTGCGGCGCGGACGCCCGGCCGGAGGACGAGGAACTCGGCTGCGTGACGGTCACTGGAGGCGGCGCGATCTCGCCGGGATTCATCAAGGCCGAGGTCGGGATCTTCGTGGCCGACCAGATCAGCATCGGCGGGAACTTCCGGTATCAGATCCTCTCCGAGAACCGGCCCAGGGTGAGCGCGGATTTCCTGCCCTACCACGTGGAGGCCCGGCTCTCGTACTGGCTCATCCGCGACAAGGAGTCGGTGTTCTGGCCGTTCCTCTTCGCCGGCTCGGGCTACGGCATGATCCAGCCGCAGGTCACGGTCCCGCGCGGAGGAGGCGAGGCGCCGCTCACCATCTATCAGAACTCCGGCTTCAACAACATCTCGGCCGGAGGCGGCGGCGTGTACTTCTTCTCCGAGCCGGGCGGATTGGGGCTGAACGCGCAGCTCGATTTCGACTACTTCTTCCCGGTGACGTACCCGAACATCGATCTGAGCGTGGCTCTGCAGTTCGGTTTTTGAAGAACAACAGGAGACAGGAAACAGGCAACAGGCAACAGGAAATGAAAAGCCCTCGCCCGAGGCGCTTTTTTTTTCATTGCCCGTTGCCTGTTGCCTGTTTCCTGTCTCCTGTTGCTTTGAAATGCCTCTGCCCGAGGCGGTCGTCCGGTCTCGTTGACAGCTTACCGGGAGGCACGCCATAACGCGCGGCGTCATGGGGACTGCCAGGACCGTCAACGAGATGTTTTCCGAGCAGGTCGTCGCGAACGGGGACCGCGTCGCGCTGCGCTGGAAGGCGGGCGGGTCCTGGAAGACGGCCAGCTGGAAGGACTGGGACGCGAAGAGCCGAGCGGTGGCGGCGGCCCTGGCGGCCGTCGGCGTCGAGCCGAAGGATCGCGTGGCGATCATGTCGAACAGCCGCCGCGAATGGGTCGAGGCGGACATCGGCATCCTCTTCGCCGGCGCCGCGACAGTCCCGATCTACCAGTCGAACACACCGGATCAGGCCGAGTACATCCTCAACGACTCGGAGGCGAAGGTCCTCTTCGTCGAGGATCCCACGCAGATCGAGAAGCTCTACGAGCCGGAGGTCAGGCCCAAGCTCGGCGGGATCAGGAAGGTCGTCTACTTCGACGCGGCCCGGAAGCTGGACGCTCCGGACCGCAAGGGGCGGCTCGAGGTCCAGCTCACGGACGTCGTGCCCGAGGCCGACCGCGCCTGGTTCGTCTCGTACGAGGCGTTCCTCGCGTCGGGTCGCGACGAGGCGAAGAAGCGCGAAGGGGACCTGCGCGCGCGGATGGAAGGCGCGAAGCCCGAGGACGTCTGCACTATCGTGTACACGTCCGGGACGACCGGGCCGCCCAAAGGCGTCGTCCTGACGCACGACAACTTCGTCTTCGAGTGCGAGGGTGTGTACGACCTGCTCGGGCTCGGCCCGAACGACGAGCAGCTCCTCTTCCTGCCGCTCGCGCACATCTTCGCGAAGATCCTGATGGTCACGTCGATCCGCGTCGGATCCTCGATTGCCTTCGCGGAGAGTCTGCTCAAGGCGGTCGACAACGCGGGAGAGGTCCGGCCGACCTTCATGGGCAGCGTCCCGCGGCTGTACGAGAAGATCCACACGACCATCGTCGCCGGCGCGCAGGCTGCCGGGGGCCTGAAGCTGAAGATCTTCCGGTGAGCCATCGGGGTGGGCGGCCGCGTCTCAGCCTTGCGGCAGAAGGGGCAAGAGCCGCAGGGCCTTCTGGCCCTTCAGTACGGACTCGCGGACAGGCTGGTCTTCTCCAAGGTCAAGGCGCGCTTCGGCGGCCGGCTGAAGTTCTTCATCTCGGGCGGCGCACCCCTCGCGAAGGAGATCGCGCAGTTCTTCCACGCGGCCGACATCTTGATCCTCGAGGGCTACGGCCTGACCGAAACCACGGCGGCGACGAACGTGAACCGGCCGACCGCCTACCGGTTCGGGACCGTGGGTCCGGCGATCCCTGGCATCGAGATGAAGATCGCGGCGGACGGGGAGATCCTGATGCGCGGCCGCAACATCCTGCGCGAATACTACAAGCGGCCGCAGGACACGAAGGAAGTCCTCGAGCCCGACGGCTGGTTCCACTCGGGCGACATCGGCGAGTTCGACACGGACGGGTTCCTGCGAATCACCGATCGCAAGAAGGACATCATCGTCACGGCGGGAGGCAAGAACGTCGCGCCGCAGAACATCGAGAACCTCCTCAAGCAGGCGACGTGCATCAGCCAGGCCATGGTGCACGGCGACAAGCGCAAGTTCCTCACGGCGCTCGTCACGCTCGACGCCGACGTGATGAAGCAGTGGGCGGCGGACCACGGCGCGGCGGCGGGGCCGGGGCTCGAGAAGGACACGCGCGTCGTCGCCTGGGTCCAGTCGGAGGTCGACAAGGTGAACGCGCGGCTCGCGTCCTACGAGACGATCAAGAAGTTCGCCATCCTGGAGGCGGACTTCACGATCGACGGCGGGGACCTCACGCCCACCTTGAAGGTCAAGCGCAAGGTCGTCACCCAGAAGCACCAGGCGCTGCTCGATTCGTTCTACGCGGGGTAGCGTAGGGTTGACACCCCGGAGCACCGTCTGCTAGCCCTTCTGCACGAAAGCAGGCGCGTAGCTCAGCGGGAGAGCACTACCTTGACACGGTAGGGGTCGGCGGTTCGATCCCGCCCGCGCCTACTCGATAGGAAAAAGAGATTGCGAATGACCGAAGCCGGCCGTTGCAAGTGAGCGCCACACTGGATGTCTCCAAGAAGCACCGGGGGAAGTTCCTCCCCCCGGGCCCCCCAGAAACCAGCTCCTGCGTACGGGATCGAGGCCGGCTGAACGAAGTGATGCTGGATGTCTGACGCGGCGGTTCTCGTTTCCGAGCTTCTCGCACGCTCGGGCCCAATCGATGAACGCGTCATCGCCGCGAAGGTGGGGACGCGCATTCGCGACCTCCATACGCGCCTGGGTTCCGAGGAGGCGGCGCTGCCGATCTCGGCCATCCGGCTCGGCGACCCCGAGGCGCTCGAGGTCATCCGGCACAGCGCCGCGCACGTGATGGCGGACGTCGTGCAACAGCTCTTCCCCGGGACGAAGATCGCGAACGGTCCCGCGGTCGACACGGGCTTCTACTACGACCTCGATCCGCCCCAAGGCGCCTTCACCGAGGAGGATCTCGGCCGGATCGAGGCCGAGATGAAGAAGCGCATCGCCGCCAAGCTCCCGTTCCGCCGTGAGGTCGTGACGCGCGAGTTCGCGAAGGAGGTCTTCACCAAGCGCGGGGAGACCTACAAGCTCGACACCGTCGAGACGCGCCCCGAGGGCGAAGAGATCACGATCTACCACCACGGTCCCTGGTTCGACCTGTGCGAAGGGCCCCACGTCCCGAACACCGGGACGATCGGCGCCGTGAAGCTCATGAGCGTCGCCGGCGCCTACTGGCACGGCGACGTGAAAAACAAGATGCTCTCCCGCATCTACGGCACGGCCTTCTCGTCCGAGGCCGAGTTGAAGAAGCACCTCGCGTTGCTCGAAGAAGCCAAGAAGCGGGACCACCGCAAGATCGGGCGCGATCTGGACCTCTTCAGCGTCGACGAGACGGTGGGTGCAGGCCTCGTCCTGTGGCACCCGAAGGGAGCGCTCGCGCGGTACGTCGCCGAGGAGTTCTGGCGAACGGCGCACCTCGCCGGCGGTTACGACCTCGTCTACTCGCCGCACGTCGGCCGCCGCAAGCTCTGGGAGACCTCGGGGCACACGGAGTTCTTCGTCGATCGGATGTACCCGCAGATGGACGTCGAGGGGTCCGAGTACTTCGTCAGGCCGATGAACTGTCCGTTCCACGTGACGATCTTCCGGTCGCGCCTCCGCTCGTACCGGGAGCTGCCGCTCCGGTGGGCGGAACTGGGGACGGTCTACCGGTACGAGCAGTCCGGCGAGCTTCATGGCCTGCTGCGAGTGCGCGGCTTCACGCAGGACGACGCGCACCTCTTCATCCGGCCCGAGCAGATCGAGGAGGAACTGCAGCGCACGGTCCGCTTCGTGACCGACATGCTGAAGAGCTTCGGGTTCGAGTCGTTCCAGGTCGAGCTGTCCACGCGGCCTCAGAAGGCCGTGGGCGACATCGCCGACTGGGACCGGGCCGAAGCGGCGCTGCGCGGGGCGGTGGAGGCAGCGGGACTCGCGTACAGCGTGGACGCGGGCGGCGGGGCGTTCTACGGGCCCAAGATCGACATCAAGATCGAGGACTGCCTCGGCCGCAAGTGGCAGTGCTCGACGGTCCAGCTCGACTTCAACCTTCCAGAGCGATTCGACCTCGAGTACGTCGGCGAGGACGGCAAGAGGCACCGCCCCGTGATGATTCACCGCGCGCTGCTCGGGTCGATGGAGCGGTTCTTCGCCGTGATGACCGAGCACTACGCCGGGGCGTTCCCGGCGTGGCTCGCGCCCGAGCAGGCGGCACTGCTGACCCTCGCGGATCGCCACGCCCCGTTCGCCGAAGAGGCCCTCTCGGCGCTGCGCGCGGCCGGGATCCGTGCGACCCTCGACGCGTCGAATGCCAAGCTCGGTGCGAAGATCCGCGAGTCGGCGATGCGCAAGATTCCCTTCGTGTGCGTCATCGGCGACAAGGAGGTCGAGGGCCGCGGCCTGGCGCTGCGGACCCGCGCAGGCGGCGATCAAGGGTTCGTGCCGCTGCAGCAGGCAGTAGACCGCATCTCGGACGCATCCCGCGTTCCGAGGCTCGGCGAAGTGAAGCCATCGTGAAAAAGAGGAGGTGACCCATCCCGAAGCCGTTCGCAAGACCAGAGCCGACAGGCCCGCAGTTCCGCATCAACCACCGCATCCGCTCGTCCGAGGTTCGCGTGATCGACGCGGAGGGGAACATGCTCGGCGTGTTCCCGATCAACGAGGCGGTCGCCCTCGCCCAGCGCAAGGAGCTCGACCTCGTCGAGGTGAACCCGAAGGCCGCACCCCCGGTCTGCAAGATCATGAACTTCGGGCGCTTCAAGTACGAGGAGAAGAAGAAGGCCCGCGATCAGAAGAAAAAGCAGGCCGTCGTGGAGATCAAGGAGATCAAGCTCCGTCCCAAGACGGACGACCACGATCTCGACTGGAAGATCCGCGACATCCGCCGGTTCCTCGAGGAGGGGAACAAGGTCAAGCTCGCGGTGCGATTCAGGGGCCGGGAGATGGCCCACCCCGAGCGGGCGAACGAGATCGTGAACGAGGTCCTCAAGGCAGTCGAGACGATCGCGGTCATCGAGATGTCGTCCCGCATGGAGGGGCGCGCGATGACGGTCCTCATCGCGCCCAAGCCGGGGCTTCGGCCGACGCCGAAGGCCGAGCCGTCGCCCAAGGCCGAGGGGTCGCCCAAGGACAAGTCGTCGGAGTCCCCGCCCGCGGCTTGACAGGTCCGGGCGGGGAGGGGATAACCCCCGCTCTCGAAAGGGGTCCGGTCCGTGCCGAAGATGAAGTCCAACCGTGCGGCTGCGAAGCGATTTCGCTTCACCGGCAAGGGGCGCATTCGCCGGTCCAAGGCGTACGGCGGGCACATCCTGACCAGCAAGAGCCGCAAGCAGAAGAGGCGCATCCGCAAGAACGACATGGTGCATCCGACCAACGCGGGTCGCGTCCGGATCCTGCTGCCGTACGGCTAACCGCCCCCCCGAGAACCCCAGGAGACCCCCGCAATGCCGCGCGTGAAGAGAGGGTTCAAGGCCCGCCGTCGTCGCAACCGGATCCTGCGGCACGCCAAGGGTTTCTGGGGCGCGCGGAGCCGACTTTTCTCGATTGCGGTCGAGAGCGTGCACAAGGCCTGGCAGTACGCCTACAAGCACCGCAAGGAGAAGAAGCGCGACTTCCGCAGGCTCTGGATCGCGCGCATCAACGCGGCCGCACGCCAGAACGGGACGACCTACTCGCGTCTCGTCACGGGCCTGCGACGGGCGAAGGTCGGACTCGATCGCAAGGTCCTCGCCGACATCGCCGTCCGCGATCCGGCCGGTTTCTCCGTCGTCGCCAAGCTCGCCGCGGCGAAGTAACCCGATCTTGGCCGTCTCCGCCGACGCCGTCCGCGCGGAGCTCGAGGCGGTCCTCGAAGAGGTGAAGGCCGCGCTTGCCGCGGCGGACTCGCCCGACGCTGCCCGGGCCGCGGCGGCCGTCCTGCTCGGGAAGAAGGGGGCACTCGCGAAGGTCGAGCCGCTGCTCAAGGAGGCCCCGCGAGAGGAGCGCCCGAAGCTGGGGAAGGCCCTGAACGACGTTCGCCGATCCGGGGAGGCAGCGCTCCAGTCGCGCATCGAGGCCCTCGAGGCCGCCGCGCGCAAGGCGTCCCTCGCGGGTCCGCCCCACGACTTCACTCTCCCTGGGCGAGGGCACCGCCTCGGCTCGCTGCATCCCGTCCGACTCGTGGAGCAGGACATTCTCGCCGCGCTCTCGTCTCTCGGGTTCGAGGTCGCGGACGGGCCCGAGGTCGAGCTCGAGAAGTACAACTTCGAGATGCTCGGTTTCCCTCCGGATCACCCTGCCAGGGACATGCAGGACTCGTTCTTCGTTGCCGGAGAAGCGGCCGGAGAAGCGGCCGGAGAAGCGACTGGGGGCGTCGTCCTGCGCACGCACACCTCGCCCGTGCAGATCCGCGAGATGCTCTCGCACCCCCCTCCGGTGCGCATCTCGTGCCCCGGTGTCGTCTACCGTCGAGACGACGACGTCACGCACAGCCCGATGTTCCACCAGATCGAGGGCCTGCTCGTGGACGAGGGCGTCACGCTCGCCCACATGAAGGGCGTCATGACGCTCTTCATCCGGCGCGTCTTCGGCGCCGACGCACGCGTGCGCTTCCGGCCGAGCTACTTCCCTTTCACCGAGCCGAGCGCGGAGGTCGACGTCGGTTGCACGATCTGCGGCGGGACGAGGGTCGGGTGCCGCGTGTGCAAGGAGAGCGGCTGGCTCGAGCTCGGAGGGTGCGGGATGGTGCACCCCGTCGTCTTCGAGAACGTCGGTTACGACCCGGAGCGCTGGACGGGCTTCGCCTTCGGGATGGGCGTCGACCGATTCGCGATGCTCCGGTACGGCATCGCGGACATCCGCCTCCTCTACGAGAACGACGTGCGCCTTCTGAGGCAGCTGTGAAGGTATCCCATCGCTGGCTGCAATCGCTCACGGGGCTCGATGCGAGCGCCGAGGAGATCGGCGACCGTCTGACCCGTGCCGGGGTCGAGTGCGAGTCGATCCGCCGCGTGGGCGGCGGGCTCGACCGGGTCGTCGTCGCGACGGTCCGCGCGGCGAAGCCGCACCCCGCGCAGGGACGTCTCACGCTCGTGACGGTGGACGACGGGGCGGGGGGACGCGAGGTCGTCTGCGGCGCGCCGAACGTGCCCGCCGTGGGTCGGCAGGTGCTGCTCGCCCTTGTCGGTGCGCGGTTGCCCTCCGGCGCCCTCGTCGAGGCGCGCAAGATCGCGGGGATCGAATCGCGCGGGATGCTCGCGTCCGAGGCCGAGCTCGACATCGGGGGCGACGCGGACGGGATCGTCGTGATCGAGGAGACCGAGAAGCCCGCCGCGGCGGGCACGCCCGCCCTGAAAGCGCTGCCCGTCGAGGACTCGATCCTCGAGCTGGGGCTCACGCCCAACCGCGCGGACTGCCTCGGTCACCACGGCGTCGCGCGCGAGATCCTGGCGCTGTTCGGCGGGCGTTTCGACCCGCCCGAGCCCGACACGCCACCGCGGGTCACCGAGGAGAAGGTCGGATTCTTCGCGGAGGTCCGGGTCGAGGACTCCGAACGGTGCCCGCGGTACGGCGGCGCCGTGGTCACGGGCCTGCAGGCCATGCCCTCGCCGTTCTGGTTGCGCTACCGGCTGCACACCCTCGGGATCCGGGCGATCTCGAACCTCGTGGACGTGACGAACCTGGTGTTGCTCGAGTACGGGCAGCCCTTGCACGCCTTCGACCTCGACCGGGTCGTCGATCGGCGGATCGTCGTCCGGAGGGCGAACGCAGGGGAGAAGATGAAGACGCTCGACGGCGTCCTGCGAACCTTCACGGACGACGACCTTCTCATCTGCGACGGCGAGGGGCCGGTCGCGATCGCGGGCATCATGGGCGGCGAGAGGTCCGGCGTCTCGCAGGACACGAAGCGAGTCCTGCTCGAGTGCGCGAACTTCCAGCCGAGCGGGATCCGGCGGACCGCACGCCGCCTGGGCCTTCACACGGAGTCGAGCCATCGCTTCGAGCGCGGCACGGACGTCGAGGTCGTGCCGGAGGCGCTCGCCCACGCCGCGTCGCTCGTCGCGCGCCTCGGGGGCGGGGCGGCGGCCCCCGGGAGCCTCGACGTCTACAGGGCGCCGTACTCCGCGCGGCGGATCGGCATGCGCATGGCGCGGGCGGAGGCGCTGCTCGGATCGCCCGTCTCGCGCGCCGAGGCCACCGAGACGCTCGAGCGCCTCGGGTGCGTCGTCACGGCGCACGGCGGCGCCGGCGGCAACTCTGGCGAAGATGGGAAGATCGAGGTGGCCGCTCCGCCGTTCCGTCCGGACCTGGCCCGGGAGGTCGACCTGATCGAGGAAGTCGTGCGCGTCCGCGGCATGGACTCGGTTCCGACGACCTATCCCGCGATCCGCACGGGTCCGGCCATCCCGCGCCGCTACGACGGGATCCGCCAGGTCCGCAGCGCCCTGTGCGCGCTCGGGCTGCACGAGGCGATCTCGTTCTCCTTCGTCTCGCCGCGGGAGCTCGACGCGATCGGAGTCCCGGCCGATCTGCGGGTACCTCTGCAGAACCCCCTGTCGGACGAGCGATCGGTGATGCGGACCTCGCTGCTCCCGGGCCTGCTCGCTGCGGCCGCGAGGTCCCGGCGCGCTCGCGAAGCGGAGGTCCGGCTGTTCGAGGTCGCTCGCGTGTACCTGCGTGACGCATCACTGGCGCCGCTCGTGGCCGAACCGACGCGCGCGGCGGCGCTCTGCGTGGGAGAGCGGCCGGCCTGGCTGGCCGCGGGCGTGCCCTTCGACCTGTGGGATGCCAAGGGCTTGCTCGACGAGCTCGTCCGCAGCCTGACCGGACAGCGGGTGGATCTCGAGCCTGCTGCCGACCGGCTCCCGTTCCTTCACCCGCGCGCGGCCTTCGAGGTCCGCATCGAGGGCGCGCAGGTCGGCTGGCTCGGCGAGGTCCACCCGGACGTGCTGCGCGCCCTGGACGTCCTCGGGCCCGCGGTGGGCTTCGAGGTCGACGCGGATGCACTCGCGGCGCGCTCGGATCGGGACCGCAAGGTCGCGGCGGCCCCGCGCCATCCCGCCATCGAGCGGGACGTCGCGTTCGTCCTGCCCGACGAGGTGACGGCGGGCGCTGCGGTCGCTCTGGTCCGTGAGGTGGGCGGGGACCTGGTCGAGTCGGTCGTGCCTTTCGACCTCTACCGGGGCGCAGGCGTGCCCGAGGGCCGCCGGAGCCTCGCCCTTCGGGCGACCTACAGGGCCGCGGACCGCACGCTGACGGACGCGGAGGTCGACGACGTCCACGCCCGGGTCCGGGATTCCCTGGCGTCCAGGCTCGGGGCCACGATTCGCTGAACCCGTGGAAGGGGTTGAATTCTTGGAAGTTTCGGGAATAGACTCGCGGCCGTGATGACCAAGGCGGATCTCATCGAGTCGATCTACGAGAAGGTGGGCGGCTTCTCGAAGAAGGAATCCTCCGAGATCGTCGAGGCCGTCTTCGACTGCATGAAGGACTCGCTTTCCAAGGGCGAGAAGATCAAGATCAGCGGGTTCGGCAACTTCGTCGTGCGCGCGAAGAAGAAGCGGATGGGGCGCAACCCCCAGACCGGATCTCCGATTCTCATCGCGGAGCGGCGCGTCCTCACTTTCAAGCCCAGCCAGGTCCTCAAGAACCAGCTCAACGATCGCGGCAAGTAGTGGAGGCCGCGCCGGCGCTTCCCGAGAAGCTCTTCTTCAAGATCGGCGAGGTCGCGCGCCTGACGGCTCTCAAGCCCCACGTGCTGCGGTACTGGGAGACCGAGTTTCCCCGCATCCGTCCGCAGAAATCCCGCTCCGGGCAGCGCCTCTACCGCCGCAAGGACGTGGAGGCGCTCCTGCTGGTCAAGCGCCTGCTGCACGAGGAGCGGTTCACCATCGAGGGCGCGAAGAAGAAGCTGCGCGAGATCTACGGACCGGAGCCCGGCGAGGTGCCGAGCCCCAGCCGCGCCGAAGTCCGCGCCCGGTCGCTCGAGTCGACCATCCTGGAGGTCCGCGGCGAGTTGCAGAAGCTGCTGAAGCTGGTCGGGAGGTAATCGGACGTTCCGGTTCCGGTTCCGGTTCCGGTTCCGGTTCCGGTTCCGGTTCCGGTTCCGGTTCCGGTTCCGGTTCCGGTTCCGGTTCCGGTTCCGGTTCCGGTACCGGTTCCGGGTCCG
>Ga0247727_10001320_pt1 | contig 59294 bp, 58 predicted proteins | sample WisWelCaveWW1625_FD_202498 | JGI IMG/M metagenome (GOLD analysis project Ga0247727, IMG submission 202498) | Biofilm microbial communities from Wishing Well Cave, Virginia, United States - WW16-25 | ecosystem: Environmental > Aquatic > Deep subsurface > Groundwater > Cave microbial mat | place...
GGACTCGTGGCGCATGCGCTCGGCCGCTGGACGATCGAAGGCCTGTTCGGACGCCCGATTCCGCCCGTGGGCGGAGCCGTCGAGGGCGTCGCGATCGGCGCCACCGTGGGTCTCGCCTATGCGCTCTCTGCCCGTCCGCCGCAAGGGAGCGGTCTCGATGGGCCCGCCCGCGTGCGTGCGGCGCTCGTGACCGGACTCGTGACGGCTCTGGGCTGTGTCGCGATCTCACTTCTCGGCGCGACCCTCGCCGGCGCAAGCCTCAACGCGATCGCGCGGTCGTTCCAGGGCTCGCAGGTTGGGCTCGCCCCGCTCGCGCGTCTGCTCGGCGAGCCCGACCTCGGGCCGCTCACGCGCGCCCTGCTCGGCGCCTGGGAGGGCTTGCTGTTCGGCGCAGGCGTCGTCTTCGGCTTCACCCGGCGGCGCTGAGGCCCGGAGTCGCTCGAGTGGCTTCCGCCGAGTGGCGCCCGGTCGCAGCGGCAGGTAAAGTGGAAGCGGAGGACGACGTGCCAGCCACCACGGGAAGAAACGATCCCTGTCCCTGCGGATCGGGGAAGAAGTACAAGCAGTGCCACCTCGTCGCGGACGAGGCCAAGGCGCGCGAGGTACGCGCGAAGACGATCGCCGAGGCGCCGGTGCCCGCGGCCGAGGGCGCGGCTCCCACGCCGAGCGGGCCGCGCAAGCACGTCACGCGCCAGCCGTGGAAGAAGACGGCGACCAACACGCAGGGCTTCGGCAAGACCAGCCTGCCACGCAAGGTGGGCGGAGGCTAACAGCTAGGGCTTTGGCGGCGGGTACTTCGCGATCAGGCGGCGCACCGCGGAGGCTCCGTCCCGGCGGCTAGCGCTTCTTCGCGGCCTTCTTGCGGCCCGCCTTCTTGCGGCCCTTGCGCTTGCCGGCTTCGGCCTTCGCCGTCTTCGCGAGGTCGCCGCGATGCGCGCGCTCGTAGGTCTGGATGTCCTTGAAGCGGCCGCTCGCATCGCGGACCGCGTAGAGCTTCTTGCCTTTGCTGCTGCGGTGGGTGGTGCGCCGTGCCTTCGCCATGAAACCTCCTGGTCGCCTCGCATGATGCGTGATCGGGCGGGGGCGGCGCAAGCGAGCTCGTGCGATCCATCGCGTTGAAACGTTTGACTCACGCTACACTCGGCGCCTCGTGCTGCGTTCTTTGTGCCTCGCTACTCTGCTCCTGGTCCGAGGCGCCGCACTTGCGTTTGCCCATTCGCCACCCGCGGGGCCCGCCTCGTCCCCCCGAGCGGCGGTCGTGTTCTCCGGACCCGCGATGGGCAGCCGCTACACGGTCCGGGTGGTCATGGCCGGCGGCGAGGCAGCGAACGAACGCATCCGGACGGCGATCTCGCGCGAGCTGGCGCTGGTCGACCGGCTCTTCTCAGGCTGGACCGAGGCGTCCGAGATCTCCCGCTTGAACGCCCACGCCTCGACCGCGCCCTTCCGCGTCTCGCCCGAGACGCTGGCGGTGCTCGAGCTCGGGCGCCGCGCCAGCGAGCTCAGCGGTGGAGCCTTCGACGTGACGGTGGCGCCGCTCGTCGAGGCATGGGGGTTCGGGCCCTCCGGTTCGCCGCGCGCCGTGCCCGCCGCGGACGTGCTCGTGGCACAGCGCGCGCGCGTCGGCTACCGGCTGCTGCGCCTCGACGCGGGCGTACCGAGCGTGACCAAGGCCCGGCCCGACGTCGCCTGCGACGTCTCGGCGATCGCCGGGGGCTGGGCGGCGGACCGGATTGCCGGCGCGCTCGCGGCGCTCGGGTACCGGGACCTGCTCGTGGATGTGGGCGGGGAGGTGTCGGCGCGCGGCCGTCGCGCCGACGGCGGTCGCTGGCGGGTCGCCGTGGAGTGGCCCGACCAGGCCCGCGAGCGGACGCTCGTCCTCGAGCTCGAGGACGCGGCGGTCGCCACCTCGGGGGCCTACCGCAAGGCCTGGAGCGACGCGCAAGGGCGGCGCCTGAGCCACATCCTCGACCCGCGCACGGGCCGGCCGATTGCACACGACCTCGCCTCCGTCACCGTCGTCGACCGCGACGGGGCATGGGCGGACACGCTCGCGACGGCGCTCTTGGTGCTCGGTCCGCAGGACGGCCTCAGGCTCGCGGCTCGCGAGCGCATGGCCGCGCGGTTCGTTGAGCGCCAGAAAGACGGCCGCTTCGCCGAGTGGTCGACGCCGGCCTTCCTGGGTATGCTAGCCGCCACCCCTGGCCCTTCAGCCGGGACGAGCCCTCCATGAGCGACGAGCCTCCCGGCTGCGAATTCGATCCCGAGGCGTTGCAGGTCACCGTGCGCAAGCAGGTGCCTGGACGGCTCGATGCGCTGTCGCCCGCCGTTGAGCAGCTGATGGCCGAGGTCCGGCAGATGGAGTGCGCGCGCGGCAAGGAGTTCGAGATCGAGACGGCGCTCCGCGAGGCGCTCGCGAACGCGATCCGCCACGGCTGCGGAAACGACCCGGACAAGACCGTGGAGGTGTGCGCGGCCTGCGACCCGGAGCGCGGGATGCTGATCGTGGTGCGCGACCCGGGGCCCGGCTTCGATCCCGCTCGCATCCCGAGCCCGGTGCGCGGCCACAACGTCTTTCGCCATCACGGGCGCGGCATCTACCTGATCAACCAGCTGATGGACGAGGTCTCCTTCGAGAGGGGCGGCACCGAGATCCGGATGCTGAAACGCTGAGATGACGCCCCAGGCACGAAGGCGCGCCCTCGGCCTGCTGGCCGCGGGTCTCGTCGTCCTGGCGCTCGCGGTCGTGCTCCTGCTCCCGCCGCCGGGACAGGGTACCGCCACCGGGCCGGCGCCGCTCGACTACGTGGGCGTCAGCACCTGCGCGAGCTGCCACGCGGAGCAGGCGGCGCTCTGGCGCGGTTCGCATCACGATCTCGCGATGCAGCGGCCCGACGCGAAGACGGTGCTGGGCGACTTCTCGGGGCGGACGTTCCAGCACCAAGGCGTCGTGACCTCTTTCTACCGCCGGGACGGGCGCTACTTCGTCCGCACGGACGGCCCGGACGGACGGCCGGCCGAGTTTGCCGTGGCCTACCTGTTCGGCTTCACCCCGCTCGAGCAATACCTGCTGGAGCTTCCCGTCGGGCGGCTGCAGGCGCTGGGCGTCGCTTGGGACAGCCGGCCGAAGCGAGAAGGGGGACAGCGCTTCTTCCACCTGTATCCGAACGAGCGCGTCCCCCACACGGACGTGCTCCACTGGACGAAGCTGTCGCAGAACTGGAACACGCAGTGCGCGGAGTGCCACTCGACGAACCTGCGCAAGGGCTACCGTCTCGCCGAGCGGCGCTTCGAGACCAGCTTCTCGGAGCTCGACGTGTCGTGCGAGGCATGCCACGGCCCCGGGTCGCGCCACGTGGAGTGGGCCCAGGCGGCCAAGGCCCGCGGCCGCCAGCCGGCGGGAGATCCAGGGCTCGGGGTGCGCTTCGACGAGCGCCGCAGTCGGACCTGGACGCTCGACGAGGCCTCCGGGATCGCTCGGCCGTCGGCCGCCCCTCCCGAGTCGCGTAGCGAGGTCGAGGCCTGCGCGCGCTGCCATGCCCGTCGCGGCCTGCTGACCGAGGAGTACCGCCCCGGCCGGCCGCTCGTCCAGACCCACAGGCCCGCACTGCTCGATGAGGGGCTCTACTACGCCGACGGGCAGATGCGCGACGAGGTCTACGACTGGGGCTCGTTCCTGCAAAGCCGCATGTACGTCGCCGGCGTCACCTGCTCGGACTGCCACGACGCCCACTCGACGAAGCTGCGCGCCCCGGGCGACGCCGTGTGCGCGTCGTGCCACGTCGCGGAGCGATTCGCGACGCGGCTGCATCACTTCCACAGCGAGAAGAGCCCGGGCGCCTCGTGCGTCGCGTGCCACATGCGCAGCGAGAGCTACATGGTCGTGGACGAGCGTCACGACCACTCCTTCCGCGTGCCGCGGCCCGACCTCAGCGTGGCGCTCGGGCGCGAGCAGGCGCCGAACGCGTGCAACGACTGCCACCGCGACCGCTCGGCCGCGTGGGCCGCCCGCGCGGTGAGGCGCGCCCACCCCGGCGGACGCCACACGAAGGCCCATTACGCCCAGGCACTCCACGCCGGACGCACGTTCCAGCCGGGGGCGGAACAGGCCCTGCTGGCCGTGGCCCGCGACCCGGCCTGGCCCGGCATCGTGCGCGGCACCGCCGTCTCGCTGCTGCCAGCCTACCTCGGGCCGGACTCGCTCCGCGCGCTCGAGAGCGCCGCGGCGGACGCGGACCCTTTGGTGCGGCTCGGCGCCGCCACGGCGCTCGATGCGCTGCCGCCGCGCGAGCGGGTGCGGATCGGGGTGCGCCTGTTGTGGGACCCGGTGCGTGCCGTGCGCATCGAGGCCGTGCCCGCGTTCGCCGACGTGCCGGACGGCGAGCTCGCGAGCGAGGCGCGCGCGGCGTTCGACCGCGCGCTCGACGAGTTCCGGCTCGCGCAGCTCGCAAACGCCGAGCGGCCCGAGTCGCACGTCAACCTCGGCATCGTCAACGTCAAGCGCGGCCGACTCGAGGCCGCACGCCGCAACTACGACACCGCGATCGGCCTCGGCCTCTGGTTCATTCCGGCCTGGGTCAACCTCGCGGACTTGCTGCGGATCCAGGGGCGGGACGCCGAAGGGGCCGCGGCGCTGCGGCGGGCGCTCGAGGTGGACCCGCAGAACGCGTCCGCACGCCACGCGCTCGGGCTGCTGCACGTGCGCCAGAGGCGGCTCGCCGAGGCGCTCCTGGAGCTCGGGCGGGCGGTAGCGCTCGCGCCGGAAGCGCCCGACTTCGCTTACGCCTACGCGATCGGCCTGCACTCCGCCGCGCGCACCGACGAAGCGCTCGCCGTGCTGCGCAAGGCGCACGCGAGGAACCCCGGGGCGCGCAACCTGCTCGTGGCGCTCGTGACGATCAACCGAGAGCGCGGCGCGCTCGGCGAGGCGCGGCGCTACGCGGCCCGGCTCGTCGCCGCGGCACCCGCGGATCCGGCCGCGCGCGCTCTCGCCGCCTCGCTCGAGGCCGTAGCGGGGGCGCCCAACTAGCCCGGACTAGTCACGAAGTGGAGCTTCTTTCCAGCTGACGGGCAAGGGTTCTCTGGACGGAACCATCGGGGGCTGAGCGCCCCCCGTGCCCCCGCTAGAATGCGTACTCAATGCCGAAGAGCGGCGTGATGTCGTCGCGCAGGCCGGCGCTGTCGAGCTTGAACAGCACGTTGAAGTCGACCAGCAGTTTCCCGGCCGGGTTCCACTTGAAGCCGGCCGAGGCGTTCGCCAGGTTGTAGGACTCCGTGATGAACCCGATCTGGTCGAAGGCCTGGCCGTTGGCGGCCGTGAACCTCTGCCGGATCAGCCGCGGCGAGTCGATCACGTAGGTGCCGAGGAACTCGAACGCCAGCGTGAGGCGCTTGGCGGCCCCGATGTCCAGGCCCACCGCGTAGGTGACCTGGTCGGGCAGGTCGCCCTGGGTGCCGGTGGCGACGTCACCGCCGAGGACGCTCTCGCCGTTCCACAAGTACGCGACGTTGACGTGGGGGGCCACCCGGCCGTGCGAGAACGAGGCCGCGAGGAACGGCCGCAACCCGACCGTCCCGAGCCCGAGGAAGTCCTGCTCGTCGCCCGTGGGGAGCCGGACGTCCAGGCCGAGCGCCAGGGCGCTCGCCTCCTGCTTGAGCGGCGTGCCCTTGAGCCGCACCACGAGATCGCCGATGCCACTCGCGTGACCCGACTTCGAGTACACGCGCGTGGTGCCGAAGCCCCCGGTGCCGCTGTCGTAGTAGTGGGTGGCCGGGCTCGCCGCAGTCCCGATGCGCTCGACCGAAGCGTTCGACCGCACCTTCAGGTCGGCCGTGACGAAGGGGACCGCGACGGACAGGTCCAGCCGGCTGCCGAGCCCGTAGCTCACGAACAGCACCGACTGGTTGACGCTGGCTTCGATCGAGTTGGAGGTGACGACCAGGTCCGAGCGACCGCCACCGAGCTGGGAGTCGTCGTGGGTGAAGACGGCGGGCACCGAGCCGAGGTCGACCCCCTCCAGGCTGTCGAAGCCGAAGTGTTGGTAGCTGATGCCGAAGGTGAACTTGCCCTTGCCGATCGTTTCCGCGCGCTCGGCCAGGATCGGCCCGAAGCTCTGGGTCGAGCGCTGGAAGACGCCGAGCGAGCTGTCGAAGGTGTAGGTGAAGCCGGAGGCGGGGGAGGGCAGCGGAACCGCGGCGAGCTGGCTCGCGAGCGCGATGTTGAACTGGGTGAACTCCGTCTGGAAGGCGCTGTTGAAGTGGGCGGAGTGCGTACCCCCGCCGGGCAGCGGTGCCGCGCTGTCCACGAACAGCCCCCCGGGCCCGTACAGCGTGGGAATCAGGAGGGCCAGCTTGCCCGAATCCTGGGCCGAGCTGATCGGCGCGGCCAGGCACAGGCCGATCACCAGAAACGCTGGCTTCCGCATCATGACACCCCCTCTGCGGGCCGCGGGTGCCACTCCCGCGGGCTCGCCATTGGAACGACCGGTCCGATCCAGCAACGTTGGGGACGGATTATAGGGCAGGCCGCCCGCCCGGCACTACTGGCTGATCAATTGGATCTGCCAGGTGCCCCCGGAACGGGCGAGACGGAAGGTCTGGCTCGCGGCCCGCATGGGTCGGCCATTGACCGTGTCCTGGCGGGCCACCCTCACCGTGGCGCGGTCCCCGTCGACCTGGATCGACTCTTCCGTGATGCCGACCACCTGCGACTTGATGACCTTGAAGGACTCGCGCAGCGCCTTCTCCTCGGCCTGCGAGAGGTCGGGCTTGAGGGAGCGGAAGAGCGCGATGTCCTGGCTCTCGATCGCGCGCTTGTACTCCGCGATCACTCGACGCACGGCCCCCTTCGAGTCGTCGCCCGACGCCGCCGCGGGCGGGGACAGCGTGGCATAGGGCGGGGACAGCGTGGCATAGGGTGAAGCGACCGGAGCCGCGGTCGCGGGCGGCGTCAACGCGGTGGCGATCGACGGGGACGGGATCGGGCTGCTCGTGGGCGCCGCCGTCGGCGCGAACGGCGACGCTCCCGCAGGGACGCCGACAGGCCCTGTGGCGGCGGCCTGCGACGAATTCTCGACGCCGGCCGGCGGCCGCGCGGAGGGCAGCGGTCGGGCGGCGGCGGCGCGGGCCTCCTCGGCCTCCCGCGTGGCGCGCTCGAACGCGATGCGGGCCTGCTGGTACTTCTGCGCCGCGACGGTGAACTCCTCGCCCCGGTAGGACGCCTCGGCGGCGGCGAAGAGCCGTCGTCCCTCCGCGAAGCCGGCTTGGGACGAGCCGTGCGCCTGCTCCGCCGCAGTCCGCGCCGTTTCCATCTGCTGCCGGCTGTCCTCCGCCCGACGCCGGAAGCTGCGGTTGAGCTCGCCCGAAAGCTCGCCCACCACCGGGTGGCGCGGGTCGAGGGCCATCACCCGCGCGAGCGCCTCGGACGCGGCGCCGGCGTCGCCGCGGCCGAACACGGCGCGCGCCTCAGACGCCGCCGTGTCGAGCTGTCGCTGCGCCTGGCGTGCCTGGTCGAGGACCTCCTGTGCTTCCCCGCTCCCGGCGTGGAGCTTCAGCACGCCCTCGGCTCGCTGGGCGGCCGCCGCGTAGTCGTGATTGGCGAGGTCGGCGCGGGCCAGCTCCACCTGGCTCGTGACCAGGGCCTCGGTCAGGATCCCGAGTTGCTGCTGCTCGACCTCCGCCTGGGGCAGCGTCGCGGGTGCCGAGCGCACGCGCATCCACAGCAGGCCTCCCGCAACGGCGAGCACGAGCGCAGCGGTGGCGCCTCCACCGATCAGCCAGGCGCGCGAGCCGCCCGGCGCGTGGGTGGCCGCGCCACCCGGCAGGGTGGGTTCGGGCCGGACGGTCCGCGGCAGATGGCTCTGTCCCGCCGGAACCGGGGCGCGCGCGAGGGTGAGTGCGGTCGCGCCCCGGATGCTGGAATGGGCCGCGGCCGCCGGCGTCGGCTCGAGCAGCGTCGCGTCCCCGGCCTGCAACACCGTCCGCTCGGCTTGGCCCGGGCGGGCGATCGTCTCCCCGCCGCTCGCGTCGCGTACCGCGCCGAGCACCCGCATCACCTCGCCCGCGTCGGCGTAGCGACGGGCCGGGTCCTTGGAGAGCGCCCGCTCGACGAGCGCGACGAGGGCCGCAGGCACCTCGGGCTCCCACTTCCGCATCGGCTCCGGCTCCTGCTCCAGGATCTGGAACAGCACGCCGTGGACCGAGTCCGCCTCGAAGGGCCGATGCTGACACAGCAGTTCGTAGAACACCGCGCCCAGCGAGAACACGTCGGAGCGCGCGTCGACTTTCTGGCCGCGCACCTGTTCGGGCGACATGTAGTGGGGCGTCCCCAGCACGGTGCCCTGCTTCGTCATGTCGGAGCCGCCCAGCCGCGCGAGACCGAAGTCGAGGATCTTGAGGTGGCCGCTCGGCTGGAGGTGGATGTTGCCGGGCTTGAGATCGCGGTGGACGACGCCGCGCGCGTGGGCGAACGCGAGGCCCTCCACGATCTGCTCCATCACCTCGAGCTTGCGGCCGAGGTGGCCGAGGGCGCGCGCCCCGATCGCCTCGCGCAGGTCCACGCCCTCGAGCAGCTCCATCGCCATGTAGGTGAAGCCCTGCTCCTCGCCGAAGTCGTAGACGGTGATGATGTTCGGGTGGTTGAGCTGGGCCGCCGACTGGGCTTCGCGCTGGAAGCGCTTCTTGAACTCGGGGTCCGCGGCGAGCGCCGGTGCGATCGTCTTGAGGGCGACGTAGCGGTTCAGCAGCGGGTCGTGGGCCTTGTACACCTCGCCCATCGCGCCCTTGCCGATCTGCGCGACCACGCGGTACTTGCCGATACGGTCCAGGTTCATCACCGACCCGCATCCTCCCGCAAGCCCTGCACCGGCGCCCTCGCCCCTGGGCGCAGTGTCGTCCGCATAAAATCATGGGAATCGTAGCACGCAGAAGTGGCTGCGTGGGTGGGGCTCAGTCCTGGCTCCTGGCGAGGCTAGCGCGAGCCGCTGCGGGCCTCGAAGCGGCCGCGGGCCTGGAGGAAGCGGCGCGCCGCCGTCGCCAGCTGACCGGCTTCGAGCGCCCGGTCGCCCTGGCGCTCGAGGTCGACCCCCTGGGCGAACGCGCTGGTCCGGTCGGCCCCGGCCTGCTCGGCCTTCTGCCGTTCCTGCCGCGCGAGCCCGCGGGCCTGCTCGGCCCGAGGCCGGAACGCCGGACCGGCGGCGGCCGCCGCCTTCTCGGCCTCCGGTTGGCCCGGAGCGATCGCCATCAGCTCGAACGCCGTGGCGGCGAGCCGTTCGCGGTCGCTGCCGGCGGCCTGGATCGCGGCGACCGCCGCGTCGATCTTCTTCAAGGCCAGGGTCGCCGCGTCGAGGACCTCCCGCGCCGCGGCGCTCCGCGGGTCCAGCTTGAGGGCGCCTTCCGCCTTGCGGGCCGCGTCGGCGAAGTCGCCCGCCTCCAGCCGCCGCCGCGCGAGCTCGACCTGCGTGTCGATCACCGCCTGGGCGAGGTTCCTGACCTCCGAGGCCTGTGGGGGCGCAGCCGCGGGTTGGCTGGAGAGGTACCGGCTCACGACCCAGCCCCCTCCCGCCACCACCGCGAGCGCGGCGCCGAGCCCGATCAGGAGCGTGCGCAGCCCCTCGCCACGCGGCATCGGAGGTGTCGTCTGGCGCGCGACCCGGCTGCCGCGCTCGCTGCCCGCTCGGGAGGCGGGACGCGCGGGCGGCGGGGCCGATGGCGCCGCGGGCCCGCGCTCGAGCTCGGGCGCCCGCTCGTGGCCGCGCCCGCCCGCCACCGCCAGCCGGGTCTGACGTAGTGCGGCCAAAAGCTCACCCGCGTTCTGGAAGCGCTCGGCGGGGTCCTTGGCGAGCGTCCGCTCGACCACCTGCGCCAGGACGGGCGGCAGGTCGGGGGCGAACTCGACCAGAGGCGCCGGCTCCTCCTGCATCACCTTGAAGAGGACGCCGTGCATCGACTCGGCATCGAAGGGCTTGTGGCCGCTCAGCAGCTCGTAGAAGACGCAGCCCAGCGCGAAGACGTCGGAACGCGCGTCGGCCTTGATGCCGCGCACCTGCTCCGGGGACATGTAGTGCGGCGTGCCCATCACCGTCCCGGTGCTGGTCATGTCGGAGCCGGCCATGCGGGCCAGCCCGAAGTCCATGATCTTGACCTTGTCGCCCGGCAGGATGTGGATGTTGGCGGGCTTCAGGTCGCGGTGGACGAGGTCGCGAGCGTGCGCGAAGGCGAGGCCCTCCGAGATCTGTTCCATCAGGGCGAGCTTCTCGTCGAGCGCCATGTGGCGATGCGCGATCGCGTGCTTGAGGTCCTGGCCCTCGAGCAGCTCCATCGCCATGAACATCTGCCCGCCCTCGAACCCGAGCTCGTAGACCGTGATGATGTGGGGATGGCTCAGCAGGGCGACCGCCTGGGCCTCGCGCTGGAAGCGCTTGCGCAGCGTCTCGTCGGCGTCGAGTCCCGACGAGATGCGCTTGATCGCGACGTCGCGGTTCAGCACCGGGTCGTGGCCGCGAAACACCTCGCCCATGGCTCCCTGGCCGAGCTTGCCCGTGATCTGGTACTTGCCGATGCGTTCGGGCGTCGTCATCCAGGGATCACCGGCGCGCCCGAGCCTCTTGCGCCTCAGGCAGCGGTGGTCGGCCGGGATGATAGCACGCGGGCTACCAGGCGTTGAGCGTCTGGCGCCAGCCGTCGGTCGGGATCTCTCGGACGCGCTCGCGCAGGCTCTGCTGCTGTACCTGAGCACCCGCGGCCTGCCCGCTGCAGCGGCCGGTCCGGATCACGACGAGCGCCTCGGCGAGCGAGGCCTCGCGGGCATCGGCGAGTGGGCGGTCGACGTCGTCCGGCGCGGCGCAGTCCGCCGGGATGCCAGAGAAGTAGTCGGCCTGGCCGCGGGCGTTCGTCACGAGGAACGCCACCGGGTAGAGCACCCTCTCGCAGAATTCGAAACCATACTGGCCGACCGGCTTGCCGAACGTGGTGTCGCCCACGACCTTCACGTCCATGAAGGGACGCAGTCCGTTCACGATCGCCTCGCTGGCCGAGGCCGAGCCGCGCGTGGTGATGACCACGAGCCGTGTCACGCCGAGCGCCTGCGACTTCGTCTCGAAGCGGAAGGCGCTGTCGCGGCTCGCCTGCTTGTCGTTGTGGCTGAACTGGACGAACACCTGGCCCACGAGCGGCGAGCCGCCGATCAGGCCCGCGAGATGCTGCGCCACCGAGACCAAGCCGCCGCCGTTGTAGCGAAGGTCGAGCACCAGGTCGGAGGCGCCCTGGTCCTTGAGCTGCTGGAAGGCGGTGTTGAGCGCATTCACCGAAGGCTGGACGAAGTTGCGGAAGTGGACGTAGCCGACGCGCGCCGAGCCCGCTTGCAGAAGCGCCGTCTGCGACACCGTCGGGATCGTGACGAGCCGCTTGGCGAGGGTTGCGCTTCGCACCGGGCCCCCCGGCACCCGCCACGCGATCTCGGTCACGAAGCCAACCTGCTCGGGGCCGAAGATCGTCGCGATCTCGCCGGTGCGGATCAGCTCCTCGACCGCCTTGCCCCCGACCGACACCAGGTAGTGGCCGCGTTCGAGGCCGGCATCCGCCGCGGGGCCGCCGGGGAAGGTCTGCGTCAGGCGCAGCTCCAGGTCGCCCGTGCGCTTGTAGGAGAGGCCGAAGCCGATGAACTGGCTGTCCGAGAAGAAGGCGTCGCTCGACGCCTTCGACGTGACGTAGCTGAAGCTCGAGTCGAGCGTGCGGTAGCGCACGGCGTCGAGGTACGCCTCGGGCGACGCGAACGAGGCCGGGTTGGGGTTCGGCAGCTCCCGGTACCAGTAGTAGTACTGCTGCAGCGCGTCGCGCACGAACGTGCACTGGCCCGCGATGGTGCAGTTCGCCGCCGCGCTGCTGCCCGATGGCGTCGGGAGGGTCGGCAGCGAGCCGCCGCACGAAGCCAGCAGCCCGGCGGTGGCGAGCAGCAGCAGCCTTGGTGTCATGCCTCGCACTCTCGTCTCGAGTGTCGCTCGGCGCGCGACACGGCGCAACTGCCTTCATCATTTGACAACTCCGCCTCGGCTCGTGACGGTGGTGCTCGAGCCGGCGCTCGCCGCGCCCGGGTCCTTGAAATCCCCAGCGCGGGCGTGAGAACCTGCGCTGATCCAGGAGGTCCCATGCTCCGACTCGTCCCGTTGGCCGCCGCGTTTCTGCTCGTGCCGGCTCCGCCCGCTGGAGCCGAGGTGCAAACGAAGGAAGTCAGTTACAAGCAGGGTGAGACGGAGCTTTCGGGTTTCTTCGCCTGGGACGCCCAGGCCAAGCGAAAGCAGCCGGGCGTGATCGTGGTCCACGAGTGGTGGGGGCACAACGCCCACGCCCGCAACCAGGCGATCCGGCTCGCGAAGGCGGGCTACGTTGGCTTCGCGCTCGACATGTACGGCAAGGGGAAGCTGACGACGCATCCCCCGGACGCGCAGGCCTTCATGGCCGAGGCCACCAAGGACCCGCAGGTGGTCAAGGCGCGCTTCCTCGCCGCCCTCGACGTGCTCCAGAAGGACCCGCACGTGGACCCGGAGCGGATCGCGGCGATCGGCTACTGCTTCGGCGGCGGCGTGGTGCTCGCGATGGCGCGCCAGGGCGTCGACCTCGATGCCGTGGTGAGCTTCCACGGCTCGATCGGCACGCAGCAGCCCGCGGTGCCGGGCGCCGTCAAAGCACGGCTCCTGGTCTTGAACGGGGAGGACGACGGCATGGTGACGGCCGAGCAGATCGATGCCTTCAAGAAGGAGATGACGGCCGCGCGCGCGAGGTTCGAGTTCGTGAACCTGCCCCACGCCAAGCACAGCTTCACCAACCCCGACGCCGACAAGGTGGGGATGGCAGCCCTGGCCTACAACGCCGATGCCGACCAGGCGTCCTGGGACCGAATGCTGAAGCTGTTCGCCGAGGTGTTCGCGAAATAGCGCCTAGGTGTTCGCCAGTGGGCGCGCCCCTCAGGCGTCGCGCCCGGTCCGCGCGGCGGCGAGCCGTGCGCGCGCCTGGCGCACGCTCTCGCGCAGCAGCGGGTCGGGCTCGTCGCGCCACGCGTCGAGGTGATGGGCGAGCGACTCGAGGCCGAGCGAGCCGATCGCGTAGGCGGCGCACGAGCGCAGCCACGGGTCGCCCGTGCTCGCGAGCGCCTCGATCCCCTGCTCGGGCGTCTCAACGGGAGCCCCCACCAGACGCTGCGCCAGGCGCACGCGCTGGGCCTCGGGGATCTCTGGGTCGACGAGCGGCACGAGCAGTGCCTTCGTCTCGGGCCGCAGCAGGCTCTCGAGCAGGTCCAGCGCCTGGTCGTGGATCACCGCGTTGCCAGACTGCAGCGCCACCCACGCCGCGCGGAAGTCGCGCCGCGGATGAAGCAGGTCGAGCAGGCGGAAGATCCGCTCGAGCTCCTCGCGCATCGCAGCGCGCAGGCCGCGCTCGACCGGCTCCTGGCCGGGGCTCGGCGTGAGGATGATCCCGAGCACCTGGTAGGAGCGGTAGTGCCCCAGCACCTCGGCTCCGAGCGCCGACTCGAGCAGGCGCGGATCGATCGCGAGCGCGGGGCGGGCGTCGCGCATGCCACCGAGCGCCACCAGGATCCGCAAGCGCAGCGCCGCGTCGCCGTCGAGCAGATTGTCGGCGAGAACCAGGGCGCCGGCATCGCCCCCGAGGCGCTCGAGCACGTCGGGAATCGCCCGGCGCGCGGCGGGCGGCATGCGCCGGTCCGCGAGCGCCTCCGCGAGCGGCGCGAGCGACTCCTCGCCCACCGCCAGCAGCGCCTCCTTGGCGTCGGCCGCGAGCGCGGGCTCGCCGAGGCGGGCGACCAGCAGGTCGACGAACGCGCGGGCGTCGCCGCGCGCGACGGCGCGGATCGCGGTCCGCGCGACCTCGGGGTCCTCGTCCGCGACCAGGAGGCGCAGCGATTCCTCGAAGGGCAGCGGCATGCGCTCGGCGAGGCGTGCGGCCTCGAGACGCGTCCTTCGTCCCGGCTCCCCGGCCTCGGCCACCATCGAGGCGAAGAGCGGCTCCGCGGCTTCGAGCCGGACGCCACCGAGCCGTGCCAGCACCGCCACCACGGCCGAGCGCACCGAGAAATCCGGGAAGTCGGCGAGGTCGGCGACGCGCGCCAGCGGGTCCACGTTCGCGTGGCGTGAGAGGTAGAGCAGCGCCTCGGTGCGCACCTCGAGGTCGGGATCGTGGAGCAGCGCCTCCGCGCGTGCCGCTATCGAGAGATCGCCCGCTTCGCTCAAGATCGCGAGCGCCCGCTGGCGCACCTCGGCGTCCGCGTGGTCGAGCAGCCCGCGCACGGCGGGGTGCGAAGCCGTGGCGTGGCTCGAGGCGCCCAGCAGCTCGAGCGCGTAGAGGATCTCCTTCGGGTCGACGGCTCCGAGCCGGCTGGCGAGCACCTCGGTCGTCTCGCGGTCGAGCACCGGCGTCGAGGCGCGCTCGGTGTCGAAGCGGTGCTGCTGCAGGCTCTCCTCGAGCGTCGCCACGTAGCGGTGATGCGCGCGCGAGGCGAGCAGCAGCCAGAGGCCGATCGCCGGCAGCGTCACCAGGCTGAGCTGCGGCGCGCCCAGTCCACCGAGCGTCGCGAGCGCCAGCACCGCGACCCCTGCGAGGCCGTCGCCCGCGCGCCAGGCTACGGTGTCGATGAACGACTTCGCGGGCAGCTTCAACGCCGTCGGGACCGGCAGGTACAGAAGCTCCATCGCCGGGCGGTCGATCGAGTAGCGCAGCACCTTGTCGACGCCCTTCAGCAGGATCGCCGCGCCGAGCGTCGCGAAGGCGAGCAGGCCCGCCGAGCCCGTGAGCAGGCCGAGCGGCAGCAGGAACAGCACCGGTCCGAGCCCGAGCCGTCGCAGCACGCTGGCCGTGAGCAGGAACTGCGTGGCCAGGCACAGCACTCCGACCCAGGCGTTGAAGGTGCCGAAGAACGCGGCCATCGCGTTCTTGTTCACCAGCGCTTGTTGGGCGATCGCCTTCAGCTGCCAGCTCGCAACTGCGGTCACGAAGGAGGAGAGCACGACGATCACGGTGATCGCGCGCAGGTGCGCGGACCCCAGCACCAAGCGCAGGCTGGCGCGCAGGCCGACCCGCTCGGACTGCTCTCCCGTGGCGTGACGGAGCGCGGCCGGGCGCCTCTGCCACAGCGCGGAGACGAGCACCGTCGCGAGCAGCAGCAAGCCGGACATCACCAGCAGCAGGCTCTCGGCGCCGAAGCGGCGCGCGAGCGCGCTCGAGAGGAAGCCTCCGACCGTGGCGCCCAGCGTGGCGCCGGCCCCCACGAAGCCGAAGAGCCGGCGCGCTTCGCGCGGGGTGAGGACGTAATTGGCGAGCGTCCACACCTGGGCCGGGGCCAGCACTCCGAGGACGCCGACCCAGATGTAGACGGCCGGGAACAACCACGTGGGAGCCGACCCGTGCGCGAGCACCGCGAACACGAGGCCCAGCGCGCCGAACACCATTAGGCTTCCCGAGACCAGGCGCTCGAGCGACAGCCGCCGGCCCGCGCGCACGTAGAGTGCCACCACCACGCCCACCATCAGGAACAGCGACATGTCGGCGAAGGGCAGCAGCGACGCGTCGAAGCGGCCGAGGAAGAGGGCGTCGCGGGCGACCTGGCCCATCAGGTAGGCGCAGATCACGAGGAACAGGTAGGCGAAGAGCAGCAGGCCGCGGGGGAGATCCCCCCGCTGCAGGCGGAGAAGCCGCTCCAAGGGGCGGGTCATCGGGGAAGCGCCGGCATTAGAGCAGAGCCCGACGCCGGTGTACACTCTCGTCGCCTCGAAAGGACGGCACCATGAAGAGAGCCCTGCCGCTGCCGTGGTTGGTTCTCGCTGCCGCAACCCCCGCTTTCCTGTCTCCGGCTACGGCAACCCAGGCGACGGCTCCCGCGACCCAGGCCCCCGCGGCGGCTACCGCTCCTGCCACCGCCGAGTCCGCCCAGCCTGCGGGGTCCAAGGTCTGGCTGGGACGTCACGCCGAGTTCGAGGAATACCTGAAGACCGCGCCGATCGACAAGGTGGGCGACATCCCGCTCGGCGTCACCAAGCCGAAGCGGGCCTTTTTCAGCAAGGGCGGCCTCGCGGAAAGCGCCGCGCTCAAGTACCTGCCTGCCGGCCTGAAGCAGGGCTACTGGGAAGCCTACAAGTCCGAGATCGCGGCCTACAGGCTCGACCGGATCCTGGGACTCGACATGGTGCCCCCGACCATCGAACGCCGCGTGGGCGCGGACCGCGGCTCGCTCCAGCTCTGGATCGAGGGTTGCACGCACCTCAAGCAACGCGACCAGTCCCAAACCCCAAGGCCCCTCGCGTGGGCGAAGCAGGTCTGCCGCCAGCGCGCCTTCGACAACCTGATCGCCAACATCGACAGGAACGCCGGCAACCTGCTGGTGGACGACGAGTGGAACCTGGTGCTGATCGACCACTCGCGCGCGTTCGCGAGCAACGCGATGCCGTTCCTGAAGCAGATGACGCGCATCGACCGCGCGTTCTACGAGAGCCTGAAGGCGCTCGACGAACAAGCGCTCTCGGCCGAGCTCAAGCCGTGGGTGCTCGGCGCGGGGTCGCTGCGCGACCTGCTCAAGCGCCGCGACAAGATCGTCGCTCGCTTCGACGAGCTCGCTCACCAGAAGGGCGAAGCGGTGGTGTTTCCGTTCTGAGCGGGCAGCGGATGCGCCGCCGCGTCGTTCCGGCGTTGCTCGCGGCGGCGCTCGTTCCCTGCTCCGTCTGGGCCAAGGACGAGGGCTGCGAGCTCACGAGCGTCCCGCGCGTGGTGGCCGTGGGCGACGTGCACGGGTCCTACGGCGAGTTTCTCGCCGTGCTGCGCCTCGCGGGGATCATCGACGCGAAGGACCGCTGGTCGGGCGGCAAGACGCACCTCGTGCAGACGGGCGACATCCTGGACCGCGGCACCGAGACTCGCCCGGTGATGGAGCTGCTGATGCGGCTCGAGGGCGAGGCACGCAAGGCGGGCGGGAAGGTGCACGCGCTCCTCGGCAATCACGAGGTGATGAACCTGCTCGGCGACCTGCGCTACGTGAGCCGGGAGGAGTACAAGGCGTTCGAGACGCCCCGCTCGCGCGAGGCCTGGGACGCGTTCTACCGCTCGCGCTCGGAGGCTGCCCGGAAGCGGGCGAAGGAAGCGAAGCAGGAGTTCGACGAGGCGGCGTTCCGCACGAAGTTCGAGGAGGAGGCGCCGCTCGGCTTCGTCGAGCGGATCCAGGCGTTCTCGGCCGAAGGGCGCTATGGCAAGTGGCTGCGCGAGCGTCGCGGAATGGTGCGCATCAACGGCATCGTGTTCCTTCACGGGGGACTCACGCCCGAGGTCGCGGCGCTCGGCTGCGAGGCGATCAACGCCACCGCGCGCCGCGAGATCACGGACGACATCGCCAAGACGCGCCAGGAGCCGCTCGCGACGCTCGCGGCGGGTGAGAACGGGCCCTTCTGGTACCGCGGCCTCGCACGTGAGGACGAGACGGCGTTCCTGCCCGCGCTCGAGCGGGTGCTGCAAGGGGTCGGCGCCCACACGGTGGTGATCGGCCACACGGTGACCGGCGACGGGCGCATCCAGCCGCGGTTTGGAGGCCGCGTCGTGATGATCGACGTCGGGATGAACCCGCTCTACGGGCGCAACCTCGCCGCGCTGGAGATCGGGCCCGACGGCCGGATGAGCGCGCTCTACGAAGGCCGGCGCGAAGAGCTGGCGCTCCCCAAAGCCGCCGCGCTCGCCTACCGAGGGCCCGGCTACTCGAGGAGCTTCGCGAAGCCCTCGCGGGACGAGCCGTCCTTCGCCACCTCGATGACGCCGAGCCGGCGCGTCCCGTCGCGAAGAAAGTCGATGCGCATGTAGCCGGCGCGCGACGCCCGGTAGAGCGAGCCGGGCACGTCTTCGACGTGGCCGGTGTGGCCGAAGATGCCGGCGCCGCTCACCAGCACGCGGCCCCAGTCCGGGCTCTCGATCACCTGCAGCGCGTGCTCGTGGCCGGCGGCCCAGGCGAGCGGCGGGCGGTCCCTTGAAGCACTCGCGAGCGACTCGCGCATGTGTCGGTTCTCGGGGCTCGCCTGGTCCTGGGGCGAGGCGCCCGATTCCCGCGACTTCGCGTAGATCGAGCCGAGGAGCGGCAGCGGCAGCCACAGGCCGCGCTTGGCGTCCGTCAGGGGGAAGAGGTGCTGGCGCAGTGTGAAACGCCCGCCGTGCGGGCCGCCGCTCACGAACGGGTGGTGCGCCAGGACCACGACGTCACGGCCGCCGGCTCCGGCGAGCGCCTCGCGCAGCGCCGCGAGCACTTCGGCCTCCGAGTCGGCCTCGCAGAGCGAGTCCGGATCCTGAGGCCGGGCGTGGGCGTGCAGCCACCACTGCGTGTCGAGCGCCACGAGCCGCAGGCGATCTGAGACGTCCACGACCTCGGGGCCCGGGCAGCCGCCGTTCGGCACGAACGAGACCGTGGGGCCGCCGCGCGCTTCGACGTGCTGCTCCTGTCGCTTGACGGTCTCCCAGCCGTCCTTGCCGCTCTTCTGCCAGTCGTGGTTGCCGGGAAGAAACAGCACGCGCGCCCCGGTGTCCCGCACGGCATCCACCTGTGCATCGAGGCGGCGCTCCATCTCGGCCCGCTGGCGATCGCCGGGCGCGGGCAGGCCGTAGGAGTACAGGTTGTCGCCGAGGAAGGCGACGGCCGCGCGCGCGCCTGCCAAGCCCAGGTCCCGGCGCAGGCTGATCAACACCGGCTCGCCGCCCTTCGCCGGCTTGCCGGCGTCGCCGATCAGGAACAGCGAGAAGCCGACCTGGTCCGGCTCGGGCCGCGCGGGCGACTCCGGGGCAGCAGGAACCGACGCGGGCCCGGCCGAGCTCTCGAGGATGCGGTCCGAGCCCGCGAGGAAGAGGGCCGAGCCCACGAGGACGAGCGCCGCGAGACTCAGGCCGCGAGCGATTCCGCGCCCCATCCGGCTACCGTAGCACGCGGTCACTCAGGCGCCGCGTGCGCTTTCCTCGAGCGACTCCTCGGGGTTGGTGGAGCTGGCCGGGATCGAACCGGCGACCTCGTGAATGCCATTCACGCGCGCTCCCAACTGCGCTACAGCCCCGCCAGGGTACGAAACGAAGTTATCAGCTTGGTGGGGGAGGGTCAACCAGAACCGCCGGCCCCCCCCGGAACCGAGCGGAGTCCCCGTGTCGGCGATGCTGGTCGCGATCGCGCGGAGCGCCGCGCGCACGTCCTCCTCGCGCTCGCCGACGATCGCCAGCGGGCGGCCGGCGCTCCGAACGAGGCGCACGTGCAGGCCGTGCACCGTGCCCGACCAGCCGTGGGGCGCGCGCAGCGGGCCGTGCAGCACGAAGATCGAGACGGCCGACTCCTCGCCCTGGTACACGACGTGGGCAGCGACGCGGTCCAGCAGTGAGCAGTAGCGCGCCCCCACCAGCCCGGCAGAGCCGGCGTGTCGCGGCAGCGGCGGCACGGGCGTGCCGCGCTCTTCCAGCCAAGCGGAGACGACGGCGGGCTCGGAGCTCCACGCCCGGCTGCCCGGACGGCCGCCGAGCCCCTGCGAGTGGTCGCGGGCGAGCTGCCAGGCCACGACGCCGGGCAGTCCCTGGGCCCAGAGCCCGAGGCCGAGCAGCAGAAGCACCAGCACCCCGAGCCAAGGCACCACGCGCCCGTGCGTCTTGGGAGGCAGCGACAGGCTCGAGACTTCGACGCTCATCGCCGCGTTCGCGCGGGGACGTGGAGAGGGCGGCGGGGCCACGCAGGCGATCTTAACGGGCCTCCAGCCAGGGGTCGAATCGGCGCGCCCGTCGAGCGTCCGTTGACGCCTCCGCGCCGGAGCGGTGAGAATCGCCGCGCATGAGATATCTGACGACGCTCGAAGTGGCGCGCGAGCTCAACGTCAGCAAGCAGACGCTGCTCAACTGGCTCTACGCGAAGAAGGTGCCCGAGCCACCGCGCAACCGCAACGGCCACCGGCTGTGGAGCCCGGCGCGGGTGAGCCTGGTGCGTCAGCTGATCCGCGAAGGCCGCCTGCACCGGCGTACCGTGGTCCACCGCGAGCCGACCGACGACCCAGCGGTGGTGCTCGAGGTGGCGCGCGAGGTCAGCCAGTTCCTGAAGGACGCGCAGATACCGCTGCGGCGCTTCCTCCGCGAGCTCCACCAGGTTTACCGGCGCCGGACCCGTCCCCCGCGCCGCCCGAAGCCGCGCCGCGGCTCCTGACCCCGACGATTCAGCGAACCCCGCGTGCCCCCGCTGGCGTCATTCCCAGGGGATGTCGGGCATCAGCAGCCGCTCGACCGCTGGCCCGCCCTCGGCGTGCGCGTCGCAGATCTCGCCCAGGTCCGCGGCCGTCACACCGGCGTACCAGACGTTGTCGGGCTGGACGGCGATCGTCGGGCCACGGCTGCAGTGCTTCAGGCAATAGGTACGGTTCACCATCACCCGCTCGCCCAGGCCCCGCGCTTGGAGCATCTCCTTCAGGCGCTCGAACAGCTCCTGGCTTCCCTTCTCGCCGCACGAGCCCTTCGGGTTGCCTGGGGGTCGGGAGTTCACGCAGACGAGAAGCTGTCTCTCGGGCTTGGGCACGCGGTGCCTCCTCGGGCCCCTTGTGACCCGCCGCACGCCGCGGCGAGTCGTGCGAGTATACCCTCCGTGAAGCGCCCGTCCGGGCGCTCCCGCGAGGAGGTTCTAGAGCCGATGACGAAAACGCGACTGCTGCTCGCCGCTTGTTGTGCCGAAGCACTCTTTGCCGTGTCGGTTCCGGGCGCTGCCGCCGAGGATCTCACGCTCGTCTTCAAGAGCACCGGCAAGCAGGGTGCTTCGAACGCGACGAGCTACTACTCGAGCGAGAAGATGCGGACCGGGGACGCCGAGAACGAGACGATCGTCGAGTACGGCCCGGCGAAGATCGTGGCGATCGATCACAAGAAAAAGGAGTACTCCGAGATCACGCTCGCCGAGATGGAGGCGGCTATGAAACAGGCGGCGGCGAAGCTGGAGCAGGCCAGCAAGCAGATGGAGCAGCAGATGGCCTCGATGCCGCCCGCGGTGCGGGAGAAGATGGAGCAGATGATGGGCGGCGCGGCTTCTGCGGTGACCGTCACGAAGGGCGGCTCGCGCCAGGTCGCGGGTTACGCATGCCAGGACTACACGATCGCGATGGGCGAGGCGATGACCACGAAGCTGTGTGCCACGACCGCGCTCGCGTTCCCGGCCCCGAACGTGGACTACCGGAAGTTCGCCTCGTTCGCCGGCTCGGCCGGCGCGATGACGAACAACCCGATGTCCAAGGGCATGTCCAAGATGGTCGACGAGATGAAGAAGATCGAGGGGATCACGATCGCGGAATCGACCTCCTTCAAGATCATGGGCCGCAGCACGGACACGTCCCGGGAGGCGGTCGAGATCAAGAAGGGCCCGATCCCCGCCTCGGCGTTCGACGTGGCCGCGATCGCCAGGGGCTACAAGAAAGTGGCGCACCCCGTCACCAAGATCAAGTAGGGCGGAGCGCGCATGCACGCGCTGGTCGACACCGCCTGGCTCGCCCGCGAGATCGGGGATCCGCAACAGGAAACGGGAGGCGAGCAGGCAACGAGCGGGGGGTCTGGGGGGTGCGGCGCAGCACCCCCCAGAATAGTCGACGTCCGTTACTACCTCGATCCGGCCCGCCAGGGGCGCGACGCCTGGCGGGCTGGGCACATCCCGGGCGCCGTATTCCTGGACATGGACCGGGACCTGTCGGCGCCGGGCGGCGGTCGCGGGTTCCCGACCGGCCGGCACCCGTGGCCCGGCGAGGAGCAAGTGGCCCGCGTGATGGGGGCGGCCGGGATCGGCCCCGGCGTCCGCGTGGTGGCCTACGACGACGCTTCCGGGTCGACGGCGGCGCGGCTCTGGTACCTGCTTCGCGCAAACGGCCACGACGAGGTGGCCGTTCTCGATGGCGGCATCGCCCGCTGGCAGGCCGAGGGCCGGCCGCTCTCGACGGGCGAACCGCGCGTCGAGCCGGCTGCCTTCGTCTCCCGCCTGCGGTCGGGCTTCGTGGTCTCCAAGGCTGAGATGATCCGGGATTACACGCAAAGGCTCGTGCTCGACGCGCGCGTCGCTCCGCGCTACCGCGGCGAAAGCGAGCCGATCGACCCGCGCGCCGGCCATCTCCCCGGGGCCCTGAACGCACCCTGGCCCGCGAACCTCACCGCGGACGCCGTGCCGGTCTTCCGTTCACCAGCGGAGCTGCACCGTCGCTACCAGGCGCTCGGCGCTGCGAGGGAGACGCCGATCGTCTACTGCGGCTCCGGCGTCACCGCCTGCCACGACCTGCTCGCGTTGTATCTCGCCGGCCTGCGCGGGACGCTCTACGCGGGGTCCTGGAGCGAGTGGTCGTCCGACCCCGACCTGCCCGCCGCGACGGGCGACGGGTGACGCGCTCCAGGACGTAGCAGGCGCCCGGGGCGTCGGGTGCGGCCGCCAGGTCCACGGCCGCATAGCCGCGCGCGAACGCGGCCGCGAACGCGCGTCGCACGATGCCCTGCCACTCGCGCGCGAGGCCCGCATCCTCGAGGCAGAGCGCGTCCCAGTCGGCGGGGATCTCGAGCAGCAGCCTCGGCGCATCGAACTCGACGCGGGGTTCCGAGCTCACCAAAAGTCCGCCGTGGAGCCGCACGTCGTTGATGCGCAGGGACCTTGAGCTGGACGGCGCGCCCGCCTTGCCAGCGGCGAGCCGTTTCACGCGCGGGCTCGCGAGCTCCCAGCGGGCGAGCAGGCGATCGGTCGGGAGCCCGTGGTGGAGGGCCGAGCTGGTGTGCCCGTAGAGATCGGGCAGGAGCTCGCGGGCGACCGCGCCGAGGTGGCGAAGGTTGAGGCGGGCGTTCTTCGCCCGCATCGGGTCGAAGGTCCACGTGACGAGGGCCAGGCCGCGGGCGAGCGCCGCCTCGCGTTGTGCCCACTTGAGGCGCAGGCCGACGCCGCGTTCGCGCCACGCGGGCAAGACCGCCAGCATGTCGGAGTGCAGGTGAGCCGCGCCGTCGCTCCACGCCGCGAACCCGTAACTGAAGCCCACGAGGCCCTCTCTCGCGGTCTCGGCCACCAGCAGCAGGCCGCCCGCGTGCACCGTGGCGATGAGCTGGATCGCCGAGGTGATCTCGAGGTCGCTGAGGCCCCAGACCTCGCGCTGCAGAGAGACGCACGCGTCGTAGTCGGCTCGCCCGCGCACGGCGCGTACCGCGACATCCGGTTCGGTCAATGGCGGGTGTGAGGACCGACGAAGAGGACCGGACCCGCGTCTTCGAGCGTCGCGGCTGCCGCCGGCAGCGGCTGGGTGATCGCGCGGAAAAACGATTGCGCGATGATCGCGTAGCCGCGGTCGTTCGGGTGCAGGAAGTCGGCGAACAGCGGGGGGAGGCTGGACTGCTTCAGGAAGTCGCCGTGGATCTCGGCGACCTGGGCCCGCTCCTGCGCGGCCATCTGCCGGATCAGGTCGTTCATGCGCCGGACCCAGTCGTTGCGCTCGGTCGGGTTGCGGTCGGCGAAGGCCGGGTTCACCGGCGGGATCGTGCCGACGATCGGGTGCGCGCCCGCGCTCCGCGTGTCCTGGACCATCGAGCGCAGCGCGCCCACCGTGTAGCATGGAAAGGCGCTCCGGCACTCCGGCTCGTTCCAGTCGTTCGTGCCGTAGAGGATCAGCGCGTACGCGGGGCGATGGCGCGCGAGGCTGCCCGCGACGCGCGCCTCGCCGGCGAGGCTGCGCGTTCCCGACAGGCCGTCGTTCACCATGTCGGCGCGCCCCCAGAAGCTGCGCAACTGCGCCGCCAGGTCGTCGACGTAGCCCTCGCCGTCGCTCGATCCTTCGCCGAAGGTGATGCTGTCGCCGAACGCCAGGTAGACGTTCGGACGACTGCGCGCGCCGAGCGCGAGCCGCGCCGGCAGCGGCACATCGGCGGTCGCGGGCACGTTCACGCTCACACCGGTGGAGCTGAAGTAGGCGGGCAGCGTCTCCGATCTCGCCTGGGCCGTCTGGGCTCCGTTCGGAACGCTCGGCAGCGAGAAACGGCCGAAGGCGCCGGTGGTACCCGTCTGCCCGCCGACGATGACCGCCACGCTCGGCAGGCGAACCACCTCGCCCGCGTCGGCGCTGCCGTTGCCGTTCTCGTCGTAGAAGAGGTAGCCGCTGACGGGCGACCCCGGCGGCGGGGGGGGAGTCGGGGTGGCGCCGGGATCGCTGGGGGAGCTTGGCCCGCCGCCGCAGGCGGCGCTGACGCAGGTCAGCAGGAGAAGGACGCTCGCTCGAGTCGACATCCGGACGGCTCAGATTAGCACAGGATTTGATTCTGTCGGGGTATCGGCGCTATACTCCGGCATCCCTCCGGACCCGGGTGCCGCACGACTTCTTCAAAAAGAGAAGCATGGGTGAAACTGCAGTCGTAAGCCGGAGCAACCGCCGCATCACGGCCCGCAAGGCGTGCCTGCTGACCGTCCGCTATCGCGCGGACGGAGACTGGCGTCCCGCCACGGCGATGGACCTCTCGCCCTACGGCTGTCGCCTCAGGGTCGGCGAGGACATCCCGCGGGGGGCGACCGTCACAGTCGTTTTCGAGGCGCCGATCCAGGACGGAGCGCGGACACCCTCGGTCGAAGTGCCCGGCACCGCCATGTGGGCGCGTCTCGAGGGCCTGTCCTTCCAGGTCGGCGTCCACTTCGAGGACTCGCCCATGGGCCTCCTCGAGATCCTGTCGGTACTCTCGTAGGGGGATCTGGGGGCGCGATGCCCCCAGCGAAGCAGCCTCGCGATCCCTCCGAATGCGTTGGCTTGTTCGTTGGGCCTCGAGCCCTTCCGGCTTGTTTCTAGTCCGACGACCGCTTCAGGGACTCTCACGCTTCGTTGTCGCGTGATTTACTGGCCGCTTCTGGGGATCCGCGGGCGATGCGGCCGCGAGGGCGGTCCCGGCCCGGCCGATGTTGTCTCCTCGAGCGGCCTGCTGGCGAAGAGTGGCCAGCACTCGTTCGAAGTCCGCGGGCGGCGGACTCTCGACCACGATAGGCCTCCCCGTGATGGGATGAGCGAAGGCGAGACGCGCGGCGTGAAGCATGGGACGCCGGGCGAGCGGCCGGCCGGGGCGAGCCCTTCCGTAGACCGGGTCGCCGAGGATCGGCAAACCCAGGTGAGCCAGGTGCACGCGCACCTGGTGCTGGCGGCCGGTTTCGAGCGCCAGCTCGACGAGCGACGCGCCCCCCCCGAGGCGCTCCCGCAGACGAAAGTGCGTGCGCGCTGGTCTTCCCGCCTCCCCGGGCGCCGCGACGCCTCGCCGCCCGGACAGCCACGCCTCGCGCACCGGCGCGTCGATGGTTCCGCTCTCGGTCAAAGGCGCACCCTCCACGATCGCGAGGTAGCTCCGCTCGACCCGGTGATCGCGGAACGTCTGGATCAGGCCGGCCCGCGCCTCGCGCGAGAGCGCGAAAGCGAGGGCCCCCGAGGTATCGCGGTCGAGGCGGTGCACGCGCTCGGCGTAACCGCCGCGCGGGCTGCGACGGTGGGCATAATCCTGCACGCGCCCGAGCGCCGTGTCCTCGTCGCCCGCTCCCGGCCCGGTCGGCACGCTCAGCAGCCCCGCCGGCTTTTCGACCACGAGCAGGTGCTCGTCCTCGTGAAGCACGAGGAGCGTGCAGCGGGCCTTCGGGAGCGCCTTGCGGTTCGGGTCGAACGCGATCGCGGCGGTCGCTGGGACGTCGCGGCCGGCCTCGAGCACGCGCTCGCTCCCGACGCTCACCTGGCCCTTCTCGATCACGTCCCTGGCCTTGCGGCGGGACAGCCCGGGGTACCGCTGGATCAGGAGCAGGTCGAGGCGCATGCCGAATGGCCCAGTCTATCTCGCGGTGGCGGTGGGGCACGGGCCAAGGGTTCCCGGGCTGCGCTAGACTGGTTCCTCGTCCCACCCCACTCTCACCGGAGGTCCGAATGATCGCGCCGCTTGCGCCGCTGCTGCTGCTGCTGCTCGTCGCCGCCCAGGAGCCGAGATCCACCGCCGAAAACCCGGGGGCGCGCGTCGCGCAGAGGGCCGAGCCGGTCGAAAAGCCTGCCGAGAAGGCCGGCGACAAGCTCTCCGAGAAGGCGGCCGAGAAGGAAGAGGCGCCGGTCGTCACGAAGCACGAGCTCCGACTCGCGAGCGGTCGCGTGCTGCGCTACAGCGTCACGACGGGCCTCATGCCGCTGAAGGGCGACACGGGCGAGGTCGAGGCGCGGGTCTTCTTCATGGCGTACGCGCTCGACCGCACGGGCGGCCCCGAGACGCGGCCGCTGATGTTCTCGTTCAACGGGGGACCCGGCTCGTCTTCCGTCTGGCTGCACCTCGGGGCGCTCGGCCCGAAGCGCGTGAAGATGCGGACCGACGGCGCCATGCCGTCCCCGCCCTATCGCCTGGTAGACAACGAGCACACCTGGCTCGACGAGACGGACCTGGTGTTCATCGACCCGGTGGGGACAGGCTACAGCCGGGCCGCGAAGCCCGAGCTCGGCAAGAAGTTCTGGGGCGTGCAGGGCGACATCGAGTCGGTGGGAGAGTTCATCCGGCTCTATCTCACGCGCCACGAGCGCTGGGGCTCGCCGCTATTCCTGGTGGGCGAGAGCTACGGCACAACGCGCGCGGCCGGCCTCGCCGGCCACCTCGTGGAGCGCGGGATCGCCTTCAACGGCATCCTGCTCGTGTCCTCGATTCTCAACTTCCAGACGGCGCGCTTCACGCGCGGCAACGACCTGCCCTATCCGCTGTTCCTCCCGACCTACGCCGCCACCGCCTGGTACCACAAGAAGCTGCCGGCCGACCTGCAGGCGAAGCCGGTCGCCGAGTTCCTGCGCGAGGTGGAGGCGTTCGCGGGAGGCGAGTACCCGGGTGCCTTGCAAAAGGGCGACCAGATGAGCGCCGCCGAGCGCCAGGCGGTCGTGAAGCGACTCGCGCGCTACACCGGCCTCTCCGAGACCTACCTGGACGAGGCCGATCTGCGCATCGAGATCCAGCGATTCTGCAAGGAGCTGCTGCGCCACGAGCGGCGCACGGTCGGACGGCTCGACAGCCGCTTCCAGGGCACGGACGCGAGCGCCGTCGCCGAGCGGCCCGAGTTCGACCCCTCGATGACGGCGATTCGCCCGCCCTACACCGCGACCTTCAACGACTACGTGCGCCGCAACCTGGGCTACAAGTCCGACGCCGTCTACCACATCCTCGGCGGCGGTATCGGAAGCCCTTGGGACTTCGGCTCGCAGAACGGCTTCGCCGACACCTCCGAGGCGCTCCGCAGCGCCTTCGCCAAGAACCCCGACATGCGGGTTTTCGTGGCGAGCGGCTACTACGACCTCGCGACCCCGTACTTCGCGACCGAGTACACGCTGTCGCACATGGGGCTCGACGCGGCGCAGCGCGCGCGCATCAGCACTGCCCAGTACGAGGCCGGCCACATGATGTACATCCACGAAGGCGAGCTCGCGCGACTGAAGCAGGACGTCGCGAAGTTCATCGCCTCGGCCCTGGCGAAGCCGTAGGACGACCGGCAATCACAACCGCTCCCGTGGCGGGTCGCCGATCCGAGCAGTGGACCCGTCACGGGATCCCGGTCCGTCGCGGAGACGATGGTCTACCGCAAGCCTACGAGCCTACGAGCCGACGATCCGAAGGGCCGAAGCGCCGAAGAGACGAGAAGACGAAGAGACGAGAAGGCGAAGAGCCGACGGATCGGTCAGAGCTCCCGGGACGTGACCGAGTGTCATGACGGCGGTCTCGTCCCGGGAGGGCGAGGGCGGGCGTCGTCCCAGGCGGCTGGGTCCTGACCGAAGTACTCCGAGAGGACCTTGTACACCTCGGGGTGGCGGCGTCTCACGACCTGCGGGATCTCGAAGAATGCCTCGACCGCCACGCCCAGGAACTCCACCGGGTCGTGGGCGCCGTAGTCGTCGAAGGCGGAGCGTCCGTGGCGCAGGCGCTCCATCTCCTTCTCCGCGACAGCGACCCACTGGCGTGCCCGGTCGCCGGACAGACCGACGGGGATCCCGTCGAAGTGCGTCTGGTCGACGTCGAGCAAGTGCGCGAACTCGTGGATCCCGACGTGGTACGCGTCGTCCGGCACCTCGAAGCTCTCGTGGAGCGACGGCACCGACAGGATCACGGTGCCCCAGGGGTGCGTCTCGCCCGAGCGCTCGTCGCCCCCGAAGGCGTAGTCGCGGTCGAAGTCGTCGGGGTAGAGCAGCACCTCCGTGAGCTGGTCCCACTCGTATTCGGGCCACCCCACGCTGAGCGTGACCGCCGAAGCGGCTACCAGCAAGCGCAGCTCCACAGTCGCTTCGACACCGATGCCGGTGATGCGCTTCTCAGCCAGGAACAGCCGCAGGTCGTCCTCGAAGCGCGCCCGCCACCTGGCGTCCATCCGCTCGTAGTGGTCGAAGCGCTCGATCAGGAGCTCGCGAAGGCGCGCTGGGAAGGGCTCTTGGACCGCCGCGCGACGCCGGGCCACGCGCGCGAGCGTCAGGCGCCGTAGCCCTAGGCCCAGGAGCGCGCCGCCCATGAGGCCCAGGCCGGCGCCCGGCCAGCCGGCCACGAGGCTGCCGAGCGCCGTCCCCGCCCCGGCCGCGCTCAAGCCGGCGATGCGGGCGAAGCGCCGGTCGTGCGGCCGTTCAACCCTCAAGGCGCCGCGGGCTCCTCGGCGTGGCGCGCGAGCAGACGCGCGAGCACGCGCGCGTCGATGTTCGCCCCCGTCACGATCGCCACGATCGGCCCGCGCCCCGTGCCGCGAACCTTTCCGGCGCGCACGGCGGCGACGCCGACGGCTCCGGAGGCCTCGGCCACGACCTGGTCGCGGGCGATGAGAGCCACGATCGCATCCTCGATCTCGGCCTCGCTCACCGTCACGATCTCGTCCACGAGGTGGCGGTGGTCGAACGCGACCTGGCCGATGCCGCCGGCCAGGCCGTCGGCGAGCGTGGGGCCGGCGGGATAAGTCAGGAGCGGATGGCCGAGGCGGATCGACTCGGCCAGAGCGGGCGAGGCGGCCGGCTGGACCGCCACGATCCGCGCACCCGGGGCGCGCGCCTTGATCAGCGTGGCCACTCCGGCGAGCAGGCCGCCGCCGCCCACGGGGACGAGCACCGCCGCGGGCGCCGGGCACGCCTCCAGGATCTCGAGCGCAAGCGTGCCCTGCCCGGCGGCCGTGCGCGCGTCCTCGAACGCATGAACGAAGACCGCGCCCTCGCGCTCCTCGAAGGCGCGTGCGGCCAGCACCGCGTCGTCGTAGCTCTCGCCCGTCTCGCGCACGTCCACCGGGAAGCGTCGCAGCCTGTCGAGCTTGGCGAAGGGAGCGCTCGTGGGCACGAACAGCGTGGCCTTCACATTCCCGAGCCGCGCCGCGGCGAACGCGACGCCGAGCGCGTGGTTGCCCGCCGAGGCCGCCACCACGCCGCGCCGACGCTCGGCGTGGTTCAGGGTCGAGAGCAGGTGGGTGGCCCCGCGGACCTTGAATGAGCCCGTGGGCTGCCAGCATTCGAGCTTGAGCCGCAGGTCGACCTCGCCCGCCGCGAGGCTCGGGCGCAGCGGAGTAGGCCGCAGCTGCCGCGCGACGCTGCCACGGGCCCGCTCGACGTCCTCGACCGTCAGGCGAATACCCATGTCCGGTTCAGGCCGAGGACGGACGAACGGGTCCAGCCGCCACCAGGTCGAGGCGCGGCTCGCCGCAATGCGCGGCGATCTGGTCCATCACCAGGGCGCGTAGTGCCAGGAGCGCCGTCATGTCGGTCCCCGCGGGCCGGACGGGATCGCCGACCCAGAGGGCGATCGGGCCCAGCCGCGGCAGGGACAGCTCGCCGCGCAACAGGCGGCGCGTGCCGCTGAGGGCGAGCGGCACCACGGGCGCGCCCGCTCGAGCCGCGGCCATGAAGGCGCCCAGCCGGAATGGGCGCAGGCCAGTGGCCGCCACGAAGGTGCCCTCGGGGAAGAACAGCACGTCGCTGCCGGCGCCGAGCGCGCGCGCCACGGCGTCGGCGTCGGCGACGCTTTGGACGGCATCCCAGCGGTCCACGGTCAGGTGGCCGCAGCGGCGGACGAAGCTCGAGACGAGCGGGTAGCCGAGCACCTCGCGCTTCGCCACGAACAGCACGTCCCTCGGCAGCAGCGCGACGAGTGCGACGATGTCGGCGTATGAGGCGTGGTTGCAGGCGAGCACCAGCGGCCCCTGGTGCGGCAGCCGCTCGAGGCCCGCGGCTTCCAGCCGGCAGCCCATGAGCCGCAGGCCCGTGCGAGTGGTGAAGCGCGCCAGCGCGAAGCCGAAGCGGCGGCTCGGCACGAGCAGGACCAGGGCCCACGCCGCAGCCACGAGCGGCGGCAGCGCGAGCCCGAGCCACGCAGCGTACAGCGCTCGGCGCGCCCCGCGCAGCCAGGGCCGCGCCAGCTCGCCGGCGGCCGCGAGTAGAAGCCGCGCCTTCTGGCCGAGCGTCGTTCGCTGCGCCCCGCCGAGCGCTCCCAGGACGAACTGCTCCTTGGTCGCCGCGCGCCGCAGCTTGCCGCTCGAGGTCTTGAGCACGGCCCCGGGCGCGACGAGCACCACCTCGTCGGGCGGAACTTCGACTGCCGCCGCGACGCGTTCGGTCACAGCACTCCCGATTCGCTCGCGCTCGAGCGGATCGGTGGCGCGCGTCTCCGCCACGATCACCAGCGCCTCGGTGCCGATCGTCGCGTTCTCGACACCGAACGCGACCACGCAGCCGCGGCGAACGCCCTCGACCGTGGCCGCCGCCTCCTCGATCTCCTGCGGCACCAGGTTGCGCCCGGCCTTGATGATCAGGTCCTTGCGCCGGCCGCAGATGTGGATCTCCCCGTCCGCGCGGTACGCGAGGTCCCCGCTGTCGAGCCAGCCGCCCGGGAGCGTCATCGTGGCCGTCGCCTCGGGATTGCGGTAGTAGCCGCTCGTCATCGACGGCCCGCGGAAGGCGAGGCGGCCCACCACGCGCTCGCCGACGTCGCTTCCGGCATCGTTCACGATGCGGATCTCGTGCTCGGGCAGCTCGCGGCCGGCGGAGACGAGCTCGAGCACGGCCGCGTCGCCGGCCGCCGCCTTTCGCGCGAGGCCCTCGCGCTGGAACGGCTCGCGTGCGATGCGGTCGACTCGCGGGCCCCGGCCGATCGGGGGGAAGGCGAGACCCACCGAGCACTCCGCGAGCCCGTAGACCGGCGTCATCGCCTCGGGGTGGAAGCCGTGGGCGGAGAAGCGCCGGGCGAAGCGCTCGAGCGTCCCGCTGCTGACGGGCTCGGCTCCGTTCAACGCCACGCGCCAGGACGAGAGGTCGAGCCCCTCGAGCTTCTCGTCCGGGATGCGCCGCGCGCAGAGCTCGTACGCGAAGTTGGGCGCGGCCGAGAGCGTCGCGCGCCGCTCGTGGATCGCCCACAGCCAGCGCTCGGGCCGCGCCAGGAAGGCCGTCGGGGGCATGAGCGTGAGCGGCAGGCCGTTGTGCAGGCAGTTGAGCCACGCCCCGATCAGGCCCATGTCGTGGTAGAGCGGGAGCCAGCTGACGCCGACGTCGGTCGGCTGCAGCTCGAGCCCAGCGGCAATCGCGCGGATGTTGGCGAGCAGGTTGGCGTGGGTCAAGAGCACGCCCTTGGGCTGTCCCGTGCTGCCGGAGGTGTACTGGACGAACGCCGGATCGGAGCCGTCGCCGTCGGGGCCGGAGACCGCGGCGCCCGACGCGGCGAGCTCGTCGGCGGTGACAACGTCGCGGAGCGTCGGCACGGCGGGCTTCAGCAGGCTCACGACGGGGCGCGCGCGCGCGATCGTCACCAGCAGCGCCACGCCGGCGTTCGCGAGGATCGCGGACTGTCGGCTCGCGTACTCCTCGAGGCGGTCGAGGCGGAGCGGGGGATAGATCGGCACCGGGATGGCGCGCAGCAGCAGCGTCCCGAAGAAAGAGCGCAGGAAGTCGAGCCCGGTGGGGAGCATCAGCGCGACCGTGTCGCCGGGTCCGATGCCCCGCTCGCGCAGGCCGCCCGCGATGGCCGCCGCCTCGTCGCGCAGCCTCCCGTACGAGACCTCTTGCTCGCGCGTCGCCGTGTCCTCGCCGCGCAGGAACACGTGGACGCGCTCGGGATCGAGCTCGGCGTGGCGCCAGAGAGAGTCAGAGAGCGTGCGCACGCCCGTGCCGATGGCGCTCGCCGCGCCTGTCGCCCGCTCGCGCGCGGGCAGGCGCAACGGCTCGCCGGGTACGGCGTCGCAGATGGCGCGGGCCAGTCCGGCCGCGGTGTCGACGGCGAGGCAGGCGTCGTCGAGCGGACGACCGAACGCGCGCTCGAGGCGCGCGACGAGCTCGACGCGCTCGAGGCTGCCGAGGCCGATCTCGCGCTCGAGCGAGGCCGCAGCCGAGGCGGCGCGCTCGGCTCGCGCTCCGCCCGTCTCGCGCGCGAGCTGTCGCACCACGTCGAGGACCCGCTCGACGACGTCGTCCGGCGCAGGCTCTTTGGCTTGACGCGTGTCGGCCATGGCGCTCAAAAAACGAAGGGCGCGGGACTCTTGCCCGCGCCCTCAGGTTCAGTTCGGGAACGGCCTACTTGGCGTTGAGCACTCCGTCCTTGGCGGCCTTGGCCACGACGAACTTGAGCCGCCTGCGGGCCGGGATCTTGATCGCCTCGCCCGTCTGGGGGTTGCGGCCCATGCGGGCCTTGTAGCTGCGCACGACGAGCTTCCCGACGCCCGGGAACGTGAAGCCGTTCTTGGCTTCCCTGTACGCCATCTGGGCCAGGGTCTCGAGAACGAGCACGGTCTGCTTCTTGCTAATGCCCGCCTTCTCCGCGACCGCCGCCACGATCTTCGACTTGGTCATCGCCTTTGCCATCGAGTTCAATCCTCCTCAGGGTCGAGTTGGCTCTCGCACGACCGGGTTTGTTGCTGGAGCCGAACGCGGCCCCATCTAATCGCGTTTCTCGCTCCGCTGTCAAGGGGCGAAGCGCATTCCGGGCGCTCCCCTCAAGGGTTTTCGCGATCCCCCCGGCTCAGGGCTGATCGCCGGGCGCGGCCTCCCGGATCAGGAAAACCGTCTCGTCGGCTCGGGCGAGACCGAGCTCCTCGCGCGCCAGCCGCTCGATCGCGCGCGGGCTCGTGCGCAGGCCCTGGATCTCGGACGAGAGCCTGGCGTTCTCGGCCTTCATCAGGTCGAGCTCGGCCCGCAGCGACTCGACCTTGTGGCGCTCGCCCACCATGTTGAGGATGCCGTGGTCGCCGAACACCGACCCGACACCGAGGGCGATGAGCGCGATGATGGTCCCCATCACGAAAGCCCGCATTCGGGCCGTGGGTTCGCTGCGCACCGTTTCGCCTCGACTCAGCACTTGATCTTTTCCTTTAACAACAACCAATAAACCCCTATCATAGAGCACTTTTTCTGGGTCTAAGCCTGGGCCTGGATCGCGACCCCCACCCGCCGACTGCCGCGGCGCGTGGTGGCCTGCTGGTACCGACGCAACAGCGCCACGAGCTGGTCGTTCACCTTCCGCAGCCGCCGCATTCCGGCGCGGTAGTCGCGATAGGACTTCACGAGCTCGCGCGCCTCGCTCATGCGCGAGGCCTCGAGGTAGGCGAAACCGCCCCGGCCTCCGCTGCGCGTGGAGAGCACGTAGTACGGGCCGTGCTTCTGCCCGGTGCGGCAGACGCAGGTCTGCTTGCCACAGACCCCGAAGCGCACGAAAAGCGAGCCGGCCAGCTGTTCGCGGCGGCGCAACAGCTCTTCGACGAGCGTGCGCTGCTCCTGGAGCCGCGTTCTCACGCGCTGACGGATCTCGTCGGGTGTGGTGGCCATTTCTTACAGTGTAATCTTAGAAAGCACTGCAAGACTACGCAAGCGGAGGCGCCGAGTCAAGCGGTTTCTTGCTTGCGTTCTCACTGCGGCGGCGTGTGGCAGCCGGGCGACGGGCCCTGGCACCCGGCGGCAAGCCCGAAACGTGAAGCGAATGGCCGAGGACGCGGAGTAAGATTGCGGTCGGGCGGAGGAGGCGATGCGATGTGGCTCTTGAAGACGGAGCCCGGTGACTACTCCTGGGACCAGCTCGAGCGGGCAGGACGGGTGCTTTGGGACGGCGTCAGGAACCCGGCGGCGCTGCGCAACCTGGGGGCGATGAAGCTCGGCGACCGCGTGCTCGTCTACCACACCGGGGACGAGAAGGCGGTCGTGGGACTGGCCGAGGTGGTGCGCGCGGCCTACCCGGATCCGAAGTATCCCGACGGCAAGCTCGTAGTGGTGGACCTCGAGCCGCGCGCGCGACTCGGCCGGCCGGTCACGCTCGCGGCGATGAAGGCGCTCGCGGAATTCCGCGAGAGCCCGCTCGCACGGCAGGGGCGGCTCTCGGTCGTGCCGATCACCGCCGCGCAGTGGAAGGCGGTCGAGGCGCTGGGGCAGAAATGAGCGGTCGCGTCATAGCGCTCTCGACGGTCGGCTCGGCCGAAGACGCCGATCGGCTCGCACGCGCGCTCGTCGAGCGCGGGCTCGCGGCCTGCGTCAACGTGGTGCCGGGAGTCGTGTCGCACTACCGCTGGAAGGGCGCGCTCTGCCGCGACGAGGAGCGCTTGCTGGTGATCAAGACCCGCGCCGAGCGGATGGGCCCGCTGCGGGCGGCAATCGCCGAGCTACACCCCTACGAGCTGCCCGAGCTCGTGGTGCTTCGGATCAGCGGGGGCAGCGAAGCCTATCTGGCGTGGTTGGACGAATCTGTCCTGTCTGCGTCTACAGGACGGCCAGGGCCTGTTCGAGGTCGGCGACGAGGTCGGCCGCGTCTTCGCAGCCCACGCTGATGCGGACGAGGCCGTTCGTGATCCCGAGCCCCTCGCGCTCTTCCGGCGTGTAGCCGGCGTGGGTCATCGTAGCCGGGTGGGAGATCAGCGTCTCGACGCCGCCCAGGCTCTCGCCGAGCGAGCACAGCCGCACGCGCGAGAGCGCCCGCTTCGCCGCGTCGAGGCTCCCGAGGTCGAAGGAAACGAGCGCGCCGAAGCCGGTCGCCTGGCGCTTGTGCGCCAGGTGGCCGGGGTGGTCGGGGAAGCCCGGCCAGAACACCCGCTCCACCTTCTTGTGGTTGTAGAGAAAGGGCGCGACGGTGCAGGCGTTCTCCTCGTGGCGCGGCATGCGCAGGTGGAGCGTCTTGGTGCCGCGCAGCGTGAGCCAGGAGTCGAACGGCGAGAGGATCGCACCGATCGCGTTCTGCACGAACTGCAGCCACTGGGCGTGCTTCTCGGACCGGACGATCGCGGCTCCGCCGACGCTGTCGGAATGCCCGTTCAGGAACTTCGTGGTCGAGTGCACGACGATGTCGGCGCCGAGCGCGAGCGGCTTCTGGAAGAACGGGCTCATGAAGGTGTTGTCGACGACCAGGATGGCGCCTTGCCGCTGCGCGACCTTGGCCAGCGCCCGGATGTCGCAGATCTTCATCAGCGGGTTCGTGGGGGTCTCGATCCAGAGCAGGTCGAAACGGCCCGCCTCGGCGGCGAGCGCCTCGGGGTCGCTCGCGTCCAGGAACGCGAAGTCCACGTTGTAGTTCGCGAGGATCTTCGTGAACAGGCGGTGGGTGCCCCCGTAGACGTTGTCGGAGACCACGACGCGCCCGCCCGCCTTCACCAGCGTCAGCACGGCCTGGGTGGCCGCCATTCCGGAGGCGAAGCAATAGGCGTCCGTCCCGCCCTCGAGCGCCGCCAGGTTCCTCTCGAGCGAGCGCCGCGTCAGGTTGTGGGTCCGGGCGTACTCGTACCCCTTGTGCTGGCCGATCCCTTCCTGAACGTAGGTCGAGGTCTGGTAGATCGGAACGCTCACAGCTCCCGTGGTGGGGTCCGGCTGCTGGCCGGCGTGGATGCAGTCGGTCGCGAATCCCATGGTCACCTCGTCGAAGGTGCGCGCATTATCGCACCAGGCAACGAGCTGCGGAGCGGAGTGGGATTCACTCCCCCGAGCGGAGCGGGAGGTCTGGGGGGTGCGACGCAGCACCCCCCAGATAAGAATCAGCGGAGGGACACGACGAGCGAAACCGGCTGGCCGTTGCGCGTCACCACGGCGCGCAGCTCGCTCGCCGACTGCAGCCGCGGCCAGAGGCCCACGAGCGTGGCCATGCCGTCGATCTCGGTGCCGTTGATCTCCCTGATCACGTCGCCGGCGCGCAGGCCCGCGTCCGTCAGCAAGCTCCCCTCGGGGAGCCGGGCGAGCTGCACGCCGACCACACGCCCGTCTTCGAGCACAGGCGTGATTGCGGTTTCCGCGAGGATGCGCGGGATCTCGTCGCCGAGACGGCGCTGAAGCTCGACGCGTTCCAGCGAGCGTGCCGGGGTCGCAGGGTCCTCGGGCGGAGTGCCCGCTGGCAGCGCCGGCCTCCCCGCAACCCCCGCGGACGCGCTCTGTCGGGGCAAGGGCTGCGCCCCGCTCGGCAGCCGCAGCACCAGCCGTTCGCCCTCGAAGTCGAGCGTGACCGCATCGGCGCTCACGGCGGTCACGCGACCGCCAAAGGCCGAGTCGCCGACCGATACCACGCGAGTCTTCCCGCCCGAGCTCAGGATCGCCGTGGAACGCTCCGGCGTCTGGCCCACGACCACTCCGGACACGGCGAGGTCCGTCGGAACGGCCGCGAGCGCCAAGGCGAGAGCGACTGGAGACAGCATGCTCACGGCCACGCTAGCGGAGCCCCGAGCGGCTGTCAACGCCTTGACGCACGTCACGAATGGTCAGTACAATCTGACCAGTTGATGGAGGTGGATCGTGGCCACGGTTGCCGCGACGAAGTTCAAGGCGCAGTGCCTGGAGCTGATGGACCGGGTGGCAGAGGGACGCAAGACCTACGTCATCACCAAACGCGGCAAGCCGGTCGCCAAGCTCGTGCCCGCCGACCCGCCCCGCAAGAAGAGCATCTTCGGTTGTATGGCCGACCAGATGGAGATCGTCGGAGATCTCGAGAAACCCCTCTGGACCGACGAGCAGTGGAAGCGGTTCGAGGCCGAGCGCGCCGAGCAGTGGCATGCTGCGGAGCGCGAGTGGCGGACGTACGGCACGGTTTCCGGGAAGAGAAGCGTGGGGCAGCCCCCGCACCTGGCGAAGCGCAAGGCTCGTGTGAAGGCGCGCAGCTCCACTCGATGATCCTGCTGGACACGCAGGCACTGGCGTGGCTGGTGCGGCGACCGGAGCGACTCTCCCCCGCAGCGCGTCGTACGATCGAGAGAGAGGGCAAGAAGGCGGGACTTGCGGTCGCCTCGGCGACGCTATTCGAGCTAGCGCAGATGGCGGCCGTGGGGAAGATAGCAATCACTAGACCCCCGGCAGAATGGTTGAAGAACCTCGTAGTCGAAAGCGCCGTCGACGTGCGCGAGCTCACGACGGACATCGCAGCGGTGGCAGCATACCTTGCACCAAGCTTCCCCGGCGACCCCTTCGACCGGATCATCGCGGCCACGGCCATCGTGGAACGGATGCCGCTCGTCACGTCCGACGGGCGCATCCAGCGGAGCCGAGTGGTCCGCACGATCTGGTGAGTGGCTCGAGCGGCGTGCTCGAGGAGCCGACCGCGTGACGGCGGGGCGCGCAACGCTGCTGCGGGACCTCGCGGGCCGGCTCGGACACGGCTTCGAGGACCTCACGCTGCTGGACCGCGCACTCACGCATGCGAGCCTCGCGAACGAGTCGAAGGCGACGCGCCGTGACAACGAGCCGCTCGAGTTCCTGGGCGACGCGGTGCTGGGGCTCGCCGTCACTGACCTGCTCCATCGTCGCGATCCCGACGGCAGCGAGGGCGCCAAGAGCCGCGCCCGGGCCCGGCTCGTCTCGGCGGCGAGCCTTGCACAGCGGGCGCAAGCGCTCGGGCTACCCGAGCTGTTGCTGCTCGGCCGCGGCGAAGAGAAGACGGGCGGCCGAGCGAAAGCGGCGCTCTGGGCGGACGCCTACGAGGCGGTGATCGCCGCCGTCTACCTGGACGGCGGCTTCGTGGCGGCGCAGCGCCTCGTCGCGGCCGAATTCGCGGGCGATCTCAGGGTGCCTGTCGACGCGAGCGAGGACGCCAAGAGCCTGCTCCAGGAGCTGCTGCAGGGGCAAGGACGGCCCCTGCCGAGTTACCGCGTCCGGAGCGAGGAGGGGCCGAGCCACGGGCGGCGGTTCGAGGTCGAATGCCGCCTCGACGACGACAGCGTCACGACCGGCGAAGGGCCGTCGAAGAAGGTGGCGCAGCAGGAGGCGGCTCGTCGCGCGCTCGCCCGGCTGAAGCAGCCGCGCCCACTACGGTCGGGAGCCGTGTGACAGCGCCCGGAGTTGGGCAGGAACCCCCGAATCAGTCGATCCAGCCGCCCCCGAGACAGACCTCGCCCTGGTAGAACACGGCCGCCTGGCCCGGCGTGACCGCCCGCTGAGGCGATTCGAAGCGCACCTCGGCACGTCCGCCGGAAGACGGGTGGATGGTTGCCGCGGCCTCGGCGTGGCGATAGCGGATCTTGACCCGCGCCCGGGTCTCGAGCACGGGCTTGGGCAGCGAGAGCCAGTTCAGCTCGCGCACGTGCATTCGATCCGAGAGCAGGGCCTCCTCGTCGCCGATCACGAGCGTGGCGGAGGCTGGCCGGACCTCGAGCACGTACCGCGGACGAGCGGACGCGAGCCCGAGCCCGCGCCTTTGGCCGACCGTGAAACGATGGACGCCTGCGTGCCGGCCGAGCTCGCGGCCGGCCGTGTCCACGATCGGCCCGGAGCGGTCGGCGCTCTCGACCTGCCGCTCGACGAAACCGGCGTAGTCGCCGTCCGGAACGAAGCAAATCTCCTGGCTTTCGGCCTTGTCGGCCGTGGGCAGGCCCCGCTCGCGTGCGATGCGGCGGACTTCGCCCTTGTCGAGATCCCCGACCGGGAAAAGTGCCGACTCGAGCTGCGCCTGCGTGAGGCCGAACAGGAAGTAGGACTGGTCCTTCGCCCTGTCGCGGCCCTTCAGCAAGCGGAAGCCTCCGTCCGGCCGCCCGCGGTCCTTGCGGGCGTAGTGGCCGGTAGCCACGCACTCCGCGCCCAGCGACCGCGTCTTCTCGACGAGGCTCGCGAACTTGACCTCGGTATTGCAGCGCGCGCATGGCAGCGGCGTGCGGCCCCCGAGGTAGTCGCTCACGAACGGTGCGATCACCCCCTCGTGGAAGCTCCGCTCGAGGTTCATCACGTAGTGGGGGATGGAGAGCCGCGCGGCGACGGCCTTCGCGTCGTGCAGGTCCTCGAGCGCACAGCAGCGCCCGAACGAAGCGCCCTTTCCCTCCGTCTGGTCGTGGAGCTGCATCGACACCCCGATCACCTCGTGCCCCTCGTCCTTGAGGAGCGCCGCAGCAACCGACGAATCAACACCGCCCGACATGGCCACAACGACACGCATGTCGCTAGTCGACTTCGGTCACGATGAACATGAGCACGTGGCTCCCGATCCGGAACTCCTGCTGATTGCCGAGCTCGTGCTGCTCGATCCGGTCCAGCTCGACCCAAGTGCCGTTCGTGGAGCCCAGGTCACGCAGGATGGCGACGTCGCCCACGATCTCGAGCGCGGCGTGCTGGCGCGAGGCCTCGGGATCGTCGAGGTTGACGTCAGAGCCCGAGCGGCCCACGATCGTACGCGTCTTCGAGATCGGGAAGATCTGGCCGGTGGCCGCGCCCTGGATGACCGCGAGCGAGTAGCGCTTGTCCTTGGGGAGCTGGATCAGCCCCATGCGGTGGGCGTCGGCCCCTCCAAGTGTCGCGCCAGAGTCCGCCGCCGGGGGACCGGACTGGAGCGGGGTCTTGCGGGTCTGCAGCACCTCCGCGACGGCAGGCTGCGGGGGCGCCACGATCGCGCTCGGTGGGAGCGTCGACGCGCCCACGATCGGGTTTTCGATGTCGATCGCGCCGCCGCATTTCGAGCACTTGGTTCGCGCCTTCGGGCGGTCTCCCAGCTTGGACTCGTCGAACTTGAACCGCGACTGGCAGCTGGGGCAAACGACGATCATCGACACCCACCTCCACTCGCCCCGCCGCGGCTTGTTCGCGGGGGCCTGGCTGGGGACGAACGGCACAGAGGATAATACGAATCCGCCGGACCCCGCAGCGCGATAAGATCAAACCCTCCGGTGCACGCCCCCCGGCCCGGGCTGCGGGGCGACCGGCCAACTGTCGAGGAGGCGGCGTGGAGCGGAACGAGATCCTCTGGCTCGATGAGGAGGAAGAGAAACAGGACGACGACGCGCTCGAGCAGGATGACGAGCTCGACGACGACGAGGACCTGGACGAGGGCTTGGAGGAGGAGGAAGAAGAGGACGACGAGGAAGCCGAGGAAGACGGGGAGGTCGAGGAAGAAGAGGAGGCGGAAGGCGGGGAAGCGGAAGGCGGCGAGGTCGAAGACGACGAAAACGACGAAGACGACGAAGATTTCGACGACGACTGGGACGGCGAGTCCGCCGACGACGGCGACGACGACAGCGAGGACGTCGAGGACGAGGACCTCGACGACGATGACACCGACGACGAGGCGGATGAGGGGGAGGAAGTGGCGTGAGCCGGAGCGCCCCAGCCCCGCTGCTGCCCCGGCCGGCCTGGATCCGCGCCCGCGCTCCCCAGGGACCCGCATACGAGGAGCTCAAGGGCCTGATGCGTGGTCTCGAGCTCCACACTGTCTGCGAGGAGGCTCACTGCCCGAACCTCGGCGACTGCTGGAGCCGCGGCACGGCGACGTTCATGATCCTCGGCGAGGTGTGCACGCGTGCCTGCGGCTTCTGCGCCGTGAAAACGGGCCTGCCCGACAGGCCGCCCGACCCGGACGAGCCGCGCCGCGTGGGCGAGGCGGTCGCGCGCATGAGGCTGCGGCACGCGGTCGTCACCTCGGTCAACCGCGACGACTGGCCTGACGGAGGGGCCGCGATCTTCGTCGCCACGATTGGGGAGATCCGCGCGCGGGTCGCAGGCTGCGCCGTCGAGGTGCTGATTCCAGACTTCAAGGGCCGCTGGGACGCGCTGCAGCTGGTGCTCGACGCGCGCCCGGACGTCCTCAACCACAACGTGGAGACGGTGCCGCGTCTCTACCGGACGGTGCGGGCCGGCGCGAGCTTCCCGCGCTCGCTGGAGCTGCTCCGGCGTTCGAAGCAGCAGGGACTGCTCACCAAGAGCGGGATCATGCTGGGGCTGGGTGAGGAGGTCGTCGAGGTCGAGGAGACGATCCGCGCGATCCGCTCGTCGGGCACCGACATCCTCACCGTCGGCCAGTACCTGCGGCCCTCGCCGCAGCACCTGCCGGTGCGGCGCTACTACACGCCGCAGGAGTTCGACAGCGTGCGCGATTTTGCCCTCGGCCTGGGCTACGCCCACGTCGAGTCAGGCCCGCTCGTCCGCTCGAGTTACCACGCTGAATCGCACGTCGGCGGCTCGCGGCTCGGCTAGCGACGGGCTGCTTGCCGTTGGCGGCCGACGACAGCGACAATGACGTCGGCCGCGCGATCGACGTCCGAGTCTGTCGTTCCTCGCCCGAGCGAGAGCCGCACCGACGACTGCACCCGCTCGGGCGGGAAGCCCATCGCCTCGAGCACGTGCGAGGGCTCGATGCCGCCCGCGGCGCAGGCCGCTCCGGTCGACGCGGCGACGCCCTCGAGGTCGAGCGCGATCACGAGCGCCTCGGCGTCGATGCCCTCGAACGACACGTTGGCCGTGTTGGCGAGGCGTGCTCCAGAGCCGTTGCGGCGCGCGCCGGGGAGCCTCAGCAGGCGCTCCTCGATCCGGTCGCGCAGCGCCGCGATGCGCGCTTCGTCCCTGGCCAGCGGCTCATGCACGAGCGCCGCGGCGGCACCGAAGCCGACGACGCCCGCCACGTTCTCGGTGCCGGCCCGGCGGTTTCGCTCCTGGGCGCCGCCGCGCACGAGCGGCCCGAGCGGCGTGCCGCGCCGCACGTAAAGACAGCCGACGCCCTTGGGACCGTAGAGCTTGTGCGCCGACAGCGTCAGCAGGTCGACGTCCAGCGCGCGAACGTCGACCGAGGTCTTGCCCCCGGCCTGGACGGCGTCGCAGTGGACGAGGGCGCCCCGCTCGTGGGCGAGCCGCGCGGCCTCGGCCACCGGTTGCAGCGCACCCGTTTCGTTGTTGGCCAGCATCACCGAGACGACGAGCGTCGCGTCGTCCAGCTTCGCCTGCAGGTCGTCGAGGTCGAGGCGGCCGTCCTCGCTCACGCGCGCGACCGCGACGGGATGGCCTTCTTCGCGCAGGGCCCGGGCCGTGTTGAGCACCGCGTGGTGCTCGACGGCCGTCGTGACGATGCTGCGGCGCGCATGCGTCGCCTTGGCGACGGCACCCCGCAGCGCCATGTTGTCGGACTCGCTGCCGCTCGCCGTGAACACGATCTCCGCCGCGTCCGCCCCCACAAGCGCCGCCACGCGCCCGCGGGCCTCCTCGACGGCCGCGCGCGCGCGCTGGCCGAACCAGTGCAGGCTCGAGGGGTTGCCGAAGGACTCGCGCAGATAGGGAAGCATCGCCTCGAGCACGCCCGGGCCGAGCGGCGTCGTCGCGTTGTGATCCAGGTAAACGCGGTTCATCACAACCCTCTTGCTTCCAGAACCAGCCGGGTCTTGAGCTCGTGCAGCTCGAGGGCCAGCCCCACCGGGTACTGGTGCGGGTTCACGAAGCGGCGGATGCCCGGATGAAGCCGTGACACCTGCTCGCGTGCGCGCGCCTGCGACGCGGTGAGTGGAGGTCGGTCGTAGACCACGCGGCCGCCGCGCACGACCGGTACCAGCAGATCCTCGAAGGGAGTGCCGGCCGGGATGCGCTTGCGGCGGGTCGCGTCGAGCGGATCCACGACCACCGGCGCGGCTTCGAGCCCGGTCTCCTCGTCGTAGATCACGTCGGCGACGAAGCCGTCCAGCCCGGTGAAGCGCCGCACCTGCTGGACGCCCGGGTTCGAGGTCTTGGCGGCCTGCTCCGAGACCTTGACCTTGTGCCGCCAGGCTCCCCCGGGCTCGCGAACGGCGGCGAGCTTGTAGACGCCGCCGAGGGCCGCCTGGTCGCCACCGGTCAGGAGCCGCGTCCCGACGCCCCACACGTCGATGCGCGCGCCCTGCTCCTTGAGGCTCGCGATCACGTACTCGTCGAGGTCGTTGCTCGCCACGATCTTCAGCTCCTTGAGCCCGGCGCGGTCGAGGATCCGGCGCGCCTCGATGCTCAGATACGCGAGGTCGCCCGAGTCGAGGCGGATCCCGATCGCCTGGTGCCCGCGCTCGCGCAGGCGCAGGGCCGCCTCCGCGGCGTGCCGCACGCCCTCGAGCGTGTCGTAGGTGTCGACCAGGAACACGCAGTTGTTGGGCTGCGCCCGCGCCCAGGCTTCGAAGGCCTCGCTCTCGCTGTCGAAGGCCATCACCCAGCTGTGGGCGTGCGTGCCCCGCACCGGTACGCCCAGCAGTCGCCCAGCGAGCACGTTCGAGGTCGCGCTGCTGCCCCCCACGAAGGCGGCGCGCGTAGCCGACAGGCCGCCGTCGATGCCCTGGGCCCGGCGCAACCCGAAGTCGATCACCTCGTCGCCACGAGCGGCCTCGGCCACGCGCGCCGCCTTGGTCGCGATCAGGGTCTCGAAGTTGACGAAGTTGAGCAGCGCCGTCTCGACGAGCTGCGCCTGGAGCAGCGGCCCGCGCACGCGCACGAGCGGCTCGTACGGAAACACCACCGTCCCCTCGGGCACCGCGTCGACGTCGCACGCGAGGCGTATCCCGGAGAGCTCCCGGAGGAATCCCGGGTCGAAGAGCGGCCGGCCGTCGTTGCCGGTGAGCGTGCCGAGGTAGCCGAGGTCCTGCTCCGCGAAACGGAAGCTCGCGAGGAAGTCGAGCACGCGCGCGAGCCCGCAGGCGACCGCGAAGCCGCCGCCGAACGGGTTGCGGCGGAAGAAAAGGTGGAAGACGGCCTCGGTCGCCGCCCGGCCCGAGCTGCGATAGGCCTCTGCCATCGTGAGCTGGTAGAGATCGGTCAAGAGTGCGAGCGGGAGCCCGTAGACCTCGGCGAGGCGGCTCATCCCGCCATCATGCGACAGGACGGACGCGGAGGCGAGAGGTCGCGCCGGCCATGCTAAAATCCCGCCCTGCGACGAGCCTCGGCGCGCGCGAGGGTCGTCGCGGGGTGCGGGCCCGAACGCCCGGAGGGGAACGACGGATGGCCGAGGACTTCGACGACGATCCCCACGACCAGGACGTCTTCGCGCCGGTGAGCGCGCCGGGCTTCAAGAGCATCCTGATCGACACGGCGCAGGGCATCACGCGCATCACGCTCAACCGTCCGCCGGCGAACGTGCTGTCCGTCGACATGATGCAGGAGCTGGCGACCGCGATCGAGTCGCTCGAGTACCAGCGTGACGTCAAGCTCGTGACCTTCTTCGCGACCGGGAAGTACTTCTCGGCGGGCTTCGAGCTGGGCGACCACCTGGGCGACCGCGGCTACATGATGCTCGAGGGCTTCCGTCGCATCTTCGAGGCGCTCGCCAAGCTCGACAAGGCGACGCTCGCGGTGGTCTCGGGCCCGGCGCTCGGGGCCGGCTGCATGCTGGCGGCCGGCTGCGACATCGTGCTCGCGGCGCAGAGCACCAAGCTCGGCCACCCCGAGATCCGCGGCGGGGTCTTCAACACCGTGGCCGCGGCGCTTTTGCCGCGCATCGTGGGCCGCAAGCGCGCGTTCGAGATCATCATGATGGGCATCAGCCTGACGGCGGCCGAGGCCGAGAAGGTCGGGCTCATCACCCGTGCCGTGCCGGACGAGAAGCTCGACGCCGAGGTGGCGGCCGTGGTGCAGCGTTTCCAGGAGTCGAGCGCCCCGATCGCCCAGGCCGCGCGCCGCGCGATCGCGGGCGGCTTTGACCTTCCCTACGAGGAGGCGATCCGGAACGCGGAGGACGTCTACCTCAACCAGCTGCTCGCCACACAAGACGTCGAGGAAGGGCTTAGGGCCGTGTCCGAGAAACGCAAGCCGGTCTGGAAGGACCGGTGAGCGGGGACGAAACCGGCTCGCACGGCGACTGGGACGCGGTGCTCGTGACCAGCCAGATCTACGAGGCTGAGCTCGCGGCGCTCCGGCTCCGCGAGGCCGGGCTCGACGCGCGCGTGCTCGACCAGAGCTACCGCCAGGAGCCATTGCCGATGTTGCGGTCGTTCGCGGTGGTGCGGGTGCTGGTGAAGGCGGAGCAGGCCGAGGCCGCGCGGCGCCTGCTCCAGGAACCGCAGGACCTGCCGGAAGACGCCGAGAGCGACGCCCTGAGCGACCCCCTGAGCGACCCCGAGAGCGAGGAGTCATGATCGATCTGGAGCTGGGCGACGAGCACCAGGCACTCGTCGAGACGGTGCGCGATTGGGCGCGCAAGGAAGTGCAGCCGCAGATCCACGACCTCGACCGCGCGCACCGTTTCAACCGCGACTTCCTGCGAGGCATGGCGGAGCTACAGCTGCTCGGGATCTGCATTCCCGAGGAGTGGGGCGGCGCCGGCATGGACTACCTGAGCCTCGGGCTCGCGTGCGAGGAGCTCGAGTACGTCGACACGCACCTGCGCGTGATCATGTCGGTGCACGTCGGCCTCAACACGATGACGCTCTGGTGTTGGGGCAGCGAGGCCCAGAAGAAGAAATACCTGGTGCCGCAGGCGAAGGGCGATAAGATCGCGACCTACGGCCTCACCGAGCCGAACGCGGGATCGGACGCGGTCGGGATCCAGACGACGGCGGTGCGCAAGGGCGACCGCTATCTGCTGAACGGCGAGAAGATGTGGATCAGCCTCGCCGACGTGGCCGACCACTTCCTGGTGATCGCCTGGACCGACCAGGAGAAGAAGAAGAACCGCGACCACTCCGGCATGTCGGCCTTCATCGTGGAGCGCGCCTTCAAGGGCTTCTCCTCGTTCTCGATCAAGGAGAAGTGGGGCATCCTCGCCGGCAACACCGGCGGCTTCTCGATGCAGGACGTCGAGGTGCCCGTCGAGAACCGCCTGGGCGAGGAAGGCGAGGGCTTCAAGGTCGCGATGTTCGCGCTCGAAAACGGGCGCTACACGGTGGCCTCGGGCGCGACCGGCCTGATCCGCGCCTGCCTCGACGCCTCGGTCTCCTATGCGCAGGGCCGCAAGACCTTCGGCGTGCCGATCGGAGAGCACCAGCTCGTGAAGGAGATGATCGCGCAGATGGTCTCCGACTACGACGCCGCGCGGCTGCTCTGGCTGCGCGCCGGCTGGATGAAGAACCAGGGCCGGCGCAACACGCGCGAGACATCTGTCGCCAAGTGGTTCGCGACGGTGGCGAGCGAGCGCGCCGCCTCGGACGCGGTGCAGATCCACGGCGCCAACGGCTACTCGGACGAGTACCCGGTCGGACGCTTCTTCCGGAACTGCAAGGCCGCCGTGATCTACGAGGGCAGCCGCGAAGTGCACAAGCTGATGCAGGCCGACTACGCCCTGGGGTACCGACAGGACAAGCCGCGCCGCGTCGACTTGCCCCCGTACACGGGCCCGGCCTAGGCGAGCGGCGCCGCGGCGCGGCGTTCGGGCGCCGGGGCGCCTGCAGTATGATGCCGGCCTTCGCTCCGGAGGTACGCCATGATCCCGGCCGACCTGCCCCTCGAGTTCGTCAGGGTCGTCGAGCGCGCCGCCATCGAGGCGGCTCGCACCATGGGCCAGGGCGAGCGCAAAGGCTCCGATCACGTGGCGGTCGAGGCGATGCGCCACGAGATGGAGACCGTCGACATCGACGGGACGATCGTGATCGGCGAGGGAGAGCGCGACGAGGCGCCGATGCTGTACATCGGCGAGAAGGTCGGAACCAGGACCGGCCCCGCGGTCGACATCGCGGTCGACCCGCTCGAGGGGACGAACCTGTGCGCCACGGGGTCGCCGGGGGCGATCGCCGTGCTGGCGGCGGCCGAGCAGGGGGGGCTGCTCCACGCGCCCGACATCTACATGGACAAGCTCGTGGTGCCGGGTCCGGCGCGGGGCCAGCTCGATCTCGACGCGCCGGTCGAGGACAACGTCAAGGCACTCGCGCGGGCGCTGAACCGCGACGTCGACGACCTCGTGATCATCGTGCTCGACCGCCCGCGCCACGAGAAGCTGATCACCGACATCCGCAACGCCGGCGCCCGGATCCGGCTGATCAGCGATGGCGACCTTTCGGCCGGCATCTCGGCGGCGGTGCTGGGCACCGGCGTCCACGCGGTGATGGGCACTGGCGGCGCTCCCGAGGGCGTGCTGACTGCCGCGGCGATGCGCTGCCTGAACGGCGAGATCCAGGGGCGGCTCGTGATGACGCGCCCTGCCGACGCGGACCGGATGCGCAAGATGGGCATCACGGATCTCGACCGCGTCTACCGCACGGAGGATCTGGCACCTGGCAAGGGCGTCATCTTCGCCGCCGCCGGGGTGACCGAGGGTCCGCTGCTGAAGGCGGTGCGCTTCTTCCGCGACGGGATTCGCACCGAGTGCCTGGTGATGACGACGGAGCCCCGTCAGATCCGCTTCATCGACACGATCCACGCCGAGCCCGGCCCGGACGTGGTCATACGTTTCTAGGGGGCTAGGGGGACGAGATGTCCCCCCTTCGGCCAGTCCAGGCCGTCTTGCTGATGTGCGGGACGTGTGAGCCACAACACTTCCTCGAAGGCCCCTCCGGGTGGTTAATGGACGGCTCGGAGGGGGCTCTGCTAGCTGGCGACGGGCCACGAACGGACAGCGGACAAACGAAAGAACGGACAAACGGACAACGGACGACGGACCAGGGACGACGAACAACGGACGACGGACAGCGGACAACGGACAAACAGCCAGACAGCCTGGACTGGCTAGAGGGGGGCATCCCGCCCCCCTGGCGCCCCCGGAGCGAGTCCTGTCGGGGGTTTACGTGCCGATCCTTCAATTTACGCTTGACAGCTTGGTGCCTGTCTGTTAGCTTCACCCGGGACTTTAACTCTTCTTGGTAAGTGTGGATCGAAATTGAGTTCTGATACGAAGAGCACGGTAGACGGGGTCGGCCGCGGACGAACAGGCGCAGTCGGGACTGGGAACGGTCAGTAGAGGAGACGCCCGTGGGCCTATTCGGCAAGAAGAAGGGGATGGTCGGCGTCGACATCGGCTCCTCCGCCGTCAAGGCGGTGGAGCTGAAAGTTTCCGGCAAGGGCGGAGACGAGTACCAGCTCGTGAACATCGGGGTCGAGTTGCTGCCTCCCGAGGCGATCGTCGACGGGGCGATCATGGACGCGGGAGCCGTGATCGACTCGCTCCAGCGGCTGTTCCAGGAAAGCAAGATCAGGACCGGCGAGGTGGCGACCGGGGTCTCGGGCAACGCCGTCATCGTCAAGAAGATCAGCCTGCCCCAGATGAGCGCCGAAGAGCTGTCGGAGTCGATCCATTGGGAGGCCGAGCAGTACATCCCGTTCGACATCCAGGACGTGGCGCTCGACTACGAAGTGATCGAGGGCGGCGGGTCGGGCGGCAACATGGACGTGCTGCTGGTCGCCGTCAAGAAGGACAAGATCAGCGAGTACACCTCGGCGCTGACGCAGGCCGGACGCACGCCGTCGATCGTGGACGTCGACGTCTTCGCGCTCCAGAACTGCTACGAGATGAACTACGGGATCGATCCCGGGCGCGTCATCGCGCTCTTGAACATCGGCGCCTCGATCATGAACGTCAACGTCGTCAAGGGCGGCGTCTCGGTCTTCAACCGCGACATCGCGGCGGGCGGCAACCAGTACACCGACGCGATCCAGAAGGACCTCAACCTGTCCTTCGAGCAGGCCGAGGCGCTGAAGAAGGGCGAGCAGGTCGAGGGCGCCTCGCCCGAGAGCCTGCATCCGATCCTGCAGGCGGTATCCGAGAACGTCGCGATGGAGATCCAGAAGACCTTCGACTTCTTCCGCGCCACGAGCCAGGAGGACCGGATCGACCAGATCTTTCTCTCGGGTGGCACCGCCAAGATCCACGGCTTGCGGCACCTCCTCGGAGACCGCTTCTCGACTTCGGTGGAGCTTTTGAACCCGTTCCTCAACGTGCGCTACAACGAAAAAGACTTCAACCCGGACTACCTCGAGGACATCGGGCCCTCGGCGGCGATCGCCGTGGGCCTGGCCGTGCGCAGGGTGGGTGACCGATGATCCGCATCAACCTCGGCGGGCCTGAGCGGACCACCAAGACGAAGGCCAGGGCGGCGGGCCCCGCGATGCCTCCGGGCGCGCTGCAGAGCTACCTGCTGCTCGCGCTTTTGGTGGGCGGCGCCTTCGTGCTCTGCGCGGGCGCCTGGTGGCTGCAGTCGAACAAGCTCCGCGATCTCGACACGCGCATCCAGGCCGACGAAAAGCGGCAGCGGGACCTGCAGGCGATCGCGCAGCAGGTGGCCCAGTTCCAGCAGAAGAAGGCGATCCTCGAGAACAAGGTGCTCGTGATCGAGCAGCTGCGCCTCGCCCAGAAGAGCCCCGTGCACATGCTGGACGAGGTCTCGAAGGCGCTGCCCGACTACGTCTGGCTCTCGACGCTCGACGAGACGCAGGGCAACCTGCGCTTCGCGGGCCAGAGCAACAGCCTCGCGGCGGTCGCCGACTACATCAGCGCGCTGCAGCGCAGCGGCTGGTTCCCTGCGGTCGACCTCGGCACCAGCCAGGAGCAGCAGAACCTCGTGAACTTCACCTTGCTCGGCAGCTTCAAGGACCCGGAGGTCGCCGCCAAGGAAAAGGCGATCGCCGAAGCTAAGGCCGCGGCAGCAGCCGCAGCCGCAGCGGCCGGCCCGGCGAAGCCCGGGCCGGGCACCCGGTAAGGAGGGAGGACGGAGATGGCCGAAAACCCGCTCACCAAGCTCCCCCTCGCAGGCCAGTTGGGAGTCTCCGCCGTGATCGCGGCGCTCATCTGCGGCGGCTTCTACTACTTCTGGTACTCCGAGGCGCTCGAAAAGCAAAGACAGAAGGAGACGCGGCTCGCCGAGCTGCAGAAACAGATCCGCGCGCTCGAAGCCACGGCCAATCGCCTGCCGGAGTTCCAGCGGGAGGTGCAGGCACTCGAGGCCCGCCTCGAGACGCTCAAGCGCATCCTGCCGCCCGAGAAAGAGATGCCGGACCTGATGCGGCGCATCCAGTACCTCGCCGCGCAGTCGAGCCTGCAGATCCGCAAGTTCAACCCCGGGCCCGTCGTGCAGAAGGAGTTCTACCAGGAGGTCCCGGTGAGCATCGACCTCGAGGGGACCTACCACAACCTGGGCGCCTTCCTCGACCGCGTGAGCCGGATGTCGCGGCTCGTCAACATGAGCGATTTCAAGATCAAGTCCCAGACCAACCAGACGATGAACAACACCATCGCGACGACCACCACGGCGACCACCTACGTGTACCTGGACAACGTTCCGCCGCCGCCGGCGGCGGGGGCACCTGGCGCGAGACGGCCCCCCGGACCCGGAGGCGCCCGATGAAGGCACGCTTCAGCTCCACTCTGCTGCTGGCCGCCCTGGGCTCGCTCCTGGCCGGGCCGGGCTTGGCGCAGCAGCCGGCGGCCCAAGCACCCGCCGTCAGCGCGCCCGCTCCCGCGGAAGCGGCTCCCGGAGCGCCGGTCGCGGATCCGTCCCGTCCTCCGCTCGACGTCGAGCTCGAAACGGGCGGGTTCAGCTACAACTCCGCGGGCCGTCGCGACCCCTTCGTGAGCCTGCAGCGGCCCGTCGCAGCCGACCGGGGGCCCAAGACGCGGAAGCCCGGCATGGAGGGCTTCCTGATCCAGGAGATCGCGCTCAAGGGGATCGTGCGGACGACAGGCAGCGGCATCGGCGTCGCCCAGCAGCCGGGCTACATCGCGATGTTCCTGGGAGCGGACGGCAAGTCCTATTTCGTAAGCACGGGGCAACGGCTCTACGACGGTGTGATCACCGCCTTGGACGCCACCTCCGTGACGTTCCGGCAGGAGGTGACGGATCCCCTCTCGCCGGTCAAGACGCGTGAGGTCCGCAAGAGCCTGTATGCGTCGGAGGAGGCGAGGTAATGAGAGCGAAGCTCGCTGGGGTCTGCCTGTTTGCGGTCGCCCTCGCGCTGGCGTCTGGTGTGCCAGCGCAGCAGGGACCCGCGATGGCGATCACGGACATCCGCCAGGAGAGCAGCGACCGGTCGACCCGTCTCGTGGTCGAATGCACCGGTCCACTCGCCTACACCTACTACAGCCCCGACCCGCTCACCCTCGTGGTGGACATCCCCGAGGTGGACGCCTCGCAGGTTCCCGCACGGGTGAACGTCGGCACGCGAGAGGTCGAGTCCGTCCGCGTCACCAGCCTGGCGCGCGCGGACGGGCGAAACCTGGCGCGGGTCGAGGTTCGGCTCGCGAGCCTGGTGCCCTACCAGATCTTCTCGAAGGGCAAGTCGCTCAACCTGATCTTCGAGCGTCCGACGAGCCTTGCCGGCGGCGAAACGGTGGCGCCCAGCGTTTCCGCACCTCCCGCCGCGGGGCAAGCACCGCCTGCCGCAGCCGTCGCGCCACAGCCGCCCGCAATCTTCGAGGTTGCGACGAGCGACGTGCCGAGCGGCCCCAAGGCGACACGCATCACCGCGGTGACGCGTGACGAGATCGGCTCGCTGCTCGCCTTCACGGTCAAGGCGGACGGACGCTTGCGCTATCGGGACTTCCTGCTCCAGAACCCCGAGCGTCTGGTCGTCGACTTCGCCGACGTGACGGCGCGGACAGCGATGCGCTCGCTCGAGGTCGGCGAGACCCCGGTGCGCAAGGTACGCCTCGGGCAGTTCAGCGCCGAGTCACCGAAGGTGGCCCGGCTCGTGGTCGACCTCAGCGCCAGGTCCCCGTACCGCATCATCGAGGGCGCGGACGGCGTACGCATCGTCTTCGGCGAGAGCGGTGCTCCGCCGGCGGCGGCGCCAGCGCCGCTCGCCGCGCTGCGTGCGCCAGAGCCCGTCGCCGTGGCGGCTCCGGTCGCCGCGGCCGCGTCGCGGCCGCTGGCGATCGAGCCGCTCGTCATGCCGGCTCTGCCTGAGCCGCAGGCGGCTTCGCCGGCACCTGACGTCAGCGGCGCACCCGAGCAGGGCAACATCGGCCAGGCCTGCGGTCAGACGGGCGACCTCGGCACGCCGATCAGCCTCGACTTCCGGGACGGCGACCTGCAGGACATCTTCCGCCTCTTCTCGGACATCTCCGGCCTCAACGTGGTCGTCAACCCGGGGGTGTCCGGCAAGGTGACGCTCAAGCTCAACGAGGTACCGTGGGGACGGGCGCTCGAGCTGATCCTGAAGACGAACGGCCTCGGCTGCGTGCTCGAGGACAACGTGATCCGCATCGCGCGCCTGAGCGATCTGCAGCGCGAGGAGGCGGACCGGCGCAAGCTCGACGAGGAGAAGGCGCTCGCCGGCAACCTCGTGGACTTCACGCGGCGCGTCTCCTACGCGAAAGCCACCACGCTGCAGGATGTCCTGAAGCGGGCGGGGGCGCTGTCGGCCCGGGGTCAGATCAACGTCGACGAGCGCACGAACACGATCATCATCCGGGACCTGCCGGGCTACGTCGAGAAGGCGAAGGGACTGATGGCCGAGCTCGACACCGCGACGCCGCAGGTCGAGATCGAGGCCCGGATCGTCGTCACCAACCGCAACTTCAGCCGCGACTTCGGTATCCAGTGGGGCTTCGGCGGTGAGCAGACGAATCGCTTCGGAAACTCCACGAACCGCATCTTCCCGAACCAGATCGTCGTGAATGGCGGCGGGGTGCCGAGCGTTGGCGGCCTCGGGGCCGACCAGACGGGGCCCGGTGGCGTGGCATCCGGGACCGGGATCGGCAACGCCGGCCGGGGCTACGCCGTCAATCTGCCCGCGTCGAACTTCAACAGCGCGATCGGCATCTCGATGGGGAACGTGCTCGGCAGCTTCAACCTCGACGTGGCGCTCACGGCGCTGGAGCAGCAGGGCCGCGGGCGGCTGCTCTCGACGCCGAAGGTCACCACCCAGAACAACCAGGCGGCCGAGATCAAGCAGGGCGTGCAGATCCCGATCCAGACGGTCGCGAACAATACCGTAACCACGCAGTTCAAGGACGCGGTGCTGACGCTCAAGGTCACGCCGCAGATCACCGATGCCGGCACCGTGATCCTGACGCTCGAGGTGGAGAACAGCACGCCGGACTTCGGCAACCCGGTCAACGGTATCCCGCCGATCAACACCCAGGCGGCCAAGACGATCGTGCTCGTCAAGGACGGCCAGACCGCGGTGGTCGGCGGCATTTACCAGAGCCAGGAGTTCGTCAACGAGGACAAGACCCCGGTGCTCGGCAACATCCCGCTGCTCGGATACCTGTTCAAGCGCAAGGGCACGCAGAGCCAGAACAATGAGCTGCTGCTCTTCATCACGCCGCGCATCGTCAAGTCCTAAAGGTGACAAGAGCCATGCTGCGAAAGCTCAGTCGTGACGGGAACGCGGGACGCAGGGCGTCGAGGCTCGGCGTGGCGGCGGCCTTGGCGGCCGCGCTCGCCGTGTCGGGCTGCGGCGCCGCCTACGTCGAAGGCGACGCCGCCTCGGTGCTGCTGCTGATTCAGAGCATCGCCGAGGGCGCGCCGGTGCTCTCGGACGTGCGGGGCACGGCCGGCGCGATCGTCAACTGCCAGGTCGTGCTGTCGCTCGCGTCGCGGCCCAAGAACCCTTTGAGCCCGGTCGGCTTGTCGGAGGACGTCCGCGTGACGCGCTACGACGTGGCCTACCGCCGCTCTGACGGGCGCGGGGTCCAGGGGCTCGACGTGCCCTACAGCATCAGCGGCAACATGACGCTGCTGGTGGAGTCCGGGGGCACCGCGACCCAGGACGTCGCGATCGACCTGGTGCGCCACCAGGCCAAGCTGGAGCCGCCGCTCAGCAACATCGTCGGGCTTCAGGTCGTGACGATGTTCGCAGACGTCACGCTCTACGGACAGACCGTGTCCAGAAAAACCGTGACGGCGCAGGGCAGCGTGCAGGTCACGTTCGCCGACTTTGCCGACGGCACGACGACGTGCGAGGGGAGCTAGGGAGGAGCCATGCGAGTCCGCATTTCGAACGGGGTGACGCGCCCCTTCCTGATCGTCGCCGTGGCCGCAGCACTGCTGGGCGGCGCCTGCGAGCTCGAGAAGGTGCAGGAGCCGGCCCTGTCCGGTCCATCCGAAACGGGCATATCCGTCCAGCTCACGGCGCTGGCCGACACCGTGAATGCCGACGGCGCCAGCAGCGTGCAAGTGGAGCTGGTGCTGCGGAACAACAACGGCAGCCCCGTGTCCGGCCGCGCCGTGTTCTTTCAGCTCGAGGCGGGCGATGGAACGCTATTGCCTCAGGCGGGGTTTACTTACGTGGGGCCGGTGCAGGGCGGCTTCGTGATGGCCACGGACGGCAACGGTGTCACGCGCGTCATGTACGTGGCCGGGACCGCGGTGGGAACCTTCGCCACGGTCAGCGTACGCCCCTATGGGATCGACGGCGTGAGAGACTTCTACCGGGCCGTCGACATCCTGCAGAAGTGATACCCTAGGGCCGGCGTCGGGGCCCGAGGCGGGGCCGGCCCCGGGGCCGGCCCCGAAGCATTCTGACCGTGGCTGACACCCGCATCGACGACCTCCGCCGCCGCCTGGAGCGCGATCCGGGGTCCCGGCTGTTCGCCCAGCTGGCCGAGGAGCTTCGCAAGGCGGGCGAGCTCGCGGAGGCGATCCGCGTGTCGCGGGCGGGCCTCGCGCTGCATCCATCGTACCCGTCAGCGCGGCTTACGCTGGGCCGCGCGCTGCTGGAGTCGGGCGATGCCACGAGTGCGCGCGCCGAGCTCGAGAGCGCCCTGCGGGACGCGCCCGACAACATCCTGGCGAGCCGGTTCCTCGGCCAGGCCCGCGAAGGACTCGGCGACCTGAAGGGGGCGGCGGAGCAGTACCAGAAGACGCTGCTGATGGCGCCCGGCGACCGGCAGCTTCAGGGGCAGCTGGTGGCCGTCGAGTCGCGCCTCAAGACGGCTAGCGGCGACCCCGCGCAGGGGGCCGCCGAAACGACACCGCCGGTGGCGCGACGGACGCCGCCGCCCTTGCCGCCCGGGCCCACCACCACCGCCGAAATCGCCACGCCGGCGAGAGGAACCGCGGGAGCCGTTTCGCCCGTCGCCCCGCCCTCGTCCGGCCCGCCCCGGGCAGGAGCGCCGCCAGTCGTGTTTGCGCCGTCGCGGCCCCTGGTCCCGGCCGTGCAAAAGGGCGCCGAGGCGGGCCCCGGCGAAAGCACCGACCTGCCGGCAACGCTGCGGATTCGCTCGTCCCAGATCGCCGCGCCCCCGCCCCCGTCGCCGCCGCTCCGGCCTGAGCCGGCCGCACCCCTGGAGGTCGCGGCCGCCGCCGTCGCGACGCCCCCCGACGAGCCGACACTCCCGCTCCGCGCCGGGCCCGTGGTCGGCGTCGAGCCGGGGGCGCCTTTCTCGTCGTCAACTCTCGCGGAGCTCTACTTCCAGCAGGGCCTCGTCGACCGCGCGAAGGACGTCTACCGGCAGCTCCTGGATCAGGATCCTGCGAACGACAAGGCGCGCGAACGCCTATCGGAGCTCGAGAACGCGGCGCCCGTCGCGGACGAGCGAGCCGCCCGCCGGCGCACGCTCGAACGGACGATCGCGGGTCTCGAGACCCTCCTCGCTGCCGTCCGCAGGAGATGAGCATGCCCGCCTTCGGCGAGGTGCTGAAGAACGTGGCGTCGAGGGTGCCCGAGAGCGACATGCTGATGATCATCGGCACCGACGGCATTCCGATCGAGAAGCTCACGCTGCGCGCCGATCCCAACATGGAGGCCGTGGCCGCCGAGCACACCACGCTCCTGCGCGCGAGCCTCGCGGCCGCGGCGGACACGGGCCTCGGCGCGCTGCTGGAGCTGGCGATCACGACCGAGCGGATGACGACGCTGCTGGTGGCGATCACCCCGGACTACTTCCTGTTCGCCTCGCTGGCGCCCGGGGCGCTCATGGGCCGCGCCCGCCTCGCCCTGCGCCTCGCCGGCCTCGCGCTCGAACGGGAGTTCGAGTAATAATCACGGCTCTTCGAGACGGGCCGCCGGCCATCCCAGGGAGGGCGCGTGGACCTGACGGACCTCAAGGAGATCCTCCGGATCCTCGAGGAGCGGGACATCACCGAGTTCGAGCTCGAGCAGGATGGCGTCAAGCTGCGCGTGTGTCGCGGCTCGGCCGCGGGGTCCATTCCGGCCGCTTCGGCTGTGGGAGCGTCCCCGGTGCAGCCCGCCGCCGCGTCGGGCTTGTCCGCGTCGCACTCGCCTTCGGCTGCGCCCGCTTTGGCTGCGGCTCTAACCGCCCCCGCGACGCCCATGGAGCCGGACGCCGACGGCACGCTCGTGCGGAGCCCCATCGTCGGGACCTTCTACCGCTCGGCTGATCCGAACTCGGCGTCGTTCGTGAGCGTGGGCGACAGCGTCAAGGTCGGACAGGTGCTCTGCATCATCGAGGCCATGAAGCTGATGAACGAGATCGAGGCCGAGCTCGCGGGAGAGGTGACCCGGATCCACCCCGAGAACGGGCAGCCGGTGCAGTACGGCGACCCGCTCTTCACGATCCGCCCGGCCTGAGGCTCTTTTGCCCGGGCCCGACGCCCCATGTTCAAGAAAGTACTGATCGCCAACCGCGGCGAGATCGCGCTGCGGGTGATGTGGGCGTGCAAGGAGCTCGGGCTCAAGACGGTGGCCGTCTACTCCGAGGCCGACGCCAACAGCCTCCACGTGCGCTTCGCCGACGAAGCGGTCTGCATCGGCCCGCCGCGCAACATCGAGTCGTACCTCAACATCCCCGCGATCATCAGCGCGGCCGAGATTACCGGAGCGGACGCGATCCACCCGGGCTACGGCTTCCTCTCCGAGTCCGCCTACCTCGCCGAGATCTGCGAGGCCTGCAACATCCGCTTCATCGGCCCGGGGCCGCAAGCGATCCGGCTGATGGGCGACAAGAGCCGGGCCAAGAAGGCGATGATCAAGGCGGGTGTCCCGGTGGTCCCGGGTTCCCAGGGCATTCTCGAGGACGAGGAGAAGGCCGTCAGGGTCGCCCGCGACATCGGCTTTCCCGTGATCCTCAAGGCCTCGGCCGGGGGCGGCGGCCGCGGGATGCGCATCGTGCGCGAGGCGCAGGACCTCGCGCAGAGCTTTCGCGCCGCGCAAGCGGAGGCGCAGGCCGCTTTCGGCGTGCCCGACGTCTACGTGGAGAAGTACGTCACGGGGCCGCGCCACGTCGAGATCCAGGTGATGGCCGACAGCAAGGGCAACGTCGTGCACCTCGGCGAGCGGGAGTGCTCGATCCAGCGCCGCCACCAGAAGATCATCGAGGAAGCCCCTTCGCTGGCCGTCAGCGAGAAGCTGCGTCGCAGGATGGGCCGGACCGCCGTCGAGGCGGCGGCGGCGGTGCAGTACGTGAACGCGGGCACGATCGAGTTCCTGCTCGACAAGGACGGCAACTACTACTTCATGGAGATGAACACCCGCATCCAGGTCGAGCACGGCGTCACCGAGCTCGTGACGGGGCGCGACCTGGTCAAGGAACAGATCCACGTCGCCGCCGGCGAGCCGCTCTCCTTCTCGCAAAAGGACATCGGCTTCACGGGCCACGCGCTCGAGTGCCGTATCAACGCCGAGGATCCCTGGAGCTTCGTGCCCTCGCCGGGCACGATCCGCCACTTCTTCCAGCCCGGCGGGCCGGGCGTCCGCATCGACACCTTCGCGCACGAGGGCTGCGAGATCTCGCCCTACTACGACAGCCTGATCGCCAAGCTGATGACCCACGGCCGCACGCGCTCCGAGGCGATCGCGCGCATGAAACGCTGCCTCGACGTCATGGTCGTCGAGGGGATCAAGACCAACATCCCGCTGCAGCGCAGGATCCTCGACGACCCGGACTTCGTGGCCGGGCGCTTCGACACCGGTTTCGTGGAGCGCTTCCTCGCGCAGCGAAAGGCGAACGCCGCGTCGTGAGGCCCGCCGGCACCCGCCGCACGGACGAAGGGCGCTTGTCCCGCCTGCTCCCCTTGCTGCTCGTCCCGCTCGCGCTGCTGCCGGACCTCAGGGCGGCGCTGCCGCTCTCGACCTACTACTCCGGCGATTTCTCGAGCTCGTTCCTCCCGCTGCGGCTCTTGGCGGCGCGCGAGCTCGGCTCCGGGCGGCCGCTGCTCTGGAACCCCTATGTCTTCGAGGGCTCCTTCCAGCTACCGGCGCTCTACCCGCCGGACCTGCTGCACGCGCTGTGGCCGAGCGCGGTCTTCGTGTCGTGGCTCTTGACGCTGCACCTGCCGCTCGCCGCCCTCGGGGCGTACTGGCTGGCGCGGGAGCTCGGGACCTCGCGCGGCGGCGCGTTCTTGGCTGGCGCCGTCTACGCCCTCAGCGGCTTCACGCTGTCGTGCCTGAGCCACTACGTGCTGCTCCAGGCGCTGGCGCTCGCGCCCTTCCTGGCGGGTCTGCTGCGCCGAGCCGGGTGCCATGGCGGACGGGCGCTGGCCCCGGCCGCGGCGCTCCTGGCACTGTCGCTGTCGACGCTGGCCGTCGCGTTCGTGGTCCAGGCGCTGCTCGTCGGCCTCTGCCTCGGCCTGGCGGCGTCGCCCACGCGCATGGCACTCGGACGGCTCGCGCTCGCCACGGCGCTCGGCATCGGCCTGGCGGGCCTGCCGCTGGTGGTCGTGGCCTCGCTGCTTCCGGAGGCGGCGGGTGCGGCGGGCGTCGCACCCGCCGCTGCCCAGGGCCACGCTCTTCATCCGGCTCTACTCGCACAGGCGCTGCTGCCCGGCCTGTTTGGCGACCCGCGGGTGCCGGCAGAGGCCGCCTGGGGCGGGCGATTCTTCGGCGGGGGCATGGCGTACGTCCCGTCCCTGTACCTGGGGCCGCTCGCGCTCGCTTTCGCCGCGGTCGGGGCGCTCGCGCAGCCGCGCCGGCTGCTGGTGCTGGCTGCGCTCGGCGCGCTCGGGCTCTTGCTCTCGCTCGGCGGGGCGGGGTGGAAGGCGCTCCTGCTGCCGCACCTCGCGCTGTCGATGGCGGCCGGCTTCGCTGTCGACCGGCTTCGTACCGGCCGCGGCTGGGGGTGGCTGGTGGGCGCGGGCGCTCTCGCGGCGACAGTCGCCGCGGGCATCGCCGTGCTGTTCGCCCTTTCGCCTTCGGGCCTCGCCGCCTGGACCGGGGTGGCGGAGCGTTCCTGGTCGGGGCTCTCGGGGGTGGCGCGTCGCGAAGCGGGGCTGGTGGTGCTGCTCGCGCTCGCGGTGGGAGCGGCGACGTGGGCGGTCGGGCGCGGGCTGCTCGGGCCCGCGCGCGCCGTGGCGCTCGTCACGACGCTCGGCGTGATGGATCTCGCGCGTGCCGGGGCCGGCCTCAACCCACAGGAGCGGG
>Ga0247727_10001321_pt1 | contig 59289 bp, 49 predicted proteins | sample WisWelCaveWW1625_FD_202498 | JGI IMG/M metagenome (GOLD analysis project Ga0247727, IMG submission 202498) | Biofilm microbial communities from Wishing Well Cave, Virginia, United States - WW16-25 | ecosystem: Environmental > Aquatic > Deep subsurface > Groundwater > Cave microbial mat | place...
GGCGCGTTTCGATGGCTCGCTCGATGGCGCGGGTGATTTTTTCGCCGACGACCGCCCCCATGCTGCCGCCGATGAAGCGGTATTCCATGGAGCAGACGATGACGCCGCGGCCGTCGAGCTTTCCTTCGGCGGTGATGACGGCGTCGTTGAGTCCGGTGGCGGCCCGCGTCGTCTCCAGGCGCTCGGCGTAGGGTTTCTGGTCGACGAACTGGAGCGGGTCGCTGGAGGCCAGCGCGGAGTCGCGCTCGGTCCATTGGCCGTCGTCGAGCAGTTGCGCCAGACGCGTGGCGGCGTCGATCTTGAAGTGATGGCCGCACTTCGGGCAGACCTGGAGGTTGGTATCGAGATCCTTCTTCCAGATGATCTGCTTGCAGCCGTCGCACTTGATCCAGAGGCCCTCGGTGCGGATCTTTTTGGCGTCGGCGGGCTCCTCGGCGGGATTGTCTTTCTTGAAGAAGGCCATGTATCAGAACTCGATGCCGCGTTGGGCGAGGATCCCTTTCTCGTAGGGGTGTTTGATCTGGCGGATCTCGCTGACCAGGTCGGCGGCCTCCAGGACTTTGGGGTGCGCGTTGCGGCCGGTGAAGACGACGTGCAGGTCCTCGGGGCGGGTCTTGAGGTCGGCCACCACGCGGTCGACATCGATCATACCGTAGTGGATGGCGTAGTTGATCTCGTCGCAGATGATCATGTCGAAGCGGCGGGCGCGCAGCTCCTCGGCGACCGCGGCCCAGGCGTTCTCGACCAGCGCGACGTCGGCGGGGTCGGGTTTTTCGGCGCCGATCTTGACGAAGCCGCGGCCCATGACGCGGATCTCGAACAGGCCGGGCGGCAGCATCTTGGCGGCGTCGAGCTCGCCGTAGTGCCAGGAGCCCTTGATGAACTGTACCATCAGTACCTTGAGACCCTGTCCGACGGCGCGGAAGGCCGCTCCCATGGCGGCCGTGGTCTTGCCCTTGCCGTTGCCGGTGTAAACGAGGAACAGGCCCTTGGTTTCCGCCACAGGCTATCTCGCGTAGGGGTGATGCCGCAGGATGGCGAAAGCGCGGTAGATTTGTTCCACGAGAACGACGCGCGCCAGCTCGTGCGGCAGCGTGAAGCGGGAGAGGGCGAGCAGCAGGTCGGCCTTCTGGCGCGCCGCGGCGGAAAGGCCGTCGGCGCCGCCGACCAGGAACACCAGCTCGCGCGCGGCGCCGTTCTCGGCTTTCTGGATCAGCGCGGCAAACTCGTCGGAGCCGAGGTGACGGCCCTGCGGGTCGAGGACAATCCGGTAGGCCTTGCCGGCGGCATCCAGCGCCTTCTCGTCGCGGATCTCGCGCATCGTGAATCGGCAGAACCTTCCGATGCGCTGGGCGTATTCGCCGGCCATCTGGTTGGCGGCGCGGTCGCGGGGCCGGCCGATGAAGCAAACGGAAATCTTCAGAGCAGTTTCTCCACGACCACGACGTCCGGCGCGGCCTCCCGCGGGTCGCCGTGCCGATAGTGGACGCCCACTTCGCGGAATCCGAGGCGCTCGACCAGCTTGCGGCCGCTGAGGTTCCGCTCCAGCAGGTAACCGAGCAGCTTGCTGAAACCCTTGGCGCGGGCCTCCTCGAACAGGGCCTTGGCCAGCAGTCGGCCGACGGCATGGCGGCGCCAGGAGCGGTCGACGTAAATGTTCATCTCGGCGATGGTGCGGTACGTCGCGCCGTCGCGATAGGGCCGCAGCAATGCCCAGCCGGCCGGCTGGCGGAAGTTTTCCGCCAGCAGCACGGTGAAGCGGGGGTCTTTCAGCCAGGCCTCCACTTCCCCCAGCGGCCGGATTTGGGTAGTAAAAGTAGCTAGCCGGTCCTCGATGCCCTGGTTGTAGATGCGCCAGACGGCCGCGGCGTCGCCCGGGACGGCGGGACGGATTTTCAAGCCGAGGCCGGGGGTCGGGGCGGCCATGGCTACGCCTCGCCGGGGACGCTGAGGCGCCGCGCCGACTTCCACAACCGCTCGAGCAGGTAATAGTCCCGGGCGCGCGGTAAGAATATGTGAACGATCAGGTCCCCGTAGTCCATCAGAATCCATTCCGCCTGCCGGTAGCCCTCGACGCCGGCCGGACGCGCTCCCTGCCGCTTGAGCTGTTGTTCCACCTCATCGCTGATGGCCTGGTTCTGGCGTTGGTTCAGACCGTTGCAGATGACGAAAGTGTCGGTGAAGCTGGCGACTTCGTGCAAGTCGAGGACGGTGATCTCTTCGGCCTTCTTAGATTGGGCTGCCGCTACCGCGACCTGCCAAGCTTCCATCCGGCCTCCGGCCATTGAGGAATTGGCGATTTGGTGATTGACGATTGAAAACCACCGGACCGCCAGTTTCCATTGTAGCCAAAAAAACGGCAGGGGCTGCTTTGGACCGGCCACCCCGCATCAGCCTTGTCCGACGGCGGTTGCTCGTTGGGCGCGCAGGCGTCGAGCGGCTTCCAACTTTTCGGCAGCCTGGGCACGCAGCCCATCGGCCTCCGCGCCGGATTTGGTCTTCGCCTGGTCGGAGAGCGCGAGGCCCCAGTTGTAGAGGGCTTCGTGCTCATCCGGCTTGATCTTCAGGGCGGCTTGGTACTTCTCCCCGGCCAGGGCCAACAGCCCATCGGCCTCCGCGCCGGATTTGGTCTTCGCCTGAGCGGAGAGCGCGAGGCCCCAGTTGTTGAGGGCCTCGTGCGTATCCGGCTTGATCTTCAGGGCGGTTTGGTACTTCTCCCCGGCCAGGGCAAACAGCCCATCGGCCTCCGCGCCGGATTTGGTCTTCGCCTGAGCGGAGAGCGCGAGGCCCCAGTTGTTGAGGGCCTCGTGCATATCCGGCTTGATCTTCAGGGCGGCTTGGTACTTCTCCCCGGCCAGGGCAAACAGCCCATCGGCCTCCGCGCCGGATTTGGTCTTCGCCTGGTCGTAGAGCGCGAAGCCCCAGTTGTTGAGGGCTTCGTGCATATCCGGCTTGATCTTCAGGGCGGCTTGGTACTTCTCCCCGGCCAGGGCCAACAGCCCATCGGCCTCCGCGCCGGATTTCGTCTTCGCCTGAGCGGAGAGCGCGAGGCCCCAGTTGTTGAGGGCCTCGTGCGTATCCGGCTTGATCTTCAGGGCGGTTTGGTACTTCTCCCCGGCCAGGGCAAACAGCCCATCGGCCTCCGCGCCGGATTTGGTCTTCGCCTGAGCGGAGAGCGCGAGGCCCCAGTTGTTGAGGGCCTCGTGCATATCCGGCTTGATCTTCAGGGCGGCTTGGTACTTCTCCCCGGCCAGGGCAAACAGCCCATCGGCCTCCGCGCCGGATTTGGTCTTCGCCTGGTCGTAGAGCGCGAAGCCCCAGTTGTTGAGGGCTTCGTGCATATCCGGCTTGATCTTCAGGGCGGCTTGGTACTTCTCCCCGGCCAGGGCCAACAGCCCATCGGCCTCCGCGCCGGATTTCGTCTTCGCCTGGTCGTAGAGCGCGGTGCCCTGCATGACGAAGGCCCAAGAAACGGGTTCGGCCAGTTTCGCGGCAGGACGCCCGCCCGGCTTCGTCGCCGCGGTGATGAGCTTCTCGTACTCACCCGCCATCAGCAGCCGGTTTGCCCCTATGACGTCCAAAACCGGTTTTCGCCGTGGACGCTTTACCTCCAAACCCACGGCAGGAGTTTCATAGCGTTTTTGCGCAGCGCGGATTTGTTCCCGCGCGGGCAGTCGGACGTCGATCTCGGCGGCCTGGCCGGGGAGGGAGTACGGCGTTACCATGTCCAGCAGCCCGTCGAGGTAGGAGAAAGGCCTGCCGACAAAGTCCGGCGGAAAGCAGCCTAACTGCTGCGTCACAATGGCAAAAAAATCGTCGGCATCGTAGCCACTGACATAGAAAGCGTACTTCTCGTCCTGGAGCAGTCGTTCCTGAACGCGCCGCGCCGGCGGGTTGTCCCGGTAGCCGATCCAGTAAAGGCTGAAATCAAAGCACGGGACCTTCGCCAAGTGGTCGAACACCGGGTCGTTCTCGCCGCTGTAGCCGACCACAATCCAGGGCCGGCCGGCGCCGGCGTCCTGGAAGACCGGGGCGAGAAGTTTCGTATGCCTCTTGCATTCCTCCTCGGTATTCATCAGGACGAAGCCGGTCCTCTGGCCGTGAAGGTTGATGATGGCCTGATCGGGGATGCCGGCCGGGTCGTACAGTTGGGAGGCGGCGAAGTCGTAGACGGCGGGGAAAACCCCCAGCAGGTTGCAGGCCTTCGATGCGAGCAAGTCGAAGTTCGTGGTGAGAACGCGGTCTACAAACCCCAGCCTCATGAGCTGGGCAATGCAGATGTGGGCCCAATTGATTCTTGCGCGGTCAACGTAGTCGGCAATCAACGCCCGCCGTTCGCCGGGCGGCAGCTTCGCCATGCACTTCGGGTAGGTCTTTGGATCCGCACTGTCCCAGGCACGCCGGTTTTTCTCCTTGATGCGCTCGACGATGCCGGAGGCGGCCGGAATCCCGGCCTTCACCGAACAGCCCGCGCCGATGAGGAGGCTGCACTTTCTGTCCCGCTGCTGAGCGTTTCGCAGAGTGGTGACTACGTCCTGGATCGTTTTTTCGAAGGCCAAACCGCCTCCCCGCCTACTGCTCGGATCAATGTACAACAGGAAGAGTCGGCTGGCAAGCGCGGACGCTGATGGTCGCGGCTCGGGTTACTGATGTCTTTTCATCAGACCGTTACCGCAACGCGACCGTGGAGACGACCAGGCCGAGCTCGCGTTTGTCGACGTCGTTGGGGGGGAGGGCCTTGTCGAGCTCGAAGTCGAGGCGGGCGATGGCGCCGGTCAGGGCTTCGCCGGCGACGGCGCGGGTGTAGGTCTGGTCGCCGGACTGCGTGTAGGTCTCTTTAGGGAGCGGCACGCCGTTGATGGTGGCGGCCAGGGTCACCGGGCCGAGGCGCGACAGGACCGCCTCCGGCAGCGAGAACTTCAATTCCAGGGTGGCGGGTTTGCCGGTCGCGGGAATCTTGAGCGCCAGCGAGAACTTCCTCTCGGTCCAGCGCCAGCGATCCTCCTCGACCAGGTGCCAGCCCTTGAGCAACTGCGGGGCGGCTTGCGGGTCGGCCACCCGTATCGCGGAGCTGACGCCTTCGAAAGGCTGATCCTGGCGCGCGGCATCGGAGGTCTCCGACGGGCGCGAGCAGCCGGCGGCGGCGAGCAGTAGAAGGATCCAAAGCCGGGTCACAACAAAATGATGATACACAACCGGCCTCGCGAGGGAAGCCGGGCCAGGGTCAGAACATCCAGAACAAGCTCACGGCCAGCGCCCGCAACCGCTTGGCTGTGCGGACGGCGGAGTTCGAGGACCACACCACGTGAAAATTCTCCGCCACTTCCAGGCGGGCGTCGCGCTGGAGGTCCGCGCGAAACACCCGCTCGTAGACTTCCCGGGCAAACTCGGGCGAGGTGGAAACGATGCCCGCTTCGTTGTCGGCCAAGTGGCTGCGCTGGGTGGCGTTGGCCGAACCCACGTAGGCCAGCGCCGGCTTCGCCGGCTCTGCTTCCTCGTAGTCGATGAGCCAGGCCTTAGTATGGAGCATCTTCGAGGCCGACCAGCCGGCGGGCGGGTTCCACCGGTAAATCTTGATTCCGAGGTGGAGCATCTCGTGCACGTCGGCGGCGCCGACGGCGTCGAGGACGGGCTTGTCTGAGCTGTCGGGCAGGACCAGGTAAATGGCGACGGCTTCGCGCATCCTCTCGGCACACTCGGCCTCGCCGAGCCCGGCACAATTGACGCGGCCGCGAAACTCGCGCGCCTTGCGTAACAGCATTCGAGCTACCAGGGGATCGGAAAAGAAGGAGTTCTCGATGAAGATGTTCCTGCGAGCGGCGGCTAGCGCGGCCAGAAACACGCCGCGGTAGTTGTAGTCCTGCTCCTCCGGATGGGTGGTCAGCAGCCACGCGGGGTGCTTGGTGTCGCCGTCGGCGGCGGCGATCGGCGGACTCGCGAAATCCGGGTAGCGTAGCTTGGGGGTCTTGACGCGGCTGGCGCCGGGAAGGCCGGAGTTGTTGACGCGGGCCTGGTTGAAGACCTGGACGAAGTGGTCGTTGACGTCGCCGACGAGCGGGCCGCGGACGAGCGCGCTCATATCGTGCCAGGTGCGGAAGTCGTCATGATAGTTGAAGTACTTAGATCCGAAGCCGAGCCCGCTCTCGATCGCCGCGGCCTCGCTCGACATGCTTTTGGTGTGGCTGGTCATCGACCAGAACAAACGGGGATCGCCGGCCAGCAGGAACTGCAGGAAGACGCTCAGCCGGGAACCCGCCCAGCGGACACCGGGCAGGCGGTTGAGCCACGGGTAGGGCGCGAAGGGCATCGGAAGAACGCCGAAGATTTTGCGGCCCGGCGCGCGCAGCGGGCCGAGCGACCAGGGATACTCGGGCACGCCCTTCCACAACAGCAGCTTGATGTCGAACTCGAGCATCGGCCGGTAGACGTCCTCGATGGCGTCTCTGGCGAAGAAGGGGAAGTGGCGGCTGGCCTGGCCGAAGCGCAGGTGGGAAAAGTTGCGCTTGCCGTCGGCGATGACGTGGATCGGGAAGGGCTCCGCCTGGTTGTCGCCGCGGCGGCGGCCGTGCCGCCGGAGGAACCCGCGGAGGCGTCCGGTATCGGCTACGTAGTCGCCGAGGGTTGCCCGAGGTCGGGTGTCGCGAAGTTCGGGCGGGCGATCCTGAAAGAGCCCCTGGACGGCCCGAAAGGCTTCCCATACTTGCTGATAGGCAGGATCGGATCCCTGCGCCGGACGGTAGGAAGCGCCGGCTCGCTGGCGCAGGGCGGATAGATCCCCGCAGGCAGCCACCGCCAGACAGCCCGGCGCGGAGCCGAGCGCAGCCTCGATCCGGCGGCGCGCCTCGGCGATGGCCGGGTCGGCGCTCGTCTGGAAGTGGTGGTAAAACAGCAGGCTCTTCATCCGCGCCAGGGGGATGTCGTACAAGGGCGCCGTCGGAGCGCCGGGTTCGAGCGGCAGCCCGCGGGAAAAGGAGTCGAGGAAGGCCCTGTAGGCCGGCCCTTCGATGCCGAGCTTCTTGGCCATCAGGCGCGCGGCGATGTCCTTGCCGCCCTGGTCCGGGGCCCAGTCGAAAGCGGCAATGTTGAGGAAGTTTTGCGCCTGGTCGACGAGCGCTATCACCGACTGATGATACTCGCGGCCGTCGTGAACGAGCCGGAGGCCGGTGGCCGGCTTGCCTCGGTAGAGATTGCCGGAGGAGCGGTTTTTCGGCGTGAGCTCGTCGATCAGCTCCCGGAACTCCGCACCGGTGACGCCGCCGGGCGCCCATAGCTCCACTGGAACGCCGGTGCTCATCACCAGCCGCAGGAACCAGCCGACGACGGCGCCGCCCGTGGACAGCCGCAGGCGGCTCTCGGTGGCCTGACCGACCTCGAGCTCGAGCATGAGCCCAACGGCGGCGCGGAGGTAGCCTTCGAGGCGGCCGCGGTCCTCGGCCGCCTGGAACGCGAGAACGGCCGGGGAGCTCGCGTTCATCTTGTCGCGCTTGGCATCCCGCAGGAGGCGCAGGGCGGCGCGCAGCAAGCGCCAATCGACTTGGCCGGCTACCTTGTGGGCATCGCGGACGACCCAGCTATACATATCGATGGAAGAGATCGCTTCGTTCTCTCCAACTGCGGTCGCGTAGCGGCGTAAGCGTTCCTTGTCGTCCGCCGGCAGCTCTTTCGCGGCCGCGATCCGATCCAGCGCTTCCTGGCGCGTGAGTACGAGATTGGTCAGGAGCCGCTCGAGCTCCGCGTGGGCGTCGAGAAACTCCGGCGGAACGCGCTCCCGGTCGAGCCGTCGCAGCGCTTCCAGCAACGGGAAACCGCGCAGGCTTTCGAGCTCGAACGTTTCGGGCGGCAGCGCGACCTGGGAGCCGCGGAAGGCGCGGGGCCTGCGGTCGACGGCCCCGGTCTGTACGAAGTGCCAGTAGGCGGCGAAGGGGTCGCCGGCGAGCACGACCAGAACGGCGGGAAGCGCATCAGCTTGCCACCAGCGGTCGAGGACCGGCTGGAGTCGCGCGACCGTGTCGTCGGGGCGGGCGGCGGCGAGCTGCCTGGTGGCCTCCGGGCTGCCGTAAAGCGTCTGGCGCGCGACAGCGAACAACCGCTCGGCCGCGCGGTCCTTAATGTTGGACCGCAGGGCGCGCTCGGTTTCGTGAATTTTCCCGTGCAGGTAAGCGCGGATGCGGAGGGGCTCGGCAGCCAGGCGGAAGAACTTGCCGAGCCGATCGATTAAGTCGCGGCGCTCCGGGTCGGCGGACGCTGGCGAGGAAGTAACGCGCGTGAGCAGCTCGTCGACGTAGCGGAACGCCGCCTCCGGATCGACCGGGCGCAGCGTGCCGTAAACCGCTTCGAGAGAGCCGGTCTGGTCGAAGCGCTCGTGATAGGCGTGGTCGATCTGCTCGAAGACGCGTTGGACCGAAGCGTTCTCGGCTTCGAACGGGAGGTCGAAGACGGCGAGCAGCAGGGTGGCTTCGAGGGTGTCGAGCTCGCAGGAGCCGGCGCGGGTGAGCAGGGAATCGAGGGTCCGCCGAAAAGCGTGCCGCCCCTCGGGCTGGCGGGCCCCGGCCTTGCGGCGAAATCGCTGAAGCGGGGTTTCCAGGAACCGGGCCTGGTCGCCTAGCAGGATGTAGTCCAGGCGGGCCAGCGTGGCGCGTCGCTGATTCTGGAGGCTCTTCTCGCGGGCCAGCCGCTCGCGGTTGGGGAACGCGCCTTGGTCGGCGGACTGGGCCTCGTCTTCCAGGCGCTTCTGGAGCTTCTCCCAGCGGGCCTCCCAGTCGTTCTGTGCCGCCAAGCACGCGGCGACGCGGGTGTCGGCCCACTGCTCGGGCGTGAGGGAGGCGCCCGCGCAAAGCAACGGGGCGAGGAACAGAGCGACCGCCGGCTGGGCGCGGCCCCACATAGATAGCTATTAGTATATAGCCAGCGGCGGGCCAGCGCCCGATTTCTTGTTCACCCCGGCCGGGCGCTAGAAGACGACCTTCAGGCCGAACTGGATCTGGCGGTTCAGGGTGGTGGTCTCCTGGACGCGGCCGAAGGTCCCGGAGTTGACGTTGCGTATCGGGATTCCATAGTTGACGTGGTTGGTGGCGTTGAAGAACTCGGTGCGGAACTGCACGCGAAGACCTTCGCGCACGGCGAAGTTCTTGAACAGTCCCAGGTCGAAGTTCACCACGCCGTCGCCGATCATGGTGTTCGAGCCGACGTTGCCAAAGGCGAACTGGCCCGCCGGCAGCCGGTCGGAAAACGCGTCGGTGTTGAACCAGCGCTGGTAGGTGGGGTTGTCGAGCTTGGGGTCCCCGACCAGGTTGGGCCGGTTGTTGCCGCCGGTGTTGGCCATGTCGCGGGTGGTGTTGATGGTGTAGGGACGGCCGCTCTGCAGGCCAATGATCCCGGTCACCTCCCAGCCGCCCAGGAGGTGATTGACCGCAGGATGGACGCCTGCCATCCAGCGCCGGCCGGTTCCAAAGGGCAGCTCGTAAATCAGGCTGCTGGTGAAGCGGTGGCGAGTATCGAACTCCGACAGTCCTCGCTCGTTGCGAATGTTGCGGAAGTTCATGATGCCGGACTCGCCGCCGCCGCCGGTCGAGGGCGGGCTGTCGTAATCCAGCGATTTCGACCAGGTGTAGGAGTTCAGGAAGGACAGCCCGCGGGCGAAGCGATGCTCGAGGCGGGCGTACAGCGCGTGCAGATTGGAGACGCCGATGGCGTCCCGGTAGTTGACATTCCCCCACTGCCGCCAGGGGCGGCGCGTCTGAATGGCTCCGGCGCCGGGCTCCGGGATGTTGATGTTAAAGATCAGCGGCAGATGCGTTCCTTTGGAGCCGAGGTAGGTGGCCTCGAGCACCAGCTTGCGGGTCAGCTCGCGCTGCACGCCGAAGCTCCACTGCTGGATGTAGGCGTCGGGGAAGTTGCCGTTCATCCCTTCCGGATTCAAGCCGCCCCCGGAGATGCCGGCGGGGAAAGGAACCTCCCAAGTGGCGACGGTACTGGCCCGGCTGTTGGTAAAGGTCTCGCGGCGGCGGAAGGGCAGGCCGCGGTACATGGCGGACAGGCCGTTGGCGGAGACGATGCGATTGTAGAACCATCCGTAGCCGCCGCGGACCACCGTGCGGTTGTCGCCCAGCACGCGCCAGGCAAAGCCGATGCGGGGCGCGAAGTTGGCCTTGTTGGTGTTGTACAACCGCCGGCCCATCGGGGAGCGGCCGGCCGTGACCAGGTTGCCCGCGGTGTCCACGGTGAGCGCCCTTCCGTCGGATGTGATGATATTTCCAGTGCCTACGTCAAAGCTGGCGTTCTTGTCGACGCGCTCCAGGATCGGCAGGTCCAGCTCGTAGCGCAGTCCAAGATTCAGGGTCAGGCTGCGGGAGACGACCCAATCGTCCTGGAAATAAAACCCGAAGGAATGGTTGTAGATGTTGTTGAAGGGCTCGCCGGGCTGGCGGGAGGTCGTGCGTAAACTCCCGAGGAGATAATCGGCGAAGGGATCGTCGGTGAACTCGCCGGTAAACGTAAAATCCCCGCGGCCAAAGGAGGTGAAAAAGCTGTTGAACAGGTAGCGCTTGATGTCTCCGCCGGCCTTGAAGGTATGCTTGCCGCGGATGTAGGTGAGGCCTTCGACGAGGTTATAGTTGGTGACCCTCCGGCCTTGCGGAAGGTTGGTCGGCCCGCCGATGATTTGGTAGCCCGAAATATTGAGCTGCGGCAAGCCGGTGTTGAAATGGTCGGGGCCGGCGAGTCCCTGGGCGCCGCCCTGCGGCAAGCCCAGCTTCTGCACCAGGTTGCCGAGCGCGGCGTCGTCATTGAAGCGGTTGGTGCGGATACGATTAAAGCCGAAGCGCAGCTCGTTGAGCAGGCCGGGCGCGAAGATGTGGTTGTGAACAATCGAGCCGGCCTGGGTGCGCTCCGGCTCGACGCAGCCGAACAGGGGCAGGCCGCGGTCGCCGCATAGGGAATTGCTGGGCTCGGCATTCTTGCGCTGCATGAACTGATAGCTGAAGAACAGGCTGTCCTTGTCGGAGAAGCGGTGGTCCACGCGACTCGAGAACTGGTTCTGGTTCTGGGCGCGCGAGCCGTTGAAGGCGTAATTGTTGGCGATGCCGCTGAGGTTCGGCACCGGCCAGTACTCGAGGAAGCCGCGGCTGGTGCGGTGAATCCGAATGTCGGGAATGCGCTTGTTGTCGAAGAGACGTCCCGTGGAGGGGTCGTTAAAACTGCGCGGCAGCTCGGAAAGATCGCCGCTGCGCATGAGGGCGGTGGGGACCGTGCGCAAGCGCGCCACGCCTTCGGCCACCTTCAGGCCCTCATAGGTCGCAAACCAGAAGGTCCGGTCGCGCACAATGGGGCCGCCGGCAGCGCCGCCGAATTGATGGCGCTTCAGCTCCGGCTTGGGTCCGACCAGGAAGTAGTTGCGGGCGTCCAGGTTATCGTTGCGGTGGAAGAAGAAGCCGGTGCCGTGCAACGTGTTGGATCCCGACTTGGTCGTGATCACGATCTGACCGCCGGACTGGCGGCCGTACTCGGCGCCGTAGATGCCGGTCAGAACTTTGAACTCCTGGATGCCGTCGACCGAGGGGCGGTGAGTCGGCTGGCCGGTGGTCTCGTCGTTGTTGTCGATGCCGTCGAGCAAGAAGTAGTTGTTGACTTCCGGGTTGCCGGCCACGTTGAAGCCGCCGCGGAAGCCGAGCGTCGAGCCTTGCGGCGGGTCGAAGACCAGCGGGGCGATGCGGGCCAGTTGCCAGAACTCGCGCCCGTTGAGCGGCATCTCCTTGATCTTCTGCTCATCGATGACGGCGCCGGTCGAGGCGTTCTCGGACTCGAGCAGCGGGGCTTCGGAGGCGACCTGCACGGTCTCGGTGGCGCTGCCGATGGCCAGGGTGAAGTTGACGCGGGCGTCCTGCTCGACTTGCAGCACCAGGCCGCGGCGCTCCTCGACCTTGAATCCCTGCGCTTGCACGCTGATCACGTAGGTCTCCGGCGGGAGCTGGGTGACGACATAGTCGCCGGTGTCGTTGGTCTTCGCCGTGCGCGTCCAGCCTTTTTCGGCGCTCTTGACGATGATCTGCGCGCCGGGCACGACGGCGCCGGTCGGGTCGGTGACGGTGCCGCGGACAGTGGCGGTTTGGGCGGCCAGTTGTCCGCCGAGACCAAGAATAAGAATGCTGCACCAGAATGCATTGAGACGATTCATGCTCACCCCCAAATCGAAACCGCTGGTCCTAACTATAATCGCTGGACGGGGCGCCTGTCAACGGCAACCTTGCCCGGCACTAGCGGGGCGGTCAGGGTCCCAGCGCCAGGACTTGACGCGCGAATTCCTCGGCGATGATCCGATTGACCCAGGGACGAAAATGTCCACCGGAGTGCGGGTTGTACAACGGCAGCGCCGGGACGGCGGATTGCACCGACTGGACGGCGGGCAGCCAGTCCGCAAAGCCGATCCCCTTGGCGTCAGCCCAGGTCTTGAGCCAGTAGTAGGAGGCCGGACTTTCCGAAGTCCAACTGACCACCAGCCTGGAGTCGAGGCCCCGGCAGGCGGCGGCGATCTTCTCGAGAACGGGCTGTTGGAGCTCGGCCGCCGAACGCGCCGAGCGGTCCGGCTCATACGGCTCCACGCCGGCGGCCGCCAGGTTCTGGCGTCGGCGCAGTTGCTGGCTCGCGATCCGGGCCCGTTTGCCGATGTTGGTGTTGTTCAACCATCTCAGCGGCCGCAGCAATGAGCCCCAGTAGGGACTGCCATCCACCAAATGCCGGTGCCGTCGGCCTCTCTGGAACAGAGCGTCGTCTTCGTAGTCGTTGTCGGTGCCCAGATAGGTCACGACCGCCGGCTTGCCGATCCGCGAGATATAGCGGCGCAGCAGAATCAGAGCCTGCTCGCCGCCGATGCCGTCCAGCCCCAGGTTCACCACGCCGTACCGCGGACGGTATAGACCGCGCTCGTCCCGGTTCAGAATCAGATCCAGTTGCGCCGGGTAATTGGCGTCGGGCGGCAAGCCGGTTCCCGCTGTGAAAGAGTCGCCCACCGCAAAGACCAGGAGCGGATAGGGGTGGAAACTCTCCTGGAAGTTGGCCGTTCCTTGCCGGTTGGTTCGCAGTTCCTGCTGAAAATCCGTTACCCACCAGAGGTGAGCGCCGGCTTTCAGCCGGTAGCCGATTTCGGCGTCGTACTCGTAGCCTTCCTGAATCCCGACCGTGTGGATCGGGGCAAACATCCGAAGACCCAACTCGACGGTGGAGACGGCCGCAGCCGCAAATAGGATCACCACCGAACCATACAAAACGGTGCGGCGCATCTCAGGTCCTGAGCATTCTATCATCCGGATGCCCCAGCAGCGGCTGATCCTAAGCGGCGGGCTGTGTTATCCTGAACCACGCGAAACGACATTCCCAGGAGGAGACCCGTGAGAGTCGGCGTATTCACCGCATTGCTGGCGCAGTTGAGCCTGGACGACGTGCTGGCCAAACTCAAGGGCCTGGGGATCCGAACCGTCGAGCTCGGAACCGGCAACTACCCCGGGAACCCCCACTGCAAGCTCAGCATGATCAACAACAAGGCCAAGCTCGAGGAGTTCCAATCGAAACTGGCGGACAACGGTTTCACGATCAGCGCGCTGAGCTGCCACGGCAACCCCTTGCACCCCAATCCGGAGATCGCCAAGGCCAACCAGGACATCAACAAGCGGACGATCCTGCTGGCGCGAAAGCTGGGCGTTCCGGTGGTGATCGATTTTTCCGGCTGCCCGGGCGACAGCCCGCGCGCCAAGAATCCCAACTGGGTGACTTGCCCGTGGCCGCCGGACTACCTCGAAGTCCTCGCCTGGCAGTGGGACAAGGTGGTGGCGCCGTACTGGAAGGAGCGCGGGAAGTACGCCGCCGATCACGGGGTGAAGATCGCCATCGAGATGCACCCGGGGTTCGTGGTGTACAGCCCCGAGACGATGCTCCGGCTGCGCGAGATCGCCGGACCCTCGGTGGGGTGCAACTACGACCCGAGCCACATGTTCTGGCAGGGGATCGACCCCATCACGGCGATCCGCGTGCTCGACGGCTCGATCTTCCACGTCCACGCCAAGGACACCCAGATCTACGACCGCAACCTGCCCCTGACCGGCGTGCTCGACACCAAGCCCTACAAGGAGGAGGCCAAGCGGAGCTGGATCTTCCGCACCGTCGGCTACGGGCACGGGGCCGAGTGGTGGAACGAGTTCGTCTCGACGCTAAGGATGTATGGATACGACTATGTGCTGTCGGTCGAGCACGAGGACAGCCTGATGTCGGTGGAGGAGGGGCTGACCAAGGCCATCCGGTTCCTCGACGGGGTGGTGCTGAAGGAGAAGCCGGCGGAGATGTGGTGGGCGTGAGGGAATTTGGTGATTTGGTGATTGAAAACCCCTGGGCGCGCCGGTATTGTAGGGGTGCCGGTTTCCTCCCAAGGTTCGGGCCCTAGCGCGGCAGGTCGATTGGCTTGCCTATCAGCAATGTCGGAACCTGGTGGCGGGCCAGCGTCTCATTGAGACGCGGCAGGGCGCGCTCGATCCAGGCGTTCACCTCGCCCATCGTTTTCCGAAACTCCGTCTGGAGCTCGGCGAAGTAGGCGCGCTGGGCGGGCGTCGGCGCGGCGTTGACGCCGTTGACGCTCGCGGCGAACTGGCTGACCTGCTCGACCAGCCGCGGGCCCATGCGATACCGCGGGGCCTCGGGCGGCCGCGCCAGGAGACCTTCGAGCGACTCCGCTTGCTTGAGGTGCTCGGCGACCGCCTGCGTCAATTCCTTCGGCGCCTCGGGCAGGCGCTCGCGGATCGTCCGCTCGAGCTGCTGCAACTGCTGTTTGATGTTCTCGATCGCGAGCTGAGCGTCGGTGACTGCCGAATGCATGTCGCGCAGCTTGAGGGCGTGATCGAACTGCGCCTGCAAGTCGGCGGCGGGAATCGTAATCGTCGGGTCCAGGCGCACGGTCAGCCGCTGCTCGCGCGCCGTGTCTCCGGCGACCAGCCGGACGGTGTAGGTTCCGGGCGAAACCTGCGGCCCGCGCGGGCCGCCGCCGAACTCGACCTCCTCGTCGCGCGGGGGTTGGCGCAGGCGCGGGGGCTCGTGGCGCAGATCCCAAGTGGCGCGGTTCAAGCCCGCCTCTTTCGGAATCGCAGCCAGCTCGCGGATCAGCTTGCCGTCGCTCGCCAGAATCTGGAGCTTGACGGCGGTCTTCTCGCCCGGAGCATCCTTTAGGTAATAGGTAATGACGGCGCCGTAGGGCGGATTCGACCCGGTGAACACCTTGTTGCCGATGCCGTAGCGCGTGAAGCGCGTGGTGAAGCGCAGGGCCGGGCGCGGCTCGAACAGGTGAGCGCCGCTGGCCAGGACCTGGGCGTTGATCTGCTGGAGGGCGGTGGCGTCGTCGAAGATCCAGAAACCGCGGCCGTGGGTGGCCAGGATCAGGTCGTTCTCCCGCGGGTGCACGGTGATGTCGTGAACCGCCACCGTGGGCAGGTTCTTCAGGTGCAGCGGGATCCAGTTCCCGCCGCTATAGGAAGCATAAAGACCCAGCTCGGTGCCGGCGTAGAGCAGATTCGGGTTCCGGGGGTCTTCGCGGACCACCCAGACGTAAGCCTTGGCCGGCAGATTCCCGGAGATGTCGGTCCAGGTGCGGCCGCCGTCGGGAGTCTTATAGATGTACGGGCGCAAGTCGTCGAGCATGTGGCGGTCGAAGGCGGCGTAGGCGGTGTTGGGGTCGCGCCGCGAGGGCTCCACGTGCGACACCGGGGAATGCGGCGGCAGGCCGGGAACATTTCGCGTCACGTTGGTCCAGTTCTTGCCGCCGTTGACGGTCACCTGGAGGGTTGCCGTCGTCGGTGCCGGCCCAGATGACGCCGGCGCGGGCCGGCGACTCGGCCAGGCTGATGACCGTGCAGTGATACTCAGCGGTGGTGTTTTCGGTCCACACCGGCCCGCCGGCGTCCTTCTGCTTTTCCGGATCGTTGGTGGTGAGGTCTGGGCTGATGGTTTCCCACGTTTTTCCGAAGTCGGAGGACTGGAACACGACGTTGCCGCCGAAGTAAACCGTGTTCTTGCTGTGCGGCGAGAGCGCGATCGGCGTGTTCCAGTTGAAACGGTACTTGAGGTCCTTGGCGGGGCCGCCGTCGTTGCGCTTGGCCTGCGGGCTGATGGCCTGCTGCTCGCGGGTGCGCAGGTCCATGCGGAGAATGTTGCCGCCCTGCGACTCGGTGAGGTAGAGGTCCGGGTCGTCGGCGTGGTTGACGACATGGAAGCCGTCGCCGAAGCTGACCATGCGCCAGTCGTCGTTGAGGATGCCGGCGGGCTCGCGCGTGCGGCTGGGGCCGCTCCAGGTGCCGTTGTCCTGGAGGCCGCCGCTCAGCCAGTAAAAGGGCTGGCGGTTGTCGGCGTGGACCTGGTAGAACTGGCCGATAGGTATGTTATTGACATACTCCCAGCTCTCGCCGCGGTCGTAGGAGACGGCGACGCCGCCGTCCTGGCCTTGCCACATGCGGCGCGGGTTTTTCGGGTCGATCCAGAGCGTATGGAAGTCGATGTGCGTGCGAGGCGATATCCTCCGAAACGTCCGGCCGCCGTCGATCGACACCGAGAGGCGCGACGCCACCGCGTAAACGCGGTTCTCGTCGGCGGGGTCGACGCGCAGGTCGGTGTAGTAGAACCCCCGCGAGACGGCCTCGATGTCGCGGCTGGTTTCACGGAACGTTTCGCCGCGATCGTCGGAGCGGTAGAAGGTGCCCTCGTTCGACTCGGTGGCGGCGTACACCACGTTGGGGTTGCTCGGCGCGACCTTGACGCCGATGCGGCCGAGGAGCTTCGGCAGGCCGTTGGTGAGCTTCTTCCAGGTGCGGCCGGCGTCGACCGACTTGAAGATGCCGCCCTTCTCGCTTCCGCTCGTGTGGGTCCAGGGTTTGCGCTCGAAGCGCCACATCGCCGCGTAGAGGATGTTGGGGTTGGCCGGGTCGATATCGAGGTCGGCGACACCGTGCTCGCGGTCGAGGTAGAGCGTCTTCTGCCAGGTCCTGCCGCCGTCGGTGGTGAGGAACACGCCGCGCTCTTCGTTGGGGCCGAAGGCGTGGCCCAGCGCGCCGACGTACGCCACATCGGTATTGAGAGGATGGATCACGATCCGGGAGATGTGACGGCTGTCGGCCAGGCCCAGGTGCTGCCAGGTGCGGCCGCCGTCGGTCGACTTGTAGACGCCGTCGCCGAACGAGACGCTGTTGCGGAGATTGGACTCCCCCGTGCCGACCCAGATCACCTCGGGGTTGTGCGGATCGACGGCTATGTCGCCGATGGAGATAGTCGACTGGCGCTCGAAGATGGGCGTCCAGGTGACGCCGCCGCTGGAGGTCTTCCACAGGCCGCCCGAGGCGGTGGCGACGTAGACCAGGTTGGGGTTGCCGGCGACGCCCTCGATGTCGGCGGTGCGCCCGCCCATGTTGGCCGGGCCGATAGAGCGCCACTCTAGGCGCTCAAAAACTTTTTCACTGAAGCCCGGGCCTTGCTGCCCGGAAGCCGCTCCGGACAGGATGATCGATGCGATCAGAATCGTAAGGGAATAATTGGTCGACACGCCGCCCCTCCCGGTTCGACAGTGTCTCACAAACCGGCTGCGGCTGCCGCTACCCGTGGGGCGCTGACGTGGCGATCGCCACCAACGGCTCCGAGTCGTCGAAGAGGCCCGGGTTGGGAACGCAATTCGCCACCCCAGGTTTGCGGGCCTGTTCGGGGACGGGTGGAAAGTCGGCGGCCCGGAAACAGGGGCCGGCGACGATTTCCTCCAGCAGTTGGGCTTGTTCGGCGTAGCCAGCGACAGTCGCCTCCAGCACCCACAACAGTTCGAGCAGTTCGGTGGTGAACTGCGCGGTCCAGCGTTCGGGGCGGATGTCGTCAAGTCGCGAGGACTTCTTGCCCGCGCCCTTCTTCATCCGGTATCGGAGCCACGACTGGACGACCTTAAGCCCCGAAACCTCGAACTCGAACACGTCGGTCCCGACCGGCCGGAACTCGCCAGCCCCGACTCGAAGTGTCCGCGTTTCCTCGTCGTAATCGAATGTCTCAGGGTAGCCGTCCGCGTCGCGGGGGACGGGCTTGACGCACCTGGCCGTGCCGCGCGGCACCTGGCCGGGCTGCTTCCCTTTAGGGACGAAGCGTTCGCCGTAAGTGTGAAGCCAGAGCAACCGCGCGCCGGCGGTGCGCACCTTCTCGAACACAGCCGGATCCTTCGTGATCGGAACGCGCAGCTCCCGCGTCTCGAGTTCCTTCGCATAGCGCGCCGTGAATGCGGGTTGCGCCAGCACGCCGTAAACATAGGCGAGGATGTCCGCCGGCGTGACCTTGCGTTTGTAGTTCTTGCCGAGCAGAACGACTAGGCCGCTCAGAATGTTCGGCTCCGCCGCCTCGACGTCCCGGTAGAGAGGCACACAGTCTTTAGCGCCCCTGCCCGAGAAGTGGTGAAGGTCTGGTATTGCCGAGCAGGCCGTGACCGCCGGCCCGGTACCTAGTGGGGAATAGAAGAGGCTTGTCAGATACACTTGCCATTCGCCATGTGCGCGCCAGAGGTCTGGGCGAAGAAAGTCTCCCAGACGGTTGTCCGCCAGAATCCACTGGCGATCAAACGAGCGATAAGCGTAGAGCTCAATTCTGGGCGTGGGCGCGCTCTTGGGAACTTGGGACAGAGGTTTCATGCGTTCCTCCGTCTGAAGCAGCGGAGGGTACTGCCGATTCACTTTCCGATCGCGCGTCTCCTTGAACGCGGCGGGCATGTCATTGGCACGGAGCAACGCCCGCCAGCGAACACTCAGCGCTTCACGATCGGGACAGATCGGCCACGTTCGTTTGAACTGCACACCCGAATGTTGCCAGGGCATCAGGTCGATCAGCAGGGGCCAGTCGAAATATTGGCCCTTTCCCGCCGGGCGAAACGGCGCCTGCCAGTCATCGGGGCACTTCTGCCACTTCGCGGCGGCGAAATCTGAAATGTCGCTCAACGCCGCAAGTTTGGACTCCCGCGTTCCCTCGACGCATGTGTAATGGACCGCGGCGGGTTTCGTCTTTCTCGCCTTACCCGAGCGGACGGCGATGGCAATGGCCACCGGGGTCTGTATGGCGAAAACATTCTCGCTCTTTCGCGTGCCGCGGCCTTCGCCGCCGAGGTCGAGAATCCAGATTTCGTCGCACAGCCGCCGCATATGCTCGCGCATCCCACAAAAGGCGTCGCCATCCACAAAGCTCGAAGCGCTGATGAAGCTGACCACGCCCGGCCCGCCCGAGGTTTCGTGCTCGAAAACCTTCCAAAGCGCCCAGCGCCAGAAGTACACGTACAGGTTGTAGAGGTTCTTCACGTCCACGCCATGCCCGGCGGCCACGGCGGGACCTAGGAAGTCGCGGAAGATCGCCCGCTCGCCGGAACCTTCCTCAGCCCATCGAACCCAGCCACCGGTGCGCGCCTTGTTGTCATCGGTGGCTGCTTCGTGGCGGTCATAGGGCGGATTGCCGAGACAGACGATCACGGGGACTTTGCTCTTCACGTTTAAGGCTTTGGCGTGCTGCTCGGCGATGGGCCGGAGGAACAGAGGCAATTGTGGAGGCTTGGCGTGAGGGCTTTCCAGCGTATCGGTCAAGTAGATGTGACAACCGCCGGCGGGCAGCGCGGCGCCGCGGTCGCGCAAGGCGCGGCTGACGCGCAGTTCGGTTACCGCGTAGGGGCCTACCATTAGTTCAAAGCCGTGAATGTTTGCCGCTAGCGCTGAGGCCTGACCAGGGACGGCGCCTGTTCCCTGCTGGGCCTCGACCTTGTCGAGGGCGTGCTGGATCACGCCAAGCAGGTAGGTCCCCGTGCCGGCGGCGGGGTCCAGCGTGACCACGCCGGGATCGGCGAAACCGAGAGGTTTGCCCAGGCGGTTTACTAGCAGGTCGTCAACCAGCCGCACCTGGGCGCGGACGACCTCGACGGGCGTGTAGTAGGCCCCAGCGTCTCTACGCAGCTTGGGATCGTAGGCGGCCAGGAAGTCTTCGTAGAAGTAAAGCCAGGGATCCTGGGGTCCGGTCAGCGTGGCCGGAGGCGCCTCACCGATGACGCGCAGGAGCAAGTTTAGGGATGCAGCGATTTCCGCGCGCGCGCTGGAGTCGGTGAGCACCTGGAGCGCGCGTGAAAGCAGGTTGTGTTGCGCGGCCAGGGCCTTTTCGGCGCTGTCGAGCGTGAGCGGGTCGGCCCCTTCGCTGCGGCCCAACAGCAGCGCGAAGGCGACGGTCTGGGCATAGGCGTCGGCGAATTGGTCGTCGGGGGCGTCGGGGAACAGCAGTTGCCTCCAGTCCTTGGCGAGCTCGACGAGCGGGGAGGTCAAGTCGCGCAGCGAGTCGGTCACGTCGTCGCGCAACATGCGGCAGAGAGGCGCCAGCAGCGTGGCGAAGCCCTTGAGGTCGACCTTGCCCTTGCTATCGGTAGGAATAATAGGCTGCCAGGAGCAGAAATCGCGCAGCAGTTGTTCGACGGCGCGGGCGTCATCGGTCCCGATGGCCTTCTGGCCTCCGGCGACGATGTCGCCCGAGAGGCGGACAACCTTGCCAACGATTTCGCCCCCGCGGAACAGCGCCCATTCGTTGCCATCGCAATAGAGGAGGTTGGGGAGCGACTGGAAGCGCTTCCACTGCTCGCGGTTGTGGCCCGAGAAGCGCTTGGGGTTTGCGCCGGCGCCAGGGGCTTTCAATTCTACGTAGCCTGCGAGCAGCTTGTTGAGATGCACCGCGAAGTCGGGCCGGCCGAGGCGGTCCGGCAGTCTGGTCTCACCAGTGCAGACCACGCTCCAGCCAAGGGCGTTGGCTGCGTCGGCCATGAAGGTCTCGAAAGGTCCGCGCAACTGGTCTTCCGGTTCCCCCAGCGTCAGCGCAGACATCTTGGAGCTGACCCGTTCGGCGAACGCCTGGAGGGCTTCTCGGAGGCTTCGACCTTTCTTCATGTCATCCGAGCGCCCGCGCCGCCGTCTTGGCGAAATAGGTGAGGATGAAATCCGCGCCGGCGCGCTTGATGGCCGTCAGCGACTCCCACATGGCGCGCTCGCAGTCGAGCCAGCCGTTGCGGCCGGCGGCGACGATCATGGAGTATTCCCCGCTGACCTGGTAGGCGGCGACGGGAACCTGGAAACGCCGGCGCGCCAGGCAGATTACGTCTAGATACGGCATAGCCGGCTTGACCATGATCATGTCGGCGCCTTCCTGGATGTCGAGGGCGATCTCGCGCAGCGCCTCGCGCTGGTTGGCCGGATCCATCTGGTAGCCGCGGCGATCGCCGAACTGCGGCGCCGACTCGGCGGCCTCTCGGAACGGCCCGTAGAACACCGAGGCGTACTTGGCGGCGTAGGAAAGGATCGGGACGCCGCTGAGGCCGTTCTCGTCGAGCGTGCGGCGGATCGCGCCGACGCGGCCGTCCATCATGTCGGAGGGCGCCACGATGTCGGCGCCGGCCTGCGCCTGCGACAGCGCGGTCCGCGCGATCAGCTCCAGGGTCGCGTCGTTGTCGACCTCGCCGTCGACGATCCGCCCGCAGTGCCCGTGGCTGGTGTACTCGCACAGGCACACATCGGTGATGACGAGCAGGTCGCGAACTTCCCGCTTGATGGCGCGGACGGCGCGCTGCACGATGCCGTCGGCGGCGTAAGCGCCGGAGCCTTCCGGGTCCTTGCTTTCGGGCAGCCCGAACAGGATCACCGCCGGAACCCCCAGCGAGGCCGCCTCGGCGCATTCGCGGACGGCTTCATCTACCGACAACTGATAGTTTCCCGGCATGGCGCCGATCTCGCGGCGGACGCCTTCGCCGGGACAGACGAACAACGGATAGACGAAGTCGTCGGGGGCGAGCCGCGTTTCGCGCACCATGGCCCGCAGCAGCCCGTTGCGCCGCAGCCGGCGCGGGCGTGTGGAGGGAAATCCCATGGCTGCAATTGTAACAGCCCGACTGTGACGCAAACTCTTGATGCACTTGCGGCGCGGAGACGATGTATCATCGGAGGCGAATGGCCGGCGCCTCCCCGGGGAAGGAGGCGCAGAACGGGGTGGCTGTACTTGTCTCTGCTGGCGGCCAGTTGGCCAACGCGCATCGTCCTGCTGCTGGCGATAGTGGCCATCATGGCGTGCACGCGGTGGCCGCTCACGCCGAAGTACTACTATCATTTCGACAACGTCAATTTCGCGCTGGCGCTCGAGAAGTTCGACCCGGCCTACCATCGGCCTCACCTGCCCGGTTATCCCTTCTTTGTAGGCGTGGCGCGCTCTCTGCTTGAGGTTCTACCCCGCAAGAGACAGGCGCTGCTCGCCACCGGAATCCTGGGAGCCGCCGCGGCCGTGTTTCTGGCCTGGTGGTTGGGAGAAAGGATGTTCGGCGCCAAGGCCGGCTTCGTTGCGGCTCTGCTGCTGGCCTTCAATCCGCCGTTCTGGCTGGCGGGAACCGTGACCCAGGTTCGCGTTTTTCTCGCCACCGTCAGCCTCGCCGTGGCGTTGGCAGCTTGGCGCGTCTGGCAGGGTCAGGGTTCGACGAAAGGATTCTACGTCCTTTCGAGCGTCCTTGGTTTCGGATGCGGGTTCCGGCCGTCGCTGCTGTTGTTTCTGTTTCCGCTGCTGCTGGCGGCGGGCTTGAAGCGGAAGCTGCGGCTGCGGGAATTCCTGCTCGGCGGCGGATTGCTCACCCTCGGAGTGCTGAGCTGGTTCGTCCCCCTGCTGATCGCGATCGGAGGACCCGGCCGGCTCTTCGAACAACTTGGCTATTACGTGCCGCCGCAATACCGGGATACCTTGGTATTGATGGGAGGCTGGAAGGGAATGGCGCTGGCCGCCGTGGTCTGGAACGGCCTGGGAGCGCTGGCCTGGATCTGGGCCCTGCCGCTGGCCTTGCGCCGCGGAGCGCCTGGCGAATGGAGAGCCACAGCGGTGTTCCTGGCCGTGTGGTTCTTGCCGGGGTTCCTCTTCCAGTGCTTCGTCCACGTCGGGGACGCCGATCAGACGCTGGGCACCATACCGGTGCTTTGCCTGGTCGGGGGCTGGGCTCTCTCGCACTTCCGCGCGCCGGTCTGGATGCTGGCGGGCGGCGTGAACGCGCTGCTGTTTCTCAGCCCCCCAGACATGGCGCTGGCACAGAGGAGCGGCCACGAAACCATCCGTCATTTTGATCGTTCCATTACCCCGGTGATCGACGCGGTGCACGAGCTGCGCTCCCAGGGCCCGCTATTCATCATCAGTAGCCAGTTCGGCGTCTCCTGGAGGCATTTGTCTTATTACTTCCCGAACGATCCGCTGCTGTTCTTCCACGGGGACGCGCAGTCGGACGTCGATTCCCGCGACGCCTGGATCATGCGGCAGCGAGACGTGGAAACGGTGGTGAAGCCGGGCTGGGAAGTCGTGCTTCCAGGTCAGGGCAAAGTGGTTTTCTTGCCTCCCTGGCCGCCGGACCTGGAAGCCCTTCGCCAGGCCGGTTTTCGCCAGCACGGTCCGGTGCTGGTTGCCGACGCCACGCCCTCGGTGCGGTTTCGAGTGGGCCGCTATCGTTTTTCCTCCGGCCAGACGACCGCTTACGTGCTTCGGCCAGTGGAGGAGAGTGGCGCAGAGGGGGCCACCAGGTGAGTCCTCACGGCGCTCACCGCACGTCGCGCGCCACGCGGAAGCCGTAGTCGGCGTATTGAAACTCCGGCGGGATGCTAGAGCGCGCGGCGCAGCGGCTCACCTTGATGTGGTGCCGCCAGGAGCCGCCGCGGGAGGCGCGGCGCTCGCCGAACGCCGGCCCGGCGGGATTCCGCTCCGGAGAACGCCGGTAGTAATCCTTGTCGAACCAATCCGAGCACCACTCGTGCACGTTTTCCGAGACGTCGAAGAGGCCGAAGGGATTCGGCGCCTCTTGACCCACGGGCAGGGGCGCATCGACGCGTCCGCCCCAGCGCCGGACATACTCCGGCCGCGCGTCGGGCGGTTCGTCACCCCAAGGATACAGCCGGCCTTCGACGCCGCCCCGCGCGGCGCGCTCCCACTCGGCCTCGGTGGGCAGGCGGTAGCGCCGGCCCGAGACGCGGCTTAGCCAGTCACAGTAGGCAGCCGCTTCCAACCAGCTCACCGCGACGACCGGCTGGTCGGGGTGATCGAACGGCGGCTCGTTCAAATGCCGCGGCGGCGGCGCGCCGCTCGCCTCGAGGAAAACCGCATAGTCGCGGTTCCGGACCTCGAGCCTCGCCATCTCGAAGGCATCGACCCACACCCGATGCACCGGCTGCTCCTCGTCGCGGCCGGTTTCGCAGCCCATCTCGAAGTAACCGGCGGGGATTAGCGCGCATTCCGGCTCGGGCATCAATCCATTGTCGTACGACAACCGCGTAAGGTCCTTCCCTCAGGCGCCTCCGGCGAATTTCCCGCCCCGCTTAGGTGGATGCCCGGGTCGTCGCCATAGCCCGATCGTTCTACAATTTTTCTGTCCCCCCAACTGGGGCGGAGGGGAATCATGTTATCCGCTCTGATCTTCGGGTGTTCGCGGCCCTTGGTCACCTCCCTGCAGCAGGCCTGCACGGGGTTCGAAGACCTCTACGTTTACAAGATGATGTGCAACTACCCGCGCTCCTACGAGCTGCTGCAGTTGCTCAATGTGTTCACTCCGGAACTCGTTTTCCTGGAGGTCGGGCCGTCGAGCGAGGCGCTGCGGGCAGCGGCCGAGATCCGGCTGCATTCACCTAAGACAGCGGTGGTCGGTTTCGCGCAGCGTCTCGACCAGCAGCAGTTGACCGACGCGACCGATGCCGGCGTGTGCGACGTGCTGCAGACCCCGTTCGACTTCGAGGACTTTCAGCAGACGGTCGCGCGGGCGCTCGACCGCAGCAGCGAGGAGAAAACCGGCGAGGTCTACGCCTTCCTGCCGGCCAAAGCGGGCAGCGGCTCGACGACCACGGCGCTGCACCTGGCGGGCTCGCTCGCCAACGAGTATAAGCAGAAGGCATTGCTGATCGAGGCCGATCTGCGCTCCGGCCCGATGGCGTTTCTGCTCAACGTGGCCCACGGGCTGTCGGTGGCCGACGCGCTCGAGAACGCCTCTCGCCTGAACGACGAGGTGTGGCCGAAGCTGCCGGCTCAAGCGCAGGGCCTGGACGTACTGCTCGCGCCGCAGAGGAGCGCGGCCGTCGGCTATTCGCGGTGGAACTACCAGCTCCTGCTGAGCTACGCCCAGCGGCGGTACAAGCAGGTGATCGTAGACCTGCCGGAGATGGTCGACGAAGGCGCCGAAGCGGTGGTCACGGGCGCCCGAACCGTTTTCGTCGTTTCGACGCCCGAGGCGTCGTCTCTGTTTTTGGCCCGCAAGCGGGTCGCCGAGCTGCAAAGCCGCGGCGTGTGGGACACGCGGATCCGCATCGTGCTGAACCGCTACACGGCGAAAGACGCGAAGATCGAGGAGATCGAGGGCATTCTCGAACGGCGGGTGCCGGTGGTGCTGCCCGAGGATTCCGACGCCGGCCGGGCCACCATCGATCCGGAGCGGTTCAACCGGGGCTCGGTGTTTCGCAAATCCTGCTCGGCTTTTGCTCGGCTGGTGGCGGGTGTGGAGGCTCCCTCGCCGCCGCCCCCGGTGGAGGTTGTCCGTCAGACCGGCTGGCGCGCCCTTTTCCAGCGCGCCTTCCAGCACTCCTGAGGTTTTTCCCCACCGAAGCGCGGTATCTGCCGGAAGTCATATGTCCGCGCCAGCCCCGTCCTAGCCCGGATTTACCCACAGGCTGCTACCGCTTGGCCCGAAAGTGCGGTACAGTAAGTGGGGTCTCCCCCCGGGAGTGCGGGATGGAGCAGATCGGTCGCTACCGGATCGTATCGGAGTTGGGCCGCGGCGCCATGGGTGTTGTGTACAAGGCGCAGGACCCGACGATCGGCCGGATGGTAGCGATTAAGACGATCCGGCTGGGCGAGCTCGCCCACCCGCAGGAACGCCAGCAGCTTCGCGACCGGCTGTTTCGCGAAGCCCAGTCGGCGGGCATCCTGTCGCATCCCGGCATCGTTACGATTTACGACATCTCCGAAGAAGGCAACCTCGCCTACATCACCATGGAGTTCGTCGAGGGGCAAGCGCTGGAAAAAATCCTCGACGCCGGCGCCGTCAGCGATGCCAAGTACCTGGTTTCGCTCGCCACGCAGACGGCCGTCGCGCTCGACTACGCGCACACCAAGGGGATCATCCACCGCGACATCAAGCCGGGCAACATCATGGTGACGCCGGAAGGGCAGGTGAAGATCACCGACTTCGGCATCGCCCGCATCGCCTCGTCCAAGTTCACCAACACCGGCACGGTGATGGGCACGCCGAGCTACATGTCGCCGGAGCAGGTTCGCGGGGCGCAGGTCGACGGCCGCTCGGACATGTTCTCGCTGGGCGTGGTGATCTACGAGATGCTCACCGGCCAGAAGCCGTTCTACGGCGAGAGCATCACCACGATCATTTTCAAGATCGTCAGCGAGATGCCGGTTTCACCGAAAGAGCTGAACAACAGCGTCGGGGTGAAGCTGGACGCGGTGGTGATGAGGGCCCTGTCGAAGGACCCCGCCGAGCGCTACGTCAACTGCCGCGCCTTCGCCGAGGCGCTGGAGGCGGCCGCCGCGCAGAGCGTCCACCTGACGCCGACGATGCGGAAAATCCGGTCGCTGTTCCTTTCCACCGAGTCCAGCGACCCCGCCCTGGTCACGCAGGAGGCGCAGAAGACACCGGCGCCGCCACCGGGCGTCTTCGACCCACCGGCCCCGGCGGTTGTTGCCCGGGAAGAAATCCGACCCGAACCGCCTCCTGCTGCCGCGCCGCCCGCCGACCAGGTGGCCGCCGCGGCGCGGGCCACGCTGCCTCCGTTGCGGGATTCCGGACCGGCCGCCACCGCCCTCTCACCGGCCGCCTCGGGCAGAGTTCTGCCTCCGCTCGAAGCCAAGGCGGCGGAAAAGAAGGCCGAGAGGAAGCCGGAAAAGAAAAAGCCGGTGGAGATGCCGGCGCCGCCGGCTCCTCCCGTGGCGGTCCTGACCGAGGCGGCCGCGCCGCCCCGCCGCTGGCTGCCGCTGACGGTATTAGGGATACTGGCGATCGCCAGCGCGGTTCTCTTCCTGTGGCGTCACAAGTTCGCCGGCCCTGTCGCACCCGCCGCCCCTCCCAAGGCCGTAGAAACAGCGGCGAAGTCTCCCGCGCCCTCGCCGGCCCCCAAGCCGCCCGCCGCAGCGACACCGGTCACGCCGACGCCCGCCGTCAAGCCGCCGGAAGAAACCCCGGCGCCGTCCCGCGGCACGCAGCCGATCAACATCGCCACCGAAGAGCGCGGCGCCAAGGCCATCGTCGACGGCAACGAGGAGACCGCCTGCACGACGCCCTGCACCATTACCGTGCCGCAGGGGTCTCGCACGCTGGTGCTCACCCAGGCCGGCTTTCATCCCGAGCGGCGCATCCTGACCGTAACCGGGGAGCCGGTCAACATCCGCATCCCGATGCGGCCCATTCTTGGGACGGTAATGCTTTCCACCACACCGGCCGGCGCTACGGTGACCGTCGACGGCAAACCCCGGTTCGGCCAGACGCCGATGACGCTGAATCTGCCCCTGGGCAAGCACGTCATCGTCGTCACCAAGGAAGGCGTTGGCTCCGCCGAACAGACCATTGACGTAACCGACGACGCGATTCTGCACGTGTCTATGAGTCTTATTCAGCGATAGCGCCTTGCCCGAATCTCCCGAACCGGCCGAGTCGTTCGAAAGCTGCCTGGAACAGCTCGAGAAGATCGTCAAGGAGCTCGAAAGCGGCGAGCTGCCCCTGGAGGAATCGCTGAAGCTGTTCGAGCGCGGCATGGAGCTGAGCGAGATGTGCCGCAAACAGTTGAGCGCGGCCGAGTCGCGCGTGGAAATCCTATTGAAAAAAGACGGAAAGATCGAGGCCCAGCCGTTCGAGCTGGAGGAAGACGAGTCGTAGCAGCCCTCCGGTGGCCCCCGAGATCCAAGACTATCTGACCCGGCAGCAGGCGCGTGTCGAGCAGGCCCTGGAGCGGCTGGCGCCGCCGGAGACCGCCTGCCCGCCCTCGATCCACCGGGCGATGCGCCATAGCCTATTCGCAGGAGGCAAACGGATCCGCCCGATCCTTTGCCTGGAGGCGGCCGAAGCGGTGGGGAATCCCTCCGCCGGGATCGAGACGCCGGCCGCCGCCCTGGAGATGATTCATACTTACTCCCTGATCCACGACGACCTGCCGGCCCTCGACAACGACGATTACCGGCGCGGGCGGCCGAGCTGCCACAAGGTCTTCGGGGAGGCCATCGCCATCCTGGCCGGCGACGCGCTGCTGACGCGCGCCTTCCAGGTGGTCGCGGAAATGGAGGGGATCGCCGCGGACCGGCGCATCGGGATGGTGCGCGAGATGGCGCAGGCGGCTGGCACGGTCGACGGGATGATCGGCGGCCAGGTGGCGGACCTGGAGGCCGAGGGCAAACCGGTGGTAGAGGAGAACCTGCGCTACATCCACCGCTCGAAGACGGCGGCGCTGATTCGCGCCTCGGTCGCGGTGGGGGCGATCTTCGCCGGGGCCGGCCGCATCCAGCTCGACTCGCTCCGCGAGTTCGGCGAGCAGATCGGCCTGGCGTTTCAGATTGTCGACGACGTGCTGGACGTGGTGGCTCCCACCGCCGGGTTGGGCAAGACCGCCGGCAAAGACGCCCAGCAGCGGAAGGCCACATTTCCCGCCCTCTACGGCGTCGAGGCCTCGCGGCAAATGGCCCGCGACGCCGAGCAGCGGGCGATTCACGCCCTCGCCCTGTTCGGCGGGCGCGCCGCGCGGCTGCGCGAGCTGGCGGCGGTAATCGTCGAGCGAAGCGCATGAAGGAGAGAGCGAGGCTCGACCACGTGATGGTCGAGCGAGGCTTGGCCGAGTCTCGCAGCAAGGCCCAGGCGCTGATCCTGGCGGGCCAGATCACCGTCGGCGGGCGGCCGGCGGCCAAACCCGGGCAGCTCGTGCTTCGGGCGGCCGCCGTTGCCGTCCAGGGGTCGCCGCTGAAATACTCGAGCCGCGCCGGGCTGAAGCTCGAAGCGGCGCTCGATTCCTTTCGCATCGACGTCCGCGGGAAAACCTGCCTGGATATCGGCGCTTCCACGGGCGGCTTCACCGACTGCCTTCTGCGGTACGGCGCCGCCCGCGTCTACGCCGTCGACGTCGGCACGGGACAACTAGACTGGAAACTGCGCCAGGATCCGCGCGTGGTGGTGCGCGAGGGCCTCAACGCCCGTTACCTCGAGTGGGAGACCATCGGCGAGAAGGCGGATCTGGTAACCTGTGATGTCGCTTTCATCTCCGTGACGCTCATTCTGCCCGCCCTGGCGCAGTTTCTGCATCTGGGGAGCGAGATCGTCGTGCTGGCCAAGCCGCAGTTCGAGGCGGGCCGCGAACAAGTCGGCAAGGGCGGGATCGTCCGCGATCGCGAGGTCCACGAGCAGGTGATCCAGAAGGTCAGGAACGCGGTCGAACGCCTGGGCTTTCGCGGCGCCACCGTCCTTCCGAGCCCGATAACGGGGGCCGAGGGGAACCAGGAATTCCTGATTCACGGAACGGGGCTATGTTCCGCTCCATAGGCATCATCTCGAAGCCGCGCCGGGCGGAGGTTCCCGAGATCGTCCGGGCGCTGGCGCGGTGGCTGGAGGAGCGCGGGCTACAATATCAGTACGATCTTGAGACGGCCGAGGCGCTGGGCGCCGCGGGAGGTCTCGAACGGCCGGAGCTGGCCGGCGCCGTGGATTTACTGGTGGTGCTGGGCGGCGACGGCACGCTGCTGGCCGCGGCGCGAGCCGTCGCCGGGCGCGACATCCCGCTGCTGGCGGTGAACCTCGGCGGACTGGGTTTCCTGATGACCACCGGCCCGCACGAGCTTCTGCCGGTGCTCGAGAGCGTCTTCCGCGGCGACTACGAAGTGCAGACCCGCGCCATGCTGCGCGGCCAGGTCACCCGCGGCGGGCAGGTGGCCGCCAGCTACGAAGCCCTCAACGACCTGGTGATCAACAAGGCCGCCATCGCCCGCGTCATCGAGATGGACGCCTACGTCGATGACGAGTTCGTGTGCAGCTACCGGGCCGACGGCCTGATCGTCGCCACGCCGACCGGCTCCACTGCCTACTCCTTATCGGCAGGGGGTCCGGTGATCGTGCCTTCCGTGGCCGCCCTATGCCTGACGCCGATCTGCCCCCACACCCTCACGAACCGCCCGGTGCTGCTGCCGGAGAGCGCGCAGATCGACGTGGTCGTCAAGGGCGCCGACGACGCTTCCTACCTCAGCGTCGACGGCCAGGTGGGTGTCGACCTTTGCAGCCTGGATCGCGTGCGCTGCTCGCTGTCCCCTTCCAGGGTGCAGCTCATTCTGCCGCGGCGCCTGCGCTTTTTCGACGTCTTGCGGAGCAAAATGAAATGGGGCGAACGCTAATCCTCGCGGGCCTGCTCGGGGCGGGCCTCGCCCTGGGGCAGTACGACCTGGTAATACGCAACGCCCGCGTCGCCGACGGCACGGGCAATCCCTGGTATCGCGCCGACATAGCCATCGCCGGCGGCAAGATCGCCGCCATCGGCCGTCTGGAGCGCCCCGGCGCCGCGCGCGTTATCGACGCCGCCGATCGCATCGCCGCCCCGGGTTTCATCGACGTTCACACCCACATCGAGGGCTCGGTGCTGGAGCGGCCGGAGGCCCGCAATTTCGTGGCCGACGGCGTCACCACCGTGGTCACCGGCAACTGCGGCGGCTCGCGCGTCGACCTGGCGCGGTTCTTCGCCCAGATCGAGGAGAAGCGGACGGCCCTCAACGTGGCTTCCCTGATCGGGCACAACGCCGTCCGCGCCGAGGTCATGGGCCGGGCGAACCGCCTGGCCACGGCCGCGGAGCTCGAAAAAATGCGCGCCCTGGTCGACCAGGGGATGCGCGACGGCGCCGTCGGTTTTTCGACCGGCCTGATCTACGTTCCCGGAACGTACTCCAACAGCGAGGAAGTCATCGAGCTAGCGAAGGTGGCGGCCCGCCACGGCGGCGTATACGCCAGCCACATGCGCGACGAGGGCGATGCCGGCACGGCGGAGAAAGCCCTCGAGGCCATCGCCGAGGCGATCCGCGTCGGCCGCGAAGCTCGCCTGCCGGTCGAGCTGTCGCACTTCAAGATCGCCGCCCCGCGCCTGTGGGGCCTGAGCGAGAAAACTCTGGCCGCGGTCGAGGCCGCGCGCCGCGAGGGCGTCGACGTGGTGGTCGATCAGTACCCCTACCTCGCATCTAGTACCGGTATCGCGATGCTCCTGCCCACTTGGGCGCTGGCCGACGGCGCCGACGCCGTCAAGCAGCGGCTGGCCGATCCCGGCACGCGCGCGCGCGTGCTCCGCGAGATGGAACAGCGCTGGCGGGAGATGCACGGCCACCAGAACCTCGACTGGGCGCGCGTCGCGCAGTGCGCCTGGGACCGCGCGCTCGAAGGAAAATCGATCACCCAGATCAACGCGGAAAAAGGTCGCCCGGAAAACTGGACCGCCGAGCTCGAGACCGTTCTCGAGATCCAGCTCGGCGGCGGCGCGCAAATGATCTACAGCGAGATGGGCGACGGCGACGTCGAGCGCATCATGCGTTACCCGCACACGGCGGTGGCCAGCGACGGCGGCATCCCGGAGCCCGGCCGCGGCGTTCCTCACCCGCGGTCTTACGGCACCAACGCCCGCGTGCTGGCGCGCTACGTCCGCGAGAAGGGCGTGCTCACGCTCGAAGATGCGATTCGCAGGATGACGGCGCTGCCCGCGCGGACTTTTGGTCTGCGCGATCGCGGCCTGCTGCGCGAGGGCTTCTGGGCGGACCTGGTGATCTTCGACCCCGCCCGCGTCGCCGACCAAGCGACGTTCGACAAGCCCCACCAGTATTCGACTGGGTTTGACTACGTCCTTGTCAATGGAGTCCCGGTGATCGACGACGGCCGCCCCGCCGACGCCCGCCCCGGCCGCGCCGTGCGGCGATCTGGAGGACTTCGCCAATGAGCCTAATCGCAGAACCCGCACCCGATCGAATCTTGCAGCTCGCCCTGGCCTACTGGGGATCGAAGACGCTCCTGAGCGCCATCGAACTCGGCGTATTCACCGAGCTCGCCGGCGGTCCGCAAAACTTGAAGTCCCTTTCCGGGAAGCTCGGCGTCCACCAGCGCAGCGCGCGGGATTTCTTCGATTCCCTGGTGGCGCTCGGCATGTTGCGCCGCCGCGGCAAACGCTACTGCAACACGCCGGAAACCGACTTCTACCTGGATCGGGCGAAGCCCACTTATGTCGGCGGCTTGCTGGAGATGGTCAACGCGCGGTTGTATCCATTCTGGGGTTCGCTGACCGAGGCGCTGCGCACCGGCCGCCCGCAGAACGAGATCAAGTCGGGCGAGAGCCTCTTCGACGCTATCTATACCGACCCGGACCGCCTGCGGCTGTTTCTTTCGGCGATGACCGGCTTCAGCCTCTCGACAGCGAAGGCCCTGGCGGTAAAGTTCCCGTGGACCAGCTACCGTACCTTTATCGACATCGGCGCGGCTCAGGGGGCCTTGCCCGTGCAGGTGGCTCTGGCGAACGCGCACCTGTCGGGCGGTGGCTTCGACTTGCCAAGCGTCGGTCCGGTTTTCGAGAAATATGTCGCCTCGTTCGAGCTCAGCGAGCGCCTGCGTTTTTATCCCGGCAGTTTTTTCACCGACCCGCTGCCCTCCGCCGACGTCCTGATCATGGGGCGCATCCTGCACGACTGGAATCTGGACGAGAAGCGCATGCTGATCGGGAAGGCCTACCAGGCGCTTCCGGCAGGCGGCTCGCTGGTGGTCATTGAGATGCTGATCGATGACGCCCGGCGCAAGAACGCGATGGGCCTGCTAATGAGCCTCAACATGCTGATCGAAACACACGGCGGCTTCGACTTCACGGGCGCCGATTGCAGCGGCTGGCTGCGCGAGGCCGGGTTCCGCGAAACGCGCGTGGAGCATCTGAGCGGCGCCGACTGGATTGTCGTGGGCCTCAAGTAGGGGCCGTGGAATCCGCGGATGTGAAGGGCCTGGCCCTCCAGTGCGGCTTCGACCTGGCCGGCGTCGCCAGCGCCGGCCCTGCCAGCGAAGCCGTCTACTACGCGCAGTGGCTCGCCGCGGGCTACGCCGGCGAAATGAGCTACCTCCAAGGCCGCCGCGGGGAGATGCGGGCCGATGTCCGCTCGCTGCTGCCGTCGGCGCGGTCGGTGATCTGTCTCGGGCTGCTGTACAACACGCCGCTGCCCTACTCCACCGCGTGGAGCGACGAGGAAGCCGGGTGGATCTCGCGCTACGCCTGCGGTGAGGATTACCACGATGTAATGCGCGGCCGCATGGAAGCGCTGGTCGGGCGTCTGCGCGAGCGAGCCGCCTTCGAGTGGAAGATTTGCGTGGACACTTCGCCGGTTCTCGAGCGCGCCTACGCGCAGCGCGCCGGCCTGGGCTGGATCGGCCACAATGCTTGCCTGATCAACCAGAAGATCGGCTCCTGGGTTTTTCTCGGCGAGATCCTGACGTCGCTCGATCTCACCCCCGACGCGCCGGCCCCGTTCCGCTGCGGGACCTGCCGGCGCTGTATCGAGGCCTGCCCGACTCAGGCACTGGTCCCGACCGGCCGCGCCGAAGGTCCGGCGTTCGCGCTCGACTCGCGGCTGTGCATCTCTTACTGGACGATCGAGCTGCGCGGGGCGATCCCCGCAGAGCACCGCGCGCAGTCGGGCGCGCACCTGTTCGGCTGCGACATCTGCCAGGACGTCTGCCCCTGGAATCGCCGGGCCGCCTCCACCGCGGACCCCGCGTTCGCCGCGCAAACGGCCGCCCCGCCACTCGAGAAGATGGCCGCTCTCACCGAGGCCGAGTTCGACGAGATGTTCCGCTCGAGCCCGGTCCGCCGCGTGCGCTACGCGGGCTTCCTACGCAACGTGGCGGTCGCGATGGGCAACACCGCCAACCCGCGGTTCCGCGACTCGCTCGAAAAACTCGCCGTCCACGACGAGCCGCTGGTGCGCGAGCACGCGCAGTGGGCCCTGGAGCGGCTCCGAGCCGGTTGAGCTGCACCACAGTGGTGCACTAGAGGTACAATCGATGTATGCCGAATCGAGCCAGGCCACGGTCACGAAAACCCAACGCCAAACCACTTCGCCAGAGCGTGACGATCCCCGCTGTGCTGGCGGCTCAAGTTCGGCGGGTTGCGAAACAGCGCCATCTGACGATGAGCCGCGCGCTCGTCGCCCTGACCGAGCGGGGCGTCAAAGCCGAGTCGAACGCGAGGCAGAACCTTCAGGCTGCCTACCGGCGGTTCATAAAGGAAAAGAAACCCGCACGCAAGAACGAGGCCGGGAAGGATCTGATTCGGGCCATCTTCGGGACCGACGAGTACCAGTAGCCGGCGCAGCATCGAGGGGCCGGTCGTGTTACACTGAAACTTCACGCAGCGAATCACCCACAGGAGATCGCCTTCCCATGCCAATTGCCGTGGGGCAGCCGGCCCCGGATTTCAGCCTCAAAGACCAGAGTCAGAAAGACGTCAAGCTCAGCGACCTGCGCGGCAAAAACGTCGTGCTCGCCTTTTACCCGCTCGACTGGAGCCCGGTGTGCTCCAAGGAGCACGCCTGCTTCGTCGACGACCTCAAGAGCTTCGAGGGCGTCAACGCCCAGGTGCTGGGCATCAGCGTCGACAGCGTGTGGTCGCACAAGGCGTACGCCGAGAAGATGGGCATTACCTATTCCTTGCTCGCCGACTTCGAGCCCAAGGGCGCCGTGGCGGCGAAGTTCGGCCTGTATCTGTCCGACAAGGGCATTACCAATCGGGCCACCGTGATCGTGGACAAGCAGGGCGTCGTCCGCCACGTGGCGGTCTACGAGATCCTCTCGACGCGCAGCAACCAGGACCTGGTGGCGGAAATCAAGAAGTTGCAGTGAACCGATGTGTGGACGCTGGCTCGGCCTCGCGCTCCTGCTGGCCGCCGGGTGCGCGGCCGGTCAGACCGTCGCCAAAGGCTGGGATCACTTTTATAACCTCGAGTACCGCGAGGCCATCCAGGTTTTCGAGCAGGCCCTGGCCGCGTCCCCGCAGGCGCCGGAGAATCACAACTACCTGGCCCAGGCCATCCTCTACCAGGAGCTCTATCGTCTGGGCGCGCTCGAAAGCGAGCTGCTGACCGGCAACGACCATTTCACGCGGACGGAAAAACTAAGGCCCGACGCGGCCGAGGAGGCGCGTTTTCGCGCCTCGGTGTCCAAGGCGATGGATCTGGCTCAGGCGCGGCTGGGCGCCGACCCGAACGATCCGGACGCCCTTTACGCCCTGGGCTCCTCCTACGCGCTGCGCACCAACTACGAGTTCCTGGTGCAGAAAGCCTGGCGCCAGGCGGTCAGGGACGGTTCGGAGGCCCGCAAGCGCCACAACCGCGTGGTCAAGCTCAACCCGCAGCACTACGACGCCAGGCTCAGCCAGGGCGTCTATGACTATGTAATCGGCAGTCTCCCCTGGCACGCCCGGCTGCTCAGCTTCCTGAGCGGCCACTCGGGAGACAAAAACCGCGGCATCGAGACGATCCTGCTCGTGGCCGGGAAGGGCGCGCGCAACCGCGTCGACGCCCAGGTGATGCTGGCCGTCATCTACCGCCGCGAGAAACAGCCCGCCTGGGCGATTCGGGTGCTCGATCCGTTGATCGCCGCCTACCCGCGAAACTACCTGTTCCGGCTCGAAAAGGCGCACATGTATAGCGACCTGGGGAAGAAGCAGGAAGCAGTCGAGTGCCTGCGCGAGGTCGAGCGGCTCGCGCTAAGCGGCAACGCTGCCTACGCTCGCATCCCGCTCGAGAAGGTTTACTACGAGCTAGGCAACGTCCAGTTCTGGTACAACGAGCTCGACGCCGCTCTGGAGAACCTGCGCCGCGTCACGCAGCGGCCCAATCCCGGGCTGCACACCGGGGCGCTGGCCTGGATGCGCCAAGGCCAGATCCTGGATTTGACCGGGCAACGCGCCGAGGCCCAGGAGGCCTATCGCCGGGCCATCCAGTTCGCCCCGCGGACGGCCGCCGCCGCGGAATGCAGGCGCTATTTGTCGTCGCCGTACAAACGAAAGGCCTGACCGCGTCAGGGATTCTGGCGCCGGATGCGCTCTAGCAGGGCGCTGAAAAAGCCACGTCACGGCAGTTCACCGCAGAGACGCGGAGGAACGCGGAGGCCCAAAACAAAGGGTTTTCTCGGCGTACTCCCTGTTTTTCAGCAAGCTCCTAGAGCGCAAACTTGCGCTACTCCACCGTGCACTTCACCGGCTGCTCAATCAGCTTGGGCACTTTCTCCGCCGTCAGTACCGTCAGGCTGTAGCGGCCCGGCTTGGCCGCCCCTGGAATCTTCAACTTGAGAGTGTCAGGCGCCTGGCTGGTGATGTCCGCCTTGATGTCCTTGTTTCCGATCGTCAGGTAGACTTCCTTCACGAACTTGGCGTCGAGGTTCTCGCCAGTGACCGTGAGCTCCTCGCCGACCTTGCCGTTCATCGGCTCGATGCTCCTCATGCGGGGAGACTCCTGGGCCAGCGCCCAAGGGGCGATGGCGGCGAACAGGAGCAGCACCAACCCTCCTCCTCTCATCGCCGGCCTCCTCCTGGCTGCTATTCGTTCTAGGCCATACTATGCTGGCCCGTCCGGAAATGCAAGTGTGGTAAACTGCGCTTCCACCTTGCGCCCCAACCGCGTCAAGCAACTGCTCGAGGAGGGCAAGACGGCGCTGGGGTGCGCCCTCAGCCATCTCCGCTCCGCGGAGATTCCTTCTCTTTACGCCGCCGCCGGCGTCGACTGGGCGTTCATCGACACCGAGCACGGCTGTTTCGACGTGGAAACCGTGCAAGACCTGGTGCGCACGTCGCTGCTCACCACGCTGACGCCGATCGTCCGCGTCGCCGACTTGCAGTATTCGCTGGTGGCGCGCGCGCTTGACATGGGCGCCGAAGGGATCATCCTGCCGCGCGTGGAGTCGCCGCCGTTGCTCCAGACCGCCGTGAGCTGGACCCGCTTCCCGCGCCAAGGCGTCCGCGGTTTCGGCCTGAGCGCCGTCAACGTCGGCTACCGCGACCATAGCTTCGCGGAAATCATCGACCACGCCAACCGCAACGTGCTCGTCGTCCTGCAGATCGAAACGCAGGCGGCGCTCGATCGGTGCGACGAGCTGCTCGCGGTTCCCGGCGTGGACGTGGCTATGATCGGGCCGGCGGACCTTTCCATCTCCCTGGATGTCCCCGGCAAATTCGACGACCCCAAGATGGTGGACGCCATCTCGCGCGTCATCGAGTGCTGCCGCCGCCGCGGGGTTTATCCGGGCATCCACACCCGCAACGTGACGCTCGCTCGCTTCTGGAAACAGCGCGGTATGCAGTTCATCGGGTGCGGGGCTGACATCGTGCTGCTGTGGCAGAAGGTCCGCGAGATGGTGCAGCAATTCCATGCCGAGAGCTGAGCAAATCGGCGCCTGGATGCTGCTGGCCGCGGCGCCGCTCGCGGCCGCCAACGCGGACCTGATCCTTTACAACGGCAAGATCGTCACGGTCGACCCGAAGTTCTCTATCGCGGAAGCCGTCGCTGTCAAAGCGAACAAGATCACGGCGGTCGGGGAAACAAAAACCGTGCTGGCTGGCGAGCGCGGTCCGGCGACCCGGCAGATCGACCTCCAGGGCCGCACCGTGCTGCCCGGCCTGGTCGACAGCCACGTCCACGCGCTCGGCGCCGGTTTGAGCGAGTTCCGCGGGCCGCTGCCGCCGCTCGACTCCTTCGCCGCCGTGCAGAGCTTCATCCGCGAGCGCGCCAAGTCCACGCCGTCGGGTCAGTGGATCGTCGTGCCGCGCACCTTCCCCACGCGGCTGAAGGAACTTCAGATGCCCACGCGCGAGGTGCTCGACGTCGCCGCGCACCACCCGGTGATGTTCGACGCCAGCTACACGGTGGTCGTCAATTCCCTCGCCCTCAAGATGAGCGGGATCACGCGCGCCACTCCGGATCCGCCCAACGGCCAGATCGTCAAGGACGCCTCGGGCGAGCCGAACGGCATCCTCAAAAACGCGCAGTCGCTGCTCAAGGGTTTGGACCGCGGCGAGGGTTTCACGGAGGCCGAGAGACTCGACGCCCTCGAGCAGATGCTCCGCCGCTACGTCGCCGCCGGGCTGACCGCGATCAGCGACCGCGCGGTCACGTCCGGCGACATCGCTCTGTACGAGAAACTCAAGGCCGAGGGCCGCCTGCCCATCCGCGCCGTGCTGACCTGGCGCGTCGACGCCTCGCGCCCGCTCGACGAGCTGACCCGCCAGATCCGCGCCGCGCCCTACTCGACCGGCCGGGGCGACGCCTGGCTGAAGTTCGGCGCGCTCAAAGTCACCCTCGACGGCGGTATGACTATTGGTACAGCCTATCAGCGCGCCCCCTACGGTCCCTTCGGCCGGCAGCTCTACGGCCACACCGACCCCAAGGATCGCGGCCAGCTATTCATCGCCCCCGATAAGCTGCTCGCGATCGTCCGCGCCGCCCGCGCCCGCGGCTGGCAGCTCACCGCGCACGACCAGGGCGGCGGCGCCATCGACGCCTTCCTCGACGCGCTCGCGGCCGCCGACGCCGACCGCCCCGTCGCCCCCGCCCGCTCCCATCTGATGCACGCCAGCTTTCAGAGCCCCGCCGCCATCGCCCGCGCCAAAAAGCTCGGTCTGCTCATCGACGCCCAGTCCGCCTGGCTGCACTTCGACGGCGCCGGCCTCGAGAAGGTCTTCACCTACGACGGCCTCGAGTACTTCTACCCGATGCGCGCCTACCTCGACGCCGGCCTGCCCGTGGCCGCCGGCAGCGATCACATGATCGGCCACGACAAGAACCGCGCCGTCAATCCCTACAACCCGTTCCTGCAAATGTGGATCGCCATCACGCGCCAGACCGACCGCGGCGAAGAGATCCGCCCGGAACAAAAGATCACCCGCGAAGAAGCGCTGAAGACCCACACCATCTGGGCCGCTCAAATGCAGTTCGCCGAGACCGAGCGCGGCTCAATCGAGCCCGGCAAGCTCGCTGACCTGGTCGTCGTCGACCGGGATTTCCTGGCGTGCCCCGAAGAGGAGATCCGGCGGATCGAGCCCGTGATGGTGGTGATTGACGGGAAACTGGTGAAGCAGTAGGCCGCCCGGACTATGGCGTAATAATCGGCGGCGTCTCGAGCGCCTGGCGCTGCTCCGCGGTCAGGCCCCGGTAGGCCCGGTCCAGGTCCCTTTTGGTGAGACGGCCTTGCCCGCTGCCGCGCGCCGCCTTGTACATGGCGACGAAAGCCTCGCCGAACTCGGTGCCGGTGGAAAAGGTCGGCGCTTCGCCGAAAACGAAAACCTTCACCGCATCGGTGAGACGCTCGGCCCAGCGGCTCGCCAGCCGCAACCCTTCGGTCTCGCCCGCCAGGATCACGTCGGCCTCCGTTGCGGTGACCAGCGTGCGCCGCTGACCGGTCGCCTCGCTGATCTCCAGAATCACCGGGCGGCCTTCGACCGTATCGACCGCGAACCGCACGGCGTGGTCGGACCGCAGCGGTTCCAGCGCCGCGTGCAACGCCGCGACCACCTCCTTGGCGCGGGCCGCGCCGCCGCCGGATTCGACCGGGTCGTCGATCAGCATCACCGCCAGCCCGTTGACCTTGATCGCGATCGGCACGCCTTTGGTCTTACCTTCATTGGGGAGCAGGCTGTAGCTGACCACCGGCGGCGGCAGATCCGGCCCACCGGTCCGCCAGTTCAGATACCAGACGCAGAAGGCCGTGATCAGCGCCCCGAGCGTAAACAGAATCGTGACCGGGCGTTTCGCGACCGTCTTCCAGCCGGGGGGCTCCGCCCGTTCGATAAACGTGAACTCGGTCGCCTTGAAGGTGTGCGTGCCGCTGGCCGCGGGCGGCGATGGCGGAGGCGGTTCGACTGGCGGTGGCGGCGGTTCGGGTTTCGGCTCGACGAGCGGCGAAGCGTCGAACGGGCAATGCCGGTAGCTCGCGTCAAATTCTCGCCCGCAGCTCGGGCACCGCTTGTTGCCGTTCATGAGCGCCAGGTTTCATTCTAGCGCGACAAGGCCGCCGCGCTGAAAGCTACAATGAAAGCGCCGTGACTCCGCCGCTCTCCGCATTGCTCGCCGCGCTGGTTGGGGTAATGCTCGGCCTTGGCCTCTACACGTTTCACTTTGCCGAAGGCCTTTCATACTTTTCGAACGACCCCAACGCTTGCGCCAACTGCCACATCATGCGCGACTACCTCGATTCCTGGCAGAAATCCAGCCACCACGCCCGCGCGGTCTGCAACGACTGCCACACGCCGCAGTCGCTCGCCTCCAAGCTGTGGACCAAGGCGGATAACGGCTGGAACCACTCGTGAAGTTCACCTTGCAGACCTTCGCCGAGCCGATCCGCATTCGGGCGGTCAACGCCGAGCGTCTCGAAGCCAACTGCCTGCGTTGCCACGCCGAGCTGGTCGGCGAGATTCACTCCGTGCTGGCTGAGATGAGCTGCGTGCGGTGCCACGCCGGGGTGGGTCACGGTCCGCGGGGTTAGCGCCGATGCCGCCGTCGCGCCTCAAGTATGTCGTGCTGATTATCGTCGTAGCCGCGGCGACCTTTCTCATCACCCTCCTGCTGATGAACGTCTTCGAGCGCAAGCAAGAGGCCCGCCAAACGCACTTCGCGCTGGCCGCCCTCACCGAAGATTCCGTCGACCCGGCCGAATGGGGCAAGAACTTCCCGCGCCAATACGACGGCTACCGGCGCACCGTCGACACCGAGCGCACTCGTTACGGCGGCAGCGACGCCTTCTCGCGCCTCGACCAGAACCCGCGCCTGAAGCGCATCTTCGCCGGCTACGCCTTCGAGCTCGATTATCGCGAGGACCGCGGCCACGCCTACTCGCTCCGCGACCAGGACGAAACCGAGCGCGTCCGCAAACGCCCGCAGCCGGGCAGTTGCCTCCACTGCCACGCCTCGGTGTTGCCCGCCTATCGCCAGCTCGGTGGCGGCGACATCATGAAGGGCTTCGCGCTGCTTTGCCCGCTGCCGTTTGCGGAAGCGCGCCGGCTCGTCGCCCACCCCATCGGCTGCATCGATTGTCACGATCCCTCGACACTCCAGCTCCGCGTCACCCGTCCCGGTTTCCTCAACGGCATCCGGGCCTACAAGAAGACCCAGGGTGTCGCGGACTACGACCCGAACCGCGACGCCACGCGCCAGGAGATGCGCAGCTTCGTCTGCGGCCAGTGCCACGTCGAGTACTATTTCGCCGGGCCGAACAAGCTCGTCACCTATCCATGGTCCAAGGGGCTGAAGGTCGAGGAGATCGAAGCCTACTACTACGAGGTAAAGCACACCGACTGGAAGCACGCAGAAACCGGCGCCTCGGTTCTAAAGGCCCAGCACCCGGAGTTCGAGTTGTGGAGCCAGGGAATCCACGCCCGCAGCGGCGTGGCTTGCGCCGACTGCCACATGCCCTACATGCGCCAGGGCGCCGTCAAGATCAGCGACCACCACGTCCGCAGCCCGCTGCTGAACGTCGAGCGCGCCTGCCTGGTTTGCCATCCCTTCGCGGCCGAAGAAATGAAGGCCCGCGCCGAGGCCATCCAGAGCCGCAACGCCGCGCTCCTGGCTCGCGCCGAGATCGCCCTGGTCGACCTCTACGATGACGTGAAAGCCGCCCGCGCCGCCGGCTCGACCGATCTGCAAGTTGCCCCCGCTCTCCAACTCCAGCGCCGGGCGCAGTTTCGCGCCGACTTCGTCAACGCCGAAAACTCCACCGGCTTCCACGCCCCGCAAGAGGCGGCTCGCATCCTCGGCGAAGCGATCGACTTCGCCCGCCAGGGCCAGCTCGCCGCGCGCGGTTCGCGGCGGTGAGCGGCCACAACCATTGAAACCGCAGATGAGCGCAGATTTCCGGACGCCGAAACCGGCGCCTCGGTTCTCAAGGCCCAGCATCCGGAGTTCGAGATCCGGATCCGCGCCCCCAGCGGCGTGGCCTACGCCGCCTGCCACATGCCCTACCTGCGCCAGGGCGCCATCAAGATCGGCGGCCATCGCCGCTTCGATTGGATGCGCAATCACCGCCCTCCGGACTCTGCCACGGCATAACATCCCGCAGCTCGAGCTGCCACCCGCCGGCGTAGTCGTCGGGCTGAATCGTGAACGCGGCGGCGACGAGCGCGCCGGGCCGCAGCGCCGCCGCCCGCTCCGCCATGCGCCAACCGACCGCGCGCAGGATCCGCCCGCCCTGCCAAAGGGCCAGCCCGAGGTGCTTCTCCTTCAGCACCCGAGGCTCGCTTGAGACCCGCAGCGGGCCAGCGGCAAACACCGGCTCGGGGTTGCCGAAACCGTGCGGCTCGAGCTGCGCGAGCGCGGCCATGGTTTCGTCGCTAATACCCGCCAGCGGCAGGTCGGCGTCGATCCGAACCTCGGGGATGAAATCCTCCGCCGTGAGACGCGCCGCGGCGAACGCCTCGAGCCGCCGGCGCAGCTCGTCGACGCGGTCGGCGCGAAGAGAGAACCCCGCGGCTTGGCGATGCCCGCCGAACCCCAGAAACAGGTCCTTCATCGACTCCAGCGCTTCGTGCAGATGGAACGCCCGGATGCTGCGCCCCGAGCCGTGGGCCACGCCTTCGACCGGATCGATGCTCACCACCGCCGCCGGACGATGGAAGCGCTCCACGAGCCGCGCAGCGACGATCCCGATCACGCCGCGATGCCAGCCCTGGCCGGCCGGCACAAGAAACGCCGCCTCCGGGGCTTCCGGCAGCGTCTCCAGGGTCTCCGCCAGGATCGCCGCTTCCGCCTGCTGCCGCTCAGTATTGAGACGATCCAGACGCGCGGCCAGCTCGACGGCCCGGTCGAATGCCGTCACGGTAAACAGCTCGATCACGTCGGCCGCGGTGTCCATGCGCCCGGCGGCGTTCAACCGCGGCGCCAGGCGAAACGAAACGCCGCCCGCCTTCGGCGCCTGGCCCGGCGAAAATCCGGCCGACGCCAGCAGCGCCCGCAGCCCCGGATTGACCGGCCGCCGCAAGCCCTCCAGGCCGAACTTCACGATAATGCGGTTCTCGCCCATCAGCGGCACAACGTCCGCGACCGTCCCGATCACGGCGATGCGCAGGATCGACCGCAGCACCTTATCGAGCCGCCCCGGCTCCCATCCGAGCGACCCGAGCAGCGCTTGCGCCAGCTTGAAGGCAACGCCGGCGCCGCTCAGGTTCTTGTCCGGATACCCGCAGCCGGGCTGGTTGGGATTGAGCACCGCCAGCGCCGGGGGCGCCGCGCCGTCCGGCAAGTGGTGATCCGTGATGATTGAGTCAATACCTAGGTCATTGGCCCGCCCCACCACCTTCCCCGCCGTGATGCCGGTGTCGACGCTGACGATGACGCGCACGCCGTCGCGCGCCGCGCGCTCGATCACCTCCTCGCGCATCCCGTACCCGTCTTTGACGCGGTGCGGCAGGTGAAAATCCGCCTGCCCGCCGGCCATCTCGATGGCCTTGCGCAACAGCACGACCGCGGTGGTTCCGTCGGCGTCGTAGTCGCCGTAGATGAGGATCTTCTCCGCCCGCGCGCAGGCCGCGCTGAGCCGATCGACCGCCGCCCGCATGCCGCGCATGCGGTAGGGATCGTGCAATTGCGAGAGATGGGGCCGCAGGAAGCGATCGGCCTCCTCTGGCTCCGAGATGCCGCGCGCCGCCAGCAGCCGCGCCACCAGCGGCGTCACCCCCAGCTCGCGCTCCAGACGCTCGGCCGCCGCCGGCTCAACCGAGGGGCGAATCCAGCGGGCCATGGTTTCCTCAGTCTGTCTTGATGATGATGTCGGCGCCCAGGTCGCGCGCCGCCGGGGTCACGATGGTCTTCGAGTTGATGTAGATTTTCTTGCCGTCGCGCAGCGCGTCGCGGACGTCGGCTTCGGAAACGAAGGGCACAACTTGAACCGGCGGCGCCGGGGGCGCTGGGTTGGGGGCTGGACTGGGGGCCGGGGGCCGGGGGTCGGGGGTCGGGGACGGCGCGACACCGCGCCGCGAAGAAAGAAACTGATCGACGACCTCCGTAGCCGGATGGGCGATGGTCGCCGGCGCCCCCGGGCCGATACCCCGACTCGCGAGGTAGCGCTCCACGGCCGCCGCGATCACCGGCCGTGACGCGCCCTCCCCGGCCCCCGACTCCCGGCCCCCGGCCCCCGAGCCCCGACCGGCCCCCGACCCCTGCCCCGCGAAGTACGCCTTGGCCTCCGGGCTCGCGAACGCCGTCTCGGCATCGCGCACCCAGTAGGCCAGCCGCTTCAGGTTGATCAGGTTCATCGGACCGATGTTGTCGCTGGTGACGTTGCCCGCCACCGCCCCGCACCCCAGCGTCATCGACGGGAATACGTTCGTGGTGATACCCACCGACCCCTGCGGCGCCGGCGTGTTCACCAGCACGCGCATCGCCGGCATGCGCAGCGCGTACTCGCGAATCCGCGCGTCGTCGCGCGAGTAGATCACGCAGGTGTGCCCCAGCCCGCCGAAGTGCAGCAGGTTCTCGCACATCTGCAACTGCGCCTCAAAGTCCTTCAAGAAAAAAACCGACAGCACCGGCGACAGCTTCTCGACCGACAGTGGATGCTCCTTGCCCATCCCCTCCAGCCGGCAGACCAGAATACTGGTCTCCGGCGGCACGCTGAATCCCGCCATTTCCGCGATCTTAGTGGGCGCCTGCCCCACGCACGCCGGGTTGATGCGGAAATCCGGCGTCACCAGCAGCTTCGCCAGCGCCGCGCACTGCGCCGTGTCGCATAAGTAGGCGCGATTGGCCTTCAACTCCGCCAGAACCTGGTTCTCCAGGCTCGCCTCGGCGACCAGCGACTGCTCGCTCGAGCACACCGTTCCGTAGTCGAACGATTTCCCCTCCACCACCATCCGCACCGCTTCCTTCACGTCCGCGCTGCGCTCGAGCAGCACCGGCACGTTCCCAGGCCCGACCCCGAGCGCGGGCTTTCCGCTCGAGTAGGCCGCGCGCACGATCCCCTGGCCGCCGGTCGACAGGATCACCCCCGTGCGCCGGTGTTTCATGATTTCCTGCGTCGCCTCGAGCGTCGGGCTCTCCAGGCACTGGATGACGTCCTCCGGCGCCCCGGCCTCGCGGGCCGCCTGGTAGAGCAGCGCCGCCGTTTCGCAGGTGCACCGCACCGCGCGCGGGTGCGGGCTGATGACGATCGTGTTGCGTCCCTTCAGCGCGATCAGGATCTTGAACAGCGCCGTCGAGGTGGGATTGGTAGTAGGCAGAATGGCCGCCACCACGCCCACCGGCTCGGCGATCTCGACGATCTTCAGCTTGGGATCTTCGCGGACGATCCCGACCGTTCGCAGCGGCCGGATCGCCTGGTGCAGCGTGTCCGAGCAGAGCAGGTTCTTGGCGATTTTGTCTTTGACGTTGCCGTATCCGGTCTCCTCGACGGCCAGCCTGGCGAGCCGCTCGGCGTTGGCGCGCCCGGCTTGCGCCATCCGGTCGACGACCGCGTCGACCTGCTCCTGGCTGAACTTGCGGTACTGCTGAAATGCGGCCCAGGCCTTCTCGACCTTGGCGCGCGCTTCCTGGACGGAGACGAGGTCTTTGTCGCGCAGCATGGAACGGCGGCCCGGAGCCGGCCGCGGCGGCTACTTGTTCTTGGCGGGCGCGGCGCCGCCGGGCAGGAACTTCTCCACTTCGCCGTGCGGCCGCGGGATGACGTGCACGCTCACCAGCTCGCCCACCCGCCGCGCCGCCGCTGCCCCGGCGTCGGTGGCCGCCTTCACCGCCCCCACGTCCCCGCGCACGGTCACCGTCACGTAACCCGCGCCGATGTACTCCTTGCCGGTCAGCACCACGTTGGCCGCCTTCACCATCGCGTCGGCCGCCTCAATCGCGCCCACCAGCCCCTTCGTCTCAATCAGGCCCAAGGCCTCCATATCAACGCTCCACTCAGGATTGTCCGTAACTGTCGAAGGTAGCACGCCGCGCGAAGGCCCCGCAACCCGCGAGGCTACGATCGCTTCTGCGCCAGCTCCCGCACGAAAGCTTCGTGCTCCGGCGACCGTAGCCCCATCTCCAGCGCGTCGAAGACGCGCGCCCTATTCATGGTGAGAAGCGCGCCGGCGTCCAACCACAATCCAGGGAAGACCGTGGAGCGCAAGATTCCGTCGCTACCCGGCTCCAGGGGAACGTAGTTCCGGTCCACCAGCCGATACCAGATGACCCGAGACTCTGCCAATAGCACCGTCAGGTATTCTCTTACGCCGGCAACTCGATACAACTCCATCTTGGGTCCGAGGTCGTACGCGGCGCTCGACAGGCAGACCTCGGCGGCCAGTTCCGGCGCGCCCGCACAGTACTGACCCTCCACGCCCGACTGGCCCCCATACTCGGGCAGGATACACAGGTCTGCGTCGGGTTGCGGGGCGTCCTCCAGCATCATCCAGGTTCCGTTGCTGCCTCCGTCGCACCCCGGTGTCCGCGCCGCGTAGTAGCCGAGCCAGGCAATCACGAGAAAGTCGTGGGAGCTGTGATCCCGGCTGATGGGTGAGGGCATGTAAACCAATCCTCCGATGAGTTCCGCAAGCTTCACTTCCGGCATGGCTTCCCATCGGCGGAGGAATTCGTCTCGCTTCAATCGCTGCCCGGCAACCAGGGCCTGAGAAATGGTCGTAGACACTCTCTTACAGTATCACGCTGGGAAGTGGAAAAGGAACCTACAGCACGTCCCGGCCCATGCCCTCCGGCGTCACCTCGATTCTGGCCCGCTTAAGTCCCTGTGAATAATGACTTTGTTGTGGGCGGCCTCCAGCGCGTTGGCCACCATAAGGCAAATTTGCCTTATCATCTCGAACTCGAGGCGCCCGCCCGAAACGCTTCGGATCGCGGGCCGAGCTTGTTGTCAGTGGCCCGGTAGACCTCGCCCATCCCGCCGGCGCCAGCGCCTGGCAGCCATGATGGACTTCATACCTTGCGCGTCGAACAGGTCAAGTTGCCTTTAGTCGCCCTCGAAGCCCCGCAACCCGCGAGGCTACGATCGCTTCTGCGCCAGCTCCCGCACAAAGGCTTCGTGCTCGGGCGACCGCAGGGCCATGTCGAGCACGTCGAAGACGCGCGCCCGGTTTAGGCTGAGGAGGGCGTCGGGAACCAGCCAGAGCCCGGGAAAGACCATGGAGCGCAGGATTCCGTCGGCGCCCGGTTCCAGAGGAACGTACTCCCGGTCCACCATGCGATACCAGATCACCTGAGACTCCCCCAATAGGACCGCCAGGTATTCTTTCACCCCAGCGGCTCGATACAACTCCATCTTCGGCCCCAGATCGTACGAGGCGCTGGACAGGCAGATCTCGGCGACCAACTCCGGGGCGCCCGCACCGTACATACCCTCCAGGCGTGACTGGCCGCCATACTCGGGCAGGATCCGCAGATCTGCGTCGGGCTGAGGGGCGTCTTCCAGCATTAACCAGGTCGCGTTGCTGGCTGTGTCGCAACCGGGGGTTCGAGCAGCGTAATAACCGGCCCAGCCGATCACAAGGCCTTCGTGTGACCCATGGTCCCGGCTGATGGGTGAGGGCATGTAAACCAATCCTCCGATGAGTTCCGCAAGCTTCACTTCCGGCATGGCTTCCCATCGGCGGAGGAATTCGTCTCGCTTTAGTCGCTGCCCGGCAACCAGGGCCTGAGATAGAGCCGTAGACACTCTTCTACATTATCACGCTGGGGAGCGGAAAAGGAACGGCGGCGCGGCCACCTCGATGAATTGGGTCAAGACCGCTCGTGCCGCAGTTTGAACCGCTGGATCTTTCCGGTGGACGTCTTCGGCAGCTCGTCAAGGAACTCGATCCGCCGCGGATACTTGTACGGCGCGACACGCGACTTGACGAACTCCTGCAGCTCGCGCGCCAGGCTGTCGCTCGACGCCGCGCCCGGCTTGAGCACCACAAATGCCTTCGGTTTGAGAAGCTTGTTGTCGTCCTCGTACGGCGCCACCGCCGACTCGAGCACCGCGGGGTGCTCGATCAGCGCGCTCTCCACCTCGGCGGGCGAGACCCACTGGCCCGAGACGCGGAACATGTCGTCGGAGCGGCCGGAGTATAGGTAGCGGCTGTCGGCGTCCACGGTAAACTTGTCGCCGGTCCAGAACCATCCGTCCACCAGCCGCGCGGCATTTAGCTCGGGCCGGTTCCAGTAGCCGGGCGTGACGCTCGCGCCGCGGACCCACAGGTCGCCGTCCTCGGTGAGACGCACCTCGTAGCCGGGGACCTCGCTGCCGGACGACAGATAGATGTGCAAGGCCTCGGTCGAGCCGACCCCGTCGAGCAGCTCGAAGCCGAATCGCTCCCGCCAGCGGCGCGCGATGTCCGCCGGCAATGGCTCGGCCGCCGAGACGCCCAGCCTCACGCTGTCGAGCCGGTAGGGGTTGGCCGCGTCGGTTTCCGCGAGCATCCCCGCGTAGAGTGTCGGCACGGAGAAAAACAACGTCGGGCGAAACCGCTGCGCCATCTCGAGAATCACCTTGGGTTGCGGCCGCCCGGGAAACAGGATGCTGGCCGCTCCGGCATAGAACGGAAACAGCAGCGAGTTGCCCAGGCCGTAGGCGTGGAACAGCTTGGAGGAAGAGAACGTCAGATCATCCTCGGTGATGCCTAGCACGCCGCGAGCGTAACCCTCGCAGCAATACAGCCAGTCGCCGTGCCGGTGGATGGCGGCCTTGGGAGGCCCGGTCGAGCCCGAGGTCCACAGCCAGAACGCCGGATCGTCGCGATGAGTCGCCGCAGGATCCAGGTCGGCGGATTGCCCGTCGAGCCAGCCCGCCCGCAGCATTTCCTGGTCGATTACGACCCGGGCCTGGCTCTCCTGGCGCAGGTACGCATACTCGGCCTCGCGCAGCGCCGGATTGCACGGGACGGCCACGGCGCCGATCTTGGCGGCGCCGAAATACGCCGCGACGAAGTCCGCCGAGTCCGGCAGAATGATCAGCACGCGATCGCCCCGCTCGACGCCCCGCTGACGCAGCGCAGTGCCGGCGCGGTTTACTTGTTCGGCTACCTGCGAATAGGTGAGAGCGCCGGCCTCAGTTATCAGCGCAACCCTCTCACCGTGCCCCTCGGCGGTGTGGCGATCCACAAACCACGCGGCCAGGTTGAAGGGATTGTCAATCACCAAATCGCCAAATCACCAAATCAACAAATGGCTCAGGTCCGGAACAGGACGGATTCGTTCTTGAATATCCGCACGGCGAACAAGAACGCCAGCCCCGCGTAGACCAGGCTCGACGCCAGCGTGATCGCGAAGGCCATCGTCGAAAACGAGCCCAGAAAGATCCCTTTTATGAGCTGCGTGACGTTGAAGATCGGAATGGCGGCCAGCGCCGGGGTCAGCTCCAGGCCGGGCAGCATGCCCGCTATGGCCGGCACGCCGACCAGAAAAATGATCGGCGTCAGGTAGCTCTGCGCCTCCTTGAAGCTGCGGGCGAACAGCGCCACCGCAATCATGATCGAAGCGGCCATCACCGCCGTGGGCACGAGAACAACGAACAACAGAGCAATGGTGGCGGGATCGATCGGCACGCGGCTCACCATCTGCCGGAGCTCGGCGGAGAAGTTGCCGAACCCGCCCCGCCGCAGGGAAAACACCAGGCTCGTCACCGACAGCGCCGCGGTGAGGAACGTCGCCGTGGTGGCCGCCATCAGCTTTCCCATGACGATCTCGTTGCGCGAGGCCGGCGAGGCCAGGAAAACCTCGAGCGTCCGCCGCTCCTTTTCTCCGGCCGTCATGTCGATGGTCGGGTACATGCCGCCGGAGAACATCAGCAGCAGCACGACATAGCCGATGATGCTGCCCCAGAAGGCGCCGGCCATCCGGCGCTCCGGGGCGATATTGACTCGCTTGATCTCGAACGGCGTGAGCAGGCTTTCCGGCGCGCCCAGCTCCTTGAGGCGGCCTTTGACCTGCTCGTTTTTCAGCTCGTCGAGAGCCGAGCGGATTCCCGAGGCGGCCATTTGCGAAGCCGGCCGCGTCAGGTCCGCGTAGATGACGAACAGCGGCGCCCCGCTCTCCCCGCGCGACTGCTCGATCCCGGCGGCGATCCGCTTGCTCTCCACCCCTGCCTTCAGGTCGGCGGTGGCCACGGGTTTGAAACCCGCGGCCTTCAGCGTCTCCACCAGCGTCGCCGAGGCGCCGCTCTCGAAGTAACCCACGGTGACCGACTCCTCGCGCGATTTGCTCTCGACCGAGCTCATGAAGTAGCTCATCGCCAGCATCAGCAGCGGCACGGCGGCCACCGGCGCCACCACCATGCTGATCAGCGTGCGCCGGTCGCGCGCCACGTCCAGCAGCTCTTTCCGATAGATGGTCGCCAGCAGCGCCGGTCTCACGCCTTGGCCTCCGCGGGAGCCGCCGGCGCCGCCAGCAAGTCAAGGAATATTTCTCGCAAACGCTCCTTGCCGGTGAGGGTGCGCAGATCGGCCATGGTCCCGACGCGGCGGATGGCGCCGCCGTCGATCACCGCGATGCGGTCGCAGAGATACTCCGCCTCCTCCATCACGTGGGTGGAAAACAGGATGCACTTGCCCTTCCGTTTCGCGTCCAGAATGAACTCCTCGATGAGCCGCGCCGTCGGCACGTCGAGACCATAGGTCGGCTCGTCCAGGATCAGAATCGGCGGATCGTGCACCAGCGTCCGCGCGATGGCGATGCGCTGCCGCATGCCCGAGGAAAGCTTGTCGATCTTGCGGTCGGCGAATTCCTGAATCCCGAGCAGCGTGAAAACTTCTTCCACGCGATCGGTGAGGCGCCGTCCGTTCCACTCGTGCAACTTGGCGAAAAAAGTAACGACCTCGCGGCCGGTGAGCCGGTGGTAAAGGCCCATGTCTCCGGACAGGAACCCGATCTGGCGGCGCACCTGGTCGGGCTCCGTCACGATGTCGTAGCCGCCCACGCGCGCCGTCCCGCTCGACGGCGCGAGCAGCGTCGCCAGCAGCCGCAAGCAGGTCGTTTTGCCCGCCCCGTTCGGCCCCAGCAGCCCGAAGATCTCGCCGGACCGGACCCCAAAGGAAACCTGCTCCACCGCCTGGATCGGCCCCCGCGCCCTGTCCCGAAAGGTCTTGCTCAGACCCTCAACCTGAATCATTCGCCCGGGTTTCCAATCACCAAATCACCAAATTCACTTGAGCTTTTTCATCTCGATGTTGCGGTAGCGGACCTCGCTCCCCAGGTGGTGCTGCTGGATGGCCAGGTATCCCTTCTGGTGCAGGTTCTTCTCATCCACGAAATCCACAACCGTTTTGTCGTTGACCTTGACGATGATGCGGTTGCCGTTGACGAGGATGTGTTGCGTCCACCAGGTGTCGTCCGGCACGAGCTGATCGGTCACTTTGGCGAGGTTGTAGAGGGTCCCGGTGCGCTGCGGATCCTTGTGCGTGTTGTTGACCTGCGCCTCGTATCCGGTGGGCCAGGCGGTTTCGAACTTGGCGCGGAAGAACATGCCCGAGTTGCCGCCGTGATTGAGCTTCACTTCGGCCTTGAACTCGCAGTTCTCGCACTCCTCTTCCATGTAGAACAGGTGACTGCGCCCGTTGCGGCCGACGATGGCGCCGTCCTCGACGGTCCAGTTCCCGGGGTTCTCGATGGCTTTCCAGCCGTTCAGCGTCTTGCCGTCGAAGATCTTCTTCCAGCCGGCGTCGCTCTGGGCCGACGCTGGCGCGCCAAGCATCACCAGACCAAGCAGAAGCGAGAATAGTGTCCGGTTCATTTCACACCTCCGGTGGGCCAATGCCGCACTATAGCAAAAAGTTAACGGATGTGGCGGCGCACTGTCTTGACAGCCATAACCAAAGCTACTACCATCGTCTCAAGTCGAACTCTACGAGGTGTCAAATGGCACGTAGCGCTGCGCGGTTGCTCTTTGCTTGCCTACTGGTTATTCTCATTGAAACCCCGGCGTTCCCGCAGGCCGACGTGGCCAGCGGCACGCTGCGGGGCACGGTAACGGACCCGACCGTCGCGCTGGTTCCCGGCGCCACGGTCACGGTCCGCGACCTGGAACGCGGCATCACGCGAACCGCCGCCAGCGACGGCCAGGGAGTCTACCAGGTCCGGTTGCTGCAGCCCGGCACGCACGAGGTGCGCGTTACGGCCTCCGGCTTCCGCACCCACGTCGCAGAGAAGATCGAGGTCAGCGTCGGCCAGATCGTCGTCCTCGACGTGCAACTGCAGGTCGGCGCGCTGGCCGACGAAGTGCTGGTCAGCGCCGCCCCGCCCCTGGTCGAGACCGAGCGCACCCAGCAGTCCAACACCATCGGCGGCCGCCAAATCGAGCACCTGCCCAACATCGGCCGCAATTTCATGGCGCCGGTGTATTCACTGCCCGGCGTCAGCAACTCCAACGCGCCGCGGAACCAGTTCCCCGGTTTTACCTTCGGCACCTCGGGCTTCTCCATCGGCGGCAGCAACGGACGGAGCAACCTGGTGACGGTGGACGGCGGGGAGTTCGAGTACGGCTCCGGCCAGCTGCGCTCCTTTCTGAGCCCCGAGGCGGTCCAGGAATACCAGGTGAACCGTAATGCCTTCGCCGCCGAGTTCGGCTTCACGGCCGGCACGGCGGTCAACGTCGTCACCCGCAGCGGCACCAACGACTTTCACGGCGCCGGCTACATTTTTTACCGCTCCCAGAAGACCTCGGCCCGCGACTTTTTCGACTTGCGCCCGACCAAGGCCTTCGATCAGCAGATGTACCCCGGAGTGAGCTTCGGCGGCCCGCTGGCGCGCAACAAAGTGTTTGTGTTTTCTTCCTACGAGGCCCTGAAATCCGACACCGCCCGCTTCCGCAACTACACCGGGGACGCCGAGATCATGGGACCCAACGCGGCGCAGCGCGCCTACCTGGCCGAGCTGACCGGCGCCGCGGACGAGAACATCCGCCGGATCGGCACGGTGCTGGCCGCCGGGCTGAACACCAGGAACTTCGCGGACACCATGCGGCTGTTGACCAGCGATGAAGGGACCTTCACCGCGCCGGCGCGCGTCCACACCTGGGTGACTCGCCTCGACGCCCAGCTCGGCGACAAGGACGCACTCAGCGCCCGCTTCAGCCTCTTCCGGTCCGATTCCTGGACCCTGGGCAACAGCAATCTGGAATCCGCTAGCAACTCGACCGACCTGTTCTCCCGCGACTACACGATCCTGGCGAGCTGGACTCGCAACTTCACGGCCAACGTCTTCAACCAGGTCCGCGTGCAACTGGTGCCCAACAATTCCGCGCGCACCGTTGCGCGAGCCCACCAAGCGCCGACCCTCGTCATCCCCGGGGTGGCCACTTTTGGGCGCGTCTTTTCGGCGCCGTTCAACACCTTCCAGGACCGCTACCAGTTCGAGAACAACCTTTCCTGGGCGCGCGGGCGGCACCTGTTCAAGTTCGGAGCCTCCTATAGGCCTGTCAAATACCATGTGATCAACGAGCTATGGTTCGCCGGGGAGTGGACTTTCTCCTCGGTGTTCTATGGCGCAGGGCTGGCCCTTCCCGCGGCGGACCAGCCGGCTCTGACCGCCTACAACGCCGCCCGGCCCGCCGGAAGACCGCCCGTGCCGACGCTGACGGCCCTGCAATCGCTAAACGTCGGCCTGCCGTTCCTGTTCCGCCAGGGCTTCAACAATCCCGACTGGCAGGACTGGGCGCATTTCTTGGGGACCTTCGTCCAGGATACCTGGAAAGTCAATCCGCGGTTCACGCTGGATCTGGGTGTCCGCTTCGACTTTGACCGGGAGCCCAAGCCCCTGGGCGCCTATAACAACGTTTCCCCGCGAGTCGGCTTTGCGTGGGACGTGTTCGGCGATCAGAAGACTGTGATCCGGGGGGGCGGCGGTGTGTTCTATTCGCCGGTGTACTATCAGGTGGCCTACGTCACCAATCTACTGAACGACAGCGGGCGGTACATCAACCAGATCTTCCGGTCGCCGGCGTTCGGCCCGACCGTGCTGCCGACGCTGTGGGCCGGTGGCCGCGCGCGGGGTAAGCTGCCGTTCCAGTCGGTGAGCGAGCAGGATCTGAACGCCATGGGCGTCCCCACCGGGCGCGGGTCGATCGGCCGCGTGCTGTTTGACGCCGACCCCGGCTACAAAAACACCTATTCCGGCCAGATCAGCTTCGGCATCCAGCGCCAGCTTGTCCGAGACCTTTCGCTGGAAGTCGCCTATCAGATGTACCGGGGCGTGCATATTCAGGTGCCCCACGAGCGCAACTTCCGCGAGGCGCCCGGGCAGATCGCCCTGGACGGCGGCCCCCGGCTGGTGGCCATCGACCCCACCATCGCCCAGTTGAACATCTACAGCTCCATCGGCAATTCCATCTACCACGGCATGACCGCGTCGTTGAACAAGCGCTACAGCCGCTATACGACCTTCCAGATCAACTACACCTTCAGCAAGACCATCGACGACGTCACCGACTTCAACTCCGCCTTCGCCGCCTACATCCCGACGCGGCTGAACCTGGAGCGGGGCGTGTCGGCCTTTGACATCCGCCACAACTTCGTGGCCAGCGGCGTGTTCAGCAGCCCGTTCAAGGCCGGGCGGGACCACAACATCCTGGCGCGCGCCTTCGCCGATATCACCCTGGCCCCCATCGTGTTCCTGCGCAGCCCGATTCCCTTCAACGTGCGGATCGGAAGCGACACCAACGGCGACAATCACGGGGTTTACGACCGGCCGTTCCTGGCCGGACGCAACACCGCGAAAGGGGAGAACTTCTCCAGCGTCAGCCTGCGGCTCAACAAGCAGTTCTATGTGAAGCGGGAGTCCGGATTGCGTGTGGAGTTCATCACCGAGGCGGTCAATCTGTTCAACCACACCAATTTTCTGGCGGTCAATGACGTGTTCGGGCTGACCAATCTGAACGGCCCGTTCGGCCTGCGCGGCGACCGCAGCCGGTCCCGCACCGCGCCGCTGGGGTTCACGGCCACGGCCGGCTCGCGGCAGGTGCAGTTCGGGCTGCGGATTGCCTTCTGAGAGTCGCTCACTTTGGGCAGGAACGCCGCCAACTCCCCGGCCGGGCTGAAGATCGTGTATTAAGGCGCTAGACGCTGCCCAAGCGGGTCCGCCGGACTAGAACCGGGCCGGGCGAACCGGCGGATTTCCTGCTCGCAACTCCGCAAAGCGGCCCCGGTCCCGATCCGCCGACCAGAGTAGATTAGTATCGACGGCGATCACGCCCCGCACCGCTCGTAGCTCGCATCGCGGATCCTGGCCCAACTGGCGCGCTGGAATTGCGGGCTCAGTCCGCGGCCGCGAAACGTCACGGGTTTGATGGGCGCCTTTCGCCGAGTCTGCCGCTCGGCCAGCACCAGTTCCAGTCCTTCCTCCACCAGGGCGCGGAGCGTGACGTGCTCGCGGCGCGCGAGATCCCGGGATCGATTCAGGATGCTGCTAGCAATACCAATCGTCCTTCTCATACTGCCAGCCTAGCACGCGCCCTAGTAACCGACCTCTACCAGAAAAAGCCCCCGGGCCGGCGCGGTGGCGCCGCATTGCGCGCGGTCGGCGGCGGCGAGCATCGGCGCGATGCCGGACGGGGCGCGCCGGCCCTGGCCAGTCTCGACCAGCGTCCCGACGATGTTGCGGACCATGTGGCGCAGGAATCCGCTGCCGCGCACGCGGTAGCGCCACAGGTCCCCGTCGGGCTCGAGCCGCGAAGAGAAGATCGTGCGGATCTGCGGCTGGGCCGAGTCCACGCCCTCGTCGGCGGCGGCGAGGCTGCGGCAATCGACCGCGCCCTCCAACATCGGCGCCGCCTCGATCATCGCCGCCAGGTCCAGCGGATAGGGGTGGCGCCAGACATAGCGGTGCAACGTCGGCGGGCAGATTTCGCCGCGCCACAGCCGGTATTCGTAGAGCTTGGACCGCGCCGAAAAGCGCGCGTGGAACCCTTCGGGGGCGTCCGCAGCCTCCAGGACGCGGATCGCCGCGGGCAGCAGGCGGTTCATGGCGCGGCGCAAGTTGACCGCGGGTATTGGGTTGTTCAGAGCGAAGCTGGCAACCTGGGCCATGGCGTGCACGCCGGCGTCGGTGCGCCCGGCGCCGATGACCGTAACCGGCGCGCCCTCCAGCTCAGACAGGACCCGTTGCAACTCGCCCTGAATAGTAGGCAGAGAAGGCTGCGCCTGCCAGCCGTGGAAATCCGTGCCGTCGTAAGCGAGGGTGATCTTGAGGGTGCGCATTCACGGCGCGACACGGGCCCCGGCGGCCGGACGGCTGCCGGGCTTGAGCAGCGGGAGGCCGGCGGCGCACAGCGGGCAATTCTCCGAGGCGTAGACCGGAACGTCGAGCGTGACCAGCGCGGCGTGCGGCACGCCGATCTTGGCAACTCCCCGGCTGCGATCGATGATGGCCCCGGCGCCAACGATCCGCGCGCCCGCCGCTTCAACCGCGGCGATCGTCTCGCGCGTGCTGCCGCCGGTGGTGATCACGTCCTCGATCACCACGCCGCGCTCGCCCGGCTCGACGGAGAATCCGCGGCGCAGCGTCATGCCGCCGCCCGCCTCGCGCTCGGTGAACACGAAGCGGCAGCCGAGCGCGCGGGCCACTTCGTGGCCGATGATCAGCCCGCCCAGCGCCGGCGCGGCCACAAAATCCGCCGGCGCCCCCGGGCAGATCGCCGCCAGCTCCCGCCCCAGCCGCTCGGCGACCGCCGGCTCGGACAGCACCAGCGCGCACTGCACGTATTTCGGGCTGTGCAGTCCGCTGGTGAGGCGAAAATGGCCCTCCAGGTACGCCCCGTAGCGCTCGCAAAGCGCCAGAACCTCGGCCTGCGTCATGAAAGGAAGAAATGCTAGCATAACAGATGAACCGTAACCGATGATCTTCGCGCCGCGGGCGCCTCGCGGAACCTTCCGGCAGGCTTGCTCGTAGGTAACAGACGCGCCCCGCGCGACGCCATTACTTCCCAGGGAGAATTGACGGACATGCGTATCCATCGTTGGCTGCTGGCCTCCTGCTTTGTTGGGCTGGCGCTCGTTGCGGCGCGGGCACAATCCTCGTCCCCCGCCGGCGCGCCCCGCTCCAATCCCGACCGGCCCGACTACACCCGGGGCGCCGTTTGGTGGCCGAACTTTACCAATGTTTACAAGCGTCCCTACGTCGCCGAGGTCGACCTCGGCAACACCGACCGGCTGGAGCGGCTGCTGCGGGAAGGCAACCTCTACCTGTCGCTCGACGACGCCATCGCCTTGGCGCTCGAAAACAATCTGGATATCGCCTACGTTCGCTACGAGCCGCTGATTGCTGATACCGATATCCTCCGCTCCCGCGCCGGCTCCGGTGTCCGCGCCCTGGGTGGAGGCGTCGCCGCGGGCGGGGGCGGCGGCTCCGGCGTTTCCATCCCCATCGTCACCGGAGGGGCCATCGGCGGCCCGCCGGTTCCGCAGCTCGAGCCGGTCTTGTCCAGCACCCTCGGCTGGGGCCATCGCAGCAATCCCCAGACGTCGACCTTCGCCACCGGAACCAACACCCTGATCCTGGAGCAGACCAACAGCGCCTTGACGTACTCGCAGGGCTTCCTCACGGGCACGTCTTTTTCGCTCTCCTTCAACAACACGGCCTCCCAGTCCAACTCCGTTCGCAACAGCTTCAACCCCTCGCTGTTCACCAGCATGTCGCTGAACGTGCGCCAGAGTATTACCCAGGGGTGGGGGCGCTCGGTCAACTCCCGCAACATACGGATCGCGCGCAACAACCGCGAAGTCTCCGACCTGGTATTCAAGCAGCAGGTGATCTCGACCGTCGCCCAGGTTCAGAATCTTTACTGGGATCTGGTGAGCTACATCGAGGACGTTCGGGTGAGGGAGCAGTCGCTCGAGCTGGCCAACAAGCTTTACAACGACAACAAGCGGCAGGTGGAGATCGGGACGCTGGCGCCGATCGAGATCGTGCGGGCCGAGGCGGAAGTCGCCGCCCGCCAGCAGGACCTGACGATCTCGCAGACGCTGGTCCGGCAGCAAGAGACGATTCTGAAGAACGCGCTGAGCAAGACCGGCGTCGGCTCCCCGGCGATCGCCGACTCGCGCATCGTCACCACCACGCGGCTGACGGTTCCGCAGGTCGAGCCCATCGAGCCGGTGCAGGACCTGGTGGCGACGGCGCTGCAGGCGCGGCCGGAGCTGGCGCAATCGCGAATCCGGCTCACCAACTCGGACATCAGCATCAAAGCCATCCGCAGCGCCATGCTTCCCACCGTGGACGTCGTCGGCGCCGCCACCAACAACGGCTTGGCTGGCACCTTCAAAGATGTCTTCCTGCTGCCCGGGCAGGAACCTCCTTCTCGTTTCTTCGAGGGCGGCATCGGCAACAGCATGTCCCAGATTTTCTCGCGGAAGTTCCCCGACTACAGCATCGGCGTGCAGTTGACCGTGCCGATTCGCAACCGCGCGGCCCAGGCCGACATGACCTCCGCGCAACTCCAGTACCGGCAGTCGGAGATCCGGCTGCGGCAGGCCGAGAACGGCGTGCGCGTCGAGGTTCGCAACGCCTTGATCGCCTTGCAGCAGGCGCGCGCGCGGATCGACGCCGCCACCAAGTCGCGCGTGCTGCAGGAGCAGACGCTCGACGCCGAGCAGAAAAAGCACCAGCTCGGCGCTTCCACGATCTTCTTAGTGATTCAGGCGCAGCGCGACCTGGCGTCGTCCCGCTCGGTGGAAGTGGCGGCGATGAACAATTACAAGAAGGCCCAGGTCGAGCTCGACCGCTCTACCGGCCAGATTCTGGGAAAACACAACATTTCGGTCGACGAGGCCTACCGCGGAACCGTCGCGCGGCCGCCCGATCCGCTGCCCCCGCCCCGCCCCGGCGCGCAGTGATCGGCGCGGACGCTATTCTGGATAAGGATTCTTGAAGAGAGTCAGCGGCTCTTGAGTGGCTGCGGCAACACCGGAGAGACCCTCCGGATCTGGCTGAACGGGTTCCAGTCTTTCGGCTGCGGTTCTGAGCTGCTCCACCATCGAGGTCCGCTCCTGAGCCACGCCAGCCTCAACTCCTCCAGGGAAGCATTGATGTCGTGATGCCCGAATTCGGTTCCGCAGGAGGGGCAAATGTTGTAGTCGCTAGGAGGTTCCCCCATCTCGTAACCGCAAACGGGACAGATGTTCTCGATCACCATCTATGACACTCTCGCTGGAAATAGAGCAAGTTGGTCGCCTCGCTGTGGCACCGACCGGCTGACGCGATTACAGATCTTTGAGCCGCCGGAACAGAGTCGCATGGTACCGGCTTGTAGTAAGTGCG
>Ga0247727_10001322_pt1 | contig 59281 bp, 51 predicted proteins | sample WisWelCaveWW1625_FD_202498 | JGI IMG/M metagenome (GOLD analysis project Ga0247727, IMG submission 202498) | Biofilm microbial communities from Wishing Well Cave, Virginia, United States - WW16-25 | ecosystem: Environmental > Aquatic > Deep subsurface > Groundwater > Cave microbial mat | place...
GAGATTTACCGTGCCGCTGTTGGTGAAAACGCCGCTGCACAGCAGCGTGCCAGTTTGAATTTCCACCGCGCCTGAATTGTTGAAGTTCAGTCCGTTGCCGGTGGTCGTAGTGCCTGTGTTGACCGATTTGCGGAAGGTCCCGGCGTTGTCAAACCGCGGGCTGCCGCCCAGGAATCCGAGACCGCCCGCGCCCAAGGCGTGGAACAGCGCGCCGGACCGGTTGGTGATGAGGCTCCCGTTCAAAGCGATGTCTCCATTGGTCCAGAGGACGGTTCCGCCGTTCTCCAACGTGCGGGTGACCAGATTGATCTGGCTCGCAATGGCGGCGTTGAGCGTGGCGCTCGGAGCAATGATCGTTCGTCCCGTCCCGCTCATCGCGCCGGCCGTCCAGTTCATCAGGCTGGCAACTGCCACCGCGCCCGTGCCGTCCAACGTGCTGCTGGCGTGAACCAAATCCAGGTTTGTCACGGTCAGGTTCGCATTGCCGGTGACGGTTCCGCCGTTGAGTTTGTAAAGGCCGGCGCCGTTGAGTTGCGCGCCCGGGTTCAACGTGAACGTGCCGCCGGTCCATTCCACGAGGGCGCCGGCTGGCGCGCTGAACGTGCCGGTGGCCGAGCCGCCACCCGCCAGCACGAGCGTGCCGGGTTCAATATCCACCAGGCCGGAATTGTTGAAATTCACGCCCACGGCTATCGTCGTGGTGCCGCCAGCAGGGCGGTGGAATGTGCCCGCGTTGTCGAACCGGCTCGTGCTGCCCACCCGGTTGATCGCGCCCGAACCGAACGCGTGAAAGACGGCCCCCGCGCGGTTGGTGATGACGGCGTTGTCCAAGGACAGGTTCCCGGCGGTGCTCCAGAATGTGTCTCCACGGAGTTCAAGCGTTCGGGTAGTCAACAAGTTCAGCCCGTTCACCGTCTCCAGCGTGAGGGTGGCGCCGCTTTCGAGCACCGTCCTGCCGCTGCCGCTCATCGTCCCGCCCCGCCAAAGCAATCGCTCACGCACCGTCAGGGTGCCGCTCCCGGTCAGCGTCGGGATTTTGGCGTTGTCAGCGTCTAAAGTAACGGAGGCGCAGTCGGCTGGAGTGTCCAAGACGACCGTGAAGTTGCCAGGGAACAAGGCCTGGCCACCAATGACGACGCTGTCGTTCGAGCCGGGCACGAGATTGGGTGTCCAATTGGTCGCGATGTTCCAATCACCGCCAGCGAGATTCGTCCAGGTGAGAACAAGCGGCGTAAAGCGGGCCGAGACGGTCTTGTTGTTCGTCATCACCAGCGTGACGGGATTGCTGCGCGTGACGATGTCGCCAATCCAGGCACGAAAGACTTCGTTGCTGGACGCGGTGGCGGTGAGCGTGACGGATGCGCCGTTGGTGTAAGTGGATTGGTCGGGGAGTATGGCCACCGACCCGCCATCGGTAAACAGGGTGAGGCGGAAGAGGGCCGAGGCGCTGTTTGTGGGGTTGGTGCCGTCGAGGAATTCTTGCAGATTCGAAACGCCGTCGTGATCGAAGTCGGCGGTGGCGCTTTGATTCAGGTTGGTGAAATAAATCGTCTCCCACGAATCCGGGACGCCGTCGGCATCGCTGTCGAGCATCAGCAACGCGGGCGCGCTGGTCACGCTGCCGGAGGGATTGGTGAGCACGACCGAATACGGGCCCTCGTTGTTCGTGCCGACGTTTTGCAGGAGCAACGCGTCGTTGGTCGCGCTGCCGCCGAGCGGGACGCCGTTGAACCGCCATTCGTAAGCGAGCGCCCGCGTGTCCGCCGCCACGACGAAGAACGATGCAGCTCCGCCCGGCGCGACAATTTGGTTCTGTGGCTGACCGATGATTTGCGGCGGAGCAGTGACTTCCGCCGTCTGCACGAGGAGATTCCCGTTGGGGTCGAAAATGAATTGCGAGTCCTGGGCGCGGGCAAGGCCAGCGAGGAGGAAGACGAGCGCCGCTGTAGCAGCCGACGTGAGGAGGCTCTGTCTGAAAAATCCGAAATCCGAAATCCGAAATCCGAAATTGGACAGAGCCTCCTCACGTCGGCTGCTACGAGGTTGGCGGGTCGCGCGCCAGCGTCTTGGAGTGCGGTGGCTGGCGGGGAACGGGGCTGACACCGCTTTGGCTGGTTCGGCGTTCGAGGTCGGATGTTTGCTGTTGGTTGTTCCCTCCTCCCGAAAGCGGTGTGTGCCCCCGCCCCTCACCCACCGCACTCCAAGACCTTGCGGCGTTCCTTTGCCGATTGCAAATCGGCGATACAGCAGATTGAAAATCTGCGCTACGGCCAAGGTTGTCGCGCTTGTCGTTTTCATGCGGAGCGGATAGCGTTCGCGGCGATGCCGATTCCACCACTCAACCAAAACGGTTTTTTGCCGGTGGGTGTGCATGATTGCACGCTGGCCGAGATCAGGGCGCGGTTCGGCGCGTTCCAGCGGAGTGATCGCCGGTCGCGGTTGATGGGCCAACTGGAAAGCCTTCTTTCCGAAGCTGCGAAGACCGGACTGGTCGTGAGCGTGGTGGTGAACGGAAGTTTCGTCACCGCGGTGGCGGAACCGAACGACATTGACCTGATCGTGATCGTGGCGGCCTCGCACGATTTTGCCGCCGATGTCAGCATGGCGGCGTACAACATTCTGTCGAGACATCGCGTCCGGCGGCGGTTTGGATTCGACTTGCTGCTGGCCCGCGAAGGCTCGGCGGAAGCCCGACGTTGGGTGGAGTTTTTCCAGCAAGTCCGGCTTGCCCCGGGAAAACAGAAGGGCATATTAAGAGTGCGATTATGATTCAGAACGACGCCCAACTGCAGCAGGCCATCGAGCAAATCGAGCGTCTCTATCAAGGGCTGGACAGCCTGCGCGCGGATATTCTCCCCAAAAATCCCCGCAACTTCGCTCTCTTCGCGGAAGGTCCCCTCGACGAAATCCGCAAACTTCAGGCGGAGATTGACCAATATGTCAGCGGCCTGGAACAAGTCGGCGTGGCGTGATAGCCAGGTTTGGCAACGGCCCGGCCTGAAGAAGGGCCTGCTGCGAGTTACCTTATGATCGAGACACCCGAACAAGTTTATCAGGCCATCGAGCAGATGGGACGGATGCAGCGCATCCTGGAGTCTTACCGAAACGAAATTCTGGGGCGCAATCCCCGCAATTTTGCCGTGCTGGCGGAAGGCCCGCTGGAGCAGATTCGGCAGTTGCAGGTCCAACTCGATGACTACGTGCGCCGCGTCGAGGGCGCGCTGGCCTGAGCGATTGAGATGATTCAGACCGAACTCCAGTTGCAGCAAGCCCTCGAACAAATCGTAAACCTTTGCCGTGCCGTGCAATCGCTGCGGGCCGGCGTGTTTCCCAAGAATCCACGCAATTTTGCCATTCTCGCGGAAGGTCCCGTGGACGAAATACGCAAGCTTCAGACGGACGTGGACGATTATCTCAGCCGGCTGGAAGGCGTGCCTGCGGCTGGAACTGGTTGAGGTCGAGGGGAAATGATCGAGACTCCCGCGCAACTGCAACAAGCCATCGAACAAATGGGCTGGATACAGCGAGGTTGTGGGCGAAACCGCAATGGGAAGAATGGTGAAACGCCCGCCCTCACCCTGACCCTCTCCCCCAAGGAGAGGGAACAGCGATTGGGCCTCGCTGGTCGTTCGGATGTCCAATCGCATTTCGCCGCGGCTTGGTTTCTCGAAGCCAAAGACGGCAGAATGATTCAAGGCCGTCGTCTGGCGGCAGACCGGAGGAAGATTCTCCCTCCCCATGAACCGGAGCGTTCGGTGTCCACCCTTCAGGGTGTCCGGCAGCGCAAACACGCTAAAGCGTGGACACCGAACAGCGCGCTGCCAGTTCAGGGGTTCAAAGCGCGAAATTCCGGTTGGGAGAAATCTCTCCCCGGGGGAGAGGGCCGGGGTGAGGGCGAGTGTCGCACTATCCGCGCCGAAAACGGGCGGATCATCCCACTGACGCCATCCGCTCGCGCCACCGCCGCCTTGTTGAACTTCGACGACCCTGCGCGCGAAGAGGCGCGTCGCAAGTTGGCGCAAGCCGGCCGCTATCCGTAGCGCTGGTTCCCAAATCTGTTTTATCGCCGGTTTCATTGGTAAGTGAGTGCCCGCGTGTCCGCCGCCACGACGAAGAACGAGGCCGCTCCGCCCGGTGCGACAATTTGGTTCTGGGGCTGGCCGATGATTTGTGGTGGCGCGGTGATTTCCGCCGTCTGCACGAGGAGATTTCCGTTGGCGTCGAAAAGGAATTGCGAGTCCTGGGCGCAGGCAATGGCTGCGAGCAGGAAACCAAGCGTCACGACGTAACTGCGTGGATGAATCCCAAAGGGATTCTGACGCAAACCCCGAGGTCGCTTTGACACGAATCGAAGAGAGGCAAATCGCATTTCTAATGGGCTACCTGACGACATTCCTGTTGCTTGGTAATGGGGTTGTAGTAGCAGAACGGTTTGTTGCAGGTCCTTGGCGGCTCACACGGTGGGTATTTAAGGCACGCAAGATAATACAGGGTAGCGCGCTCGATTTCTGCGAGAGCGTTACTACAAACAGAAATCCTCTTAATAACCGCCTCCCGACACTCCAAGCCGGATGCACTAGGGTTGTTACAAATTATTTCCTCAATCTCCGTGCGTATCCTGCACAGCTTCTGTAAATCGGAAAGGAGTTTGTCGATAAGATCCATGCAACATTGCTCTGCTCCAAGACCGGACGGATCAGTGAGGTTGACCGGATTGTTCCCGACGTAGGCATAGAGATTTGGGCCTTCACGGAGTTCCGCTTTTTGCAAAGGATCGCGAGAGAGCCAGCGTCCGAGTTCAGGATCGTAGTTCCGGAAACGAGTACCGGCCAGTCCGGCCTCAGCGATCCAAAACATCCCGGCGAAGGAAAACTCCGCTTCGAGGTCTCCGCTCAGTTTCGTCCGACGCCCGTATGGATCGTACCCGTAACGCGCCCGCACGTTGCCACTTCCATCCGTCAATTCGCGAACAGAACCCAAATGGTCGCGCGCGTAAAAAAACGCGCCGATTGCCGGACCGGTTTCCAGTTTCATTCCTTGGTCGAAAAACCGTTTTGTGACTGCACCCGTCGCATCGCGCTGTTCGCAGAGCGTGTCGTCGCACCAGACAAAGCGGCGAAAAGATGCTTCGACACCGTTGGTCAATTGTCGAATGGTCACCATCCGACTCAGGCCGTCGTACGTGAACTCGGTCCGCTGATTTCCGGCATTAACCGCTACCAAGCGGTCTTCCGCATCCCATTCGTTGGTGCGCATCATTCCCGGCGCGGTCGTGGTGCTGATCTGGTTCAGAGCGTTATAGGTGGCGGTGTAGTTTGATGAGCCGACTTGCTCCGTGAGACGATTGGCAACTCGGTCGTAGCCGTAGGCGAACGTATTGATGAGGTTTCCGGAGTTGGTGACAGTCGCCGAGAGCAGTTGATTTGCAGAGTCGTAGCCGAAGGTGTGGAGCGACGGGGGCGTCGCTCCCACTTGTTGTGACCAAGTGGTGATTCGATCCGCCTGAATGTCGCGGCCATAGAGGAATTCGGAGAGCGGAGTCGCGCCCACCTTGTGCGTGATTCGCTGAAGCGTCCGGTCCTGGAGATTATTGCCGTAGCTCCGCTCCTCAGTCTGGCCATTTGGAAGCGTGTTGGTCAGCAGCCGCCCGGAGCTTCCATCGTAGGCATAAGTGAAAGCACCGAGCGCATTGGTCGCGGCGACAACGCGTCCGGCGGCATCGTAGGTAATCCTTGAAGCGACACCGTTGATGGCGGTGGAGACGCGCCGGCCCAGTTCATCATAATTGTAAACGATGGTGTCGTTGGGCAGTGGACCATCCACGCTCGCCAACTGATTTGCGCCTAAAGTCGGAGTCGTGGTCACAGGGTTGTACGAATACAGAGTCGTTCCGGTCCCATCGGTCATCGAAATCATGCGCTCATAGTTCGGGTCGTAGGTGTAAATGACGCCGGGCGTGGGCACCGTCGCATTGGCATACGCGACGGACTTGAGCGTGTCATCGAGATTGTAAGTGAAGTGGGAGACCTGCTGTTTTTCGTCAATGACCTCCCGCAGTCGGCTGCTGGCGTTCTCGTAGAGATATTTGACCTGCGAACCGTCACCGTATTGTTTGGCGATGTTGCGCCCCTGCACATCGGTAAGCCACGACGTGGTGCGGCCCATCGGGTCGGTCAGGCTTTTGATGCTTCCGCACCGGCACCAATCAAAGAGTGTCACCCGGCCCAAAGGGTCGGTCCGCTGTTTCATCTGCCGCACGTTGTCGAACTCGAACAGCGTCTGCCGCCCCGCACGATCCGTTACGTTCGTCACATCCAGTCGGTTGTACGTGAACTGCTCGAACGTGGAGTCGGGATGGGTGATTTTGGTCAGGCGATCCATGTTGTCGTGCTCAAACGTCAGCGTGTAGCCGTTCACGTCGGTCTTGGTCAGCGTCCGGCCAGGCGCATCATACGTGGCCGTGGCCACGTCGTTTGTTCCGGGCAGCGGCCCGTCCACAGCGATGAGGTAGCCGTTGGTGTCGTAGGTGTAAGCGGTCGTTTCGCCTTTGGGATTGGTTTCGGTGAGCAATTGCCCGCGCACGTTGTAGGTGAAGGTGTTGGTTTGTCCGGCGGCATCCACCGTGGTCAGCGGCAGGTGTTGGGGGTTGTAGGTCATGCGCCCGAGCAACTCGTTGTTTCCGGCGCGCGTCTGGCGGACTTCCAGCAGGTCAATCCCGTTGCTCGCATACAGGTAGCTGAACGTCCGCCCGAGAGGATCAACCGAATTGGTCACGTGGCCGAAGCCGTCGTAGGCGTAGGTGTGAAGCTGGGTTGAGCCGTCCTCGAGCACGCGGCCAATTTTCGTGGGGCGGCTGCTGGTGCCAGCGGTCGCCGCGTTGTCCTGGCCGGGATAATTGTACCAGACGCGCCCCTCCAGGGCTTCTTTGGTGCTTTCGATAATGCCCGTGGTGGTGTTGAGGTCCTTATGCACCCAGTGATAGACCTTGGCCTTGCGGTAATCGCCGTAGCTGGAGGCGCAGGCTGTCCGGCTCCAGTAAAAGGTGTTTCGAAAGCCAAGAGACAACCCGTTGTCCACGGCCATGCCCGCCGGGACGCTGGACGGCGGGTCGGGTTGGGATGGGATGGCACTCTGGTTGAATTCGACGCGGTCGCGGCTGCCGTCCGCATAGACGGTTTCCAGCGAGCGGGTGGTGCCAGCTTGCGCCGTGATGAACGTGTTCGTGCCGTAGGGCGTAATGAGTGAATTAATGAAGTCCCCGGTGCCAGTGTAAGTGAATCTGGAATTGATCCCGATGACATCAGTGATGTTCGTCAACCGTCCCAGAGAATCGTAGGCAAAGTCCGCGAACCGCCCAAAGGGATCCGTGACGCGCGTGATCTTGTAGATGTCGTTCGTGTTGCCGTAGGTCAGCGTCGTGACCTGGCCGATGGCGTCGCTAAGGGCGACGATGCGCAGGTTGCCGTCGTAACTGAGCGTGATGGCGTTGCCAAAGGGATCCACGACTTGCGTCAGGAAAATCTTGCGCGAACTGCCCACCGAACCATCCGACTGGCCGAACACAACCTTCGAGCCGTCCGGCGAGGTCATTTCATAACTGTTCGTGCCGGTCCGATTGAGCAGAGTTTGATCGAACTGCTGGAAAGCGAAGCTCTGCGAGTTGGTGGTGAAACCGGTAAACGTGCGGGTGCCGCCACCCTGCGCGAAGTATTTCACATTGGCCGAGGTGCTTTGCGGATTGTCGGTGATGTAGGAAATCCAATCGCAGGTCCACTTCGGGCCAAAGTTCGAATAGGTAAAGTTGGCGGGCTGGTTGGCCTCGCGCTGGTTGTAGGTGACGGTGAATTGGACGGACGGCCCGACCGGCGGAGAATAACCGACCGGCGTGTCCACGATATTCAAACTGACGGGCATGAGATGGACGCTGGAGACGGCCATGCCAGTGCCTTTTTTGCAAGGGTCAGGCTTCGGATCTTTCGGCGTGGTCGGATCGGGGTCGTTGCTGGTCGTTATGCCCTTGCCCCAAACCGACGCGCCTTCTTTCGCGTCAACGCTGCGCCAGCCTCGCGGCAAGTCTCCCGGCGGAATCAGGAAATAGCCGCTCGTCTCGGCTTCCAGCGCCTGTCGCGTCGCCCAGACGGTGTTCCCGAAAGTCGGGTCTTCCAGCAGATAGCGGTCGCCCTCCTGCCGCACCATGGCCGCGTAGTGGCCCACCTTCCAATGCACGACGGAGGGAATGATGAAGTCACCCCTCACCGCTCCGAGCGTAGCGCGGGCGTCCTCGCCTGCGAGTTCCCGCACCGTCCCGGTGCGAGGACCACGCGTTCCAGCGTCTGGCGGCGGGACGCCGCCCGAACTCGCAGCCGGGACGGCTGCGCTACGCGCGGGTTCGCGAAACGCCATCTGGTAGTTCAGCCCGACTTTCTTCGAGAGTTCCGCCACTTGCGGCAGCGAGAAACCCTTTTGCGTCGAAGCGGCGTTGGCAATCTCCATCAACGCGTTCGTCGGAGACGACGTGACGAATCTTTGATCCGACACAAGAATGCGCTGCAACGCATACGGCCCGCACTTGAAGGAAATCTCCGGCTTGTTCTGCATATTCCAAAGCCCCTCGCGCGCGCCGGAAATCTTTTCCGTGGCCGGCCCGACGAGCACGCGCCCTTCGACCGATTTCAGCAACGCATCCAATTCGGTCATCCGCCCCAAACGCGCATACATGTAAGCCAGTTCGCCCACCGCGCGATCCGCGATCGCTTTGCCCTTGGCGTCCTTCGCGTCCTTGGCGTGAGCCCACGCCTGCTCCCATGCCTCCAGAGCGAGCGAGTAATGAGCGGTGTTGTAACATTCGAGGCCCAGCCCGGTGAGCAGTGCCGCGCACCACGGCGACTTGGGGTGCTTTTCCAAGAACCCCGTGAGGCTGGAAAAATCATCCGGCCCGCTGCGTTTCGAGTAGCCGGTCAAAGCCGCCGCCAAGGCCGTATTTTCAGCGGCGGTTGGCTCGCCTCCCACCGGGACCAGCGGCTCCTCGAACACCCGGGCGCGGAAAATCTCCTGAGTTGTCGGATTGGCCGAAAGCTCCAGCCCCGTTTTCGGCGGCGACACTTTGGGCAGTGTGCGGTTGACTGTCACCGGCGTTGGCGCCGCCCCAGATTCAGGCGGCGTGGAGGCTGACTTGGGTTGCGCAACCGCCGCGGCAGCGCCAGCGCACAAAAACAGGCAGAAAAGACAGTGCTTCATAGACTGGGTTCACTCCTGAGTTCGCTCGCGGGCGGAAAATCTTTCACCGAACAGGCAGATTTTTTACGCCGGGGTGGGAGCGATTGATCGGCGTTCCTGGGATTGTTATCCAGACTTAAACTGGGCGGGCGGGCGCCGAATACCCTTAGCGCCTGTTTGAAAACCCGCCCGGTCAGGGGACCGGGCCTACAGCGGAGCGTGGATTCGGCTGTTTCCTGTAGGCCGCGTGCCCTCACGCGGCGCTTCGGGAGGGTATTCAAACATGCTCTTACTGGCTTTCCGACCAATCCAGCCCCAACTGGCCAAGTTGTTGCCGCACTTCCGCCAGGTCCCACACCTGCAACCGCCGCAAATCCACGCTCACGGCGAGACGACGGCCATCCGGGCTGACGGCCAGCGGATACGTGCCGACGGGCAACGGCAGCAACAGTTCCAGGGTGCGCGCGTCATAAAGTCCACCGGCGCGGAATTGCTGCGTCAGCCACATCGTCCGGCCATCCGCGGAGTAAAGCTGGTGGTTAAGATTGGTGATCGTGCGCGTGCGTTGCCAAGTGGCCGTGCTCCAAAACTCCACGCCACCGACCGGGCAGGACACGGCGAGTTCGTCCCCGGCCGGCGAAAACTCGAAACTGTGAACGCTGGACGCGTTGGTGAGAATCGCCACGCGCTCCAAATCGGGCAGCCGATGAACAACGACGTGGGGCGTGTATGAGCGAAACATCGCCAGCCAGCGACCATCCGGCGAAACGCCATTCAGTCCATCCACCGAACGCTTCCACTCGCGCGGTCCGGCGCCCAACTGCTCATGGCCCACCAGCGCCGACCCGCGCGCGCCGCTCATGACCACGCCGTTGGAAACCGGACAGAGCGATACGAAACCAGCGGGCACGGCCAGTTCGAGGGATTCCAACTTCGGCGGTGACGTCGCGTGCGGTCCCGCAATCACGTCGCCCTCTCCCCCCAAACCCTCCTCTCTGGTTTTGATGCCGGCTCGGGAGAGGGGGGGCCTTTGGGGGGAGAGGGCCAGGTATCATGCGCCAACGGAAAGCGGCACCGCGACGGTCGGCGAAAAGTTCACCGTTGGCCGCGAACTCCATGCGTGTATCGCCAGCATTGGACGCCAGTGTGCCAGGACCGCCGTTCGGCAAATCCCAAAGGCCTAGTTTTTCCCTGCCCGCCGCCGCCAGCCAGCGGCCGTCCGGCGAAAAGGCGGCGTTCAACAGACGCGGGCCCAAGTCTTCTGCGAACTCACGGTGCCCGCCCGCGCGCTCAAACGCGTGCAGTTGCACACCGGTTTCGGTATCCAGCGCGTAGGCGCGTCCATCCGCGCGAAACCGCCCGACGTAACCGTTCAAGAATGCAGTGAAGGCGCGCTTCAAAGTACGCGCGTCCCAGCAAATCAATTCGCGCTCCCAACCGCCGCTGATCAGGTATGCGCCATCGGGACTGAACTCCGTCCGCGTGGCCTCCGCTTTGTGCCCGCCCAGCAGGCGCTTCTCACCTGTCTGCGCATCCATTCGGTGGACGCTGCCGCCATGATCGGGTACGGAAAGCCACCCGCCGGACGGATGCCAGTTGAACGTGGGCACGAGTTTGTCGAAGACATTCGAAGCCAGCAGCCCGCCGTTGGTCGCATCATGCACCGAGACTATCCAACCGCCGTCCATCGCATAGAGCGCGGCAAACCGTGCGCCGTCTGGCGCAAACCGCACCCAAATCTGCCCTTGGGGTAGCGGGAACCGGAAAATTTCCTGGGCATCGTCCAGATTCCAAACTGCAGCGCCTCCGAACCTTCGCCCGACAAGGAGTCGTTGGAGACGCGGATGAAACGACACTGCGTGCCTCGGCAGGTCCTGCAGGAGAAGGACACGCCGCGCACCCGCTACCTCCCAGATTTCCCAATCCGCCCGGGCGCCGTCCACTGAATAGTCGCGCTTCACGGCGAGGAATCGTCCATCCGGGCTCCATTCCGCGTCTCGCGCCGGCAGGTTCGTGCTGGCCAGAAGCGTCGCCAGCAATTGCTGGTCGGAGGTGGAACGAATTTCGACCGATTCACCGAGTCGGCACAAGGCGATGCGCTCGAACGACGGGTCCACGAGGCGGATGGTGAACTCCGCGCCGTACGGCAACTCCCGCTCGAATCGCAAGTCCGGCAACACGTGCGCCGCAACCGCCACGCCCCGGAGCGCGGCCGAGTTGGAAATCGCAGCCGCGCGGCGGACGGCATCGAGCGCCTTGACTCGCTGCCCGAGTTCACCGCTGCGCACGACGGCCCGGGCTTCATCGAGCAGCGCCGTGTAGAGTTGTTGTTCGGTTTCCTGCTCCGCCGCTTCGGCGCGCTGACGAAGAGCACCTTCTGTCCGGGCGCGGTCGTTCGCGCGACGTTTCTCATTCAGCGCGAACCAAACCACCACCGCCGCGATCACAAGACAGCCACACGCAACCAGCGCGACGCGTTTCAACTGTGCAACGTGCCGCTCGATGTTGCGCACCCGTCGAAGACTGCGTCCGGCGAGGAACAAATTCAGGTCCGCCTGCAACTCCGCCGCGCTCGCGTAACGATGCTGAGGCTCGGGCGCGCAGGCGCGCGTTACGACTTCGTTCAATTCCAAAATGGCGTCGCGCTCGGGCAACCGCGCGACATCCGGAGGCAGCAGGGGAAAATCCATCCGGTCGCGACCCGTCGTGAGTTCGTAAAGCAATTTGCCCAAGCCGTAGAGGTCGGCTTGCGGCGTGCCCGGTCCTTCCGGCGGAATGAACCCCTCCGTGCCGACGAACGTCTGCGAACTGCCGGCACTCGTCACCAACCCGATGTCAGCCAGCTTGGGTTGCCCGCCGACAAAAATCACATTGCTGGGCTTGACGTCGCGATGCACCAGTCCGTGGCTGTGCAGATGTCCGAGGGCGCCGGCCAGTCGCAGAACAAGTTGCGCGGCATCCACAGTGGGCAGGCGCGGACGCCCCGCGAGTTCAGAGCGCAGCGTGCGGGGGCGGTAGCTGGAAGGGGAGAAAGGGGGCTGGGGAGAAAAGGGGAAAGAGTGAGAGGCGTCGCCCGTGGCGCTTTTCCCCTCTGCTCCCTTTCCCCCTTTCTCCTTTTCAGCTTCCGCCGCGTCCGCCACTTCCATCACGTTATAAAAACACCCTGCCTTATCACTGCGCCCCACGTGCAACACCTGCACCAGTCCTTCATGCGACCGCGAAATCGGTTCGTATTTAAGAATGCCGTTGAATTCGCGCTCGTAGGGATGGTCGTCCTCGAAATGCGCGCGATGAACAACCTTCACCGCGCGCAACGTGCCGAGAGCGTTGCGCGCCAGCCACACGTCGCCGTACGCGCCCCGTCCGACACGATGGAGCAATGTGTGGTCCGGAATCGCCGGCGGAACGTCGGACGTGGAAGGCCGCCCCGCATCACCCAACTGCTGATTCAACGCCGCGCGCATCGCGTCGCTGGCGGTGCCGGAGTCGGAGTCGTCGGCCGGGGGCAGTTTCATTGCAGCCATCGTTCTGGATTCGTCGGCGGCCCGGAAATCTTTCAGTCGGGTGATCGGCCCAGTTCCTCTTCGACCTCTGCCGCTGCGCGTTTGATCGCTTGAGTGACTCGATGACGCGCCAGATAAACCTGCGCCGCGTTCATGCCGAGCATTTGCGCGACTTCCGCCGACGGCAATCCTTGAAGCACGCAACCGTCGAAAACCTGGAAATGTTTTGGCTTCACCTTCTGGCGCACCCGCGCCAGCGCCGCCCGATAAACGTTGTCGCGCCATTCCTCTTCCCAGGCCGCTTCAATCGCTGCGTCGGGCGGCAATGCGTCCGCTGGCTGATTCTCCAGGCGCCCGGCACAATCACCAGCACGCTCGTCGGCCACCGGCAGCGAACGGTAAACGCGCCGGAGATGATCCTGGATGCGCCGCCGCGTGATGAGCAGCAGCCATTGCTTGAACGAACCCTTGGCCGGATCGTAGTGAAACCCCGGCATCTTGCGCGCGACCGCGATGACCGTTTCCTGCACCACGTCCTGCGCCTCGGCATCGGCGAGACCGCTTTTGCGCGCGACGTTGTAGAGCAGCCGCCAGCCCGTTTCGAAGAACGCGCGCCAACTGTCGCTGTCGCCCAGATCGCGCAGGCGCCCCAGGAGACTGCTGCGCGTGAGTAGGCTGTCGTTTTCGAAAGGCGCAGTGTGCGGCTTGACGCAATCAGGATGTTGGCGCGCGTCCATGTCAGGGACTTGATGCTTCTACCGCAACCAGGCCCGAAATGCACGTCGAACCTCTCGAAAAAGGCGAAGTGCGGCCTTCCCGGGACTTGCACCGGAGAAGCCGCCGTTCTGCCTACCCAATCTTCAACTCCCGCTGAATCCCAAACTTTTCAATCCGCTTGCGCAGCGTCGCACGCGTAATGCCCAGGAGTTTCGCGGCGTGAACCTGATTGTTCGCCGTCTCCTTCAACGCCTGGATCACCAACTCCCGTTCGACGGCGGGAATCACTTTCAGCTTCGGATCGCGCCGCGCGACCTGGAACAGTTGCCGCGCAAGCGAGGCGGCGTCGCCGGGAGCGCCGTCACCGGGCGCGGCTGCCATCGGGCCGGCGGGCGCGCTCTGGCCCGTGACTTCCGGCGGCAGGTCGCCGGTCAGCAGCGCGTCGCCCTTGGCGATGACGTGGGCGCGGCGGATGACGTTCTCCAGTTCGCGCACGTTGCCGGGCCAGTGATATTTCTCCAGCGCCTTCACCGCGGCGGCGGCAATGGATTTCGGTTTGCGGCCCAGGTCCTTCGCCAGCTTGGCGAGAAAATAATTCACCAGCAGCGGAATGTCCTCGCGCCGCTCGCGCAACGGCGGGAGATGAATGCGCACGACGTTCAGCCGGTAAAACAAATCCTCGCGAAACGTCCGCGCCGCGACGGCGCGTTCCAGCGGTTTGTTGGTCGCGGCGATGACGCGCACGTCCGCGGTGATCGGCGCGTTGCCGCCGACGCGCTCGAACGCGCCGCTTTGCAACACCCGCAGAATCTTGGTCTGCGTCGGCGGCGTCATGTCGCCGATCTCATCGAGGAAGATGGTGCCGCGGTGGCATTGCTCGAACTTGCCGATGCGCTGCGTGGTCGCGCCGGTGAACGCGCCGCGTTCGTGTCCGAAAAGCTCGCTTTCGAGCAGTTGCTCGGGAATGGCGGCGCAATTGACAGCGAGGAACGGCTGCTGGCTGCGTTCGCTGTGGTGGTAGATCGCGCGGGCGACGAGTTCCTTGCCCGTGCCGCTCTCGCCGGTGATGAGCGCGGTGGCATCCGAGGCGGCGAGCTGGCCGATGAGTTTGAACACCTGTTGCATCGCCGCGCTCCGGCCCACGATGCCCAGTTCGTAATCCTCCGATTCGAGGAGCGGCTGGTACGACACGACCTGTCGCATGTCCCGCGCAGCCTTGAGCGCGTTGGCGATGATTTCCTTGAGCTTGGGCACGTCGAAGGGTTTGAGCAGGTAGTCGTAAGCACCGAGCTTCATCGCCTCGATGGCCGTTTGCGTTGTGCCATAGGCGGTCATGAGGATGACCAGAAGTTTGGTGTCCAACTGGCGGATGCGGCGCAGGGTTTCCAGGCCGCTGATCCCGCCCATCCGGATGTCCATCAGCACGAGGTCGGGCTGGAGTTTGGGGATGAGTTTCAACGCCTCCTCGCCGCTGGATGCGCTGGACAACTCGAGTTCGGGCGAATCGAAAATGCGGCGGAACGAGTATTGCACGTCCGCTTCGTCGTCAATCAGCAGCAGTTTGCTCATGGGCCTCTGAAATTCATCGGCGTCCAGCATGGCGTGGCGGTGTAATCCGGCCGCTCCGCGAATCACCAGTCTGGTCGAGCCGGCACCAAGTTCGCACGACCTCAAACTGCGGCCGCGATCAGGTCCCCCACCTCGCGTGTGCCGCAGCCCATTTTGCCGGCGGCGAGCGATTTGATCCTTGTGTTGATGACACCCACGACCGCACCCTCGATGGCCGCGGCGGCTTCCGTTTCGCCCAGGAAATCGAGCATCAACCCGGCGGCATTGATGGCGGCGATGGGATTGATCACGTTCTGCCCGGTGTATTTGGGCGCGCTGCCGCCCATCGGCTCGAACATGCTCGTGCCTTCGGGATTGATGTTGCCGCCCGCCGCCACACCCAGGCCGCCCTGAATCATCGCGGCGAGGTCGGTGATGATGTCGCCGAACATGTTGTCGGTGACGATGACGTCGAACCACTCCGGGTTCTTGACGAACCACATGACCGTGGCGTCCACATGGGCGTAATCGCGTTTCACGGTGGGATACTTTGCGCCCAACTCGATGAACGCGCGCTCCCACAGATCGAACGCGAACGTCAACACGTTGGTCTTGCCGCAAAGCGTCAACTGCGCTGTCTTGCCGCCGCTCACGTCCTCGGGCCTGAGACCTTTCCAGGGTTTGCCGCCGCGCTGGCGCTTTGCCAGTTCAAAGGCGTACTTGAGACACCGATCCACGCCACGCCGCGTGTTGACGGATTCCTGGAGCGCGACCTCGTGCGGCGTACCCTTGAACAGGAATCCGCCCGCGCCGGTGTAAAGTCCCTCGTTGTTCTCGCGCACGACGACGAAGTCCACATGCTCCGGGCCTTTGTCCTTCAACGGGCAGTCCTGCGCGCGATACAGTTTCACCGGGCGCAGGTTGATGTATTGCTCCAGTTCGAAACGCAGGCGCAGCAGGATTCCTTTTTCCAGAATGCCCGGCTTGACCTGCGGATGGCCAACCGCGCCGAGAAAAATCGCCTTGAACTTGCGCAACTCCTCCGCCGCGCCGTCCGGAAGCACCTCGCCGGTTTTGAGGTAACGCTCGCCGCCAAAGTCGTAGGCGTGCCAGTTGACTTTGAAGCCGAATTTGGCGCCGGCGGCGTCCGCCACCTTGATGCCCTCAGCCGCCACTTCCGGCCCGGTGCCGTCGCCGCCGATGAGTGCGATGTCATAAGTCTTCATGTCTTGTTTCCCGTGAACCGTCTGGAGTTGCCCGGATGCGCTCCGGGCTGGCGCAGTGGAATCCCTGCCGCCCGAAGGCGGAACTCCAAACGGCCCGCCTCGCCAGCCGGTTGATGGCGGGCACGGTGATGCTAACGGCTCCGGCCCGCGGGGCAATCGAATTTTGAAGCGCGGCGAATTCTTGCCACGCCATTTTCGCCTTTGAAGCCGCCGGGCCGGCTACTAACTTGACGTAATGAAACATGCCGGCAAGGCGCAACATGCGGCGTTGCGATTGATCCTGCTCGCGCTCGGCGCCGTGCTGCTGCTGGTGCTCGTGGGATTCCTCGCGAGGGTTCTGGGCGCGTTCGTCGTTGGATTGGCCGGCTTTCTGGTAACGGTCTGGGTCTTGTTCACGCTCTTCACGCTGTATTTCTTCCGCGATCCCGAGCCGGATGTGCCGCGGGGCGCGGGCCTGGTGGTGTCGCCGGCGCACGCGAAGGTGGACGCGATTGATACGATCCAGGAACCGGCGTTCATGGGGGGCGAGTGCCGGCGCATCTCGATGTTCCTTTCGGTGATAGACGTCCACGTGCAACGCGCTCCGGTGGCCGGTCGGGTGGCTTTGGTGAAACATACCGCGGGCCAGTTCCTCAACGCGATGCGGACCGATTCCGCGCTGTTCAACGAAAACGTCCTGGTCGGCATCGAAGTCAGCGAGCCGGGCAGCCGGCGAATCGGCGTGCGGCTGATTGCCGGGTTGTTGGCGCGGCGGATCGTTCCCTGGGCGGGCGAGGGAGACGCCGTCCAACGCGGCGAACGCATCAGCCTGATCCAATTCGGATCGCGGGCCGACGTGTATCTTCCCCACGAAGCCAACATCAAGGTGAAGCTGGGCGACAAGGTGGTGGGGGGCGAAACCATCCTCGCCACATTCGATTGAAGGCACGCCAATGAACACTGCCGCCCCGCCAACGCCACCCAACGGGGACAACCTCGACGCGAGGTTGCGGATTTATTTTCTCCCGAACCTGCTCACGGCGGGGAATCTTTTCTGCGGATTTGTGGCGCTCACCAAGATCGTGGAGGCCGATCCGTTCAACGCGAATTATTTCATCCAGATCAAGCTGGCGCTCGGGTTCATCCTGTTGGCGTGCATCTTCGACCTGTTCGACGGGCGCGTCGCGCGGATGGGTGGAGCCGAGAGTCCGTTCGGACGCGAATTCGATTCGCTGGCGGATTTGATCTCGTTTGGTGTGGCGCCGGCGTTTCTGGTACATCGCATCGTGCTCAAAGACGTGTTCAGCGACCAGCATGCGGAATTCGGCTGGTTCATCGCTTCGATCTATCTCATCTGCGGCGCGTTCCGGCTGGCGCGGTACAACGTATTGAGCAGCGAACCCAGCGCGGGCGGGAGCAAGGAATTCCTCGGCTTCCCGATCCCCTCGGCGGCCGCGCTGGTCGCCTCGCTGACCCTGTTCATGATCTGGTGGGACGAAAAGGAATTCGCCAAGGGCACGTGGAGCTACCTGCTGCCGGTGCTGCTGCTGTTTCTCTCGGCGATGATGGTGAGCAAGGTGCGCTATCCGAGTTTCAAATCGCTCGACCTGCGCGCGACGCGGACCTTCACCAAGACGCTTGTGGCGGTGCTGTTCATCGGTGGCGCGCTCATCCTCCAGGAGAAGCTGCTGTATTGGGTGCTGCCGCTGTTCTTCACCTCGTATCTGATCTACGGCTTTGTGCGGCCCCACATTTCGCGGCGCATCCGGCGGGAGATCGAGGACGAGGACGAGGAGGCTGCGGCGCGGACCGACTGAGGACTCATGCTCGAGTTGTCGCCCATGGTCGTCGCCGGGTTGACGGGTTTCATCAGCGGCTTGTTGCTGTCCATCCCGGTCGGGCCGATCAACCTCACGATCATGAACGAGGGGGCACGGCGCGGTTTCAAGTGGGCGCTCCTGATCGGCCTGGGGGCGACCGCCATGGAAGTCGTTTACTGCGCCATCGCCTTCACCGGCTTCGCGGCGTTCTTCGAGAAAGGCTGGATCAAATCCGCGATGGAAGTCTTCAGCTTTGCCTTTCTGCTGTTCCTCGGGGTGAAATTCCTCATGGCAAAAAGCCTCACCGCGCCGATGCATCTCGGCAAGACGGCCGGCAAAATCGAGGAGCGCATTGGCGAAAAACTGCATCCGCGCTCGGCCCTGATGACCGGCTTCGTGCGCACGCTGGCCAATCCCGGCGTGTTGCTCGGCTGGATCATTCTTGGCGCCAATTTCATCTCGCGTGGCTGGGTCGAACCCACTTGGAACGGAAAACTCTCATGTTTGTCAGGCGTGGCGTTCGGTGTCGGGCTGTGGTTTGCCGGACTGAGCTGGGCCATTTCGCTCGGTCACAAGAAGATCACCGAGGCGACGATGCTCAAGCTGGAACGCGGCTCGGGCGTGGGCCTGCTGATCCTGGGCCTGGTCCACGGCATTCACATCGCCTGGCAACTGGCGAAGCACAGGATGTGAAACAACTTGACTCTGGGACCGCGCCGATCGTGCTTCGCTATCAGGAACTCCAGCCCAGTGCATGTCGCCGCCGTTGCCGCGAGATCACTTCCTTGCCGGAACGCGGTCAACTCGCAGCAGCCTGCTGACAGAAACACCCAAAGCTGACGCCAGATTGAGGATAATGCGGCGCCCAATCAGATTTCCGGTGCGCTCCCAATAAACCAGGTTGCTGCGAGGTACGCCGGTCAATCGTGCCAACTGCTCCTGGGTCAAACCGCGCTGCGTTCGGAGGTGGTGGAGCCACGCTCCATAAGCGTCGCGGCGCGCGTTTGGCTTTCGACCCATGCGCGCCGGATGCTAAATCCTGATGAAGTTTGGGCTTGCACTTTGGCAATACATTGGCATAACTGGCATTGCCCGGACGGAGACCGTCGGTGCGACAGTCTTCGGAGACGGAAATGCCCCGCGTCAGAAGCTCCGACGCCCGGACAGGCAACCTCAATGCGAAAGCCAACGATATGAAGGAAACCCCAGGAATCACGCTGGTCACCGCCGCGCTGCTGTTCGCTTCAACCCTGTTCGGACCCGGCGCGGGAGGCCTCGCTGCGCAAGAATCGCCTTACAAGGATCCCATCCCCACAAAATCAGTGCCCGTTTGCGGGACGTTCTTCTTCTGGCAGAGGCTCCAAACGAAGACCTTCGCACACGAACCGCCGTTTCCATACAATCCTTTCCGCGAGCTTGAGCTGCCGGTTTACGGGCTTGACACCACGAACAACATTTACCTCGTGGATGACCGCTCAGTGGATTGGGAAAAGTGGCAGGCCGAGGCCGAGGCGAAGGCATTGGAGGAGGCTCTGTCGGCTTGGCCGGCCGAAGGAGACGGACCGATGGGCCCGCTGGACTTCGGGCCTGAGGATCTCTGGCTGGAAATCATGGCGCTAACGAACGAATTTGCCGACCTGACGCTGCACAATACCGTCACGAACCAGCCATACGCGTTATTAACCAAAGCAGACCTCACCTGGTCCAACTGGACCGCGGAGTTGCAGGTGCGCGGCGCAGAGGGAGATGCGACACCGGCGCAACTGGCCACGAGAAAGCGGACAAATCTGTTCATTTGGGCGCGAACTTGTACTTCCTCGAATCTGACGGTTGACGATTCTCCGACGGCACACCAATTGGCCCAAAGGCTGGTGGGGTCATGTGTCACGATTAGCAGCGTTACCTACACAGGGGCGGCAGTGGCCCGAGGAACCTTCACCAACGGGATCTGCTCCGGCTTGCCGATAGACGAAGGAGTAATCCTCGCTTCAGGGGACATCACCAATGCCATCGGGCCAAACAACAGTGATATGGCAACCACGCCCTTTGGCCTAGCTGGAGACGCTGATCTGGATCCCCTCGTTGGAGGCAGTGGGACTGTTGATGCCGCTGTGTTGGAGTTCGACATTGTTTCGTCGAACTCCATTGTTTTGCAATTTGAATTCGCATTTGCCTCTGAAGAATACCCGGAATGGATTGGTGAATACAACGACCCGATGGCGATCTTCGTCAGCACAAACTACAATGGCACAAATTGGATTAACGCCCCAAGCAACAACATTGCGATTGTTCCGGGCACCACGAATCTGCCGGTGAGCGTCAACACCATAAATGCAACCACCAACGCGCAATACTATGTGGACAACGGAGACCCAGTGTTCACAACCAACGCGCCAGTGGCGAACATACAATATGACGGAATGACCGTGCTGCTCACAGCGCAGATCCAAATCTCGTCCAACACGACCAACCACATCAAAATCGCCATCGCGGATTTCGGCGATAACGCATATGATTCAGCAGTTTTTATCAAAGCCGCCGTGCAATGCCCTTGAGGACCGAAGCGAGGAGTAAGCGTGTATGAGGAAAGCAATCTGCATTATTCTTCTAACGTTTTGGCTTTTCGCGCCGCCAGTCGCGCGACCGCAAGGCACGATCTTTCTGTCGAATCTCGGGGAGACCTCAGCCGGCGGCGTAGCCACAGGAAACGACGCCTGGATCGCCAAACCATTTTCCACTGGGAACGAGCCTGGCGGATATACGCTGGATTCCGTCCAATTGCTGATGCGTAATCCAGCGGGAAGCCCAGGCGGTTTCAAGGTCTTGATCTACAGCAGTGATCTTCGCCAACCGGCAAATAGCCTCGGAAGCCTCAGCGGGCCCGAGCCCTCGACCGCCGGCGTTTTCACGTACGCCAGTGCTGGCATCATGCTTGCCCGTTCCACCCTTTACTTTATCGTTGTCACGGCCGGAACGCCTGTTGCGAATGGCTCTTATGACTGGAGTTTTGCGAATACCGGGAGCTGTTTCACCGCTGACCAATGGCTGAATTTCACGTATTCGTATGCCTCCAGCGATGGCTCGCAGTGGACTCGAAACGACCAACCATTTCAATTCGCCGTGTCTGCAACGGCGGTGCCGGAACCTGCAACGTATGCGCTGGTAGTCTTGTTGGGAGGCGGCTGGCTAGTCTGGCGTCGCCGCAAGTCCACATGCCAGGAGAAACTGCAGGAGACGAGTTGACTCGCGATGCTTTACGACCCCTCCCCCACGACTTCCTCCAAAATCTTTGCGTTCGTTGCGCGAATGAAACTGAGGCTTGCCCTGGCTGTTCCGGGCCTTGGGCCGGCAAAATCCTGACAGGCGACGAGAACACCGGCTCGATTTTCGCCGTGGATACGAATGGCGTTGCCGAGGAATTCCAATTGGGGGTTTACCCCGAAGATTTTGACATCATCAGGCCGAATCAAGACCTCTATTGCGCGGTGGCGGGAGTCGTCAGCCCGGGAGACGGTCCCATCATGAAACTGTCGAGGACACTCCTGACGAATTATGTGGGCGACCTGCTGATCACCGAGGCGGGCGAATACGATCCAGGGCTACCGCGATTGCACATTCTGCATTGGGACGGGACGCGATTCGTCCAACGCTGGATCTCCCACAACGCGACGTTTGAGCATGTGACGTTTGCGCCCATAAACCTTCCAACGCTGCCGTAACAGCAAGCTGCTATGAAACCCGGCTTCAGTTTGCTGCTGGTCGCGGCGTTGCTAGTGCGAGTCCAGTCCCAGGGACAGGGCACATTCGTGTACGACCAGCAATCGGCTGATGAACACGGTATTACGGATGGCGGCACAACCTTGGGGCCACAACCCACTGGGCAATCCTTCATCCCGGCGATCCCGTCTGTGGGGTTCATACGGCTGTACCTGTCTGTAAGCGGACCTTTGGGCGCTACGGTTTGCGTGAATCTGCGGACAGATGACATTGCCGGGAATATCCTGAGTTCCACAGAACCAGTTTTCCTGCCTTTTGGTTTCAGCGCGTTCACCAACCTTTTCTTTTCTGACCCGCCGACCGTAAACCCTGGGACGACTTACTACTTTCAACCGGCGCTCCAAAGCGGCAGTGGCGTCGTAGTGAACCTTGCAGCTTACCTTTACCCGGACGGCACCGCGTTTGTCCAAGGTGTGGCTCAACCGTCCAAGGACTTGTGGTTTCGCGAGGGGATCGTCGTGCCTGAGCCGCGCTCATGGATGTTGGCGTTGCTAGGGATGGGTCTGGCCGCGAGCCATTGCCTCGCGAAAAAGGGGTGTATGTGGTTAGGCGATTGGCGAAGCCCAAGATGCAACACAAAGTCGAGGACACAGACGGAAAAAGCGTGATGCGCGAAATTCCCGCGTTCCGCGTGAGCAGCGCACAAAACGTGGCCTGCGACTGCCAAATTCGTCCGGTACAGCCTGCAAATCGCACTTGGCATCCTCTTTGCGATGACTGCGGAAACCGTGACGCGCCCTCCAAGATTTGTGCCGATGAGTGGATGTGGGTTTCTCGTTACACGTTCAACGAAGCCGGGGCTGTGGTTGCTGATGTGTTTATTGCATTTAGCAATGGCGCGTCTGTCTTTCGGCTCAAGCTTCACACCGGGCCAAGTTGTTGGATGGGGGAAGAACACTGCCGGAGAATCGAGTCCACCTCCTGGGCTGAACAACGTGGTCGCCGTCGCAGCCTCAGGAGCGATCCATGAGTACAACGGCTACAGTCTGGCACTCAAGAGCGACGGTAAAGTCGTCGCGTGGGGATTGGATATTTATGGCCGCACGAATGTGCCCGCCGGATTGAGCAGTGTCGTGGCGATTGCGGCCGGCAACTTCCACGGCTTGGCGCTTAGAGACGACGGGAAAGTTGTCGCGTGGGCGAACAACAGTTTTCCGCAAGTTCGTGGAGCTGGCTGGCTGGATGGTCAGCTAGTGCAGTTCCCCGAAGCACTAAACGATGCCGCCGGGATCGCAGCCGGATGGACTCACAGCCTTGCCGTTCGGAGCAACGGGACGGTGGTTGCTTGGGGATACAACTATTATGGCGAGACGTGGGTGCCTGCCGGATTAAGCAACGTCCTGGCGGTCGCCGCAGGGCGTTATTACAGCCTGGCGCTCAAGAGCGATGGAACGGTGACAGCCTGGGGGGCGCAAACAAATGTTCCAGCCGGGTTGACGAATGTTGTGGCGGTCGCCGCCGGGTACGGCCACAGCCTAGCGCTGAAAAGTGATGGGACGGTTGTGGCGTGGGGTTCCCCAGCAAATGTCCCTGCTGGGTTAAGCAACGTCGTGGCCATCGCGGCCGGAACGGCTTTCAGCTTGGCCCTTCGAAGCGACGGCTCGGTTTTGGGCTGGGGACAGAATGATCCAGTCCAATTACTCGGCGCCGCTGCGTTGAGCAACACGGTCGCTATCGCCACAAGCGGCTATCACGATTTGGCGATTGTGAGTGCTTTAAGGATGAAACTTCTCGGCTGGTCCGCGCCAAATGCACTGATCGGTTTTCATACATTTGCTGGTCAGGAATATTCTGTCGAGTACTCGCCAGATCTCAGCCCTCCCAGTTGGTCCGAGTTGGTAGGCGGGAACGTGCAGGGCGACGGCAGCAACGCGCTGGTCACAGACACCAACACGCTCAACACAGTCAAGAGGTTCTATCGTGTGAAGCGGTTGCGCTAGGAGAGGCCGCGTTTTTCGTGGACACCCACTCCACGTGCGTTAGAACTCCCCCATGCCGTTCCACGCCGACCTGCACGTCCACTCGAAGTTCGCCCGAGCCACGAGCCGCGATCTCGATCTCGAACACCTGGCGCTCTGGGCAGCAAAAAAGGGTGTGGCGGTCATCGGCACGGGAGACTTCACTCACCCGGCGTGGTTTGCCGAGATCATCGAAAAGCTTCGACCTGCTGAACCGGGTCTGTTCCGGCTCAAACCGACATTCGAGCGTGCCTGCGAAAGACTGTATGCGGCGTTTGCGCAGCGACCCACGCGGTTCATGTTGCAGGTCGAGACTTCGACGATCTATCGGCAGTCGGACCGGACGCGGAAAGTTCATCATCTCCACTACATGCCCGGGGTGGAGGCGGCGCGGCGGTTCATCAAGCGGCTGGCGCGCATCGGCAACCTCGCGGCGGATGGCCGGCCCACGCTGGGACTCGGCTCGCGCGACCTGCTGGACATCACTCTCGAAAGCGACCCTGACGCCTTTCTGATCCCCGCGCACATCTGGACGCCGTGGTTCTCTGTGCTCGGGTCGAAGTCCGGCTTTGATTCCATCGCGGAGTGTTACGGCGAACTGACGCGCCATATCTTCGCAGTCGAAACGGGTCTCAGTTCCGACCCGCCGATGAACTGGCGCCTCTCGCAATTGGACCGCTTCACCCTCGTCTCGAATTCGGACGCCCACTCGCCGCGGAAAATCGGTCGCGAGGCGTGCGTCTTCGACTGCGCGCCCGACTACTTTGCAATGCGCGATGCGCTGCGCACCGGAAAGGGCTACGCCGGCACGATTGAGTTCTTTCCGGAGGAGGGGAAATATCACCTCGACGGCCATCGCGCGTGCGGCGTCTGCCTTGAGCCGCGCCAGACGGAAAGGCACAACGGCCACTGCCCAAAATGCGGGCGGCCCGTCACGATCGGGGTGCTGCACCGCGTGGAAGCGCTCGCAGACCGGCCGGTGGGCGCCAAGCCGAGGCGCAGGTTTCCCTTTCGCAGTTTCGTGCCGCTCGTCGAGGTGCTCGGCGAGATTCATGGCGTGGGCGCGGCGTCAAAAAGAGTCGAGGTGCTGCACGATAGCTTGCTGAACTGTCTCGGGCCGGAGTTGTTCATTCTCGGCGAAGCGCCGATCGAACAACTGCGCGAAACCGGCGGCGAGCCGCTCGCGAATGCCATCACCGCCATGCGTGCCGGCCGCGTGACGCGACAAGCCGGCTACGACGGCGAGTTTGGCCGGATCCGGGTGCTCGCGGATGGCGCTTCCAGGCGCAACCGGATAGCCTCACGCCGGGCATGAAAACGGAATGTTACTCCCGCCGCAGGCCGCCACGTTTCATCAGAAGGACACGGCTTGCGAGCCTGCTCATTTCTCTGACCGCCGCAAGCGTTCTCCTGCCGTGCATCATGCCGACGGCCAAGGTCGCCGCCGCCGCCGCGCCGAACGTTACGCGCACCCAGGCCAATGTCCCCATCGAACTAACCTTCACCGCCCAGCGGGCGCACGGCGACCCGTTCAATGGACTGACGCTCGACGTCGTTTTCATCGGGCCGGACGGAGCGACGCTGCGAGTCCCGTCGTTCTGGGCCGGCGGCGCAACGTGGAAGGTGCGGTTTGCCTCCCCGGTGGTTGGAATCCATCGCTGGATCACGGAATGCAACGACCCGGCGGACGCCGGATTGCACGGCGTGAGCGGACGCGTGGAGATCGCGCGCTACCGCGGCAAGCATCCGCTCTACAAACATGGACCCGTTCGTATCGCCGCCGACCGGCGCCATCTTGAACATGCAGACGGCACGCCGTTCTTCTGGCTGGGCGACACGTGGTGGATGGGCCTGTGCCACCGGCTGCATTGGCCCGATGAATTCAAACAACTCGCCGCTGACCGGAAGGCAAAGGGCTTCAACGTCGTCCAGATCGTCGCCGGTCTTTATCCCGACATGCCGCCGTTCGACCCGCGCGGCGCCAATGAAGCCGGCTTTCCGTGGGAAACGAACTACGCGCGCATCCGCCCGGAGTATTTCGACGCGGCGGACCAGCGATTGGGTCACCTCGTCGAACAGGGGTTTGTCCCGTGCATCGTCGGCGCGTGGGGTTATTTCCTGCCGTGGATGGGCGTCGAGAAGGCGAAACAACACTGGCGTTACTTGATCGCGCGTTACGGCGCATGGCCGGTCGTCTGGTGCGTCGCCGGCGAGGCGAATCTCCGCTGGTATCTCGACAAGGGCTTTCCCTACGCCGAGAAATCGCAGGTCGCCGGCTGGACCGACGTCATGCGGTACGTGCGCGCGACCGATCCGTTTCATCGCCTGGTCACGACGCACCCGACGGGACTCGATCCGCTCAACTCGCGTCACGCGGTGACGGATGAATCGCTGCTCGATTTCGACATGCTGCAAACGCCGCATGGCCAGCGCGAAGCCGTCGGCCCGACCGTCGAAGCCATGACGAACGCGTTCCTCTCCCGGCCCGCGATGCCGGTCGTGAACGGCGAACCCTGCTACGAAATGTTGAACGACAAGATCCCCGCCGAATGGCCGCGCGCGATGTTCTGGCTCTGCATGATGAACGGCGCCGCCGGCCACACCTACGGCGCGAACGGCATCTGGCAATGCAACCGCCGCGACCTGCCGCACGGCGCGTCCCCGACCGGCCATAGTTACGGAAGAATCTCCTGGGACGAAGCCATGCGATTGGCCGGATCGCGACAAGTTGCGCTCGGGAAAAAGTTTCTCGAGCAATACCCCTGGCATCGTTGCGAACCGATGCCGGACTCCGTGGCGTGGGCGGACGCGCGCCGTCCAGTAGCTTGGGGCGGGTGGGTCTGGTATCCGGAAGGCGAGCCAAAGCGCGACGCGCCGGTGGCCGCGCGTCTTTTCCGACGGGCTTTTGACCTGCCTGCGGGCGCCAAGGTCCGCCAGGCCGTTCTCAATGTCGGCGCGGACGACAAGTTCACCGCCTCGGTGAACGGGCGCGAAGTCGGCACCGGCAGCGGCTGGAAATCACCCTGGCGCTTCGAGGTCGCATCACTCCTCAAACCCGGACTCAACGTGCTCGCCGTGCGCGCAGAGAACCTGCCAGGCGGCGCGAAGCAAAACCCCGCGGGCCTGATCGCAAGTCTCCAAATCGAATTCGCCGATGGTTCGGTCACAAACATCCCCTCCGACGGCTCCTGGCTTGCGGCAACGGAGGAGGCCAACCAGTGGCGCGAAGCCGGTTTTGACGATTCTGGCTGGCGAGCCGCCGCCGTGCTCGCGAAGGCGGGGGAAGGCCCTTGGGGCCGGCTGGGCGGCGACGACGCGCATTTCGCGCCCTACGCGCTGGGCATCGCCGACCGGTTGCGAATCTTTTACGCGCTGGATTCCCGGCCCGTGCGGGTCGGTGGCCTGCGCGCCGATGCGCAATACAGGTTTCACAGCTTCGATCCGGTCACCGGCGTTTCGACCAGGCCGATTTCGAGAATCGTTGGCGGCGATGGGATTATCGAGTGCCCGGCTCCGGCATACGGCCATGATTGGGTGGGTGTGCTGGAACTCCAGTCAGTTCGCCGGCGATGAGACTGCGCCAGCAGATACCCTTCAGCGCCGTCGCATGTCGGCAAGGAATGGCAGGCGCTCCCGGTACTTGCGAAGCCCTGCAAGGTCGAGCGCGGCTTGAATGCAAACCTCACTCTCACCGGCATCGGCCAGGATTTCCCCTTGTGGGTCCACGATGAGCGAACGTCCGCCATACGTGTAGGCGGGGTCCTTGCCGGCACGATTCACGCCCACGACGTAAGCCTGATTCTCGATGGCGCGCGCTTGAAGCAGGCGCACCCAGTGCAGAATCCGCTTCTGCGGCCAGTTGGCAATGACCACAAACAGTTCGGGCCGGTGCGCCGCGGCCGCTTCGCGGAAAATCTCCGGGAAGCGCAAGTCGTAGCAGACGAACGGCGAAACGGTGCAATCACCCCAACGAAACGCGGTCGGTCGTTCGCCGGCCGCGTAATGATCGGCCTCACCGCCCGGCGTGAACGGGCGCATCTTGGCGTAGAACGCCGTCAAGGCTCCAGCGGGAGAAAACGCCAGGGCCTTGTTGCGAACCTTGCCATCGCGACCGCGGATGGCCGCGCCGCCGATCAGATTCACGCCAACCTCCTTCGCCAACGCGGAAAGAAACTGCTCGCTGTCACCGCCGGACGGCTCGGCCACCTCCCCGGCGTTCATGCTGAAACCGGTGGCGAACATCTCAGGCAGCACCACGAGTGAATCCGGTTCCGGTGAAGCTTGGTTGAGGAGTCGGCGAACCTTGGCAAAGTTGGCCTGCTTGTTTTCCCAAACGATGTCCAGTTGGAGGCCGATGACGATCATGCCGCATCACCAAGTTCGGCGCCCCGGGCCGGCGGCGCGTCTTTTGCGTGTGCCTTCAACCGCTCGAACTCCTCCTCGTAGCGTTCGTGGTTGGTGCCCATCAGCCGGTCCCAGACGTTGAAATAAAGGCTGTAGTTGTGGCACACGAAACGGTGGTGCATGTCGTGGTGCGTCGTGGTGTTGTGCCATTTCAAAAGCCAATGGCGGGTGAATCCCAAGGGCAGGATCTCGAATCCGCAATGGCCCAGCACGTTCATGCCGGTCATGTACAGCAGCCAGGCGAGCGCGGCGAGCGGATGCACGGGCAGGACGAAGGCGATCAACGGAAAAAACGCCGCCTGAATCACCGCCTCCAGCGGATGAAACGCAAACGCCGCCCACGGCGTCGGCGTGTGGCTCCGGTGATGAACACTGTGAACGATGGGAAACAGCCGCCGCCAGTGCATCAGCCGGTGCGTCCAATAGAAATACGCGTCATGCGCAACGATGAGCAGCACGACGGAAAGCGCCAGGTAGGTCCACCCGTACAAGCCCGCCTGATAATAAAGACGCGTGAATCCGAAATGTTTCAGCACCACCATGCCCGCCGTGGTCAGCCCAAAGATGCCGATCGCAACCAGGCTGTAGAGGAATTCCCGGCGCATTTCCCTCGAAGCCGGATATTCCGCCTGGATTTTCGGCGCCCAACGGCGGCCACGGCGCCAAACGTAAAAGACCAGGAACGCCAGCCCCGCAATGCAGAGGTAGCGGAACAGATGACCCATCGAGGCAGCGGTGAAGACCGTCCACAGTGGGAGCTTTGCAACGTCAATCTCCGCCGGCGCGATCATATCGGTTGTGGGCAAGGCTCAGAGTTGTTGTCGCAGTCGCAGTTGTCGCGCGCTCCGGCTGCCAGTCGCTACCCCGCCGACTGCTTCATGGCCAAGCCAGCGACGCTGTCAATCCCTGCGCCTCCGGCCCATGCCCCAGATCAACCAGATGGCCAGCGCGACGAGCAGGATGAGCCACCAGAAATAGCGCAGTTCGCGCGCCGCCATTTCGACGAACGCATACGCCGGCTTGAACAGGAGCACCAAGGCCACCAACACCGTCAGCAGCACGAACACCTGGCAGGCCGCCTTGACGCGCGGATGCAGGCTCACGGCGCGGAGGGTTTTTCAGGCGGACCCAGCGGCAGCAACAGCCCGGCACCGGTATTGTCCGCTTCCGCCGGCACCACCAGCGGCGATTTGCCGTTCCAACGCTCGACAATCTGCAGCCGCAGGAAGGCCGGATTGAGCTTCAGGGCGTCGCCGCGCACTTTGATCGCCTCGGCCTCGCCGCGCGCCTTGATGATGGCGGTTTCGGCCTCGACCTGCGTTTGCAATTGCGTGAAGCGCGCCTGGGCCGCCTGTTGCTCGGCCACCATTTTCCCCTCGATGGCCCGCTCCAGTTCCGCCGAGAGGTCAATGTTGCGGATCACGATGTCCTCGACCGACAGGATCGTGCCGATCTTCTGGCGCGCGGACGCGAAGGCCTTTTGTTTGATCTCCTCGCGGTTCTTTACGATGTGTTCGGCGGTCTGGAGCGCGGTGACTTCCTTGAGGGCCTCCTGCACGCGCGGCGCGATGAGGCTGTCGAACGGGTCGCCGGCGAACTCCTTGTAAATCTGCACCACCGACTGCTCCGGCACGCGGTAAAGCACGGCCAGCTCCACGATCACCTGCTGCAAGTCGGACGAAAAACAATCCGCCCGCACCGCGCGGGTCCGCTGCCGGATGTTGACGGGAACGATGCGTGTGATGAATGGGGCCTTGAAGCCGAAGCCCTCAGGCAGGAAGCGATCCGCCGCTTTGCCGAGTGTGACCTTGATGCCGCGGGTGCCCGGCGCGACCACATAGGTGGTGGTCGTGCCGGCGATGATGAGCACGAACACCAGCACGCCCACCCCGATGAGCTTGAGCAGCGAGGCCTGGTTCATCGGGTTAACGGGCGGGCGCCCGGCGTTGAACGGCGGGCGGCGATTTCGTTCCGGGATTGGCATGGTCTTGTTGTTGGCGGAAGCGTTCGAGGTCTTGCATCTGCAGGAGCAGGCGGTCGCTGCCGCCGATGACCAGCGGCGGCACGCCGTCCCACTTGTCCACGATCTTCAAATCCACGAACGCCGGGTTGTCCTTCAAGGCCTGGCCGCGGATGCGGATGGATTCGGCTTCGCCCTTGGCCTGGATCACGGCGGTGTCGGCCTCGATCTGCGCGCGCTGCTGGAGATACTTTGATTTCGCGGCCTCCTGTTCCTGGACCATCTTGGCCTCGATGGCGTGCTCCAGTTCCTTGGTGAGCGCGATGTTCTGGATGACGATGTCCTCGATGACGAGCATCGGCCCGACCTTTTTGCGGGCGATGTCCAGTGCGCGCGTCTTGATCTGCTCACGGTTCTTGACGATCAATTCGGCGCTTTGCAGCGCCATCACTTCCTTGAGCGCCTCCTGCACGCGCGGCGCGACGAGGCTCTCGAACGGTTCGCCGTAGAAATCCTGGAACAGCTTCACCACCGAACTCTCCGGAATGCGGAACAGCACGCGCAGTTCGACGTGAATCTGCTGCAGGTCCGCCGAGTAACACTCCGACTTGTCCTCGGCGGTCTGTTGCCGGATGGAGATGGGATGGATCGTCGTGATGAGCGGCGCCTTGAGGCCGAAGCCCCCCGGCTTGAACGCGGGGGACACCTTCCCCATCGTCACCTCCACGCCGCGAAAGCCCGGTTGCACGACGTACGTGCCGGACGAAGCCATGATGACCACCACGAAAATCAGGATGGCCACACCGATCAACCGGGCGATGGTTTGCGCGCTCATGCTGGGCCTGCGGACAAGACTGACTTTAGAGCCGCCGCGACTCGAAACAAGCAAACAATTCCGCGCAAACCAGCGGAGCGCGATTCACTCGCGCAAGCCTCGCAGCCCGGGATGCCGGGTTGTCTTGGCGGCGCGCGCCTGCCAGACTGCAACCCCGTTCTGTGAGACAAGCACTCCATGCCGCCCGCTGGCTGCCGGTCCTGATGCTGGCCGCCGCGGCCGGCGCGCTCCGCGCCGAACTGTTCGTCAGCAGTTACAACGACCATCGCGTCTATCGTTATCAGGAAACGAACGGCGCCTTCATGGATGTCTTCATTCCCAACACCAACGGACTGCTCAACCTCCCTCACGGCCTGGCGTTTGGGCCGGATGGAAACCTCTACGTGGCCAGCGCGGGGAATGACTCCGTGCTGCGCTACAATGGAACAAACGGCGCCTTCATGGACACATTCGTGTCGGCCGGCAGCGGCGGGTTGGATTATCCGGTCGCGCTGATTTTCCGGCCTGACGGATTGCTCTACGTGAGCAGTCAGCTCAACGACCGCGTGCTCCGGTTCAATGGGATCAACGGTGCTTTCGTGGACACCTTCGTCACAAACAGCGCCGCGCTCGACGGTCCGTCGGACATGGTGTTCGGCCCGGATGGCCACCTCTATGTCGTCGGTCGGTTCAATCATCGCGTCGTCCGCTACCACGGCAGCAGCGGCGCGTTGCTGGACCTTTTTGTCACCGGCAACCTGTCGCAGCCCTTCGGGTTGCGGTTCGCCGCCGATGGAAACCTCCTCGCGGTGAGCGCGAACGACAACAGCGTCCAGCGATTCAACGGCACCAACGGCGCGTTTCTCAACGCGTTCGTGGCCGGCGGCGCCGGCGGACTGAGTTTCCCGGTTGGCATTGAGTCCGGCCCGGATGGGAACTTCTACGTGGCGAGTTACTCGAACCACAAGATCGCGCGGTTCGATGCCGCGAGCGGCAACCAGCTCGGTGATTTCGTGTCCGTGGCGGGCAACGGCGGATTGAACGGGCCGAACTTCATGCTGTTCCGGCCCCCGCAAGCCACGGAAATCCTGCCGACGCTTGGCATCTCGCTCACGGACTCCAACGTTCTGTTGCATTGGCCGACCAACCCGGCCGGCTTTCGCCTGGAGCAGTCGCCTGTAGTGGCGGCCAGCCCGAATTGGAGCGCCGTCAGCAACAGCGCAACGATGGTGGATGGCTCGAATGTTGTGACGCTTCCGATCCAAGTGGAGGATCGTTTTTTCCGGCTCACGAGGCCCTGATACCAACTACGCGTGAATGTCGGTGGAATCGCGTGCCACGCCTCACCCGGCCTGCGGCCACCCTCTCCCCATCCGATGGGGAGAGGGCCAGGGTGAGGGGCTTTTCGAGTTCTACCGACCATCACACACAATTGGTATTATCACCATCAGCGCGCGGCTCCCGGGGCCGTTGGCTGGCCGGGGATGTAGATGCTTTCATAGCCGGGCAGCGTCGGGACCAGCCGGTCGCACGCGAAGCACCACAAGTCCCATTGGCCGTCAATGTAGTTGCCATTGGCGGGCAGCGGGCAGGCTTGCGTGTAGAGATACCACTTCCCCGCCATTTGATAAAACGCGGGCGTGGCGACGTGGTAGATCGTGTTGTCGCGATACAGGCCCTCCCACTTCGTCTGGAGCACCGCGTCCACGTCGGTTTGCGCCCAGCCCGTGGCGGGGTGTTTGCTCACCGCGATGACGGGCCGCCAGCGTTTGCCCGCCGAGATGCCGACCTCAATCGAGAGCAAATAGGTGCCGCCGATTTTGAAAACCTGATGCCACTCGTAGTACGCGCCGGGCGTGGATTTGAAAATCTGGCCCATGCCGCGCGGGTCTTTTTCGTTGAAGTGGCGCGTCCAGGATTTCCCGTCGCGCGAGGTCGCCAGCCGGAGGCCGGGGAGGATGCCGTCCTTGCCGCGATAGGAGTAATACATGAACCAGTCCCAGCGCTTCGCCTTCGCGTCCCACTCGCGCAACACCGCTGCCTGTGACGCCATCTCCTCGAAATACGGCGCAGCCGGCTCGGGCGCGAGCACCGGTTGCGCGCCAACGCGCCGGATGGCCGCAGGCGTGATGCCGGAATATCCGTCGGCCCCGGCCGGGCAGATGGCCAGCCCGATGCGGTCCTGCACCGAGGCCGTCGTGCCGGAATAGTAAATGTAGTAAGCATCCTCCTCCGCGAGATAGAGCACAGCGTCGAGCCGGATGCTCCCGGAATCCCAGCCCTGTTTCCCTGGGCTGAACACCGGGTTGTGCTCGTCCTGATGCCAAGTGAACGGGTCGGCCTTGAGCGCCCAGGCCTTGCCGATGAAGCACAGGTTCCGGTTCGTCGCGGGAACGCCCGAGTAAAACATCACGAGGCGCGCCGGGTCCTTCGGGTTGGGCAGGATGCACGGCTCCTGCACCTGCTGCGACTCCCACGCCGAGTTCGTGCGGTTGATGATGACTTCCCCGCGAATCGGCCTCAATGGAACGACCGCGGCGGCGGCGAAGAGCGGGGAGTCCGGAGCGGACAGCAGGAGGGCGGCGAAGAGGAGGAGCGGGGCTGATTTCATAGGTTGCGGCCTCGGAGGTGTGACCTGCCCTTCAAGGAGAAGCACCAAGGCGTTTTGAGACAGCGCATCGGTGACTTTCTGCCGGATGACGTGTTGCCATGCGCTTTCAATCAGAGACAAGTTTGGCCGGAGTTGTCGTTATTGAAAGGAGAATGTGGCTGGCGAGACGCTGCGGCCCATCGCGAAATACTTCGCACGGCCTCGGGCATTTCATGGACTGCGCGGGTAAACGTAGGAGAGGTGGTAACAATGAAACAACCGACCGACTCGCGAAAATTTGCGCGCCTTGATTTGGTTTGCCGCTGGGTCGGTTTGAAATAGTCTGCTGCCAAGTCCATGCACTGGATCGCGACATCGGAAAAGGACACGGACAAGGACGCGCTCGAAAAACGCCGTTGCGCCGCCGCCGCCCAGTTCCGCGCCAAAATCCAAAACCTCCGCCGGACGCGCGACCTGCTCCTGCCGCGTCTGCTGTCGGGGCAGGTCAACCTTAAGGAAAACTGACTATGGCTGAACAAACTCCACCCCCACCCCCAATTTTTGAGTTCGATCTTGGCGATCGCGGTGACAAGGTTCGCATCTCGACATACCAAGAACTTTCCGAATGGAACGCGAAAGAGTTCAACTTCTGGCAGTGGCTACAGAACGCCCAACCGGCATCGGCACAAACCTGGAGCGAGCACGAAAACTTTCGCAATCAGATCAACAGCCACGTTGAAGCATGGAGGCAGCACCAAAGCAACCTTCAACATTTGCCGAACGTGATGAACGGTATTGGCAACCTGTTCGACCACTTTTACTGCAAACGACGCATCTTCCACAGCACCGCCCCAGAAGCTGCATTCATCAAGAAGATTGGTGCAGAGCGAGGCGACGCTGCTGCCGCTGGGGCATACTTGGGCTTATTGCACGCGCCGATTAACCTTGGTTCTCCAATGCAGGCCGACTTCGTAGCTGGCATGTTTGAGAGCTTTTTGTATTCCCGAGAAGTTGATTGGACCGCCACCGCGCATCAGGAGGTTCTGAACCGCCTCAAGAATCAGTATGCGGGCAACATTTCGCATCAGGACACACGCTTCAAGGAGATCGAAACACGCAACGATGGTCTGAACAGCGCGTTCGATGGAGCACTGAAAGCCAAAACAGAGGCGCTGGAGAAACTCCACGGCGAGCAAGGCGTCGAGTTCAAGAAGTTGATCGCCGATCACGTAGCGAAACTCACCGCCATTGAAAAGACGTATGACCAGACTTTAGCGCTCCAGAAGCCGGTAAAATACTGGCAGACAAAGAGCGTTATCATCGCACCCGCTCCATCGCCTACGGGATCGTCGCATTGGTTTCAGGCGTTCTTGCTGCCGGGGGGTTGGGCTTGCTCGCTTATGAGTATCTCGGAAAACTCTCCGCCACGGAGAATCCGAAGCATTGGCAGATCGGCTTGCTCGTCGTTGGAGCGTTTTTCGCCGTGTGGCTTGTGCGTGTGTTTGTTCGTCTGTTCTTCAGCAACGTCCATCTAGCTACGGACGCAGCCGAGCGTCGCATGATGATTCTCACTTACCTCGCCATGTCACGCGAAGGCGCCCAGTTTGGGCCAGAAGACAAGAAGCTCATCATTCAGCACATTTTCCGCGCCGCCTCCGACGGATTGGTAAAAGACGACGCTGCACCTCCAACATTGTTTGAATTGCTTTCAAGGAGATGACAGCCCACGCCTACACCGAAGACCAGCTTGTCGAGCAGCCTGCCATCGGGTTGTTCGCGGAGCTTCGCCGGAATGGAGGGTGTGAATGAACGGGTTGCTCGTCAGAGTCGGTATTGATTCAACGGACGGCTGCTGGAACGCGCCGATGCGGTTGGCGTCGGGCGAATTTGCCTACGTCACTATCACCGACACCAAGCCACTACGCGACGGCATGGCCCGCCGCTACGACGAGTTCATTCCCGCGGCGAAACGGTTTGGTGAGCAGTTGCCACCGGGATTGCTCGGCACGCCCACGCATCTTGATCCTGATTTCGATCAACTCACCTACGGCGACCAAGGTCAGCGCGGAAAACGCATCATATCGCTGCTGTCCACTGGTGACTTGCTGGCGTTCTTCGCCGCTCTGCGTCCAGTGGACGGTCCGGCGCGCCCGCTTATCTATGCACTCATTGGTTTGTACGTGGTCGAGGAAATTGTCCCGGCCAAGTCAGTCCCGAAATCGCGCTGGGCAGAGAACGCACATACGCGCCGCGTGCCGGGCGACGGTGACATTGTCGTGCGCGCTAAACGTGGTGTTTCCGGTCGCATGCGCCGCTGCATTCCCATCGGCGAATTGCGTGACCAGGTCTATCGCGTGCGCAACAATCTGCTGGACGCTTGGGGCGGCCTCGACATCAAGGACGGCTACATTCACCGCAGCGTTCGGTTGCCCGCCTTCCACGACACCGCAAAATTCTACCGCTGGTTTCTCACGCAGAAGCCGGAACTGGTGGCGGAAAACAATCCCGCATGAGTGCTCGCCTGTTCATTGTGATGCTGCGCCGGCCACGCAAGGACGACCCGCGCACCGACCCTTTCTGGGAGTTCGGCAGTTTCGGCTGCACGGGTTGTCACGGGAAGAACCTGCTGCATCCGGAGAACTCCCAGATTCGCAACGGCGACCGTTTGGCCTTTGTCCAAGGTGGGCAACTTGGCGCTCGGCTATTGCTCGTAACGCCGCCAGTCGAACGTGTTGGCCATGCGGGTGGCGGTCCGAAAGGCCGCGTGGAACTGCGCTGGGATTCAGACAAGAAACCCTTTCGCTATGACCGCGCGCCGTCGCTCTTCGAGTCGCCTGCGCCGGGCAGGGCCGGATTGTTTCCCCGGCTTGCCGACAGTCTTGCCCAGACGAACCGCTCCACAATTGACGCGAAGTTCGCCAGTCGTTTCCGCGCCCGCACCAGTCCGCTTGAGCCGGAACTCGCCCGCGAATTGGAATCCGGGTTTAGTTCCGCCGTGAAGCGATCCCGGAAATCCGATTTCATTACCAGCTACGAACAGGCTCTGCCTTGGTGCGATTATCCAAGTTCGGCCAGCGAACGGCGGCGCGATTATCAGCAGCGATTGCGGGAGTTGAAGAACGCAGCCAGCATTGCGCCGCGCAAGAAGGGTTGTGGCTGATGAGCGCCCACGCCTACACCAAAGACCAGCTTGTCGAGCAGCACGCCATCGGGTTGTTCGCGGAGCTTGGGTGGCAAACGGCGTCGGCGTTGGAGGAAACCTTCGGCGCGACCGGCACGCTGCTGCGCGAGACGAAGGGCGAGGTGGTGTTGATGTCCCGGTTGCGCGCGGCGTTGGAGCGGTAGATGCGAGCCGCATGGGCAGTCACGCGCCGCCGCCCGAGACCATCACCGCCGCCGTGGATGAATTGACCCGCGACCGTTCGGCCATGAGCTTGGAAGCGGTGGTGGCAATTCCCTGCTTGCCATTTTACTTAAAACGGCCAGTTTACTGCTCAGTAAAACATTCACTTTGAGTAAACAAAAAACCATCAGCACGGAGGCGCAGCTTCGGCAGGCCGCCAAGGAAGCCTTGGAGGCGGACGCCCTGTTGCGCTGGCGCTGGAAGGCGTTCGAGTTGAAACGCGAACGCGGGGCGGATGCATTGCTGGAATTGAACGTGGACGGGCGGCGGTTGGTGTTCGAGGTGGAGTTCAAGCTCACGCCATCCGCGCGCGAGGTGGAGCGGTTGGCGGAGCGCGGCGGGCCGCGGCCCGGCCTGCTGATTGCGCCGTCGCTTTCCGAGGTGCTGGTGCAGCATTGCCGGGAGCGGGGTTTGAGCTGTGTGGATTTGAACGGACGGCAGTGGATTCGTGCGGAGGGCGTGCTGGTGGACAGAAAGCCATCAGAGGATCGGCGCTACCGTCCACCGCTGCTGCCGCCGGATGTCTTCCAGCCCAAGAGTTCACGACTCGTGCGGGCGCTGTTGAGCCAACCGGATCGCACGTGGTCACAGGGCGAGTTGGGCGAGCGAACCGGATTGAGTCCGGGCTTGGTTTCACGTCTGGTCCGGCATCTGGTGAACGAAGGGTTCGTGGCGCAAGACAACCGGGCATTGCGGGTGTCGCGCACGGACGCCTTGCTGGACGCCTGGGCGGAGCGCGATGACTGGGCGAAGCGGACGACAGTGCGGCAGTATTCGCTGCTGGAGTCGGATGTCGAAGCAGTCGCGCGCAAGTGGGTGAAGAATTTCCCGGCAGGCGAGACGCTGGTGTTTACGCAGTGGTTCGCCGCAAACTTGCGGCATCCTTACACCATCCCCCCGCTGGTGTCCGCCTACGTGGCGCGGTTTCCCGCAGAGCGAATCGAGCGTGAACTTCGAGCGAGGCAGGTCGCCGACGGCGGGACGCTGTGGCTGGTTGCTCCAAAAGACGACGGTGTGTTCCGCGAAACCCAGCGGGTGGGTGATTTCACGCTGGCCTGTGACGCGCAGATTTATCTCGACCTGCTGCGCGCCGGGTTGCGCGGGCCAGAGCAGGCGAAGGCGCTGCGCGAGTGGAAAGGATTTGGGCGGGTGAAGGCATGAGCAAGTTTTCCAGCTTCGCCGAATATCCGCCGCGCAGTCTGGCCGGTGCGGAAGCGGCGTTGCTGACGGCGTGGGCGTCGCTGGAACGATTCCATGATGACCTCGTGCTGGTTGGTGGTTTGGCGGTCAAGTATCTGACCAAGCAAGGCGCTGGATTGTTGCCAGGTCCGGTCACGATGGATGTGGACCTCGGCGTTACACTCGCTGCCGCTGGCGAAGGCCAGTATGGCAGCATGGCCGACGACCTTTCAGCCCAAGGCTTCAAACTTGATGAAAAGAGGAGATACGTCCGGCAATTCGAGACGATGCCCATTTTCATTGATTTCCTGACCGAGCACCCGACAGCGACGACGGGAACTGCGATGGTGAATGGTGTGCCCGCGGGAGTGTTTCCGGGTGTGGCAAGGGCTCTGGCAACCCGGCGGAGAGTTGCGGTCGGAGGGAAGGACTTGTTCGGCGCTCCGCAGAAAGCAACCGTGCCGGTGTCAGGCGTTGGCGCGTTGCTGGTGCTGAAATTGAACGCGTTTGCCGGCCGGCAGCAGGCCAAGGATGCGTATGACGTGCTGCTTGGCGTGAGTCGGTTCGCAGAAGGTCCAGATGCGGCGATTACTGCGTTTCAGGCCGAAGCTACCGCTGGCAATCGCGGCTACGCGCGGGCGGTCGAAACTCTGCGGAAGCATTTCTTTGAAACAGGCGAGAGCGGACCGCTTCGCTGCGCGGCGTTTGCTTTGGATGGTCAGCCAGGAATTGACGACCGCCAGACGCGTGAACGCCAGATTGTTGAGCAGTCGGTGACGATTGGTCGTGCGCTCGCTGGAGAAGAGTGAAGAGGTCGCCACCATGCCCCACGCCTACACCGAAGATCAGCTTGTCGAGCAGCCCGCGATCGGGTTGTTCGCGGAGCTTGGGTGGCAAACGGCGTCGGCGTTGGAGGAAACCTCGACGCGACCGTTCGGCCATGAGACTTCGGTGGGGGAAGCGGACATGCCAGCTTGACCGATACTTGACTGATACTTGACCCAAGATTGACGCCCGGGCAGACTGTCCGGCATGAGCTACCAGCCGCAATTCACCGTCACGGCGGCGTTGCTGGCGCGAGTGGAGAGCATCGCGGCGCTCCGGGAGCGCATTCAGGGCGCGGCGGTGCGAGTGCCATGGATTCCCGCGCTGCAAAAGGACACGCGGGCGCGCAACACCCACAGTTCAACGGCCATCGAGGGCAATCCGCTGACGCTGGAGGAAGTCCGCGCGCTGGAGGAAGGGGCGACGGTGGCCGCGCCAGCACGGGCGCGGCGGGAGGTGCTGAATTATTTCGCCGCGCTCCGGCATGTCGAAAAGCAATCGAAGAAGAAGCGGCTGACGCACGAGGACATTTTCCGCCTGCACGCGATCATCGCGGACGAGGTGATGGACCAGGGCGAGGCGGGGCGTTACCGGACGATGCGGGTGCGGGTGGGCCGGTATGTGCCGCCGCCGCCCGAAGACGTTTCAGGGCTGATGTTCGAGTTGCTGGAGTGGTGGAACAAGGATGCACCGGGACTCTCGCCGGTGTTGAGTTCGGCCGTCGTGCATTACCGCTTCGAGGCGATCCATCCCTTCGCGGATGGCAACGGGCGGGCGGGCCGGGCGCTGGCTTTGTGGGAGCTTTACCGGCGCGGGTTCGATTCGCATCATATCTTCGCGGTGGACGAGTTTTACCGGGAGGACCGCCCGCGCTACTACGCCGCCCTGGACGCGGTGCGGGGCAAGGGCGAAGACCTGACGGCGTGGCTGGAATACAGCGCGGAAGGCTTGCAGCAAACGCTGGTGCGGGTGTGGGAGCGCATGGGGCAATTCTCGGTCGCCGCTGCGCGCAAACGGGTGGTGTTGCGCCCGCGTCAGGAGCAGTTGCTGAAGGTGCTCGGCCAGAGTGGCGGCCTGACTCCGCCCGAACTTTGGGCGGCATTGAAAGTGTCCAAGCAAGGCGCGATGGACCTGTTGCGTCCGCTGGTGAAGGCGGGATTGGTCAAGCGAGTGGGCACCTTGAAAACCGGGCGTTACGTCTTGAAATGAGCGGCGACGCCTTTCCGCGGGGCTTCGACAGGGGCGGTTATTCAACGTCGGCGCGCGCCCTGGTTCCATCGGGGCGTTTCTGCCCAGCACTTGCGAAGACGCCTTGCCGCGATTCAAGTCGCAACCCGAAAGTCAGCGCCATCTGTTCTTCGTTGCGGGTTGAGCAGTGGGGCAATTTCCGGGTTCGACTTTTCGGTGGATTCCGCTATAACCGTGTCATGGCATTCTCCAAACTCGGCCTGTCTCCCGCGATGCTTGAAGGCGTGAAGGCGATGGGCTACGTCGAACCGACACCCATTCAGCTCCGGGCAATCCCTTTAATCATGGCCGGCCAGGACGTCATCGGAAGCGCGCAAACGGGCACCGGCAAGACGGCGGCGTTCGCTTTGCCGATTCTCACCAGGCTCGAACGTCATCAACCGCAACCCCGCCTCCTTGTGCTCGAACCCACGCGCGAACTGGCCGCACAGGTCGAGACCGCCATCCGCGATTTCGCGCGCTTCACAGACTTGCAAGTCGCGGTGGTTTTCGGCGGCGTCGGTTATGGCCGGCAATTGGATGACCTCAAGCGCGGCGTGGACGTGCTCGTGGCCACACCAGGCCGCCTGCTCGATCATCTGGGCCGCGGCACCTGCCGGCTCGATCACGTGCAACATCTCGTGCTCGACGAAGCCGACCGCATGCTCGACATGGGTTTCCTCCCGGACGTGAAGCGCATCGTCGAAAGATGTCCGCGTCAGAACCGGCAGACGATGCTGTTCTCGGCCACGATTCCGCCCGAGATCGAAACGCTCATCCGCTGGGCGATGAAGAATCCGCAGACCATCGAAATCGGCGCACGGCGTACCCCGGCAGAAACCGTCAAGCACGTGATCTACCCGGTCGCCGACGCGCAAAAAGCCGACTTGCTTCTGGCGCTGCTTGAACAGGTCCACTACGAATCGGTCATAGTCTTTTGCCGGACGAAACACGGCGCGGATCGCGTGGCCCAATTGCTGAAGCGCAACAACCACGCCGTGGCGGTGCTGCATTCCAACCGCACGCAGCGGGAGCGCGAGCAGGCGTTGCGCGGATTTCGCGACGGCCGTTTCGAGGTGCTCGTCGCCACCGACATCGCGTCGCGCGGATTGGACATCGCCGACGTGAGCCACGTGATCAACTACGATGTGCCGCAGCACGCGGAGGATTACGTGCATCGCATCGGCCGCACGGGCCGGGCCGAGGCAACGGGCGACGCCTTCACGCTGATGGTGGCCGAGGACTCGAAACACGTCATGGCTATCGAGCGGTTCATCAGCCAAAAGGTCCCGCGCGTGAAGCTGGAGAATTTCAATTATCGCTACACGGCGCTGTTTGAAGAGGGCAAGCCCGGGCAGCAGCAGGGTTATTCCGGCGGCGCGCGCGGCGTGCGCGTCCACGGCGGCTACCACTTCTCGCCGGGCCGGCGCCGCCGGCGTTAGAAGCCTTTGTTTCCTGAGCGACCTTGCCTCAATATCACCATGACAGCCGAAAGACATTTACTGGAGGCCGAACTGGCAGCCGAGTTGGTGCAAGTGCGCCAGTCGCCGACCGAGGCCGGCAAGGTCGAGCAGATCGTCGTCCGCCTGGACAATGAGCAGCGCGAATTGCCACCAAGCTGCGTGGTCAACCCCGAGGCCGGCATCGCCGCCGATCGCTGGTCGCGGACTTGCCGGCATCAACTGCCGGATGGCAGGCTGAATCCGGAAACGCAGATTACGCTGATGAACGCGCGCTTTCTCGCGGTCGTCGCCGGCAGCCGTGAGCGCTGGCCGCTGGCGGGAGACAATTTGCTCGTGGACCTCGACTTGAGTGAAACCAATCTCCCCACCGGCCAGCGCCTGAAGGTCGGCGAAGCGATTCTGGAAATCACAGCCAAGCCGCACACGGGATGCGCCAAGTTCTCCCGGCGCTTCGGCGCGGATGCGTTGAAGTTCGTCAACTCGCCCGAAGGCCGGGCGCTGCGGTTGCGCGGGGTCCATGCGCAGGTTGTGCAACCGGGCCGCATCACCGTCGGCGACCGCATCGAAAAGTTGTGAAACCTGTCCGCACCTCTTCCGCCATGCCTGCTCACGCGCCGCCGTTCTTCGGAATTCAGCAACCGGGACGGGCGCCGGGACAGCGGCAGCCGGGACGGACTGCGCCACTACTTCGCGCCTTGCGCCAGCAGGAAGGCCAGGAGGTCGTTGAATTCCTTCGCGGACAAAACATCGCTGAAATTCGAAGGCATCACCGAAAGCCCGGATTCGCGGCGTTGGGCAATTTCATTTTTCCGGACGTTCACTTCTTTTCCCGTTGAATCCGCGAAAACAAGGACCTCGCCGTCCTCACGGCGCAACAAGCCGGTGACGGCGGTGTCGTCTTTCAACGTGACGTTCACGGAGCGGAAGGCCGGGTCCACGTTGCGATTGGGATCGAGCACGTCCTCGATGACCCGCTCCAGCCCGCGCGTGCCGACGCCATCGAGTTGCGGGCCGACGACGGTGCCCTGGCCGTGGATTTGATGACACACCGCGCAGGACTTCTCGAAGACGGCGCGGCCACGATCGGCCATGGCCACGTCGGGATTGAAAGCGGCGACGCGGTTGTTGATGAGCCGCTGCAAATCGGTGCTCGCCGGGGCGACACCCACGGTGAGTTTTTCATATCGGCCACGGTACTGAGGGGGCTTCGCGGCTGTCAGTCGGTCTCTCACGGCTCGATCCAACAACACCTGCGTTGGGAGTTGCCGATGTTCGGCGAGCGTCAGCAATGCGTCCGCGCCGGCGCGTGTGGCCGCGAGGGACAGGGCAAGCTTGATTTGCAGCCGCCGCGGCGCGTTGGGCAGCGCGGCGAGGGTTGCCTCACGGGCCGCGGGCGAATTCAACTCGGCCAGGATCAACGCGGTTTTCTCCCGCAGCGACACGGGTTGGTTGGTGTCGGCAAGGTTTTTCGCCAGCAGCGGGATGTAAGCGTCCGGCTTCAAGGCGACCAGCGCCCGGGCGGCGGCGGCACGGGCGGCAGGCGTGTTCCGCTCGTCAGCAAACATTCGCGCCATGGCGGATTCCAGTTGCGGCAGCGGGACAGCACGCGCCAGTTCGGCGGCGTTCTGCTGGCGCTGGCTCGCCGAGTTCGGAATGAATTGCGGCAGCACTACGACGGCCGGACCGAAGCGGCCGGCCGCCAGCCACGCGTAACCGACGTCCTCGAAGCCATCCACGAGTTCAAGTCTGCCTTGACGGCCCGTGTGCCGGCTCAAATCCCACGCCATCCGCTGTGCTTCGTCGTTGCGTGGGGGCGCGGACCTGGCCAATTCCTCGCCGGTGTCTGCGTCCACGAGGCGGACGTAGTTCCGTTGTTCCGGCGGAAGGTCCGGCTCGCCATCGTGGCCCGCCATGAAGAAACTGAACTTCGGTGGAATGGAGAATGGCGGGGAACGGATGATGCCGGTGAGCGACTCACCCGCCGGGAGGCTCGAAAGAAACACCGAATCACGGTCGCCGTCGGCGGACTTGCGCCGTTGCAAGCTCCACGGATTGTCCGAACTGTCGGCACCTTTGACAGGCAGGCTGGTCCACGAAGCGGCTGAGTCGGTGGCGGAAGCAAGGAGTTCGGCGGCGAGGGACGCGGCCCAGTCCCGCAGGCCCTCGCCGAGCGGCATGCCGCGTTTGGCGACGCCGTCCTGAACCGATTGAAAGCAGGCGAACTGCGCGTCGGGGTCGCCCGGAAATTTTGCGCGAACAATCTCGCGGATTGCATCCAATTCGTTTTCAGGAGCGAATCGTCCGGCGTGGCGCAAATAAACGATCAGCGTGTCCCGTGGCTCGGGCACACGCTGGATGTGTTTCAGAAGAGAACTCCCCGCGTCCGCAGTCTTGATGCCGAGCGACACATCGGCAATCACGCGTGAATCGGTTTCGTCGAGGGTAAGAGTCTGCAACGCCTGAAATCCGGCAGGCGTCTGCAACTGGTTGCGCAACGCCATGCGCACCGTGTGCAGCAGCGACGCGTCAGCCTCTGGCGCTTGTCGCCGGGCCGCGAGCAATGGCCGAACCTGTTCGGGAGACGGATGCACCCCGAGTGCATCCGCTGCGGCGCGTTGGACATAGGCATCGGCATCGCCCAAACCGGCGAGCGCGATGCCACGATGCGCCGCCATCCAGTCCGCCGTTTCCGAGAGGACGCGCATGGCATGCAATCGGACCCGCGCGTCCGCGTCGCGCGCGGCGGCCGTGAGCAGCCTGGCGTTTATGGCGCCGAGCTGGTGAAGTGCCCACAAGCCGTGCACTTTTTGGAACGAGGTGGACTTTCTGTCGCGGAATAACTTCTCCAGCGGACGGATCGCGGGCTTGCCGATGCGGTCCACAAGTTGATTCATGGCCTGCATCCGGACGGCAATGTTGGCGTGTGCGAGGTGCTTCACCAAGGCGGCGGCGGCGGCTTGCGACAAATCGAATTCCTGCGGCAGCGGAACCGGCTTGTTACCGCCGTGATAGACGATTCGCCAGATGCGCCCGCGCTCGCGATCGCGGCCTGGATGATCGAGCGGCACTTCGTAATGACCGATAACGCGATTGTAGAAATCCGCGACGTACAACGCGCCGTCCGGGCCGAGCTGCAAGTCCACGGGGCGGAACCACGGGTCGTCGCTGCGCAGGAAGTCCGGCTCCTCCTTCGCGATGCGCGTCGAGCCGTGGCCGGTGAAGGAATCGCGGTTGATGCGGCAGGTCATGACGTTGCCGATGAAGCTGTTGCCGTGATACTCGGCCGGGAATTGGTCCGCGAAGTAGAGCGCGATGCCGGCGATGGCGGTCGAGCCGTGCGCGTGTTTGCAGATGTCCGGGCCGTAACCGAGGCCGTCGTGCGGCTTGCCGAAGCTCGGGTAGCAGGCGCCGCGCAAAAGGTGATACACCGGCGAGCTGTGGCAATCCGCGGAGAACAAGTCTCCGAGCGGATCGAACATCAAACCGAAAGGGTTGACTTGTCCCCAGGTGAACTGCTCCACGCGCGAGCCGTCGGGGCGCATCCGGTAGATGTTTCCGGAATTCATGGTGATGGTGTGGCCGTCCGTGCCGCGCAGCGTTGTGTTGTTGCGATAGCCATGGCAGGCATAGAGCCAGCCGTCGTAGCCGCGGCGGAAACCGCTGGTCAGCCCGTGCGTGTCGAGATCGTAGCCCTGCCCGCCGTAGAGCAATGTGCGTTTGTCCGCCCGGCCGTCGCGATCAGTATCCTCGAAGCGATTGATGCCCGGGATGCTGAAAGCGATGGCGCCCCCGCGATACGGGTAAAGGCCGATGGGAATGTTCAAGCCGTCGGCAAAAGTCGTGATGCGTCGTGCGCGCCCGGAGGCGTCGAAGTCGGACAGGATTTTGATTGCATCACGGCCCGGCTGATTCGTTGGCACGGCATAGGGGTACTCCCGCGATTGGGTGATCCAGAGGCGGCCGCGTTCGTCAAAGGCCATGTTCATTGGCTTGCTGATATCCGGCTCGGCGGCGACGAGTTGGACTTCGAAACCGGCTGGAAGGTGAAAACTCTTCTGCTCGGCCTCCGGCACGAGCGGCTCGGTCTTGCGGATGAACTCGGCGAATGGATCCTCCCCGGCGCGCGTCACTGCGACGAACACCGCCGAAAGGCAGGCAATCACGGAGAGGCCGAGGCGCGAAGAGATGGTTCGGAAAGCGAACGGCTGCCGGTGTTGGGCTTGCATTTGCATACGCCTAACGTCTAATCCGGCGGTGTAAAGCCGAAGATGCAGACGCAATCCTATTTCCCCGTGGCGACTCCACCGCTGGATAAACCGATTGACATGCACGTGCATATCGTCGGCAACGGCTCGGGCGGGACGGGCTGCTGGCTACGCGTGCGCGGCTGGCATCGGCCACTCGCGGCGCTGATGGTCCGGCACATCGGCCTGCCGTCCGGCGCCATGACCGGGGAACTGGACAGGCTCTACGTGCAGCGGTTGTTGGAGCAGGTACGGGAGTCGTCATTGGACGCGGTGGTGATCCTGGCGCAGGACGAGGTGCATGATGAACAGGGCCGGGTCATGGAGGGCGTGGGTTCGTTTTACGTCCCGAACGATTACGTGTTGAAGCTCGCGCGCGAACATGCGGAATTCCTGCCGGCGGTTTCGATTCACCCGGCGCGACTCGACGCGCTGGAAGAACTGGAGCGCTGTCTGACCGCGGGCGCCGTGATGATGAAGTGCCTGCCCAATTGCCAGAACATCAATTGCAGTGACCGGCGTTTCACGCGCTTTTGGGAGCGGATGGCGGAGGCCAGATTACCTCTGCTCGCCCACACCGGCGACGAACACACGCTGCCGGTCGTGCGGCCCGAATTCGCCGACCCGCGCATTCTGACACTGCCGCTCGAATGTGGCGTGACCGTGATCGCGGCGCATTGCGGCACGAAAAGCGGGTTGTTCACGCCGGAGTATTTCCACGTGTTTGCTGAAATGACCCGACGGTTCACGAATCTCTACGGCGACACCAGCGCGTTCAACGTGCCGGTGCGCGGCAGGCACATCCCCGAGTGCCTGCGCGAGCCGCTCCTGGGACGGATGCTTCACGGCAGCGATTATCCTGTGCCGGTGCATGGTCATTGGGCGTGGATGCAAGGCTTCCTCGAATGGGAATCCTTCCGGCGGGCAGAAAGGAACTCAAACATCCTCGAACGCGACTATCAACTGAAGCTGGCCATGGGTTTTCCTCCGGGGCACTTCGGGCGAGTGCATGGGCTGCTCCGGCTCGCGAAGCACGCGCGATAAAAAACCGGGCCAGTCGGTCAGGGGGTGACCGAAAGGCCCGGGGAATTTTCGAATCGGTACATCAGTAGGTTGACGGAGATTTCCGACGCCGGCCTGTACCGAAACCCGCGCCGAAAGCTTTTTGTCAGTTCAAAGAGCGAGGGCCGTTGGCCCGGTGATTCGTGCTTTCCGCCAAAAGAAAACCATAAGGATGAGTGAGTGTCAAACATTCTTGATAAAGTATTAGTGATGATTTGACCGCGCATAAGTGGTGGATCGAATTCAGCGCGCGGGAATGTGCGCGCCTCGTTTGGAAAGTCGCACATTCCTGTTTACAGTCTGGGCATCGCTGCTAGTATGGCTCGGCACTCACGGACAACTGAATGAAGAAGATCGAGGCCATCATCAAACCGTTCAAACTTGAGGACGTCAAAGATGCCCTTTCCAGTCTTGGCGTCGAGGGTATGACCGTCTCAGAGGTAAAGGGCTTTGGAAGGCAGAAAGGACACACGGAGATTTATCGGGGCAGCGAATACACGGTGGATTTTTTGCCGAAGATCAAGATCGAAGTCGTCCTCGCGGATTCCCACGCGGCGGTCGCAGTGGACGCGATTGTGAAGGCGGCGAAGACGGGAAAAATCGGCGACGGCAAAGTGTTCGTCAGCCCGATTGAGAACGCTGTTCGCATCCGCACAGAAGAGACGGGTGAGCAGGCAGTGTGAGCATTGAATGAGCATTCCTCGCGCTGGTACTGGGCAGTGTTCGCTAGCAGAATTCGCAGCTTTCTGTAGAATTCAGGTGCTGTGAATAACTCGTGAACAAGAGTTAATATGTTGTCCTAGTAACTTTGGGGCGCTTTGCATAGAAACGCGGTCGGCGATGGAAGTGAGTTTCGCCGTTTTGCCCTCCGAGACAAAAGCGTCCGGCGGGCTGTTTTGTCGTAAGAGTTAGCCGGTTGGTTTTCAATGACTTAGATGTTCCTGGTGGCAGCTTGAACGGTAGCGAAGCCGGGCCGTTATTTGAATTTGCTGGCACAAAGTCATGGCAGTGGTAAAAGCAGGACCGAACCGGTGCGAAGTGGAGTAATATTTTGGCCAAGTGAATAAAATGCCCGAAAACCGGGCGTCCGGGCAATCAAAGCATGCACGCTTCCGCTGAGAAAATCTGGAGTGCGGCACAGGATCACCTCCGCACCATGCTGAGTGCCGACACTTTCAACCTGTGGTTTGCGCCTTTGCGCGCGTCGGCACTGGAGAATCAGCATATCGTTCTGGAAGTCGCCAACGACTTCTGCGAAGTCTGGCTCAAGGACAACTACATGGGGCTGTTGCAGGATGTCATCGGCGTCGCCGCAGGCCGGCAGATGCAGGTTAAATTCAGAATCGGGACGGCCACCAGCACGGCGCTCCCGACCGCGAAGGAGCCGGTTTCAAAGGCCAAGGCGCTCGAGCCAATGCACGAACGGACTACGGCCAACAACGACTGGACCTTCAACCCGAAGAACACCTTCGACACATTCGTCGTTGGCAACAACAACAACTTTGCATACGCCGCGGCTCTGGCGGTGGCGCAAGCCCCTGGCAAATCGTACAACCCGCTCTTCCTCTATGGCGGAGTCGGGCTTGGGAAGACGCATCTGCTCCACGCGATCGGGCAGTACGTGACGGACCACCGCAAGGGCGCCCGCGTTGCGTATGTCTCCTCGGAAAAGTTCACCAACGAGTACATTGACGGCATCCAAAACAACCAGCTCGTGCGGTTCAGGAAGAAATACCGCCAGACGGACGTGCTGTTGATTGACGACATCCAGTTTCTCGCGGGCAAAGAGCGGATTCAGGAGGAATTCTTCCACACGTTCAACACCCTGCACGAGAGCCACAAACAGATCGTGCTCACTTGCGACCGGCCCGCCAGTGAGATCCAGAACCTTGAGCACCGGCTCGTCTCGCGCTTCGAGTGGGGGTTGGTCACCGATCTGCAACCCCCCGATGTCGAGATGCGCCTGGCGATCCTGAACAAGAAGGCCGCGATCATGGGCGTGACGCTGCCGGAGGACGTGCTTCACTTTCTGGCCAACCGCATCCGCACGAACATCCGCCGGCTCGAAGGCGCGCTCATCCGAGTGGCCTCCTATGCGTCGCTCACCGGACGGAAGCTCACCGTCGAGGTCGTGGAGAGCCTCCTGCGGGAAATCCTTCACGAAGAGGGCCGGCATTCCGTCGGTATCGAGTCCATCCAGAAGAAAGTGGCCGAACACTTTGACATCCGGCTGGCGGACATGACCAGCAAGCGCCGGCCGGAAAACATCGCCTTCCCGCGCCAGATCGCGATGTTTCTCTCCCGGCAAATGACCGAAAGCTCGTTGAGCACCATTGGCGAAGCGTTCGGGGGCCGTGATCACGGGACGGTGCTCCACGCCTGCCGCCTCGTGAAGGACCGCATGGAAGTGGACGCCAACGTCCGCCAGGTCGTGCATTATCTCGAAAAGCAGTTGATGCGGTAGCCACGCAATCAGGCCTGAGCCGGGCGCCGCGGGCCGCCGTTTCCAATGCGCGCCGGGTGCCTCTCACCGCACCGGGCGCAGTGCCGGCAGCAGCACGTCGCGAATCGCGTGGTGCGAAATCATGTGGCCCGGCGCCGTCTCATCAATCTCCAGGCGAAACGAGCCGCGGCCCGTTGCCTGGAGCGCCTCCTGGACGCGGCGTTCGTAGTCTCGCAATGCGTCCTCGTATCCCATGCCCGAAGCCGCCGCGTCATGCTGCGCCTCGCCGAAACAACAATCGTCCCGGCGCACCAGAAGCTGCACCTGCTTGCGGCCTCGTCCCTGCGAGCCAAGGATGTAGAGGTCCGGATAGCCGGCCAGGCTGTAGAAAGTGGATTCGTATTGCTCGCGGTCGCCGACCGAACCCTTCGTCCGCAGATACAGTGGAATCGTGCCTGCCACTGGCACGCTGCAACGAATCGTCGGATCAATCGCCGCGTAAAGCGTCGTGGTCCAGCCGCCGCCCGAAAGGCCCGTCATGTGGAAGCGACGATATTTCGGAAACCTCCCCGCAGGACTGCCGCTCTTGAGGTGATTGAGCCCAATCGCCGTGGATTCGAGAAATAATCTGATGGGGCTGCCGGTCGTGGCCGTTTGAAACATGGCGTCGTGGCCTCCGGTGCAGTCCCCTGGCCGCATGTGCGGCATGAACACGGCGAGCACCCCGTATCCTTCTCCCAACAATGCCTTCGTCGTTCGTTGCAACCCGTAGCCGACGTCCGCGGGCGACGGATCGTCGTCGAACGTGCAGCCGTGGCCATGATGCACCACTACCAGTTCGCGATTCGGTTGGGTTGGAACGAAATGATAAGCCAGCCCCTGCAAACCGGGAGCAAGCTCCATGCGGAGTTCGTCCACCCGCGCGAGATTGGTCAGTTGTTTCACCGGACTGGGCACGTTGGTCAGCACGAGGTCCGGCTGCCGTCGGCGCGGGAAACCCGGCGACCCCCAGAGATATTTGATCAACGTCTCGCGCTTCCCGGCGACCGCTCTCGCCGAACGCACCGTGATGGCCCGGTCGTCAATCAATTGTGCCGCGTCCACTGAGCCTCCAGTCAAAGTTGCCGCCAGCAGGAGCAGCAAAGCGCGGCGCGGAGAATGGTGATGGCTCATGATGTGAGGACGCTACCAATCGGTTTGCCGCGTCGGCAATGAAGAACTACCACGAGCGCCCTGACTCAGAAGACCTCAGCCAACTCGACCGCTGCCTCCACCACGCTGCCGCATGGCGACCGATTCGATGCGCGCAATGCCTCCTCGCCCACGTTCAAGCCGGTACGAGGGCCGTCCAGCAGGTTTGGCCGAACTTGGCTTTGAGCTTCTCCCGCAAGACCGCGGCTTGCTTCCTGCCCTCGACGATGGCGAAGGTGGTTGAACCGCTGCCGGACATGAGCGCGACGGTCGCGCCGTGCGAGCGCAGGAATTCCTGGAGCAGCTCCAGCAGCGGATATTTTTCCAGGACGGGCGCCTCGAGCGAATTGTAAAATTCCCGGCTGGCCGAGTGAAGGTCGCCCGCCCGCAGCCGGGAAATGAGTTCGAGAGCGCGGCCCGCCTGGCCGTTCAGCGCGGTCGGAAACCGCGCGAGATTCTGATACGCCCAAACCGTCGGGACGCCAAATCCCGGATGCACCAGCAGGAACATCGCGCCGCGCAGAGCAGGAAAGGCATCGAGCGGTTGAACCTGCTCACCCCGGCCCGTCGCCAGGGCGGGGAGTTTTTGCAGGAAGAAAGGAACGTCCGATCCCAACATCACCGCCAGGTCATGCAATCGCTCCGGCGGCAGCAGTTGGCCGAACAACTCATTCAAGGCCAGCAGCGACGTCGCCGCGTTCCCGCTCCCGCCGCCCAAGCCCGCGGCCAGCGGTATTCTTTTGTCGAGGTGGATCCTCACGCCTTCGGGAATTTGAGTCGCATGGAGAAACGCCTTCGCAGCACGATGCACCAGATTGCGGGAATCCACGGGCAGCGCCGGATCGCTGCACGTCAACTGCACCCCATCGCTGCCGCGAGCAAACGTGATCGTGTCGCAGACATTCACCGGATGCATCACCGTCTCCAACTCGTGGAAGCCGTCCGCCCGCCGGCCGAGGATGTTCAGGAGCAGGTTGACTTTGCAGGGTGAACTTTTTTCAAGCGCCATGTTCGTTCGGAACGGCTTTGATAGGGCGGCTACCGTAGGCGGTTTGGGCGGTGGAGGCGAGAAACAAAAACGCGCCAACCACTGGGCTAGCGCGTCGTCGGGAAGCTGCTGCCGTCCGGTCAATTGTCGAAGATCCGGAACCGGCTGCCCGGCACCAGCGGAAACACTTCGCCTCCGCTGAAACCAATTGAGGTGTCGGTCGCAAAGTTAGAGTCTTCGACCATGCGCGGCCGGTAATTGTCCGGGAGTTCCGGCGTGGGGGTGAGGTAATTGGTGAATTGCGGATCGTAAGGCCCGATGGGTCCGGTGGCGATCTCATAGAGGCCCAGGCCGGTGCGCGCCAGGCTGCGGTTGATGCCGCGGATCACGCCGGTCATGTGGGTGCTGCCCTTGGTCGGGAACAGCGCTTCGCGTTCGACGCTCCGGCGCAATTCACCCCACCGCGCCACTTCGAAGGTGTTGCTCAGACCGCGCGCGAGCTTTTTTTCCGGACCGGCGCAACCGGCGGCCAGCAGCACCGCGCCCAGGAGGAAGAATGTTTTTTGCATAGGTTGTAACTGTTGACGCAGGCAGGTTACGCCGCCGGTGAATCTTGTAAAGTCCGTTTTCACACCGCGGCTCCCCGCGGGTGGGCCGCCGCGCATGGGCGCGCACCCGCTCACGCGAAGTCGTATGCCACGACCCGGGTGCAGAGGCGCCGGAACACCTGCTCGACGAACTCCACGTGCAAGGGATGTTTCTGGCAACCGTCCTGCGTCTGCTTGTCGGGAAACACGAGATTCTGTGCCACTTGGCAGGTTTGATCCGCCACTGGACGATGGCTGCCAACCATCCTGCCCACGTGAAAATGCAGCACGCCGGGGATCGGTTTCAGATACTTGCCCGCCCCGGCGATCAATTCCTCCGTCGCCTCTGGCCGCGCCGGATCGGTCCGGAAGATGACAACGTGCGAAAACATTGCGGCACCGCGTTGAATCAGCGCGGGCATTCTCCGCGAATCAGCAGCCTGTGCAAGATGGAACCGATTGGCGGGATTGACGGTCAGGTTCGGCGCAAAGGTCGGAGCGTTTGATTTCCAGCAGGCTGGTGCCGGATCACGGTGCGTTCAACCGGAAGAATCTCTTTGTGCCGGACAGGGCGGTGGTGACCGTGCTCTCCGAGCCTTGGATCACGACGCCGTTCGTCACGTCCCTCCAGTCGGGCGGCGCCAGACTGGTGGCGGATTGCAGCCTAAACCCGGCAGCATTCGTCGGCCACGAGATCAAAGCGTTGGTTCCCGCCAGCTCGATCTTCAGCAACTGCGGCAGGTTGCAAGGATCGCCGTAAGCGACCCAATCGAAATCCACCGTGGTCGTCGCGTCGTATTGCCACGAGCCGCTGCCCCACTCGACGTAGGCGTCGAAGGGATTGACCAGTGGCGCCGCGGCGTTGAAGACCAGATGGCCGTCCCACCACAACCGCACCCTTCCGTCTTTGTGAGCGGAAAGATACGTCGTGTGCCATTGGTTCGACACCACTGGACCGAGGTCAAGGATCTCGGAGTCCGAGTTCACGTAGCTCCAAAGCTTGTAACGCCCGTTGACCAGCGTGATGGCAGGCGCGGGAGATAGCGGCGTGGAACGGGTTGTCAGGCAAAGGAGATTCTCCTTGCCCGTCGGACTGAACGCCACCAACCGGAATCGCGCGGCGGCGCCCAGTTCATCCACCGCCTCCGGGCCGACGTACCACTCGTTGGCGTTCGCGCTGGAGTTGATACGCAGGGCCTGGTTGGTTGCTCCAATCTCGGAGTCAAAGAAACCGAAGATCGTGGTGGTCCCGCCGCCTCCTCCATCCTGAAACGGCAACCACGGAGATGCAGGCAGGAGAGAGCCGTCGAGAAACCGGGTCCACGGGGCGCAAGCCGCGTCACCGTCCAGAAAGCTGCCCTTGATGATCCACGCACCCGGGCCTTGTGGCAGGGTGAACTGATTGCCCGCCGCCATCCGCAGATTCCAGCAAGCGGTTCCGGTCAATGGGTTGAAAGCCTGAAGTCGCACGGGCCGTCGGGCTTGCAGCCGGACGCCGCCGCCCAGAATTCCCATCGGGAAGCAGACGAACTCGTTGCCTTTCGCGCTGCCGATGTTGCGATCGCAACCATCAACGGGGCCGCCTATGTCCGGCCAGTATTTGTTCGCCTGGCCGTTGCAGAAGACGGTGAACGGCGCGCTCGGTTCAAGGCCGTCGTTCCGAATCCAGCTCGCCAAGTCGGCTGGCAAAATCTGGCGCACGTGTTGATACGCATTGATCCCAGCCGTGTTCTCGAAACGCACTTCGCCACCACCAGGCGGACAACAGTTCACGTAACCAAACGTGCCGGCGCGCGAGTGATACACGTAGGCCGGAAGGTTCGCGAGGTAGGCAAACACCGCGGCGGAACACAGCTTGATCGGATCGCTCTCCGAACTCACAGATGATCCCGAGCCAATCGGCTCGTTGCTGCTCACCGGCGGCACGCCCGGCAGATTGCCCGCGCGATAACAATCCCGCACCGGCAGCCAGCCGCCTTCGATCGTGCCGGTGTCCCGGCTGAAATGCACGGTCGCCAGGTCCGCCGCGCTGCCGTTGTAAAGCGAAACGATCCCGGCGTCGCTCGTGTCGTCGTTCGAGGTGATCGCCACCGGCACGCTTGTGCGGTCCGCGAGATATTGCGCGAACTCGCGCAGGTCGCTGACGCCTTGCGAGCCTGGAAAACCGTTTTGCCACGCTTCGTTGGCGACTTCGAGGTGAAGAATCTTCTGCTCGCGCGCCGAGATGTTCGCGAGAATGCCATCCAGGTGCGCCTGACGAGCGGGTTTGCCCGGCATGATGTACTGCGCGTCGGCGAAGACGGTCACCTCGGCGCGCAGGCCGTTGCTCGCGACCAGGTCGAGCAGATCGCGAAACTGCTGCCAGTAATCCGGCCAACCCTGGACGAAGTGACCGGCGCTGTTGGTAAAGCTCACCGGGGCGATTTCCAGTGTGTCCCAGTTCACCATGCTGAGGATGCGCACGTAGTTGAAACCCTTCGACGCGAGCAACGCCAGGTCGCTGTTCAACCGGCTGCGGTCATACTTCGCGCGGCGCAGCGCCTGGAAGTACGACGCGCCCAGGCCAAGGAACGGCCCGTTATTGTCGCGCAGGGTCTTTCCATTGACACGGACGAGATTTGCTCCGCCAGGTGCCGACGCGGTGCTAACCTGAAACGTGCGACCCGTGGCGCTCCATGGCCCCCAGTTGACTGCATCGCTCAACCGGACAAAGACGTAGTAAGTTGCCAGGTCAGCGAGCGTGCCCGTCCACGCGAAGTTGCGGTCTGAGTTTACGGCGCCCGAGTCCCACTCGACCGCCGTGTCTGGATCGTTGGCGCGATTGATCCGCACCTGGTAGCGGGTGTGCAAGTCGCCGCTCCATTGCACGAAGACCACGGTTGTATTGACTGTCGCGTTGCTCACCGGTTGCGTGACGATAGGCGCACCCGGCGCGCCACTGGACAAGTCCCATACTTTGACGTCGCTGAACACGGCATCAATCGGCGCGCCGAAGTCCGCCGCGCGCCGGGTGCTGGCCGCGATGCGCACGCTGTGGCCTGCCGGACTCCATGTGCCTGGAACCGAGGTCGTGATCAGGAGCGCACCATCGCGGTAAACTCTCAACACGGCGTTGCCGGCGCCGTCTGGTCCCCACTCCTCGCGAAAGCGGTAAGTCGTATTCGGGTCCCACGCAAGCTGCGCTGTGTCCGGCTCCTCAAAGTTGGGCGCGATTTGCCAGACGATTTCCATCGAGTTCACGCGGGCCGTGTCGAGGCAATCGGTCTTGCGGATGAAATGTTTGTACGGGTCGTCGCGATACCCTGGCGCGTAGTTGTAGTCGGCGTTGTTCCACGTGTAATCGTACATGTGAAACAGTTCCACCTTGTCGGCCATGCCCGCGCCGCACTCGTCCGGGTAAAGCCCCCGCACGTCAAATTCCGCCGCGCCATTGGTGATGGTCGGCACGTGCCAGAAAATCGAGTCGGTGCCGCCGGTGACCTGCCAGCCGCCTGCCACGAACGCCCCGCCGGCACGCGTGCCGCTGGTGGAGCCTTGCAGCGGGTCATCAAGCACCAGGGCGGCGCGACCTGCGCAATTGACGAGAATCACCACCAACGAAAAAACCGGGATTGAAACAAGAACTTTGAGAGGCTTCTCTGACATCGCAATACAGCTTCGAGCGAACGCCTCGCTGTTGCAAGCCTTCCGTCCGGTCATAAATTGCGGAGGCGGAAGAAGCGATTCGTGTTCGATATCGGGTCGGTAACCGTGTTTTCCGAGCCGACCACCGCGACCGTATTGGTCATGTCCACCCAGTTGGCGGGCGAGAGGGACTCGGTGGATTGGAGGACGAATCCGACGGCATTCGTGGGCCATGAGATCACAACAGCGTTTCCGGCGAGGGTCGTTTTCAGCGAGTGTGGGAGATTGCAGGTGTTGCCATAACCGACCCAGTCGAAATCCACCGTTGTGGTCGCGTCGAATTGCCATGAGCCGCTCCCCCACTCCATGTAGCCGTCAAAACCCGGAACCATTGGCGCCAAGCCGTCGAATACGAGTTCTCGGTCCCACCAGAGCCGGGTCTGCCCGCTTTCGTGAGTGTGGAGGTAGGCGGTGTGGAATTGGTTCAACACCACCGGGCCGAGGTCCAGAATCTCGCTGCCGCCGGTGCCCGACCCAAACATGCCTTCCGTGTAGCTCCAGAGTTTGTAGCGATTCGTGACGATCGTTATGGCCGGCGCCGCCGAGTGGTCTCCGGCTCCTCCGACTGCGGCGCACAGCAGGTTTTCCGAGCCTGTGCCAGAGAAAGCCACGGTGCGGAATCGCGCGGCGGCAACGACCTCATCCACAGAAAGCGGACCCAGATACCATTCGGTGGAATTCGAGCCGGAGTTGACCCGCAGCGCCTGGTTGGTTGCGCCGAGATCCGGATCGAAAAAGTCCACGATGAGTGTTTGTCCCTCGGTTCCTCCTGCGTGGTAAGGCCCCTGCCAAGGAGATGCAGGCAGGCTGGAACCGTCCAGGAACTGAATCCACAGACAGGGCGAGGGCGGACAGCCGGAGGGTGCAAAGCAAATTTCATAGTCCGAGACGCCGCCCATGAAAAACCGGGCAAGCGCCCCGGCCAGCTTGTCCGTGCCCTGGCCCTCTTCCAGACCGATGACCTGCGGATACCAGGCGCCACCATTCAGAATCTTTTCCGGCACAGACCAACTCATCGGGTCAGCGAGATTGGTCGAGTAACTGGTATAGATGCCCTCCTGCACCCACCCGCTGCCTTTGGCACGGTTCAGGAGCATGACGTATTGCTGGAGATAGGAGTTCCAATGAACGGACGGACCCCAAAACGCCTCGCAGTCCGGCCGTTCCCAGGCAACGGTCGCTGGAAAAATCGGCGTAACGTAGCCGCCGAGTCCCAGCTCCAACCAGTCACCGTTGTGCCATTTCCAGACCTTGCCCACGGGCGCATCGCGGTCACCCCACGCCATGCGGGCCACCGCCACGCCCTGTTCGGTCACATCCCCGGCATAAGTGCTGCACAGGAGGTAAAGGTATTGTTGCGCCGCGTCGAGCATGACGCAGAAATCGCCGTTGCCACCGGCGAAGTAACCATTCTGCGCGTCACACCGCAACGTGTTTGTCCTTGCCTCCAGGACGACGCCCAGGTCCGTCCAGTTCGCACCATTGTCGGTGGACTTGACCGCTCCGATCTTCGGCGCAGTCAGGCCCGGACACAGGCCGCCCGGCTCCAGATGATACCAGCCGTAAAGCGTGCCGTTGGTCGCCCGCCAGGTGGCTTCCATCCAGCGTCCACCATTGACGGTGTTGTTGTAATTCACCGCCGCGGTGTTTCCCAACTCGAAGAGGTTGCTGCCGTAGCTGCGGTAGGGATGGCCCGTCGAGTTGAAAAGAAAGAACGTGGGGCCATCCCAGTGACCGGGACTGTTGGAATCCGTTGCGTGGGGAAACTGGAGGCGCGGGGCGGGCCGAAGCGTGGGAGCGGCGAACGTGGTGGCGCTCAACAGCGCCGCCAACACTGTAAAGAATGTTTCAGCACGGCCCATCCAGATCAACCACAGAGCAACGACACTCGGGCAGCCTTTATCGAGGAATTGTCCGCCGGAAACGGGGCGGTTCTCAACGGAAATACGTGAGGTCGTCTATGACCTCATCCCAACCGACGCTGGAAGTCACGTCCACCCAGGCCGAATTCGTGGTCCAGCCGGTAGTCAGCGTCGCGGCAGTGCCGGCGGTCAGCACCAAACTGGCCATCTGGCCATTGTCATCAAGCAGGCTGATCGTCCAACCGCCGTTGGCTGAGGCGCGCAGGCTCTTGAACAAAAACGCTCCGCCGACTCCACCTGCGATGCGGTTGGTGGAAGAGCTACTCGCGCCGCTCTGATAGGCGTTCTTGCTGGTGATGCCCCCCCACGGACCGCCAACCGTCCACACCCCTAAGGACCAGTCCAAGCCAGCGTAAGAACCCGGGACCGGGCCGTCGGGCAGGTCATCAAAATTGACGACGACATCCGGGGGAGGAGGCGGCATAAACAGCCGATAGAATTTGGCGATGCCGGCGACATCGTTGGTCACGGTGTAGCGATCAGCAACGACACTGACAACATTGGTCACGTTAACCCAGTTGGTTGAGGGGAGATTGGTCGTGCATTGGAGAGCAAAGCCAGGGTTGTTGGTTGACCACGAGACCACAACATTGCCCGCGTCGCGCGTGATGTAAAGTTGGGCCGGCAGATCGCTGGCGTTCCCGACACCCACCCAGTCGAAATCCAGTGTCGTGCCAGCGTCCGTTTGCCAATAGGTGCCGCTGCCAAATTCCACGTAGCCATTGAAATCTTGCGTCACGGGCACCTGCCCATCGAAGACTATCGCGCCGTCCCACCAGACCTGGGCCGTCCCATTAGTGCGCGCGAGGATGTACGCGGTGTGAAATACATTGGTCACCGCCGGGCCGAGGTCAAGGATCTCTTCATCCGAGATGTAGCTCCACACATGGTAGTGGCCGTCCACAAGAGTGATGGAGGGCGCGCGCCCATCTGTATTTGTTCCAAATACATTTGTTACACCTCCTATCGAAACCGACAACAGGTTTTCTTTGCCGGTGGCGCTAAAGTCCACCAGTCGGAACCGTGAGGCGCCAACGCGTTCGTAAGCGCCGAACGCAAAAACGTAGTACTCGTTATAGTTTGTGTGCGTGCCTGGGGGTGGAGGAAGACTGTGGAAGGGGGAGTCCATGCGCAGGGCGTAGTTGGTTCCGCCGATGTTGGTGATCACCGAGCTTCCTTCGTTGATGGTATCGTCTTGCCACGGGGGCTTTGGCGGCAACATCAAGTTATCGAAATCGAGATAGTAAGTCCATGCGTGAGCCTCCGGGGTCAACGCGAGGCCGAGGCCGATGGCCATCGCAAGAACTGCCATTCTCTTCATACGCTTTCTGTCTGAAGACTTCTGGTTGAGGGTCCGATGGCAAGCTATCCCTCTTGGCGTCCCTGTCAATCAGAATTTTCGCGCATCAGAATTTTCGCGCTCATCCTAGTGTTGTGTAACAGACGTGGCTTTACAATGGCCTACTTTTTCCAAAATCTCATCGACCCGCTTCGTCCAGACAAAAGGCGTGGGATTCTGGTTGTTGATTCGGATGTACTCCTCGATGATCG
>Ga0247727_10001323_pt1 | contig 59258 bp, 26 predicted proteins | sample WisWelCaveWW1625_FD_202498 | JGI IMG/M metagenome (GOLD analysis project Ga0247727, IMG submission 202498) | Biofilm microbial communities from Wishing Well Cave, Virginia, United States - WW16-25 | ecosystem: Environmental > Aquatic > Deep subsurface > Groundwater > Cave microbial mat | place...
AGCGAGGCGATAGATTATCGTCACCTGTTGCCCGCTGCTCTGCACCACTTGCGTGTCAAGTTCGGCAGCGGAAAGTTTTGCGCTCCCGACCAAAACACCAGTTAACAAAAAAATACGAGGACCGATTGAAACGAAAGAATGAAGTCGCATAAAAATTCGTCTCTTGTTATCCGAGATTTGCAAATTCTTCGACGCTCAATATTCATTTACTTGAGATTGGCTCATTTTTCTACGATAGTCGAAAAGTTTCGTAGATTCCCAGGCGTCAATCACGGGATGGCATGGCGGATTATCGTAAGACCAAAGACCGGCAGCCTTTACCATGGCATCGCTTAAAACAGCATTATAAGTTGGATAGTTTTTTTCTTCCCACATGATCTCGCCGATCACTGTCATAATGATATAATTTCGCAATCCCATAGCCAAAGGACATCCTAAATTTTCGCCGATATTCCCATTCAGAATTGCCAATCTACCTTGACTATCCGAAAAGGCCACAGCGGAAGCGTTGGCAGAAAGGTTGATTGGCCAAAGTGAAGGAGCAATTGCAAGTGCGCTCTCAATATCTGCGCTTGCAAGCTCGCCGCGAGATAAAAGCCTTTCTCTCGTATGCTGATAAATAAGCTGATGATGATCATTCCAAATTTCAAGCCCCAACTTTTGGGATCCCCACGGCGTAAATTTTAAATAAAAGTATTCAAGCTCAACGTGGGGATTACCCAGTGTCCGCTTTAATTCAGCGAAATCTTTTGGCGGCATTGGACTATGGTCAAAAAATGTTATGTCGAGCTGCTTTTCAATTTCTTGTAACCAATTATAAAATTCATCATTAAAATTGCTGGGCGGCTTGGGAAATTTTCGATGCAGCCAAATATTGTTAAACATAACTTCTCCTTATTTCTCACAAGGTTTTTAGAGCAGCCTTAAACTGACTTCTGTTCATGCCTGTGCTTGGTCGAATCTCCCAATGATTATCCTCAAGTTCATCATTTTGAAGATGCTCACAATCGCCGTGCGTTTGAACGACAATCAATCCTTTGCTTTCAATCTCGTCAATGCTTTTCATTTCAATCTTGCTGCCGGATCTAAATTTACCAAGTATAACGGCACTCGAAATCTCGGCATCAAAAATGGATGACCCTTCTTCACCTTGCCGAAGCTGATATTTAGGATGCCCATTCTCATATACTCTTTTAAATGCTTTGGGTTTCTGCACGCTTCTGGGATATTTCAATTTTCCGCATTTGGGACATCATTCTTCCACTTTCACTCCCTCCTTCGTGTCATTCTATCTCTGCACTACCAACTTCCCAATCTCTTCCGCGCGCAATTTTGCCTCACTCTGCAACTGCGTCGCGGTTATTTTATACAAATAAACGCCGTTCGCCAATTTATCGCCGTCTTCGTCCTGTCCATCCCATTCCATCATGTTGAAACCGGGTTCGGCGTCGAACTTCTCCAAAATACGAATCAACCGGCCGGAGAGCGTAAAGATTTTAATACGAATTTCCGCCGCCAAATTCAACTCAAAAGTGAAAGTAGTGCGCTGGTGAAACGGATTCGGATAATTCATTACCTCTGCCAGAATCAGGCGATCCTGCGGTAGAATCGTGAAATCGACTGTTGCGGCGCCGGAGTTGTTGACATTATCCCACGCTTTGATTTCGACAGCATGCCGGCCTTCGGCGAGATTGCCGAGCGGATATAAAATCGTTCCTCGCGTATAACTTCCGGCCTCATAATTAAACAAATCGGTAAGATCAATTTTCGTATCATTGCGGCCGTCAATGGCCAAAACAATTTTGTGGCCGATTTCACCGGTGATATTGATTCCCGAAACGCTGTCGCTCATCACCACGCGCAACATCGGATTCGTTCCGACGACGCCGCCCGGCTGAAAATTTTCCGCGCCGGCAAAGCCGAGGTTGATCATCGGGCCAACTTTGTCAACGAGATTGCTCGCCGTGCCGCCGACAGGCAAAAGGTCACGATACCCATTTCCATCCGCGGTATTATTCCAAAAATAAACATTGAGGCGTCCGGTTTGTCCGCCGTACGTAATATCTTTGGGCACGAAAAACTGCGCGGTGAAAGCGCCGTTTTGCACGGGCACTTCGCCGCGAAAGAGTGAATTGCCGGGCATCGCATAATCCATCGAAAATTGTCCTGGCGATTGATATTTTACCTCACGCTGCGCATCGAATACCTCGATTCGCGCGTTTCCATTAAAGTCGGACCAATCGACGCTATCGCGCTGAATCTTCCCCTGCACCGTCGTCACCGTGAGCGCTTTAATCGTATCCGGTTTGATTGAAGCAATGGCGGCGGTGTAACGCGGGATGGCAAGCCGCAGCGAGGGATCGCCCAACACGTGAAATTTTTCATCATTCTGCGGATAATTCGTTTGCAGCCGCGCGGAGACCATCGCGGCGCCGATGCGAGCTGAAATTTGTTTTTCATTCTGAAAAAGAAAAACATAAAATTGCTGATTCAAATAGGCGTTGGCATGCGAAAAAACGTCGCGCGAAGTCGCCAACGCCGCTATCGCGCCGCGGCCGGGCGCCAGCAGCAATTGCTCGGCAAAGCTCTGCTTCTCTGGAATATCATATTTGCCAAACGTGCACGTCGCCGCAATCCACAACGCCTGCCGGTCGCCATTTTGAATTCTATCCAAATCCGGGCCGATTTCCAAAACGCGCTCGTGCGAGAGCAAATCGTTCCGGCCATGGCCGGTGTAATTGACGATTAAAGCGCCGCTGTTAATTAGCTTGAGCAGCGCCTCGGTCGCCGTCGGTTTGCGAATGCCGGAAATCGAAGCGCTTTGCACGCCGGCAAATTCCGTTAAATAAATTTTCTTGACGTCAAAATATTTCGGCGTGTAGTTCGCGATCAGATATTCCGTATCATTTGTATGTTGCGTTTCAATGGACAAAGGAACGCCGCCCTGCCAAAGCTCGTCGTCCGCAATCATTACGGTGGTATTGCGCCACGCGCCAAACGTTGGTATCGTTTCGTAGCGAATCAACTTCTGAATATATGCCTCGACCTCCGCCAAACTACGCGCCGGGATGCGACCGATAGCCATGTCAATCGCCTCATCGTCGCCGGCAATGTAAGCGAATCGGCTATCCGTCACGCGGCTATCGAGCTCATCCAAATCGCCAAGATAATAAGTTGGAATCCAATTTTTGCCGGTTTTATTGATAATATTTTTGGGATCATAATCGCCGTCCCCAACCAACATCGCATAAGCCGGGCAGCGCGGCCAATTCTCGTAAGCATATTTGAGAAAATCACGAATCGCCACCGGATCGTACATGCCGCACGAAAACTCGTCGAACACGTCCTGAATTTTGATCACTTCGACTTTCAACGTGTCGTCGACATTGGCGTTTTGGCGCAAGCTGACGAAGCGGGCGAGCGGGCCTTCGTCTTTTCCAGTCACCGGATTGAGGCTGAGAAAATCTTCATGCGTAATAACCACCATGTCCGCGCCGTGATTAGGCGAACGCCAATTGGAGATTTCATCACGCCCAATCGTTTTGGCATCGATGCTTTTGAAAGCCGGCGGCATTGCGGCAACGTAACGCCGCGGCACCTTGGCGGAAACGCCGTTATCGGCAAACGTCACCTGCGCGCCATTTACCTGCCAATTTTGTGGCGTCAAACGCGAGACCTGGCTGAAATCCGATACCTCAAAAAGCCAAAGGGAATTTGCCTCGACATTGTTGAGCGCATAAGCAAACGGCCCGGCGCCGGCGCGGCCGTTGAAAATGAGCATGTCGTTGCTCAATTTCAATTGACGATCGTAACTCAATTCAAAGTAATCAAGATACAATTGTGCCGCCTCGCCGCTAGCCTGATAGGCGAGCAAAATTTCATTGTTGCCATTCACCAATCCGCCGACTTTATCAGCCCCGTAAAAATCCACACGAGAATATCCGGGCGGCTCGAAGGCCGCTAATTCCTGTTTCTCAAAAGTCACGGTCAATTTGCGGCTGATTCCAATCGGCGGCGCATAAAGAGCAAATTTCAGATGCGCCGCGCTTTCCGGAACCGGATCGGTCAACCGGACGTTGTAAGTTTTTCGCTCATCGCCGCGCGTGGTGAAAAGCCAGCCGAACCAAAATTGATCCGATTCGAACAAGGGATGGAGATCTTCATCGACAAACAAATAATCTTGAAAATTCGTTATCGGCGTCAAGCCCGACGCAGAAATGGAGACGCGTTCGGCCATGCGCTTGCCATCGTTCTCATCAAAACTCAGCCAGCAATAATTATCCTGCCCCCAATGATTTTTGTAATGGCTGGCGGCGCCGGTCGTCGAATCAAAAGCGAAGCCCTCAACGCCGCGGCCATAAAACAAAATATAATCATCGTCATTGAAACGGCCGTCCCCGCCATCAGCAACATAAATCGCATTTTCAATCAGACTCTGCACCGGCCGCGGCGCATTTAAGCCGCGCGGCAATTCACGGCCGCCGTTATTATAAAGATGAATGCCGCTCGGTTTGACCTCTTCAAGAATGATTCCGGCGCTGCGCAAGGTTCTGCCCTCGAGTTTATAAATTCCCTCCTGCCGCACCGGGAATTTGTGCAGAGCGCCTTCGGCCTGCGGATCGACGCTGCGCCCGAGTTTCTCTCGAGACGCTTTCTTTATAAATGGCTGGCGAAACACTTTCGCCTGCTCGTAATTGATGAGCAGGCTTTGATAAAATTCTTCATCAACTTTGGAAGAGGGGTTTGTCCCCACCGGTTGAACTGAAGACGCCGGCGGCGTTCCACCGATAAAGCGCACGGCGATTTGCAAATCACGATAAACACGCAAGCGTTTTTGCACGGGGTTGTATTGCACCGGACTCACGGCAATGCGCGCAATCGTTTGCCGGCGAAATTGCGCCGGAGCATCGGCGCGCGCCAACTCGCCGGGATAATACGCGTCGCGCTCATAAATTTGCGCTTCGGCTTTATAAACCCATGGCGCCAACTCGTTAGTGGATTCTTTTCTGGGCGCCGGTGAAATAGAAATCTCTGATAACTCTTCTATCGTTCCGGGAAGAACGGAAACTTCAGCGCGGCCACCGGCTGGGATACCGACAATGAAGACGCGCGTTGGCAATTCCGGAGCCCCGGCGATTCCGGAAAAAACCGCCTGATCAAAATGTGGCCGCAGCGATAATGCGCCGTTGATTTGAAGCGAGTCGAGCTTGAAATCAACCAGATGATAAGCAATGGTGATCTGCCGGTCGCCGGTTTGCGCCAACCGCGTGTCACGTTCGGAAGCTTCAACAAAAGCGGCGGCCAAAATAATTGCGGCCCAAAAATAATTTCGCAAAATCTTCATCAGGACATCGAGCGAAAACAATTTCTCCGGCAATCAAGTCTCGGCGCTCTCTTCTTCATTATCACTTTGAGAACGCAGGCGAATTCCATAAACGGAGGCAGCGATGACGATCAGATAGCCGCCGATCAAGGGCCAGCGAATGGCGTCGCTTTTCATCAACTCGTAAGCGACGCCGAAAAGGCCGACGCCGATAAAAAGAAAATAACGAATCGTGCGGCGAAAAAAATCCTTCAAGCTGTCTCCGTTGAAATGGCTATAAAAATAAAACAAAGCAAGAAAATAAATTGTTCCGGCTTATTTTGCCGATACTCATTTGTCTTGCAATCAGTTGGCAGCTTTTTATCCGTTGGTCAAAAAATTGCATAAAACCATGATCACGGCTTGCTGCCGATCAAAATGATATTGCCGCCGACTTGATAACGCTCGTGCGAGTCGGGATTCTCGATTTTGCCGTTGGCATAAAATCCGACGGAGCCGGAGGAAAAGTCTTTGGCCGCGGCGGTAATCGTGCCCCAAACTCGACCGGAGTCATCTTTGATTTCAACGATCAAATTCGCCGGCGCCTGCGAATCGCGTTTTTTCGGTTCTGGCATAGTTCTCCTTGAATATGGTCCTCGTTTCAAATGAAATTATCAATTAAAAGGCTAAAATAAAATATAAGACATTGGCGGGATTTTCACAACTGCTATTCTCAAGGCAGGATGACAATTTTGCGAGTCGATGCATGATTTTCATTTTCTAAACGCAGCAAATAAATTCCCGGCGCAACGAGCTCTCCGGCGGCATTTCGGCCATCCCAAAAGCAATGCAAAATTTCGTAGTCGTGGTTTTGCAATTCGTCGCGCAAAAAGTTTTGCCGGCTTTCGCTGTGCACGATGGTATCCGCCGGTAAAGACGTTGAATTGTCGAACATTTTGCGCCTAAAAAGTGCCCGGTCAGTTCCAAGCACACTCTAAGTAAAACAGATGAACAGGCCAACTGGCAAACCGGCTAACCGATTTTTAGAAATCCCTTCACCAAATTGAGCTTCGAAAATTCCCCCTGCGACATCCACGGCCACACGCCTTCTTTGCCGAGGACGGCGTCGCGAATTTTTTCGATTTCCCAGCCTTTTTGATGCAAGATTTCGATGCGCTGCTGCAGGTCTTCATAAAACTCCAATTTCTTTTTTAACGTCTCGATGGGATGATCGATGATTTTGCCGCTGCCGCAAAACAAATACTGCAGCGGCAAAGCGATGACTCGGCGCAGCGATTCCATCAAGGCGAGAATGTCTTCATCGGAACGCAACACGCGCACTTTCACGCTCAGAAACAAATCGCCGCTGAACAGCCATCCTTGCTTCGGCTCATAGAAACCGATATGATCCGGCGAATGGCCGGGGAGATGCAGAACTTGAAATGAATATTTCGGCGTGGAAATTTTTTCGCCAATGGTTTCGGCATGTGCAGGTTGCGGAACGCCCCAAACCACGTCGCGATACGTTTTGAGTTTTGCCGGCGGTTTTTCGATCAACGGCAGCGCGAGTTGATGCGCCCGCGCTTTGAGGCCGCGGCGTTGCTCAAAGAGATAATTCGCGCCAACATGATCTTCGTGATGATGGGTGTTGGCGATCTGCTCGACGGTTTGCTTTTGCAGCGCCCGGTAAAATTGTTCAGCCAGATAAGCAAATCCTGTGTCGATCAGCAAGCCATCGACAAAATAAGCCGCGACGTAATAAAGATTTTTTCCCAAAAGGGTGCGGGCCATGCGGAACTGAGTGACGTTATCGAGTTGAGTGGCTTGGAACATTTACGTATAAAAGGCTTTTGCAAATGTAGGTGTAACTTTAAACTCCACCCAGCACCTCATCTAAATTTATCAATTTTCCCGCCATCAGCTCTTTAACTGCTCGCTTAGTCGATTGAGGCACTTTCTCCTCTTCCAAAAACGTGATGACAACTAATGACTTTTTTCTCGCCTGCTTTTTGGGCAAAGGTTCCAAAAACTCTATGCCTTTGCCGTCATAAAGGCCTTTTACAGCAATCATAAAAATACTCCTTTCAGTTATTGCGCTACAATCATTTTCCTGGCTGCCACAAATTTTCCCGCTTCCATTCGAATCAGATAAACGCCACTCGGCGTCTGTTCGCCATCAATTGTTCTGCCATCCCACGCCACCGAAAATCGTCCGGCATTTTGCCGGCCATCAAATAAAATTCGGATAAGCTGCCCGGTCAAATTATAAACCGAAATTTTTACCGGCCTATTTTCCGGAAGCTCATAATCAATACGGGTGGCGGAAAATTTGGCATCAAACGGATTCGGATAATTTTGCAAAAGATTAAAATGTTGCGGCACGCCATTGACAAGAGTCGAGCCGACTTGCGTCATCGGGCTGACGGTGATGACACCGGTGGCATCGTCAATAAGTGTTGTATGATCGGCAGTAATAACGCCGGTTCCGGCGGTGGTTGCCGTAAAAACCGTGCCGATGCCCGCAGCCGGACTCAAATTGCCGATGCCGCCCGTCAACGTCCAATTTACGCTGGCATCAGTAAGATAATTTTCATCAGCATCAAAACTGCCGGCGTGAACGACGAAGGTTTGGCCGATGATCAAAGTTGCTGTTGTAACTTCGGAAGTGTTGCCGCTTGCGCTCGCCAAAATTTTCACATGCTGTGCCGCGCCAAGCGTGACGGTGATGGCGCCGGAAGCATCATCAATGGCCGTGGGATGATCCGCCGTAATAAAACCGACTCCCGGAATTCTCGCATCGAACGTCGTCGTTATTCCCACCGTGGTTGAAAACACGCCGATGCCGCCGGACACCGTCCAGGCCACGGATTGATCACCGAGATAATTGCCGCTGGCATCATAACCGGCAGCATGCACGGTGAGCGTTTGATCGGTGGTCAACGTTCGCGCCCCCAACTCCGGCCCGTTGCCCGCGGCGCCTTCGACAATTTTGATATAACTCAAAGTTGCAGACAAGACCGTAATCGGACCGGCGGTATCGTCAATGAGCGATGAATGATCAGCCGTAATCACACCGCTGCCGGCGGTCGTGGCGGAAAAAGTCGTGCTGATGCCGGTCGTTGCGCTCAACGTTCCGATGCCGCCGCTCACGCTCCAATTGACGCTCACATCGGAAATGTAATTGTCATCGGCATCGAAACTGGCGGCGTGCACCACTAAATTTTGGCCGCTGACTAATGAGATCGCGCCGACTTCTGCGGTGAGGCCGATGGCGCCGGACAAAATTTTCACGCGATGCGCCGCGCCGGCACTAACGGTGATCGTTCCCGTCACATCATCGGTTGCCGTGGCATGATCCGCCCTAATAATGCCGAGGCCCGGCGTTCTGGCGTTAAATATTGTCGAAATTCCAGTCGTTGAAGAAAGGACGCCGATGCCGCCCGTCACACTCCACGTCACGCTGAAATCACCGAGATAATTGCCGGCGGCGTCGTAACCGGCCGCATGCACCGCGAGCGTTTGATCGGTCGTTAAAACTTTGCTGCCGAGTTCCAATCCGTTTCCGGAAACGCCTTCGACAATTTTAATGTAACTCAGCGAACCGGCATTGACGGTGATCGTGCCGGTCGCATCATCGATCAGCGTTGGATGATCGGCGGTGATAACACCGGTGCCAAGATTCGCGGCGGTAAAAGTCGTGCTGAGGCCGGTGGTTGGCAGCAAGGTTCCGATGCCGCCGCTCACGCTCCAGGCGACACTCACATCGGCGATATAATTATCATCGGCATCGAAGGCGCTGGCATGCACGACTAAATTTTGGCCGCTCGTCAATGTCACGCTGCCGACTTCCGAGGTGCTGCCGTTCACGCCGGATAAAATTTTGATGCGATTTGGCGCACCGGCAGTAATCGTAATGATTCCACTCACATCATCGGCGGCAGTAGCGTGGTCGGCCAGAATGCTGCCGCTTCCCGGTGTTGTTGCATTCAAAGTTGTCATCGGCCCCGAAGCCGGCGAGAGTGGGCCGATACCGCCCAGAACACTCCACGTGACGCTTTGATCGCCGAGATAATTGCCGCTGGCATCATAACCGGCAGCATGCACGGTAAGCGTTTGATCGGTGGTTAAACTTTTTGCGCCCAGTTCCGGTCCATTTCCCGCCGCGCCTTCAACAATTTTGATATGATTCAAAGGCCCGGCCGTAACGATGATCGCGCCGGTGGCATCGTCGATCAGCGTGGCGTGATCGGCAGAAATAATGCCGCTGCCGGCGCTAACGGCGGTGAAGATGGTGCTGATACCGCTGGCAGGATTCAACGTTCCGATACCGCCGGCTATGCTCCAGGCCACCGTGACATCGCCGGCATAATTGCCGTTCGCATCAAAGCTGCCGGCATGCATCGCCAAAGTTTGGCCGCTCGTCAACGTCACCGTTGCGACCTCCGTCGTGTTGCCGCTGGCGCCGGATAAGATTTTGACGTGCTGCGGTCCGGTTTGGGCGATAGCGTTTGTGATAATGGCAAGTGAAACTGCGAGAAAAATCTGCGTGAAACACCATTCTGTTGCGGTGTTCGTGATTCGTTTTGCAATCGTACTCATATTGCCCTCCATTGCGGCTGGGGTTAAGTTTTATGGAACATTTTAATTAAACTTCAATGACGCGTCCTCGACGGATTTTTAATTTCACGATCTCCGGTCTGATTCGCCGCAGCGCCTTGTTCAGGTTCTCATCGAAGGAATAAAACGCTTCGACTTCCCAATACAACGCGTAGCTGGTGACGAGGAAATCCATGGTTTTCAAGAAGAGGCGGGAAAAGTTTTCTGGAACAAACTCGTTCCAAAATTTTTGGTCGCCATATTGAAGTTGCACTCCCGGTGCGAGAGCACGAAATCTGTTGTCAACAAATTTAACTTTGTCTTTGTCAAGTGCTTTGTGCAGAACGACATTCAGAACTTCAGCGCGAACTATCTCTGGCACCCCAATACTGGTTTGGCTTGAGATGAGACGCGCAATGATTTTGTCTGCCACCGGATTAAACATATCCAACTCTAGGAAATTGGCAGCCCAAACGCCGCTATCCAGAAGAGCAAGTTTCTCCATGTTTTTATCCTTTTCTCGATTTATTTCCAGGACGCCGTATCGATGGAGATGAATTTCGTTCTCTCCGGATGTCTTTGGTCACATTGGTGACGCGCCCAAGATTGATTCGGCCGGCGCGCAATATCGCAATCAATTTTTCCGGATCATAACTCGATTTTTTCGCTGCCGGCTTAACCTCGCGCAATTGCACTTTGATGACGGCTTTGCCATTCTCCTCGCGATAATCCAGCACCGGCAAGTTGGCAAGATTTTTTTGCCGAATAACTTCGGCGACAGTTGAAGTTTGCATGATTCACCTTTTTTGTAATTTTATCAAACTGAAATTGACCGGTCGCTCCGAGCGACCGGTCAATAAAACCAGATTTACAACTTTTCCGCCATAACTTTCGCCTGCAAGAACAGCCCGAGATAATCGCGGCCGCCGGCTTTGGAGTCGGTGCCGCTCATGTTGAAGCCGCCGAACGGATGGCCGCCGACCATCGCGCCGGTGCATTTGCGATTCAGATAAAGATTGCCGCAGTGAAATTCTCTTTTGGCTTTTTCCAATTTAAAACGATTGCGCGTGTACACCGCGCCGGTGAGGCCGAAATCAGTGGCGTTGGCAAATTTAATCGTTTCGTCAAAATTTTTGGCTTTGGTCACGGCGAGCACCGGGCCGAAAATTTCTTCGCAGGAAATTCTCGCATTCGCCGGCACGTCTATGAAAACCGTTGGTTGAATGAAATAACCGGTGTCCGGGCCTTTCTCGCCGCCGGCCACGAGCTTGCCTTCTTTTTTGCCGATTTCAATATACTGCAAAATTTTTTCCTGCGCGCCGGCGCTCATGACCGCGCCCATCCAATTGGCGGGATTTCTCGTCGGGCCGACGGTGATTTTGCGCACGCGCTCGACGAGACGCTGCACGAACTCGTCGTAAATTTTTTCGTGAATGATCGCGCGCGAGCAGGCGCTGCATTTTTGTCCCTGAAAACCGAACGCGCTCACCGCCACGCCTTCCACCGCGTTAGCCACATCCGTGTCGTCATCCACCACAATCGCGTCTTTGCCGCCCATCTCCGCAATAACGCGCTTGATCCAAAGTTGCCCCTTCTGCGGCGTTGCCGCGAGCTGATTGAGGTGCAATCCCACTTCCATCGAGCCGGTGAAAGCGATGAAGCGCGTTTTCGGATGCGCCACCAGATAATCGCCAATGACGCCGCCGCTGCCGGGAATATAATTCAACACGCCGTCAGGCAATCCGGCCTCCTGAAAAATTTCGACGAGCTTGTAGCCGATCACGGGCGTGTCACTTGCCGGTTTTAACAGCACGGCATTGCCGGTGACGATAGCGGCGCTGGTCATGCCGGTGAGAATCGCCAGCGGAAAATTCCACGGCGGAATCACCGCGCCGACGCCGAGCGGAATATAAACCATTTCATTATATTCGCCCGCTATCGGCGTGATCGGCTGGCGCTCGGAATAGCGCAGCATTTCGCGGCCGTAAAAATCGAGAAAGTCGATGGCCTCGGCGACCTCGCCGTCGGCTTCGTTCCAGTTTTTGCTCGCTTCCATGATCATCCAGGCATTAAGCTCGAAGCGGCGGCGGCGCATGATTGCCGCGGCTTTGAAGAGCACGATGGCGCGTTCTTTCGGATCGACGTTTTTCCAGGACTCGAACGCGCGCCAGGCGGCGTCCATCGCCAGGTCAACTTCTTTTTTGCCGGCCTTGTGAAAAGTTCCAACCGTCTGCGTTTTCTCGCCGGGATTGTAGGATTTGAGAAGATCGCCGGTCTTCATGTCTTTGCCGTTGATGAACAGCGGATATTCACGGCTGAATTGGCCCTCGACGAATTTCAATGCCTCTTCTATACCCTGTTGGTTGGCGGGCTGCGAGAAATCAAGAACGGTGGTATTTTTGAATTCGGTTATCATGGCAAGCTCCTTTTTATTTTGTGGTGATGTATTATTTCGCGCTGTTGAGATATTCAAATATACTCTCCGCCGCGACGTGACGCAACATTTATGTTGCGCTGTTGAGCTTTTCATTTAGAAGGATTTTCGCCAGCGCGGCGGCGAGCTGCGAAATCATGCGCATGATGTAATCGCGTTCGATCGTTTTCAACAAAAAAGGCGCATCCGAAAAAAAGGACACGCCTTTGTCGTTTACCTCCTCCCGGCTTTATTTTTTGCCGCCGAGAACGGCGTCTTTTGCGGCTTTGGCGATGCGAAACTTGAGCACGGTCTTGGCCGGAATGTGGATGGACGCACCGGTTTGCGGATTTCTTCCCATGCGGGCTTTGCGTTTGACCATGACGAGTTTGCCGATGTCGGGAATGGTGAAGCTGTTTTTCGCTTCTTTCGCCGCGATTCTCGCCAGCTCGGCAAAGACTTCGGTTGCTTGCGCTCGAGTGAGTTCAAACTTCTCCGCGAAGTGACCCACAAGCTGTGCTTTCGTCATCCCTTTTTTTGCTGCCATAATACACTGTTCTCCTCTAAATAATAGTAATGGATCGTATGGTGCGGGCATCGTTTTGACCCGCATAAAATCAGGGTTCAAACGCATTAAAGATAGTCATAAAATTGCGTGAACGCAAGAGTTTTCTTTATTCACAAAAACGGACCGGCTGTTCAGACGCGAAACACTGTCCGCTTCTTCAGCCGCATTTTGTGCGGTTCATGTCGATTTCATGATCGTAATGACATTAGAGACTTGTTTTTCCTGCGAGAAATTCTGTCGCGGCACTGGCATGGCGTTTGTATTCAGCGGAAAGTCAGTTCTAAATCCTTAAACCTGGCCGCCCCGCTTGTCCAATTTGTCTTTGGCCAATGCAAAAGCGGTGTGAGAGAATTCATGACATTGGAGCTTGCATCGTGAGAATTTCATCCGTCGCTACTCACACACGGGAGCAGAAAAGCTGTGGCGCTTTTCTCAATTGGCTGGCACGAGGGTTTGTTTTGGGAGCATACCTTTACATTCTGTTTGGCGCGACTCCTGTCGTCGCGCAGAGCCGCAAAGTGAATGCGCCGGCAGGCATAACTGCCCCGCAAACTTTTGAAGACAACTTTGACGGCGGCAGCACCACGTTGAATAATACCAACTGGTCCGCGCATCCTGCCTATAAAATCAAAGTTAAAACCGTCGGCGGAAAAAAACTTGGGCAAGCTTTCAATAGCGACGCCGGCGATCGTTGGGACCATTTCCTCGCGATTCCGAAAATCATCACCAATCCCAATATCGTCAAATTTGTTTACGGCGACAACTCCGACGCCGTGGGCCGCGCCCACACCGGCATTGCCATGGTGATGAGCAAGACCGATACGAATAGCGCGGGATATCTCATTTTCCACTATACGGACGACAGCCGCAATCTCATTCGGTTGTGGAAGATCGATCAAGGCGAAATCGCCGGTGAAATCGTTTCGACGGACGCCGCTCTGAATCCTCCTGAACCCGGCGATACGCTCATGGTGGAATTTGCCACGGATGATGCCGGAAATCATTTTAAGGTGTCGATTAACGGCAAAGAAGATGCGATCGTGACGGATGCGGACAAGTTTCGGAACCTCGACAACAATCCCACCTATTATGCCGGCATCATGATCAACGGCAATACCAATAACGGCGTGGATTACTTTTCTTCGGCGCGCACCGTCGACAACTTGCCGCCGAGCGCGGTGACGAATTTATCCGTCGTGTCGGTTTCCGCCGCCTCGATCTCGCTGCGCTGGAAAGCGCCGGGGGATGACGGCGACCAGGGCATGGCGAATAAATATGATTTGCGTTATTCCACGGCGCCGATCAACGCCGGCAATTTTCCGGCCGCAACGGTTGTCCCCGGCGTGCCCAAACCGGCTGCTGCCGGCACGACGCAATCGGCGACGGTGAGCGGTTTGAACGGCGGCACGACGTATTTTTTTGCGTTGAAAACCTCGGATAAAGCCGGAAACCTTTCGCCTTTATCCAACGTCGTTTCCGGCGCGACGATCACCGTGACCACGGTGACGGATGACTTCAACCGGGCCGGCCCCAATCTCGGCGCGCGTTGGAAGGCTGATCCGAATATGCAGATCGTCGACAACACGATGCAAAATACCTCGACGGCCGACGGCTTTCGTCTGGCGATTTTCGACGCGGTGAAAAATCCGACGGAAGTGTCGATGAAATGGGGACCGAACACCACGGCCGATGGCCGCAAGTTTAGCGGTATTTTGGTGATGGGAAATGGACAGGGCGACAACAGCAATGGCTATTTCATTCAATTTTCCGAGGCGGACAGCACGACGCTGTTGTGGCGCGTGGTCAACGGCCAAATTGTTTTAGACGGCGCGCTGGACGAAGGCCCGTCTCTGGTGAAGCGGCCGCCGGCCGGCTCGGTGATGCGCGTCGAAATCAGCAGCGACGCCAACGCGCACAAATTTCAAGTTTATATCAACAATCAAATCGACCGGCTGCTCAAAGATCCCAACAAACTCGAGGGCCTTATTCCGCCGTTGTATGCGGGCATCCTGTTGGATAGCAAGCTGGGCGAAGAAAACGCCATCGACGAATTTAGCGCGTCGGTGCCGCTGGGCCTGCCTAAGAAGTTGAGCATCTTCGATGGCAACAATCAACTCGGCGCGGTTGAAGAGCAGCTTCCCAATCCGCTGTCCGTTCTCGTGAGCGACAGCTCCGACAATCCGGTGCCAAACTCGCCCATCGAGTTTGAAGTCGGCGCCGGCAGCGATGCGGTGGTGAAAAGTCCGCCGATTTTAGATGGCAACATTCGCCTGGAAGCCGAGCTCGGCAAATTCAACTTTCCAATGGAAGTGCGCAGCGATCCGGACGCCGCCGGCGGGAAATACGCGGTGTATCCTGCGGGTTTCGAGCCGCCGGCTGCGGACACGTTTTATGTCAACATCGAGCAAGCCGGAACATATTATATGTGGGTGCGCAGCCTTAAAATCGGCGGCCAGGGCAACTGGGATGTGATCGTCGATGACGCGGCGCCGTTTCTGTATGACGTTTTTCATGGCGACGACCTCTCCGGCTGGAATTGGGAATTGTTATCCCACCGGGGCAACGGCTCCCCCACCAGACCCGAAATCAATCCGGTGCTCCTGGATTGGGGCGTCGGCGTGCATAAAATCGTTTTCAACGTGCGTTACGAAGAATTGGGGTTGGATAAAATTCTTCTCACCACTAATCCGAATTTTACGCCGAGTGGCAAGGAAGAATTGGGCTTCACGTCGGATAAAGACGGCATTGCGCGCGCGGTGGTTTTGTTGGGCAAAAAAGCCGGAACGTTCACGGCGCAGGCAAAGTTTGGCAATCTCGCGCCGGTGACGTTTAATTTTACCGCCACCGGCGGCAAAGCCGCGAGGATTGAAAAAATCAGCGGTGACAACCCAACCGGCGCTGCCGGGCAGCAGCTTCCGCCGTTCGTCGTCGTGGTTCGCGATGACAACAACAATCTGGTGGCGAATTTTCCGGTGGATTGGGTGCTGGTCGAAGGCAATAACGGCCAGTTGAATCCGTATCGCAGCGTCACCGGTTTGGATGGCAAAGCGCAAACCATTTTGACGTTGGGCAATCAATCGCCGACCAATAGAGTTGAAGTGCGTGTGCCATTGACCGGAACGCTGCCGGTTTTTAATGCGACGACGATTTCCGGCGTGGCGGCAACGGCGAGCACTGCCGGCGGCAATAATCAATCGGCGGCGGTGCGCGCGGCGCTGCCGAATCCGCTGCTGGTGAAAATTTCAGATGGCAACAGCCTCGGCGTGCCGAATTATCCGGTTGAATTTGTCATCATGCGCGGCGGCGGCTCTTCAAGCGCCACCAATCGCGTCACCAATTCGGGATTTGAAAATGCCATCACCGGCACGGTCACGCCGGCGAATTGGACGCTGGAAAATTCGCCCACCTCGACGGAAGTGCAAGTTTCACCCGAAACGCCGCATGGCGGCAGCCGCAGCTTGAAGGTGAGCGCGACACGCAACGGCGTGGGGGTGTCGCAAAATATCAGTTATCTGGCGAATATCGGCTACACGCTTTCATTTTATGCAAAAGTAACGAGCGGCACGGCGCTCATGACGTGGCAGATGGCGCCGGATCAAATCATCAATATGACGCCGGCGAGCACAAAAAGCAATTGGCAGTTTTTCACGATTTATGCGAATAGTCCGGCGGCCGGCAATCGCGTCCTTTCATTTAAAACCATCGGCTCGAATACCACATTCTTTATCGATGATATTAAAATTTTGCCGAACACCGGCGGCAACGGCCAGGCTTCGATTGCCTGGACGATGGGCGACACTGCGATGGTGCAGCAAGGCCAGGCGCGCGTGTTCAACGGCGCTGCTCATTTGAACGGCTCGCCGTTGAATTTTTCCGCCACCGCGAGAGCCGGAGCGGCGGCAAAAATGACTAAAACCGGCGGCGATAATCAAGCCGGCGCGGCGAATCTACCGCTGCCGGTGCCGTTTGTGGTGAAAGTGGCGGATGCGACCCTTATCAACGGCGTCGCCGGGGTGAACGTGACGTTTCAAGTGATCGCCGGCGGCGGCAAGCTTTCCAACAATTTGACGACGCAAACGGTGCCGACCACTCCGTCCGGTACGGCACAAACGACGTTGACGCTTGGCGTGCAAAGCGGCGTGACAAACAAAGTGAGAGTTTCTGCTGCCGGCATTGCCAAAGCCGATACGTTCTCAGCGCTGGCTGCGATTCCGGCGAAGATTTCCAAAAGCCCGGGCAATCAGCCAGCAGCCGGCTCGGCCGGCAGAAAAATGATTGCGCCCTTGAGCGTGCGCGTTTTTGACGTCAGCAACAAAATCATCGCCGGCTATCCCGTCACCTTTACGATTAAAGAAGGCGGCGGCACGATCAACGGCAGCGCGACGGCGGTGATTCCAACCGATGTCAACGGCGATGCGAAAGCCTATCCGGTGCTCGGCCCGACTCCCGGCGCGAGAAATCGCCTTGAAGCCGCGGTGACGCACAACAGCCAGCCGGTGATGAACTCACCGATCAGCTTTGTCGTGAATGCGGCGCGTTTGAAAACGTTGAGCCTGGTTTCTGGCAATAATCAATCGGGCGTGGTCAGCTCGCCATTGCCGCAGCCGCTGAAAGTAAAAGTTTTGGATTCACTCACCGCCGGCATCAAAGATCAAAACGTGATTTTCACGGTGACCGCCGGCAACGGCAAAGTGAATAACGCCGCCACAATAACTGTGAAGACGGATACGGGTGGGGTAGCACCCGTGACGTGGACGCTTGGACCGCTACCGGGGCCGAATAACAACAAAATTCAAGCGTCCACGAATCCGGCGCTCACCGGCTCGCCGATTCTTTTTCAAGCGAGCGCCGCGGCCGGCGTGCCGAAAAATTTAGTGAAAGTGACGCGCGACAGCAGCTCGAGCGTGGTCAGCAGCTCGATACCGTTGATCGTCAAAGTGACCGATATCGGCGGCAATCCGAAAGCGGACGTGGATGTGATCTTCACGATCAAATCCGGCGGCGGCAAAGTGAACAACGCTGCGACGGCCGCCGTCAAGTCGCAAGCGAATGGTCAAGCGACGGTGACGTTATTGCTGGGTTCGACCGCCGGCGCTTTCGTCAATGTTATTGAAGTGAAGGCGAGTTTTAATGGCGCCCCGTTGGCCGGCTCGCCGCTGACCTATCGCATCACCGGCACTTCGAGCAAAGCGCATGTGTTGATTTTGTCAAGCGGCAATCGCCAGCAAGCGCCGGCCGGAGAAATTTTGCCGAAGCCGCTGCGCGTCAAAGTGGAAGATAAAGAGCGCAACGGCGTCGCGAATCATCAAGTGGTTTTTCGTGTCACGCGCGGCGAAGGCAATTTCGGCAATAATAAAACCGAGCTGGTGGTGCAGACCGATCCCGCCGGTTTCGCGCAAACCAACTGGTATCTCGGGCCGCCGACCGCACCGGATAGCCAGCTCGTCGAAGCGCGCGCCACAGATGGCGTGAATAATTTGCAGGGAGTTCCGATAAAATTTGTGGCGTCCGCTACCGCCGGGTTGCCGAATGCGGAAACTTCTTTCGTGCAGGCAACGCCGGGGAATCTGCCGGCGGACGGCAGCACGCGCTGCCAGGTTGAAGTTCGTGTGCATGATCGCTTCGGCAATCCGATTGAAGGCGTGCCGGTGACGATCGATGTTTCCGGCGAAGGCGTGCGGGTGAATCAGCCGGCGACGCCCACGGATAAAAACGGCCTCGCGCAGGGCAGCTTTACCGCGACGCGCGCCGAGAGTAAAACTGTGACGGCGAGAGTCATCAGCGCGCCGCCGATGACGATTTCCCGCGGTGCAACGGTCCGGGTGACCTCGCTCGGCGCGCAATCATTGATTCAAGGCAGCGGCAACGGCCAAACCGGCAATATCAACACCGCGCTACCGAATCCGTTGAGCGTCAAAATCGGCGACCGCAATACCAACGGCGTGGCGAACTTTGAAGTGAAATTCAAAGTCGAGCGCGGCGGCGGCAAATTGGTTGACCCGCTCAGCGAACAATTGTTTGATTCGCTCAGAGTTCGCACGGGCGAAGATGGCTTTGCCCGGGTGCGGTACATTTGCGGCCCGACGCCGGGTGAAAATCAAATTCGCGTCAGCGCCGGAACTTTGCTCAACTCGCCGCTGCTCTATCTGGCCTCGGCGCGAAATTCATCGGCGGCGAAAATCGAGCTGATCGAGGGCAGCAACAATCAGCAAGGCACCGTCGGCGATTTTCTGCGCCATCCGGTGGGCGTAAAAGTGCTGGACGACAACAATCGTCCGGTGTTCGGCGTGCCGGTGCGGTTCAGCATTTCACTTGGCGGCGGCGTGATCAACGAGCAAACCGCGGCGATCATCAACAGCGACGCGTTCGGCGAAGCGAACGTGAGCTGGCGGCTCGGCCCGGAAGCCGGTTTGAATGTTGTGCGCGCCGAAGCCCCGGGTTTGTCCGGCTCGCCGGTTGATTTTGAAGCGCAAGCCAATCCCGATCGCGCCACCGGTTTGCGTTTGGTCGGCAACAATCCGGTTTCCGGCAAAGTCAATGGCTTATCCGAGTCGATGAACGTGCAGGTCATCGATCCGCTCGGCAACGGCGTGGAAAGCATCGGCGTGATTTATGAATTGATTGATGGCGCCGGCTCGCTGACGGACAGTTACGTGGTCAGCGGCGACGGCGGTTACGTTTCGACGCAAGTGCGTTTTGGCTCGAAAAGCGGCCTGGTGAAAGTGCGCGCTTCCTCAGAAGGTTTGGCCGGCTCACCGATCATTTTCACCGCGTATGCCGAGCCGCAAAATGCGGTGAATATCGTTCCGGTTACGCGCACGAACAATCAAATCGGCACCAAAGGCAAGCTGTTGAATTTTCCGCTGCAAGTTTTGGTGCGCGACAATTTGACCAATCCCGTTCCCGGCGTGCAAGTGCAGTTCGTCGTGACCGGCGGCGGCGGCAATTTCAACGGCAGCGGTTTCTTCAACGCCGTCACCGATTCGCTCGGCATTGCTTCGGCGTCGTGGCTGTTGGGCGCGCAAGCCGGTCCCAATACGGCGAAAGCCAATAAAAGCGGACTGGTCGGCTCGCCGGTGGCGTTCAATGCCACTGCCGTCGACAACAATCTTCCCGTCTTTGCCGATGTGCCGAATGTGCAAGTCGTCGAGAATGAAGTGATTCGTTTCACGGTTGGCGCCAGCGACGATGATGGCGAGGCGATCACGTATCAAGCGCGCAATCTGCCTTCCGGCGCCTCGTTCGATGTGTTGACGCGCGAATTTGCCTGGCAGACCGATTTGAACAGCGCCGGCCGTTTCGAGCCCGGCTTTATCGCGCGCGACAGCAAAGGCGGCATCGATGAAGAAATCGTCACGCTCGATATTGCCAACCGCAATCGTTCGCCGTTTATCAATCGTCATATTCCGGCGCTGCATAACGGCGCGGTCGCGGATACGGTGATTAAAAATCCCGGCGCCGGCGGCTCGTTCACGATGCGCATTTATGCCATCGATCCGGACGGCGACCTGTTGAGCTATCGCTGGTATCGCGACGGCGTGTTTACCGGCGAGTTTACCAGCAACTATGAATTTACTTACAGCTCAGTGACGCAAACCACCTTTTCCGGCATCGACCTGTTCGTTTTCGACAGGGAAGACACGATTCACACGAGCTGGTCGATCAAAGTGCCGGTGGAGCTTTCCAGCTTCAGCGCCACCGTCGTCGAGAATCAACGCGTGCTGCTGAATTGGAAAACCGCCAGCGAGCAGGATAACGCCGGTTTCAACGTTTTGCGCGGCCGCACCGAGTCCGGCAAATATGAAAAGATTAATGACAAACTGATTCCGCCGCGCCGCGATGGTGAATATGATTTTGCCGACGAGAACGTCGAAGCCGGCGGCAAGTATTATTACAAACTCGAAAGCCTGGACCGCAACGGCCAGGTGCAACTGCACGGCCCGATTCAAATCGTGATGGCGCTGCCGCAGAGTTTTACCTTGAACCAGAATTATCCGAACCCGTTCAATCCGAGCACGCACATCCGTTTCGAGCTTCCCAAAGGCGCGCTCGTCACGCTGTCGGTATACAACAGCCTCGGCCAGGAAGTGCGGCGTTTGGTCAGCGGCCAAAAGCCGGCCGGTTATCACACCATCGTGTGGAACGGCAACGATCAACAAGGCCGCCCGGCGCCTTCGGGAATTTATCATTACCGTTTGCAAGCCGGCGATTATGTCGCTACGAAGAAAATGGTTCTGGCAAAATAAGGTCAAATGTTATTGACCGGTCACTGCAGCAGAATCTTGATGCGAAAGATCGCTTTAAAAGTGACCGGTCAATTGACCTGATAGGAAATAACCTGGATTGATGGATTGATGGAATTGCACTAATCCAAAACTCCAGCAATCCAAAACTCCACCACTCCATCCCAAAAGGCGCCGAAAGGATTCGGATTCGGTGAATGGCTGAAGTTTCATCGGAGGGGATGCACTGAAGTGAGTCAAGTGAAGTCGGCGGCGATTTTTAAAAATTTGGCCAATCTGTAGCTTAAGTCTGACTTCGCTCACTCTCAACTGCATCCCTTCTTTTTTGGCTGCACCTGCCTCAAACACCTCAGGGACACCTCGTTTTGGTTTTTCTGTTCAGAGTTGGAACATTGTTTTTTTGCGAACACATTCGTTCAGCTACAGGGTGAGCTTAATCTACACTGGACTTTGTTGAAATCTCGAAATCCCTTTTAAGTAATATCACGTGATTCTTTCGGGTAGATTGGAGAGAAGCGCTCATGAACTGCATCCATTCGAAGGCTCCAATGAGAAACCATTCATTTCTTCATCGCATTCACCAGTGGCTCATGCGTCGTTGCTTGCCGCTTGTGACTTGCCATTTGCTGTTGGTCTTTTGCCTTTCATCATTCAGCGAAGTTTTGGCGCAGACGCGCATCATGCCGCTCGGCAATTCGATTACCGAAGGCACCGGCTCTTCACACGGCGGCGGTTATCGTTTGCGTTTGTACGAGCTGCTCATCGCCGATCCGGACTTCGGGTCGTTTGATTTTGTCGGACAATTCAGCCGCGGCGCCGGCCTGGAAGATAAAAATCACGAAGGCCATCCCGGTTTCCTGGTCGTTCAGCTTGACGTCGAAAATTATCTGCGCGACAATCCCGCCAGCGTCATTTTGCTCGAAATCGGCGCCAACGACATTGCCGCTCATCATAGCCCGGAGCAAACCGCCACGGAAATCGGCACGGTGGTGGATCGCATTCATACCGAAGCGCCGGCCGCCGTCATTCTGCTCGGCACGATTTTGCCGCAAATCGACGTCAACCGGGACATCCAGGTTGACCGCACCAACCTCTTGCTGCCCGAAGTCATCGACAGCCGCTTTTCCAGCGATTACAAAATTTTTCTTGTCGATCACAACAAACGCTTCAAAGCCAACGACGCCTGGGAAGACACCTATATGGCGGACGACTTGCACCCAAACGATCGCGGCTATGAAATCATGGCGGAGGTATGGCAAGAGAACCTCGATCGCGTCTCGACGCCGACGCTGAAAGAATTTACCGACGGCTTCAATCGCAGCACGATCGGTGACAACTGGACGACGCATCCGGCGTTTCGGATTGACAGCGATCAGCTCGTCAATACCGCCGCTGGCGCCGTCAATGATAAGTGGAATCATTTTTTGGCCGTCTGCAACGTCGTGCTCGATCCCAACATCGTGGAGCTGCGCTACGGCTTTCTCTCTGATAACATCGGCCGCGCGTTTACCGGACTGGCGCTGAAGTTGACCGACAACACCATCAATGCCGGCGGTTATCTTATCCATCATTATTATGACGGGCTGCGGTTGTGGGTGATCAACAACGGCGTGCCCACGCAAATCATCGCTCAGGTTGACGGCCTGCCGGAAAACAACATTCACGATTTTTTGCGCGTCGAGATAAAAACCGACGAGTCCGGCCATCATTTTAAAGTCCTGCTCAACGAGAGCGAACTGGCGACGCTTAATGATCCGCAGAAGCGTTTTAACGGCCCGTATTGCGGCATCATGATCAACGGCAACACCAACAACGGCGTGGATAATTTTTATTGCAAGGATGACCGCGATCTCTCGGCGCCGGGCCGCATTTCCGATCTCACCGTCACGGCGGCGACTTATTCTACCGTCACGTTGGAATGGACCGCGCCCGGCGATGACGCCGCCAGCGGCGCCGCCACCGCTTACGACATTCGCTATTCACCCAACAAGATTTTGAATGACGATGATTTTGCGGCGGCCCAGGCGATTCCGGAGCAGATCACGCCGAGTGAAATCGGAACGGCGGAGCGGCTGACGATCGGCGGCCTCGAGCACAGCAAAACCTATCATTTCGCCATGAAAGCCGTGGATGATCAGGCCAATCTTTCGCCGCTTTCCAACAACGCCACCGGCACGACGACGAGCTTGCTGGTGTTAAAGGATAATTTCGGCCGGCCCGACGGCAGTCTCGGCGAAAATTGGGCGGGTGATTTAACCAATTTGCAAATTCGCAGCGGCACCGTGCAGAACATTGCCGCCGGCGATATTTGGAGTCCGGCGGTTTTCAAAAACGGCAAAAACGCTGTCGAGGTGACGATCAAATATGGCTTGAAAGCCACGACGTTCGGCATCAACTTCAGCGGCGTGTTCGTGATGGTCGACGGCCCGACCGCAACACCGAACGGCTACATGATTCAACATTACAGTGACGCCACGCCAACCGACTTCTCGGACGACGAGACGCGTTTGTGGGTCGTGCAAAACGGCCGTCTCCTCAACGTCATCGACCGCGGCCGCTCGCAAAGCAATCTGGCGCCCAAAGCCGGGTCCAAAGTGACGATTCGCATTATTAAAGACGGCGGCGTTCGTTTTTTCTACGTGTATGTCGACGAGGTGTTTGACCGCGTGTTGAGCGATCCGCAGCAGCGCTTCAACGGTTTGTACGCCGGCCTGGTGATGGAGAGCAAGCTCGGCGAGCAAAACGCCGTGGATGAAATCAGCTTCGGCGCGGCGCCCTCCGGCCCGAAAACGCTGACGAAGATCGCTGCCACCGACAATCAAATCGCGTCGATTCAGCAGCCGCTGCCGCTGCCGCTGAAAGTGGCGGTGCTCGATAGTTTTGATAATGCGCTCGCCGGCGCCGCGGTGAAATTTTCCGTGGTCTCCGGCAGCGCGAAGATCACGCCGCCGCCCTCGACCGACGGCAGCGTTCGCCTCGAAGGGGAAGACGGCGAGATTTCCGGGCCGCTCGATACGCGCAGCGACGGCGAGGCGGGCTCCGGCAAATTTATCGTTTATCCGAGCAGCCAAACCGTCGAGGCGACGGTCACCTTCAATTTCGAGATCAAAAAACCGGGCACGTATTACGTTTGGGCAAGAAATATTTGGAACGGCGCCACCGGCGCGAGCTGGGACGTGCGTTCCGACAACAACGGCTTTTTTATTTACGATGTTTTTTACGGCGGCAAGAGCAGCGTGTGGGCGTGGGATCGGCTGCGCGAGCGCGGCATCGGCGGCACAGCCGATCAGCCGCTCAATGATCCGAAGACGTTCGATTTTAATCTCGGCCAGCACAAACTGGTTTTTCGCGTGCGCTTCGCGGAGCTTCGCCTCGATAAAATTTTGCTAACCACCGACCCGAATTACGTGCCGTTCGGCAAAGAAGAAAAAGGTTTTCTCACCGACGCCAACGGCGAAGCCGGCGCGATCGTGACGATGGGAAGTATTGCCGGCCCGATCACGATTCAAGCCACGCTCGCCAATCTGCCACCGGTAACGTTCAGCGCGACGGCAAACGGCGGCCGCGCTCATAAAATTTCCGTGAATGGCGGCGCCGGGCAATCCGGGCCGGCCGGAAAAACATTGCTGCCTTTTAAAACGCTGGTGCAGGATATCAATAACAATCCCGTCGCCGGAGAACAAATCATCTGGGTGGTGACAAATGGCAACGGCTCGCTCAGCCAGTATAAAAGTATTACAGGTTTCGACGGCATTGCTTCAACTGTTTTGATTCTCGGCAACGGCTCGCCGACGAATACCGTTGAAGCGCGCACGAGTTTGTTGGGATCGCCGATCATTTTTAATGCCACCACGATTTCGGGCGTGGCGACGACGGCCGGAATCGTTTCAAGTCCCTCCAGCGGCACGGTTCATGCGCCGCTCACGGCGCCGCTGGTGGCGAGAGTGACGACCGGCAATGGTTTGCCCGTTCCTAATTTTCCGATAGAATTTCGCGTGACGCGCGGCGGCGGCAGTTTGGCGTCGAACTTTCCGCTCAGCAACGGCGGTTTTGAAGATTTAGCTTTCGGCACGAGCGCGCCGTTGAATTGGACGCTCGTCAATGCGCCGTCTCCCGCCGAAGTTTCGCTTTCGACTTCGGCGCCGCACGGCGGCACGAAAAGTTTGCTGATCAATTCCAATCGCGACGGCGTCGGCGTATCGCAAGCGGTGAACTATCCGGCGATCGGCAGTTATACGTTGAGTTTTTACGCGAAAGTCATCTCCGGCGCGGCGCAGGTGATCTGGCGGTTGAATGACGTTGCCGGCAATCAAAGCGAGCGAGTGATCGACATCACTTCACTCGCGACCGGCGGCAACTGGACGCTTTACAATATTTCGGCGGATAATGGCGCCGCGACTCCGCGCACGCTGGTGATCAAGTCGTTCGGCGCCTCCGGCAATTTCTTTATCGACGATATAAAAGTTTTGCGCAACACCGACGCCAACGGCCAGAGCGCGATTAACTTCACGCTCGGCGATACGGCGATGACGCAAAAAGTTCTGGCCGAGGCCAAAGCCGGCAGCACGCATTTGATCAACTCGCCGTTGACATTTTCCGTGCAGGCGAATGCGGCGGCGCCGAAAAATCAGAAGATCGACAACGGCAATAATCAAAGCGGTTCGGCCGGACAGCCGTTGGCCGCGCCGCTGGTCGTGAAAGTCGTGGATCAATACGGCAACGGCATTTCCAATCGCACCGTCACGTTTACAGTGAAAAAAGGCGGCGGCAAAATCAACAACAATTTGACCAGCGCCACGCAGCAAACCAAAAGCGACGGCACCGCCTCGGTCACCTATAAACTCGGCGCGGTTGCCGGCGACACGAATAAAGTCGAAGTCACGTCGGCCGGCTTGAACACGGTGACGTTCATTTCGTTCGCTGCGATTCCGAACAAAGTGACCAAACTCACGCCGCCGGCTGCCGGGTCGGCGAATAAAAAATTGAGCCAGCCTTTGTCGGTGAAAGTCGCCGATGCGAGCAATAAAATCATTTCCGGTTATCCGGTCATTTTTGTGGTAAAACAAGGCGGCGGCAAATTGAACAAGGACAGCACGCGCATGGCGATTCCGACGGGGGCGAACGGCGTCGCCAATGTTTTTCTCACGCTCGGCCCAACGCCGGGCACGCAGAATCGCGTTGAAGCGTATGTCATGTTCAACGGGCAAAAGCTGCCCAACCCGGTTTTGAATTTTTCCATTAAAGCGGCGCCGCTGAAAAATCTCGCGTTGGTCGAGGGCAATAACCAGGCGGGACCGGCGTGTGAGCCATTGGCGCAGTTCTTCAAAGTGAAAGTGGTGGACTCGCTCAATGCCGGCGTTGCGGGACAGCTCGTGACCTTTTTGGTAACGAAGGGCGGCGGCAAATTGAACGCGAATCTCGATTCGGTGAAAGCGATCACCGACACCGCCGGCGTCGCGCAGAGCAAATTGACGCTCGGCCCAAAACCCGGCCTCAATCAAGCGCTGGCGAAAAGCGCCGCGGCATTGGCTGGCTCGCCGATGGCGTTTACCGCCACCGGCCGCATCGGCGCGGCGGCAACGTTGAAAAAATTTTCCGGCGACAGCCTGTTCAGTTTGATCAACACGGTTTTGTCGAAGCCGCAGGTGGTTTTGATCACCGACAAATGCGGCAATCTCATTGCCGGCGCCGAAGTGAAATTCAAAGTCAAAGCCGGCGGCGGCAAAATCAATACGAATCTCGATTCCGTGACGGTGACCACCGGCAATGACGGCAAAGCGCAAGTGACGTGGAAGCTCGGCAGCGCGGCCGGCGTCTTCAACAACCGGCTCGAGGCGCGCGCGTTCAACGGCAACGCGGAGTTGGCGAATTCGCCGATTATCTTTCTCGCCAGCGCCTCGCCGAATGCGGCGCGGTCAATCAAAGCGGTGAGCGCGATCAATTTCACCGGGCAATCCGGAGCGACGCTGCCGGCTCCGTTGATGGTCAAAGTGGCCGATGGTTCCGGCGGCAATGGCAACGGCGTGCCGAATCAAGACGTGCTGTTCAGGGTCACCAAAGGCGGCGGCTCGTTCAGCAACGGCGGCAGTGAAATAACGGTGAAAACGGATCAAGCGGGAATCGCCAAAGTTTTTTGGACGCTCGGCGGCGTGCTGATCGCCAACGGCCAGGAAGTGCGCGCGTTTTCAACCAATGCCGGCGTGAATCTCGAAGGCGTGCCGGTGATTTTTACGGCCACAGCGCAAGCCGGCGGGCCGAGCGCCGAAGGCTCGGAAATCAGAGCGACCGGACCGATTCCGGCGGACGGCGCGACGAAATCGCAGGTGACGGTTTACGTGCGCGACAAATTCGGCAATCCGCTTTCCGGAAAAGCCGTGACGCTCGTCGTCTCGCCGGCCGGCAGTTATTTCATCGATCAACCGACGCGGTTGACCAACGCCGAGGGCTTGACCACCGGCGCTTTTGCGTCGTTGAGTTCCGGCAGCAAAATCGTGACGGCGAAAGTTTTGGACGTCAATACCACCGAGCTTGATAAAGGCGCAGCCGTGCAAGTGACGCCGCTGGCCGCGAGCCAAATGTCATTGATCGGCGGCAACAATCAGATATGTAATATTCAATCCGCCACCGGCAAGCCGTTGAGCGTAAAAGTGGCGGATCGCAACGGCAACGGCGTGCCGAATTATGAAGTGAAGTTTGCGGTGAGCAGCGGCGGCGGCAGCATTCATGAACCACCGCCGGTTCGCACCAACGAAAACGGCATCGCGGCCGCGACGTTCATCGGCGGCAGCGGCATCGGCCAGAGCCAAATTTGGGCGGAGTCCAAAGGCTTGAATAACTCGCCGGTGATTTTTCTCGCGACGGTGGTCAACAATATTCCGCGCAACTTGCAAGAGATTCGCGGCAACGCGCAGAAGGGACAAGTCGCACAAATTCTGCCGGAACCGCTCGTCGTGCGCGTGATCGACAAAGACGGCAATCCGGTGTCGGGCAAAACCGTGCGCTTCGACGTGACGTTCGGCGGCGGCACGGTGGATGAGCGCAGCGCGGTGACGATCAACAGCGATGCATTCGGCGAGGCGCAAGTGACCTGGAGGCTCGGGCCGAGCGCCGGACCGCACACGGTGCGGGTGTCATCAACGAATTTGGCGGGATCGCCGATTGATTTTCGCGCCGAAGCCGCCTCCGGCCGTCCGGAAAATCTTCTCATTCACAGCGGCCAGGAAGCCTCCGGCGATGTCGGCGGCACGTCGTCACCGATGTGCGTGCGCGTGACGGACGCGAGCGGCAATGGCGTGGACGGCGTGGAAGTGTTATTCGAATTAGTGCGCGGCACCGGCTCGCTTTCACCGAACGTTCCATTGCCCGTGCTGCAAGCCACAACGCGCGACGGCGGTTTTGCCTGCGCCACGGTCACGTTGGGTTTGGATGCCGGTTATCGCCGCGTCATTGCGAGTTCGCCCGGCTTGCGCAGCTCGCCGCGAACGTTCTATCCGTACGGCCGCGCGCTGGCGGCGCAAACCATGAAGATCGTGGAGCGCACCAATAATCAGAATGGCACCAAAAACAAGCTGTTGAATTTCCCGCTGCAGGTTCTCGTGCAGGATCGGCTCGGCAATCCGGTGCCGAATTTTTCGGTGAATTATTTGATCACGGCCGGCGGCGGCAGCTTCAACGGCGTCAATCCATATCCGATTAAAACCGATAGCGCCGGCATTGCTTCGGCGCCGTGGCTGCTCGGCCGCTTTGCGACGGACAACGAGGCCAACGCCATCGGCACGGGCAACGTGCAGCCGCAGACGATTGTTTTCAAAGCCAAAGGTTTTGACAATAACTTTCCGGTCTTCGAAGACGTGCGCGATCGCGAGGTGACGAAAAGCGATAGAATTCAATTTTCGGTTCTGGCGTCCGATCCCGACAGCGATCCGTTGACGTACGGCGCGAAGAATCTTCCGGCGGGAGCGACATTCGACTCGCTGCGCAGCCGGGTGTTTGATTGGAATACCGGCGCGAGTTTGCCCGGACCATATGCGATCAGTTTTCTCGTGCGTGACAGCAAAGGCGGCCTCGATGAAGAGCTGGTGCTCATCGAGGTGAAAAATCGCAATTCGCGGCCGATCATCGACAGCCGCTTTCCGGTGGGGCGCGGCATTCCGACCGAACAGGATACCGTGCTCGATCTCAACGCGACGTTGTTGATGCGGGTGGCCGCGCACGATAATGACAACGATCCGCTGCATTATCGCTGGTTTCTCAACGGCCAATATGCCGGCTCGGCGACGAACACGTATTTGTTCAACAGCCGCGAGCGCTTCAACATCGTGACGGTTTTGGTGTTCGATCAGGAAGACACGACTTCGACGGCGTGGGCGATTCAAGTGCCGGTGAAGTTGTCGGGCTTCAGCGCGGCGCTGGAAAATTCAAGCGTGACCGGCGGCAAGTCGGTGAAGCTGGAATGGAAAACGGCGGCGGAAATCAACAACGCCGGTTTCAACATTCTCCGCGGCCGCAGCAGCACCGGGCGCTACGAGAAAATCAATCCGCAGCTCATTTCGGCGCGGCGCGACGGCCAGTATGTTTTCATCGATGAGAAAGTTGAAGCGGGCGGCCGTTATTATTACAAGCTGGAAGATATCGATCGCGACGGCAATGTTGCGCTGCACGGCCCGTTGAGCATCGAAGTGGCGTCGCCGCAGGAATACGTGCTGCAGCAAAATTATCCGAACCCGTTCAACCCAACGACGCAGATTCGCTACGAGCTGCCGAAAGCCGGCCAGGTGACGCTGTCGATTTACAACTCGATCGGTCAGGAAGTTCGCCGTCTCGTCGAGCGCGAGCAATCGGCCGGCTATCATCTGGTGACGTGGAACGGCCGCGACCAACACGGCAAGGCCGTGCCCTCGGGCGTGTACCATTATCGCCTGCAAGTCGGGGATTATGTTGTGACGAAGAAGATGATCATGGCGAAGTAGTTTCGTAGTCGCCGTAGTCGCGCCTTCAGGCGCTGGATTTTGCTAAATAGAAAGATTTTGCTTGCAGCGAGATTCACATGCCTGAAGGCATCACTGCGAGCCAAACGAGAATAAAACTTGTGAGGTGGAAAGATGAAAGCAAAAATTTTATTCGGCGCGGCGCTTTGGTTTTGTGGATTGGCGCAGGCGCAATGGCAAGAACAATGGCCGTCGGGCTTTTTTAAAAATGATAACCAGCCAACGTTGTTGGCAGAATCAATGCATTACGAGATTGACGAAACCCTTTCTCAAGTGTCATCGCAACCAGCCGCCGGTGCGCCGCAGCGCGTTTGGGTGGCGCGCTATAAGGGGAAAAAGAATTGGCTCGTAAAAGATATTGCTATTGATTGGACGGGCGAGGTTTATGTCGCGGGCATATTGAGAAGAATTTATGACACTGATTTTTTTGCCATCAAATACAACAGCAACGGATTGAAAGAATGGGTGGCAGCGAAAGATAACGTGGGAGACGGGAATCAATTTTATTATCTCGAGGCGTCGGCAAAAATTATAGCAGATTACAAAAACAATATTTATGTGGCCGGCTCATCTGGAAATCTTTTAGGGACGGCTTATGCGACGCTCAAATACAATAAGTGGTCGGGCGACAGGCTGTGGACGAAATATTATACAAAGTATGGCAATGGAAGCGGCTATAATGGCAATCTTGTGAGCGATTTTGTTATTGACCATGCGGGAAATGTGTATGTAGCCGGTTATAGTCTCGATAGTTCTGGAGTTTACCATTACGCGACCGTGAAATATAACAAGGCCGGAAATGAACAGTGGGTTCGGCACTATGGCAAAGGTTATAATAGCTCGGTAGCTGCTGCTATCGCTTTGGATCCGATCGGAAATGTGTGTGTAACCGGTACAGGTTACGACAGCGTTGCGAATAGATTTGTTTTCACGACGATAAAATATAATCCCGCCGGTAAAACTCTATGGACAAGGCATTATCTTCCACCGGGATATTATGGGGGTGATTCTCACGCCATCGCCATAGATGCCGCAGGCAATGTTTACGTGACCGGGAACAATGACCCTTATTACTACTATCCTAACGTGACCGTCGTCAAATATGATCCAGCAGGAAAACTTCTGATGTCTCGTAACTTAACTCTGTCACGTGAATATTATTCCGATGGGATTCATTTGTGGGTTGATCGGTTCCAAAACGTCTATTTGACCGGCGCCGGGATTAGCCGCACCAGGTACATCATCATGAAAATTGATTACACGGGAAGATTTTGGTTCGTCAGTTATGGAGGGGGCAATGGCAGTGTTGCCGTCGTCAGCGACATGTTTGTGGATGATGCAGGCAATGTTTATGTCACGGGATCGAGCTCGCCATCGGCTATTGCCCAAAACTGGGATTATCTCACGGTTAAATATGACACACAAGGACGCCTGCAATGGACGCTCCGTTACAATGGGCCGCAAAACGGAAATGATTACGCTCGTGCGCTTGCCGTTGATGGTTCCGGCAATGTGTATGTTACCGGCGAAAGTTATGGGCCTGGCCAAAATGATATCGTGACGATCAAATATTCACAAAATCTTTCCAACGCTTCGGGTTCAGCAAGTAAATTGGCAGATATTGAAAGTGCTTCGGAAATAAACCTGCCGGAAAATTTTTATTTAGAACCCAATCATCCCAACCCTTTTAACCCGAGCACGACGATTCGTTTTGGCTTGCCACACGCTGCGCGCGTGACGCTAAAAGTTTATAACGTGCTCAGTGAAGAAGTGGCAACATTGGTCAATGAGCAAAAGTCTGCCGGCGTGCATGCCGTTAATTTTACGCCGACGGATTTGCCCAGTGGAATTTATTTCTACGCGCTTCAAGCCGGTGCCGTACGACTGGTCGAGCGAATGATTTATGCAAAATAAATTGGTAAAAGTAAGAATTTTAACTTGATGAACTTCCATGAAAGGGAGCTTCTTCCGATGCGCAACCGAATTCTGATCACCTCCCTTGTAAGCCTGCTCTGGGTAGGAGCGCTTGCAGCTCAGCCGTCCCAATCGTCTTTTCCGAAAACCAGCGCGTTGGCAAAAACTTTTCGCGCCCGTGCGAGCAAAGCCGAAAATCTCGAGGCGATGCGCCAAACCCTCGGCATTTCGCCGCACGCCAAACTCGAATGGATTGCCGGAACCGCGGGCATCGATACGTTTTCGGTGCTCGATGATTTCAATCGCAGCGAGATTGGGCCGGATTGGGAATATGACAGCGAGTTTTGGGAAATCAAAAACGGCGAGCTGGTGTTGAAGCCGGAAGCGGTTTACGAATGGCGCTTTCTCGCCACGTATTTGCACATTCACAACAATCTGGAGCGGCGCGTTTACGCCGTGTCGTATCGCTGGGGCAAGAAAGCCGACGCGCTGGGCATTCGCGAAGGCGCGCATGCGATCATGCTGGATCGCCCCTCGCACATCTCGACCGGCTACTGGATCTGGCATCGCACCAATTGGCATGAAGTGTGGATGTGGATCATCAAAGACGGCACCTGGGAAGCCGGCACCAGCGTCGACACCGGCGATCCCGAAGGCGTCGAAATTGACCGAGCCCAATCACACACGGATAATCCGGTTGCCGGCGACGTGGTGAAAGTCATCATCCGCCCGGAAAAGACGGCGAATTATTTCGATTATTACGTCAACAATAAATTCGACGCGACGGTCGAAGATCCGGAAAAACGCTTTCCGCCTGGCAACACCTGGTACACCGGCGTGTTCATTCACGGCCAAAGCCTCAACAATCAGGTCGACGATTTCAAAGTCACCTGGCTGGAGGGTGACGGTTTCACGCCGGGCGCGATTTTCGATCTGGGCGCGACCAAAATTACGCCGGCGAGCGTGACGCTCGAATGGACCGCGCCGGGCGACAACGGTTTTGAGGGGCAGGCGAAAAGTTACGACATTCGTTATTCCACCGACCGCATTTTGAACGACGCCGATTTTTCGGCGGCCACGCCGGTGCCGGAGCCGCTGGCGCCCAGTCTCGGCGGCAGTGCTGAGAAATTGATCATCGGCGGTTTGGTAAGCGGCCAGACGTATTATTTCGCCATCAAAACCAGCGATGAGGCTGGCAATATTTCCGATCTTTCCAACGAAGGCACAGCGCGCCTCGCAACGCTGCTGCCGACTGTTGACAATTTCAATCGCGTCAATGGCACGCTCGGCAGCGCCTGGGGCGGCAATCCGGCGAACATTCAAATTCGCAGCAACGCCGCGCAAAACGCCGCCACGGTCAACGGCTGGAGCGCCGTGGTTTATCAAAACGTGCGCAACATCATCGAAGTCTCGCTCAAATACGCGCCGACCGCGACGCTGAAAGGCATCGGCACGAGCGGGATTTTGCTATTGGCGGATACGCCGACCGGCAACGCCAACGGCTATATGATTCAACGCGACAACGGCGTCGATCTCAACGGCACGAATGACGACCAAACGCGTTTGTGGCTGGTGCAAAACGGCCGGCCCGAGCAGATTCTCGAGGAGGGCCGCTCGCAATCGGGTTTCTCTCCGAAAGCCGGCTCTAAAATCACCGTGCGCGTCATCGATCTGGACGAACGCTTTTTTTACGTGTACGTCGACGGCGTGTTTGACCGGGTGTTGAAAGATTCGCGTAACACGTTTAACGGTTTATACGCCGGTTTTATGCTGGAAAGCGGCGCCGGCGAGGAAAACGCCGTGGATGAATTTAGCAGCGGCGCGGCGCCGGGCAAACCGAAATTGTTGAGCATGATTTCCGGCGACGGCCAATTCGGCGAGATTGGCAAGCCGTTGCCCGTCCCGCTCGCCGTGGCGCTGATCGATAGTTTCAACAATCCTCTCCCCGGCACGTTTGTTCGCTTCACAACGACGTCGGGCGCGGCGATGATTCCATTGCCGCCTTCGCCGGACGGCAACCTTCGCCTCGAAGCGGAAGACGCGCAGATCACCGGGCCGATCGTACGGCTGAAAGATTCGGAGGCGGCGGCCGGCGAGTACATCGTTTATCCGGTGGGCAAAACCGAGGAGTCGGCGGCCACGTTTACTTTTGAAATCAAACAGCCCGGCAACTATCGCGTGTGGACGCGCAGCTTGAAAACCGGCGCGGTGCCGGGAAGCTGGAGCCTCAAGGTTGACGACGGTGCGGTTTTCATTTATGATGTTTTGCAAGGCCGCACGCGCGGCAATTGGACGTGGAATGAGGTGTCCGAGCGCGGCAACGGCGACGCGACGAATCCGCAATTCCATCCTAAGATTTTTAATTTCGCCGCCGGCGAGCACAAGATTATTTTTAACGCGCGCTACGAAGATACGCGTTTGGATAAAATCATCATCACCTCCGATCCGGCGTTTTTTCCGGAAGACAAAGAAGAGAGCGGTTTTCTCACGGATTTCACCGGGCAGGCGAGCGCCAATGTGAAACTCGGCAACACGCTGCAGCCGGTGACGATCGAAGCGCGGCACAGCAATGTCACGCCGGTGAAGTTTAAAATCACGCCGATTAGCAATGCCAAACCGAAAACGATTACGGCCATTGGCGGCTTGTCACAATCCGGCCCGGCCGGGCAAACATTGCAGCCATTCAAAGTGGTGCTCAAAGATCAAGACGGCCTGCCTGTTGCGGGACAGCAAGTCGCTTGGGTGGTGATTGCCGGCAACGGCGCGTTGACCAAATATTCGAGCACCACGGATCTTGGCGGGGTGGCGCAAACAATTTTGACACTCGGCAATATTGCGGCGACGAATACGGTGGAGGCGCATGCAACTTTGATTTCCGGTCCGAGCAAAATTATTTTCACGGCTACGACGACATCCGGGTTAGCTGCAAACTTTGCCGCGATTTCGGGTGCCGGCCAGAGTGGAATGGTGCATACGGCTCTGCCAACCCCTCTGCTTGTCAAAGTAACGTCAAGTACTGGGCAGCCTGTGTCTAATTTTCCGGTTGAATTTGAAGTTTTGCGCGGCGGCGGCAACTTGCTCCCGAAACCTCCGATCAATAACGGAAGTTTTGAAGACGGTTCAAATGTCCCAACGGGTTGGAGCCTATTAGGTGGCCCCAATAACAGCGAAATTTCTCTAACAACCATTTTGCCAAAGAACGGGGCAAAGAGTTTACAAGTGAATACAAATCGCGGTGTTGGCATCTATCAAGCTGTGAATTTCATTTACGGGCCTTATTATACACTCAGTTTCTACGCAAAAGTTTTAAGCGGCGCCATGCGCGTGCTCGTGGTCTCTTATGAGCGAGAAGGCACTGTGCCGACACCCATTACAACAAGCCTCGACATCCCCAGTTCCGCTGCTGGTGGAAATTGGGCATTTTATAAGATGTCCGTGTTTCATACTGACGGACCGGCGGGCAGTTTGACGTTTAGTGCGCTGGGCAGCGGAAATTTTATGATAGATGATGTAAAAATTAACAAAAATACCGACGCCTCTGGTCAAATGAGCGTCAATTGGACATTGGGCGACACGGCGATGACACAAGTCGTGCGCGCCGAGGCGAAAGTTGGCAATACTTCTCTTACCAATTCGCCGATTATTTTTTCGGCGACAGCGAAACCCGGTCCGGCGAAAAAAGTCGTCGCGTTCAGCGGCAACAACCAAAATGGCGCGCCGAATCAGCCGCTCGGTTTGCCGCTCGTCGCGCGCGTGACGGATGATTACGTCAATGGCATTGCCAATCGCAATGTCACCTTCACGATTAAATCCGGCGATGCAAAATTTAATGGCGGCGTGTCAAGTTTCACTAGGATAACCGATATGGGCGGTTTTGCGCCGGCCGTTCTCAATTTGGGACCGACCGCCAAAGACACGGTGAAAGTGGAAGTGACTTCGCCGGGCTTGAAATCGATCATCTTCAATGTCATTGCGGCGATTCCGCACAAAGTGACGGAAGTTCCGGGTCCGCCGCTGTTTGGCTCAGCCGGAATTCGGATGACGACGGCGCTGGTGGTACGCGTTGCGGATGTGCATGGCAAACCGATTTCCGGTTATCCGGTGAACTTTGTCATTCGGCAGGGCAACGGCAAAATCAAAGGCGGGACGCAAGCGGCAATTTCCACCGATGCCAACGGCGAGGCCAAAGCTTTTCCGGAGCTTGGAACCATGCCGGGCGCGTTGAACAAGATCGAAGCTTCGATTACTTACAACAACCAAACTTTGCCGGCACTGCCAATTGCGTTCTTCATTCGATCCGCCGGTTTGAAAGAAATGAGCGCGGTTTCCGGCAGCGGCCAAACCGGCAACACCTGCGAACCGCTTCAACAGCCGTACAAAGTCAAAGTTGTTGACTCGCTCAATATTGGCGTGAAAGGACAAATCGTAAGATTTCTCGTCACTGTTGGCGGCGGCAATTTTAGTGGGGCAAATTTCAAAGACGTGTTGACGGATAGTTTGGGCATCGCGGCGGCGACGTTGACGCTCGGTGATAAAGCCGTTGCCAATCAAGCCACGGCGAGTCTTGCTTCGCCGCTGCCGGGCGCGCCGCAAACATTTGCCGCGACGGCGCGACTCGGCAATGCCGCGGTGCTGCGCAAATTGTCCGGCGATAGCTTGAGCGGCGCGGCGGGCGGAATTGTGACCGTCATCGTGCGCGTCACGGACAAATGCGCGACCAACGGCATCGCCAACATTCCAGTGACGTTCATCGTGAAAGCGGGCGGCGGCAAAGTAAACGGCAAAGATACGATCGTAGTGGCAACCACTGCCGAAGGCAAAGCGCAGGTCGCGTGGTTGCTCGGCCCGCTCGCTGGAAAATTTAACAACAGGCTCGAGGCTCGCGCCTCGTTCAACAATGCAGCGCTGATTAATTCGCCGGCGATATTTGTGGCGAGCGCCGGCGCGGGTGGAGCGCGTTCGATGAGCATTCAATCCGGCAATAAGCAAGGCGGCCGCGCCGGCGAGGCGCTGCCGAATCCGCTCGTCGTGCGCGTGATCGACGGCACGAACAATGCCGGCAATCCGGTGCCGGGGCATCGCGTGCGTTTTACGGTGACGCGCGGCGGCGGCAAATTCAGTACGGGCGCTAAAGACACGACAGCGATCGCCGATGCAAACGGCGTGGCGAAAGTTTTTTGGACGCTCGGCGGCGCCACCGGCACGAATGCGCAGGAAGTGCGCGCCACGGCCACGAACAACAGCGGCGGCAATCTCGAAAATTCGCCGCTCCTTTTTACCGCGAATGTGAACGGCAGCGATCCGAGCGCGGCAGGTTCGGTGTTTCAAGTGAACAGCGCGGTGCCGGTGCCGGCGGATGGTGCGACGAAATGCAAAGTGACGGTTTTTGTGCGCGATCGTTTCGGCAATCCGGTGCGCGGTCTCGCGATCACGTTCGTGGTTTCCGGCGGGCCGAATTTTATCGATCAGCCCGCGGCGTTGACCGATTCGCTGGGACGCGCGGCGTGCGCCTTCTCGTCGACGCGCGCCGAGGTAAAAACCGTGACCGCAAAAATTATCGGCGGCATCGATCTCAACAAAGGCCTCGATATTTTGTTCACGCCGACGGCGGCGCGCGGTATTTCATTAATCACCGGCAACAATCAGGCGTGCAACGCGCAAGCGGCAACGCCGAAACCGTTGACGGTGAAGATCGGCGATCAATTTGGCAACGGCGTGCCGAATTATGCCGTACGTTTTACGGTGAAAGGTGAAGGCCGCATCTTCGACAGCGGCCCGATTAAAACCGACGAAAAAGGTTGGGCGAATGCAACTTATGTCGCGGGCGTGAATACCGGCCAATTTCAGATTTGGGCGGAAGCGCCGGGGCTTACCAATTCGCCGGTAATTTTCATCGTGACGGTGACGAAAACGGCGGCGCAGCGCATTGCGGAAATGAGCGGCAACGGGCAGCGCGGCCTGGTCAATCAACTTTTGGCGCAGCCGCTCATCACGCGCGTGACCGATGGATTTGGCCGGCCGGTTTTCGGCGCGCCGGTGAAAATCACCGTGACGTTTGGCGACGGCACGGTCGATGGCCGCAAATTTTTGACGGCGAATAGCAACGAACTGGGTGAAGTGCGCGCGAGCTGGCGTCTCGGCCCGCGCCAGGGCGTCAACACCTTGCGATTCGAAGCCGACGGTCTTTCCGGCTCGCCGATTGATTTTCGCGCCGAGTCGGGTTCGGATGTCGCCGCCATTTTGGAAGGCACGAACTGCGGCAGTGTATCCGGTTTAGTGGGCGGAACGACGTCGCAGCCGTTGACCGTGCGCGTGACCGACAACAGCGGCAACGGCGTTGACAGCGTGCAAGTGCTGTTCGAATTATTGCAGGGCAGCGGCTCGTTTTCCTCGCGCGATCCGATTCGCCTGCTGCAAGTCACGACGAAGAACGGCGGCGTTGCCGCCGTGCCGATCACCTTCGGCAACGAGTCCGGTTATCGCCTTGTGCGCGTGAGTTCCGAAGGCTTGGCTGGCTCGCCGCTGCTTTGCCGGCCGTACGGCCGCGCGCTCGCGGCGCAAACGATGGAAGCGATTAATCGCACTAACAACCAGCGCGGCACCAAAGGCAAGCCGTTGAATTTTCCGCTGCAAATTCTCGTGAAAGATCGGCACGGCAATCCGGCGCCGAATGAGATGATCAACTTTTTAATCACGGCCGGCGGCGGTGATTTCAATGGCGCGAATCCATTGACGGTGCAGACGGACAGCGCCGGCATTGCCTCGGCAGCGTGGACGCTCGGCAAATTTGCCGCGGCCAATGAAGTCATGGCGGTGCGCAACGGCCTGCTACCGTCAACGATTATTTTCAAAGCGGCCGGATTTGACAACAATTTTCCGATTTTTGCCGACGTGCCGGATCGCCGGGTGACGGAGGGCGATGTGATTGAATTCGCGGCGCCGGCGACGGATGCGGATCGCGATCAATTAAAATACGGCGCGAAGAATTTGCCGGCCGGAGCGGAGTTTGATTCGTTGAGCACGCACGTTTTTCGCTGGGCGACGGTTCCCAACAGCGCCGGCCGTTACGAAATAAGTTTTATCGTGGCTGATAATAAAGGCGGCAGCGACGAAGAAGTCGTCATCATCGAGGTGAAAAATCGCAATCAGCGGCCGATCATTTTCAGCCGCATTCCGGTTGGCAATCTGCCGAGCCAGATCGACACGACGCTGGACATTGTCAACGGCGTTGGCCAGATGTTAATGCGCGTCAACGCCACCGATCCGGACGGCGACGTGTTAAGTTATCGCTGGTTTGTCAACGGCAAGTATGCCGGCTCGGCGACGAATACGTTTTTCTTCAAAAGCGCGGATCGTTTCAGCGCGGTCGAGGCGCTGGTATTCGATCAGGAAGACACGACGCGCACGCAATGGATCGTGAAAGTGCCGGTGCAATTGAGCAGCTTCAGCGCGACGCTTGCAAGCGAGGCGAACGCCGGCGGCAAGCAGGTGAGCTTGCAGTGGAGCACCGGCGCGGAAGTGAACAACACCGGCTTCAACGTGCTGCGCAGCCGCACGAGTGCGGGCCGTTATGAAAAAATCAATCGCGATCTCATTCCGCCGCGCCGCGACGGCGAATATGTTTTTGTCGATGCCGGGATCGAGGCCGGCGGCCGTTATTATTACAAATTGCAGGACATCGATCTGCAGGGCAACATGACCGAGCATGGGCCGATTGTCATCGAAATCGCCGCGCCGCAAACATACACCTTGCAGCAGAATTATCCGAATCCATTCAACCCGACGACGCAAATTCGCTACGAATTGCCGAAGGCCGGGCAAGTGAGCTTGATCATTTATAACTCGCTCGGCCAGGAAGTGCGGCGATTGGTTGATCGCATGCAACCGGCGGGCTATCATCAAATCATCTGGAACGGCCGCGATGAGCGCGGCAAGCCCGTGCCCTCCGGGATGTATCATTATCGCTTGCAAGTTGGCGACGCTTTTGTCTCGACGAAGAAGATGTTGATGGCGAAGTGAAAGAGTCGTGAAAGCAGTCCGACTTGCGCAACGGAAGCTGCTAAATTAGAAACATCGTCATGCGCAAGTCGGACTTCGCCCGAAAACTTTTCTGCAATCCGCGCTGATGGCGGCTATAAATTTAGCGTATTTATTCAGCACCCAAAATGTGGACTGAATAGTAAACTCTGGCGCGATTTTGCACTGGCTGTGCTCGTTGGGGATCATGTTGATATTATCTTCATGGCTGAAGTTTGATGCGGTAAACCCTTTGGGGTGCTGCAATACGGGTATCAACCCACCGAGAACGGACTCTCCTTAATTTAAAATTTCAAAGCACTGCCGGTTATTTTAATTCGTGAGGAAGCAATGCACAGTTTTTGCGATTCATCCTGCGCTGAGAGGAGAGCATTTTTCGGCCTGGCTATTTTCAGCATGCTGCTTGGTTTATTTTCCACCGCAATTCTTTATGGGCATCCCTCCAGCGCGGCGCTTCCTCCGCCCGCAGCGCCCGGCGGCTTGACGGCAACCGTCTTTAGCAGCGCTCACATCGAACTCGCCTGGACGGACAATTCCAACAACGAAACCGGCTTCAAAATCGAAATCAAAAGCGAGGATTCCGGCGTCTTTACGCAAATTGCGACGGTCGGCGCGAATGTGACGAGCTATTCGAGCGTCGGGCTGCAAGCGAGCACCGAGTATTTCTATCGCGTGCGCGCGCACAATGCCGGCGTTAATTCGGCCTATTCCAACGAAGCCAACGCCACGACCCTGCCTGATTTTCCCGCCGCGCCAACCGACCTGATCGCCACCACGGCGGGCAAAACCAAAATCAATCTCGAGTGGACGGATAATTCAAACAACGAAACCGCCTTCAAAATCGAGCGCAAGCTCAGCTCGGCAGTGACATATAAATGGATTGCAACGGCAGGCGCGAATGTGACGAATTATACGGACATGGGATTAAGCCCGAACACGGCTTATTCCTATCGCGTGTTGGCTTACAACGCGGCTGGCCATTTGGATTATTCCAACGTCGCCGAGGCCACGACGCTGCCAGGCGTGCCAAAGGCGCCGAGCAGCTTGACCGCAACTGCCGTGAGCGCCAGTAAAATCAATCTCGCGTGGGCAGACAGTTCCGACAATGAAGACGGTTTCACGATCGAGCGCAAAATCGGTGTGGCCGGAACTTATAAGCAAATTGCCGGGGTCGGCGCGAATGTGAAGAGCTATTCCAACGGCGGTTTGATCCAGAACACCAATTATTTTTTCCGCGTGCGGGCTTACAACGCCAGCGGCTACTCGGCTTACTCAAACCAGGCGAACGCCAAAACGCCGCCACCTGCTCCAGCGGCGCCGGGCAACTTGACCGCCGCCACCGCGAGCAGCAATAAGATCAATCTTGCCTGGACAGACAGCGCTAACAATGAGACCGGCTTCAAGATCGAGCGCAAGACCGGGGCGGCGGCTTATGTTGAAATTGCGAAGACCGGCGCCAATGTGACGAGTTTTGCCGATATGAATCTGGCCGGCAACACCAAATATTTTTATCGCGTCCGCGCTTACAATGCCGGCGGCCATTCGGGTTTTTCCAACGCCGCCAGCGCCGCCACATTGCCGAATCCACCGACGGCGCCAAACAGCTTGACCGCCGCCGCCGTGGGCCAGAATCAAATCAAACTCGCGTGGACGGACAACGCCAACGACGAGAATGGTTTTAAAATCGAACGCAAGACCGGCGCGGCCGGAACTTACACACAAATTGCCAATACTGACGCGAATCAGACGAGCTTTGCCGACTCGAGCCTTCTGCCAAACTTCACATATTTCTACCGCATGCGAGCTTACAATGCCGGCGGCCATTCGGGTTATTCGAATGAAGCCAACGCCACGACGCTGTTCCCTCCGCCGGCGGCGCCGAGCAGCTTGACTGCAACGGCGGTGAGCGACAGCCGAATCGATCTGGCGTGGGCGGATAACGCCGGCAATGAAGACGGCTTCAAGATCGAGCGGAAAATTAGCGCGGCCGGCGCATATACGGAAATTACGACGGTGGGCCCGAATGTGACAGGTTATTCAAACACCGGCCTGACCACGAATATGCAGTATTTTTATCGCGTGCGCGCTTACAACGCCGGCGGCCATTCAGCCTATTCCAACGAAGCCGGCGCGATCCCGTTCAGCAACATCAATCTGGCGCTGAACAAATCGATGACGGCATCGAGCACGGACAGCAGCAGCACGCCGAGCCGAGCCGCGGATGGCAGTCTTTCAACTTACTGGCGCAGCGGTTTAATCAATGCCACGGCGCCGATTGCCTGGTTGAGCGTGCAATTGAGCTCGAGCTCGCCGGCGCCTATCGGCCGCGCCGTGATCAAATGGTATCAAAATTATTTCGCCATCGAATATGAATTGCAAGTTTCAAACGATGGCACGAGCTGGACGACCGTCTACGCCAACAACGCCGGGCTTGCCGGCACGCAGGATTTTTCTTTTACGCAAACCACGGCCCAATTCGCCCGCCTCTACATGAAGAAGCATGAGAAATCAAATTACCGCGTCATCGAGCTGGAACTTTATGCCAATGCCGGCGTCGCCAGGAGCGCGGATAACGCGGCCGGCGCGGCGATCGTTCCCGCCGCAATTGCGCTGGCGCCAAACTATCCCAACCCGTTCAATCCCTCGACAACGATTTCTTATGCGTTGCCCGCCGGCATGCACGTGACGCTGAAGATCGCCAATATTGTCGGCCAGGAAGTCGCGACGTTGGCAAACGGCTATCGCGAGGCGGGAATTTATCACGTTACTTTCGACGCCGCCAAATTGCCGAGCGGCATTTATTTCTCGGTGTTAAAAGCCGGCGAAGTCACGCAAGTGCGGCGAATGATATTCGCAAAGTAATCTGCCTTAACACGAGCCACAGCGAAAAGGAAAGGGCACGGAGATTTTATCAAAACATTATATGCCTGTTGATAACGCATTTTTAATAAAAATCAATTCCGATTACCGGCTATTTTTACTTGTGAGGAAGCTATGCAAAGTTTTTACCATTCATCCCGTGATGAAAGAAGAACATCATTTTTCGGCCTGGCTATTTTTAGCATGCTGATGGGTTTATTTTCCGCTGCAGTTCTTTATGGCCATCCCTCTCCTAACGCGGCGCCTCCTCCGCCTGCGGCGCCCGGCGGCCTGGCGGCAACGGCGGTGAGCAACGCTCGCGTCGATCTCACCTGGACGGACAATGCCGGCGACGAAGCCGGATTCAAAATCGAAATCAAAATCGGCGCGGCCGGCGCGTATACGCAGATTGCAACGGCCGGCGCGAACGTGACGAGCTTTTCGAGCACGGGATTGGAAGCGAGCACGCAGTATTTTTATCGCGTGCGCGCCTACAACGCCAGCGGCAATTCCGCCTATTCCAACGAAGCCAACGCCACGACCCTGCCCGATCCTCCCGCGGCGCCAGGCAATCTCACGGCCGCCACGGTGAGCAAAACTCAAATCACTCTCGCCTGGACGGACACCTCGAATAATGAAACCGGCTTTAAGATCGAGCGCAAGCTCGCCTCGGCGGTGGCTTATGCTCAAATTGCGGCGGTCGGCGCGAACGTGACGAGCTATGCGAGCAACGGGTTGACGGCGAACACGGCTTATTCCTATCGCGTGTTGGCTTACAATGCGGGCGGCAATTCGGTTTATTCCAACATCGCCGGCGCCACGACGCTGCCGAATCCACCGGCGGCGCCGAGTAATTTGGCCGCCACTACGGCGAGCAATAGCCGGATCGATCTGGCCTGGAAGGACAATGCGAACACCGAGCTTGGATTCATTATCGAGCGCAAAACCGGTGCGGGCGTTTATAGCGTCATCGACTCGATTGGCGCCAACGTGACGAGTTATTCCAGCACCGGCCTGGCGGGAAACAAGCTGTATTTTTATCAAGTGCGCGCTTACAATGCCGGCGGCCATTCGGCCTATTCCAACGAAGCCAACGCCATGACGCTGCTTGATCCGCCCGCGGCGCCGAGCAATTTGACCGCCAACGCGTTGAGCAGCGATCAAATCGATTTGGCCTGGACCGATAACGCGAACAATGAAGAAGGCTTCAAAATTGAAATCAAAATCGCCTCGTCCGGCGCATACACTGAAATTGCCGTGGTGGGTGCGGAGGCCACGACTTATTCGAGCACGGGCTTTGAGTCGAACACACAATATTTCTTTCGCGTGCGCGCTTACAATAGCGGCGGGCCTTCGGCTTATTCCAACGAAGCGAGCGTCACGACGCTGCCCGATCTGCCCACGGCGCCGAGCACTCTGGCGGCAGCGACGGTGAGCAATACGCAGATCGATCTGACATGGACGGATAATGCGAATAACGAAACCGGCTTCAAGATCGAGCGCAAGCTCAATTCGGCGGTGACGTATTCTCAAATTGCGACGGCCGGCGCGAATGTGACGAGTTACGCCAGCACCGGGTTAAACCCGAACACGGCTTATTCCTATCGCGTGCGCGCCTTCAACACGACCGGCAATTCGTCTTATTCCAACGTGTCCAGCGCCACGACGTTGAAGAATCCGCCGGCGGCGCCGAGCGGTTTGACCGCCGCCGCGGTGAGCAAGAATCAAATCGATCTGGCGTGGACCGATCATGCGAACGACGAGCTTGGCTTCGTCATCGAACGCAAAATCGGCGCGGCCGGAATTTATGCCGAGATTGCCACCGTCGATTCGAACCTCACTTCCTATTCAAACACAGGCTTGAGCGCCAATACGGCGTATTTTTATCGCCTGCGCGCTTTCCATCTCGCCGGCGCTTCGGGTTACTCGAATGAAGCGAATGCGAAAACGCTGCCTAATTCGCCGGCGGCCCCGAGCAGCTTGACGGCGATGGCCGCGAGCAACAGTCAAATCAATTTAGCGTGGACGGACAACGCTAATAATGAAAACGGCTTCAAGATCGAGCGCAAAATCGGCGCGGCCGGAATTTACACTCAAATTGCCAGCACCGGCGCCAACGTGACGAGCTATTCCGATCTCGGCTTGAGCGCGAATACCGCGTATTTTTATCGCGTGCGCGCTCATAACGCCGGCGGACATTCGGGTTATTCAAATTCAGCGAGCGACACGACGCTGCCCAATCTACCGGCGGCGCCGGACAATTTGGCCGCCACGACCGTGAGCAAGAGCCAGATCAATCTCGCGTGGGCGGACAGCGCCGGCAACGAAGACGGTTTCAAGATCGAGCGCAAAACCGCAGCGGCCGGCGCTTACACGGAAGTTGCCGTCGCCGGCGCGAATGTGACGAGCTATTCCAATACCGGCTTGAGCGTCAACACGGTTTATTTCTACCGCGTGCGCGCTTACAACGCCGGCGGCAATTCAGCCTATTCCAACGAAGCGAACGCCAAAACGCTGCCCAATGCTCCAGCCGCGCCAGGCAGCTTAACGGCAACGGCGGTGAGCACAAGCCAAATCAATCTGGCGTGGGCGGACAGCGCCGCCAATGAAGACGGTTTCAAGATCGAGCGCAAGAGCGGGCCGGCCGGCGCCTATATGCAAATTGCCAATGTCGGCGCCAATGTGAAAGGCTATAAAGACGCCGGCTTGAGCTCGAATGCGGTTTATTGCTATCGCGTACGCGCTTTCAACGCCGGCGGCAATTCGGCTTATTCAAACGTCGCTTGCGATACGACGCTACTCGATCCGCCGGCGACGCCGAGTCATTTGATCGCCACCGCCGTGAGCAAGAGCCAAATCAATCTGGCGTGGACGGACAGCGCCGGCAATGAAGACAGTTTCAAGATCGAGCGCAAAACCGGCGCGGCCGGGGCTTTTGCGCAAATTGCCGTTGTCGGCGCCAATGTGAAGAGTTATTCCAATATCGGCTTGAACGCCAACACCGTCTATTTCTACCGCGTGCGCGCTTATAACGCCGGCGGGCATTCAGGTTATTCCAATCAAGCAGATGCCAAAACGCTGCCGAATGCTCCCACGGCGCCCAACAACTTGACGGTTGCCGCCGTGAGCCAGAGTCAAATCAATCTGGCCTGGGCGGACAACGCTAACAACGAGAGCGGTTTCAAGATCGAGCGCAAGATCGGGGCGGCCGGCGTTTATACGCAAATTGCGACGATCGGCGCCAACCTGACGAGCTATTCAAACACCGGCTTGAATGCAAATACCGTGTATTTTTATCGCGTGTGCGCTTACAATGCCGGCGGCCATTCGGCCTATTCCAACGAGGCGAGCGCGGCGACCCTGCCCCATCCGCCGGCGCCGCCGGGCAACTTGACCGCTGCCGCGGTGAGCAATAATAAGATCAATCTGGCGTGGGCCGACAACGCCAACAATGAGCAAGGTTTCACCATCGAGCGCCAGACCGGGGCGGAAGCTTATGTTGCCATCGCGACGGTGCCGGCGAATGTAACGAATTTTGCCGACATGGATTTGAGCGCCAACACTGAATATTTCTATCGCGTGCGCGCTGACAATGCCGGCGGCCATTCGAATTATTCCAACGCCGCGAGCGCCACGACGCTGCCCAATCCTCCCACGGCGCCAAACAACTTGACCGCCGCCGCCGTAAGCCAGAATCGGATCAATCTGGCGTGGGCGGAAAATGCCACCAATGAAGACGGCTTCAAGATCGAGCGCAAAACCCTTCAGGGCGCTTACACGCAAATTATGACGGTCGGCGCGAATGCAACAAGTTTTGCCGACACCAGTCTCAGCGCGAACACCAACTATTTTTATCGCGTGCGCGCGTACAATGCCGGCGGCCATTCGAAATATTCGAACGAAGCGAACGCCACAACGCTGCCGAATCCACCGGCGGCGCCGAACAACTTGACCGCCGCCGTGGTGAGCGGCAGCCAGGTGAATCTCGCGTGGTCGGACAGCGCCAACAATGAGGACGGCTTCACGATCGAGCGCAAAACCGGCGCGGCCGGCGCCTACACGGAAATTGCGACCGCTGGCGCGAATGTGACGAGTTATGCAAGCACTGGCCTGACGGCGAATACGCAGTATTTTTATCGCGTGCGCGCTTTCAACGCCGGCGGCCATTCGGCCTATTCCAACGAAGCCGGCGCGATTCCGTTCAACAACGTCAATCTGGCGCTGAACAAGCCGATAACGGCGTCGAGCACGGAAAACGGTTACCCACCGGGCCAGGCCGTTGACGGCAATCTCTCAAATTACTGGCGCAGCGGTTTTGTCAATGGCGCCGCGCCGATTGCCTGGCTGCGCGTGGAATTGAGCGCGAGCACAGCGGTGCCGATCAGCCGCGCCGTCGTTCGCTGGGACCAAAACTATTTCGCGACGGCGTATGAATTGCAAATCTCGAACGACGGCGCGAGCTGGACGACCGTCTACACTGAAAATGAGGGCGCAGTCGGCATGCAAGATTTTTCGTTTGCGCAGACTATGGGCAAATTCGTTCGCCTGTATTTGACGAAGAATGAGAAGGGGAATTATCGCGTGATCGAGCTGGAAGTTTACGCCAATTCCGCCGTTACAAAGAGCGCGAATCAAGAAGCCGAGGCCGCGGCAATTCCCGCCGCCATTACGCTCGCGCCAAATTATCCCAACCCGTTCAATCCGGCGACGACGATTTCTTATGCATTGCCCACCGGCATGCCGGTCACGCTCAAGGTCATCAATATTGCCGGCCAGGAAGTGGCGACGTTGGTGAACGGCTATCGCGAGGCCGGAATTTATCACGTCACCTTCGATGCCGTTAAATTGCCCAGCGGCATTTATTTTGCTGTCTTGAAAGCCGGCGAAGTCACGCAAGTGCGACGGATGATGTTCGCAAAGTAAAGTCAGTAGTCATTGGGTCATTGAGTCATTAGCCCTCCAGTTAACGGTTCATCACTGATCAATGACCAATGACAACTAACATTGACTAACTTATTTCTAAAGGAGCAACACTATGCGCAATTGGATACTATTGGCAATCGTGATCGGCATTCTGGGGACGGAATCCGGTTCGGCGCAAACTTCTCAAAACCCGTATCAAGGCGCGCGGAGCCAACGCCCGCACGTCGATTCACTGCGGCGCGTTCTCAAACTTTCTCCGCATCTGCGCCTCGACTGGCGCACGAGCCAGAACGGCGCGGATACGTTGAGTGTCACCGATGATTTCAATCGCTCGAACCTCGGATCGGACTGGGTCTACGATTCGCAGTATTGGCAAATTCTCGACGGCGAGCTGGACACGACCCCGGCGGCGGACCACGAGTGGCGCTATCTCGCCGTATTTCTGCCGATTAACAACGACGCGAATCGAAAAATTCACTCCGTTTCCTATCGCTGGGGCAAGAACGCGGATGCATTGGGCATTCGCGAGGGCGCGTTCGGGTTAATGCTCGACGAGCCGGATATCGACGGCAGCGGCTACTGGTTATGGCATCGCACCAACTGGTTCGAAGTTTGGCTGTGGATCATTTGGAAAGGCACGTGGGAATACACGCCGGGCGAAGGCAAGCAAGTAGACACCGCGCCCTCGAATTTGGCGGACAACCCGGTTGCCGGCGACGTGGTCACGGCTTATATTCGCAACGAGCCGGATGCGGTGTATTTCGATTATTACGTGAACAATAATTTTGACGCCACCGTCAAAGACGTCACCAAAGAATTTCCCAAAAGCGACACGTGGCACGTCGGCGCGTTCATTCACGGCCAGGAATTGAACAATCAGATCGATGATTTCACCGTGACCTGGCTGGAAGGCGACGTGGTGGGGCCGGACGCGGTCGATGATCTGCACGCCATCGATGCGACCGAGACGAGCATCGATCTCGAATGGACTTCCACCGGCGACAACGGCGTTGACGGGACCGCGACCAGTTTGCAGTTGCGCTATTCCACGGCGCCGATTACGGCGGTGAATTTCGCGAATGCGACGCTGGCGCCGAATCTTCCGGCGCCGGCGCCGGCCGGCGTCAAACAAACATTCGAGGTGACGAATTTAGACGATAACACGACTTATTATTTTGCGCTAAAAATTTTCGACGAAGCCGGCAACGCCGGGCCGCTTTCCAATGTGGCGACGGCGAGCACGGCGAGCGGCAGCCTCGCCAGCACATTGGCGGTGGTCAACGGCTGCGGCCAAAGCGGCGAAGTCAACAAGAATCTGCCCGCGCAGTTGACGGCGAAAGTAACCGACGACAACGGCCTCGGCGTGAGCGACTCTCCGGTTGAGTTCGTCATTATCAGCGGCAACGGAACGGTCGGCGGCAAGCAAAATATTACGGTCAACACCGATACGGCGGGCGAGGCAAAAACCACCTGGAAACTGGGAACGGTGGCCGGAAAGCAAACCGTGGAAATTCGCGCCGATGGTTTGAGCGGCTCGCCGAGCTCATGCACCGCCACCGCAACGGCCGCGATACCGGCGAAGTTGAGTGTGGTAAGCGGCGATGGCCAAATCATTTCAATCGGCAAAACCGCTCCGGCGCCGCTGGTGGTTAATCTGGCGGACAAATATAACAACCCGACTGCCGGCAAATCCGTGGTGTTTACGGTGACTTCCGGCGGCGGCTATTTTCTTAATGGGCAAATTTCTGTCGGAAAAGTTTATCAAACCTTGACTGACAATAGCGGTCAGGCTCTTGCCACAGTCGCCGCGAGCAGCATATATAATGATACCACCAACATTACGGCGAAATGGACGAGCAACAATGGCGCGACGATACTGACGGCGAATTTCATCGTGATGGCGGCGAAGCCGGATGCAGCCCTCATTATTAAAGGCAATAATCAAACGGCGGCGCGCAACACCGTTTTGCCGGAGAGTTTGATGGTCCAGCTTTTTGATGCCGCCAACGAGCCGGTGAAAAATTATCCGGTGACGTTTACGGTGAAATCCGGCGGCGGCAAGCTGGCGAATAACCAGACACAATTGAATGTGAACACCGACAGCAGCGGCTATGCGCGAACGCTGTGGATGCTGGGCAATGTCGCCGGCGTACAGGAGGTTGAAGCGCAGGCTTCCTTCAACAATCAAAATTTGCGCAACACGCCGCTGGAGTTCAAAGCTACGGCGACCATTCCCACCGGCACGCAAGAAAAAGAAACTACTTTGCCGCAGCAATTCGCGTTGCATCAAAATTTTCCGAATCCATTCAATCCGGAAACGGCGATCCATTTTAATTTGCCGGAAGCCGGGGGAATAACGCTGAATGTGATCGATGTGATCGGCCGGCGCGTGCGGCAATTGCTCGTTGGAGAAATGCCGGCGGGGGCGCATCGCGTGATTTGGAATGGACAGGACGACGATGGCCGTTCAGCGGAATCCGGCGTTTACTTCCTCGTCTTGCGCGCGCAACTCGGTCACACAACGGGTGAATTGGTATCGACGCGGAAAATTGTTCTGATGAAGTAACCGGTTTCCAGTGGTCAGTATTCAGAATAAAATTCTGAAAGTTCTTTGTTGAGTCACGACCAAATTCAACACGGAGATATGGAGCGCACGGAGAGAGCACGGAGATCAATATACGTTTTTAAAAAAGTTTTTCTCCGTGACGCTCCGTAAACTCCGTTATCTCCGTGTTTGAAAAAATTTTTTAAATTTTAAGGGCAATTGTTTTTAAACCGGTGCTTTTTTTAAGGAGCCGTACGATGCGCAATCGGATTCTATTCGCCACTGTGATTGGCATTCTATGGACCGGATCCAGCTCGGCGCAAATTTCGCCAGGCATTCAAAATCGGCGTTCGCCTCATATCGATTCTTTGCGGCGCGTGCTCAAGCTGTCGCCCCATTTGCATCTCGACTGGCGGACCAGCACGAATGGGGTGGATACCTTTCAGGTCATGGACGATTTCAATCGCAAGTTCGTCGGTCCGGATTGGGGGCGCAATCCTGATTTCTGGCAGATCGTCGATGGCGAGCTATGGATAACCCCGGCGGCGATTTACAGTTTTCGTTATCTCGCCGCGTTTTTGCCGGTTTACAACACGCCGGATCGGCGCATTTATTCGGTCGCTTATCGTTGGGGCAGAAAGGCAGATGAGTCGGGCATCAGAGAAGGTTCACATGCTTTGATGCTCGATCGGCCGGATGAAAAAGGCAGCGGCTATTGGTTGTGGCACCGCACCAATTGGTTCGAAGTCTGGCTGTGGATCGTGAAAAACGGCACGTGGGAATACACGCCGGGTGAGCACAAGGAAATCGATACCGCCCCCTCGCAACTGTCGGGCAATCCCGTTGCCGGCGACGTGATCACGGCCTATATTCGCCAGGAGCCTGAGGCGCATTATTTCGATTATTATGTGAATGATAAGCTTGATGCGACGCTCGAGGATGCCACCAAAGAGTATCCGAAAAATGATATCTGGCACGTGGGGATTTTTCTTTTTGGCTTTGACTACGATACCAATCAGCATTTAAACAACCAGGTGGATGATTTCACGGTAACGTGGCTCGAAGGCGACATCGTGGCGCCGGCGCAAGTCGCCAATCTGCGCGCCATCGAATCCACCGCGACCAGCGTTAATCTGGAATGGACCTCGACCGGCGACAACGGCTTTGATGGCGATGCAACCGGTTTGGAGTTGCGCTATTCCACCTCGCCAATTACTGCGGCGAATTTCGCGAGCGCGACGCTCGTGCCGAAACCGCCGGCGCCGGCGCCCTCTGGTGTAAAACAAACGTTCAATGTGACGAATTTGAACAGTTACACCACCTATTATTTTGCTCTGAAAATTTTCGATGAAGCCGGCAACGTTAGCCCGTTCTCGAACGTTGCGAGCATGAAAACGCAGAGTGATGGCGTTGCCAGAACATTCGCCCTGGTCAAGGGCTGCAGCCAGGCCGGCGAAGTCAACAAGAATTTGCCCAATCCATTGACGGCAAAAGTAACGGATGTTAATGGTGTCGGCGTGAGCCATTCACCGGTGCGATTTATTATCCTGAGCGGCAATGGCGCCGCCGGCAGCAAACAAGATACGACGGTGAACACCGATGCGAACGGTGAAGCCAAAATGATTTGGAAACTCGGCACGACGGCGGGCACGCAAAAAATAAAAATTCTTGCCGCCGGTTTGGCCGGTTCGCCGGATACGTGCACGGCCACTGCGAAAGCCGCGGCGCCGGCCAGGCTGTCAACTGTCAGCGGCAATGGGCAAATTGTTTCGGCCGGCAAAAACGCGCCGGCGCCTCTTATCGTGCGTTTGACTGATCCTTATGGCAACCCGCATTCCAGCCGGACCGTGATGTTTCATATTAGCGCCGGCGGCGGCTCTTTTCTCAACGGCCAGGGCGCCGCGGGAAAATTTTATAAAACTTCAACCGACAGCAGCGGACAGGCGCTGGCAAAAGTTACCGCCAGCCATATTTATGGCGACACCACCAAAATCACGGCGAAATGGACGAACAGCGCCAACACCTCGACCTTGACGACGAGCTTCATTGTGTTGGCGGCGCGGCCGGACTTTTTAGCGGCGATAGCAGGCAATAATCAAACGGCAGCTCGAGGCAAGATCTTGCCGGATAGTTTAGTGGTGCAAATTCTCGATGCCGCCGGCGCCCCGGTGAAAAACCATGCGGTTACTTTTCGCGTTCTTTCGGGCGACGGCAAAGTTGGAAATAATCAAACCCAGGTGATGGTCAACACCAACAGCGGTGGTTATGCCGCAACGCCGTGGACTTTGGGCATGGCGGTCGGGACGCAGCAGGTCGAGGCCAAAGCCGTGTTCAATAGCAAGAACCTGCGCAATGCGCCGTTTATTTTCAAAGCCACCGCGTTAATTCCAACGGCAGTGGAAGAAGAGAATGCCGCCAGTCCGCAGCAATTTGCGCTGCACCAAAATTTTCCGAACCCATTCAATCCGGAGACGACGATCAATTTTGATTTGCCGGAAGCCGGCGCGGTGGTGATGAAGGTCATCGATATGACCGGCCGTCACGTACGACAATTGGTTGCCGGAGAAATGCCGGCGGGATCGCATCGCCTCATTTGGAATGGACAGGATAATTATGGCCGTTTGGCAGAGTCGGGCGTTTATTTTCTCGTATTGCGGGCGAAGGTTAGCAACACTTCCAAAGAATTTGTGGCAACGCGGAAAGTCGTGTTGATGAAATAGCAGCAAGGCTCAGTTGAATGTCTTGTAGTCCCATCACCACGTTTATCGGGCGATCAACGGAACGGACCACAGCGGCAATGTCATCCGTGCTCGTAAGGCCCGGCGCATAAAGAACATCCGCACCCGCCTCCTGATAGGCCTGAAGCCGCTTGATCGTGTTCTTAAGATCGGGCCGGCCGACAAGGTAGTTTTTCCGCCCGTCATGACCGTTGCAACCGCAACGGCTTCGTCTTTTCGCGCGTGATAATTCCCTTCGCTTCAAGGTCGAGCTGAACCGTCTTCATCCACCAGCCGGCCTTGGCCCCATCTGGGAAGAGGTCGGCCGGTAGATTAGGCAGCACAGCGCGGAACATTTCAGCCAGGGTGAGACCTGGACTCCTGGGAGGTAGCACCTTCAAGAGTGTTCGTCGCATAGCCTGGTAATGGGCCGCGTCTACGGGGCGTCTCTTTCCGGGGTGGTTGACATTCTCGACAACGACATGTGTCGTACCTCCGGTGTTGTTGGAGCGTCGTGATGGCCGCTGCGATGCAGGTAGCTTTTTCGCTGTCTTTGCTTCTTTTCGCGTGAAGTCAATCACCCAGTGTTTCGTCCAGGTCTTACCGCCATCCAACGAGCGATGACTCTCCCAGTGGGCGCTGCGGCCGGTAATGTTGGACCAGGTGAGCCGGGAAAGAACCCGCTGCCCGCTGTCATCGTCCCACTCGCCAAAAAGATCAATACTCCCTCCTTCGAACCGGCCACGCCACACGAGAAAACCGCTAGGGGAAGAAGTATCAGTCCAGGTGTGTTCCCAGCACCGAGACTTGGGGTTGAAAACGCGAAGGCCGAGGCCTTTGATGATTTCTCCCTGGTAAGGCCCTTCAAAGAATTCCATGGCGGCGCAGCCATCGAGAATCTTCGTGGCTTTCAGCGTCCCCGGCCCCTCTCCCCAACTGCCATCGGGTCGCGGGAAACTGCAAACGGCATCCCATTCTCCCTCGAGAAAATCGAACTCCCGTGTTTCCGGCAATTGGCTTTGGCCCAATCTGCTTTTCGAGTTTCTATCCGGCATCGACTCTGTCCTCCGATCCAACATTTGTTAATTCTTATATCGTTAGCTGCGCGGTCACTGTGATTCACACCATTGCTTGAGCATTAGTAACGTCTCGCCCCAGGCGAAGTTGCAGAATCCGAAAAACTCGCTGTCTTCATCCCAGCCGGAGTGGTAAAAATTCAGAACCGCCATATTCTGTCCTTCATTATTCATTCCCATCCAGTGACCGGGACTCGCTTTTTCAGTGATTTCAAAAATAATATGCGTGCCTGTCCAGGCAGAAGCCGGGCTGCGTTTGGGATGAGCACTGATGATCTCCCATTCAACGCGCTTATCTTGGGCCGTGTCGAGCACTTTCATTTTCACGTCGCCGTGCTCTGCACTTGGGCTGTGCGCCAGTACGAGACCAGCTTCTGTTTCGGTGGATGTATGTGGCGCCCACCAACTGCCAAGACCTTCAGCGGTGGCAAGCGCCTCATACACTTTCGCTACTGGCGCGTTTATCCATACTTGGTGATAAAGGGTTGCCATGTTGAATCTCCTTTCGCGTGAATGTTATAAAGGTTAAGTTGAATTATAGGACACGACCGAGGTTGAAATTTATTTTGGTTCAAACCAAAGAAGAGACGTCGCGATTCGATTTCGCTAAAACTAAATTTTCATGCCGGAAGAAATTCCCTTCTTCTTAAAATGGCTGCACTGAACAATGTGATGGCAATGCCCACCGGCAGGATCAAGAATAGCGTCATGCCGATGCGGCTCAACGGATTCTTATACATTGCCTACATATCCGCCATCTCTTTAATCTTTTCGTCGATCTCGGCGGGTGAAGCGCCTTTTTCCTTAAAAACGATAAATGTCTGAGCCGAAGCCCGTTATCGTGTTGCAACAAATTCGATATAAGTTAAAAACCCAAAAGAAATCTCTAAATTAAAGGGCGTCTGCGCGTGAACGGGTGCGGAAGCGGCGCACCTTGGCCAAATTGCCGCAATCCCGCATGTCACACCACTGACGGCTGCGATTTTTACTCGTGTCTTCAAACAGCCAGCCGCAGTCTTCGCCGCTGCATTCGCGCAGGCGCGTGAGATCGCCGGTGGTCAGGAACTCCGCGGCAGAGTCCGCTATTAACCAGAGCATGCGATCAAGAGAATTTTTAATATCTGTCCATTCCCAAACAAAATTCTCTTTTCCAACGGCCAATCGAACACGACTGTGTGCGATGGTCAGCTCCTGATTCAACAACATCAGGTCTGACTGGCGCGGCAGCGAGTTGTTCAAAATCGCTTTGCAGAGGCGATAAATCGCTTCGCGCAGTTCGATTGCTCTTGCAAACACCGGCGCCGCCTCCGCCGGCTGCTGCCGGCCTTCACGGAACAGTTTCTGTATTTCCCCTTCCGTCAAAAGGCCGACATGTTGACTCCACGCCAATAGATCACCGTAGTCGTTGAGCTTGTCTTCTCTCACCGAATAATCCTCCTTATTCCTCTTCTCGGATGGCGAAGCCGGGCCGCGACCGCCAACCGCGTTGACGAAATCCAGGCACAGTCGCCCGCCAATCAGCTTGATGGCTGCCGCAGGCCTTTCTTTTAGTTTCATCGTTGCTCCGAATTTGTAACTTACAAAAATAACTTGACAGGTTACAAAAAATTTTTTATATTGTAACCATCAATAACAATATAAAAAGTTACAAGCAATTTGTCAAGAGCAAAGGAGGAAAAATATGCGTGCGCAACGAAGAACGATTCTCTTCTCCACATTTTTGCTGGCGAGCGTTATCAACGGCATTTCGTTGAGCACTCTCGCCGCCAAGGCGCAACTGCCGCCGGAAGCGGGGCCAAACAATTCGCGCGAGGTGTTGCCGCCGGCCAAGGCGCAGGCTGTGCGCCTCGTGCGCTTTGGGTCATCACCGGCGATTGACGGCAAACTCGATGAAGAAGTCTGGCAGCAGGCAACGGTTTTGAAAGATTTCCATCAAACCCAACCCGGCGACAATATCGCGCCGTCATATCCGACGCTGGCGCTGCTGGGCTATGACGCTAAATTTTTCTACCTCGGCATTCGCGCGCTGGATGCGCCCGAGAAGGTTCGCGCAACGGTGGCAAAACGCGATGCCGTGACGAACGATGATCACGTCGCCGTCTACCTGGACACTTTCAATGATCGGCGCACGGCTTATGTGTTGATGTTCAATCCGCTCGGCATCCAGCAGGACGGCATTTTTGCCGAAGGCAGCGAAATCGATTACAGCGTCGATGTGGTCATGCAATCGCAGGGGAGGCTGACCAACGACGGCTACACGATTGAAATCGCCGTGCCTTTCGGCTCGTTCAAATATAAAGCGGGAAATGGAAAACTATGGGGCATTCACATTCTGCGCCAAATTAAATCTCGCGACGAGGAGAATTCGTGGATGCCATTACGCCGTGACAAAGCCGGACTCAAAGAAACACGCGCGCGATTCCTCACGCAAGCCGGACATCTTGCCGGCTTTGAAAACATCGCGACGGCGCGCACGCTGGAAATCATTCCCACCTTCGCCCTCTCCGAAATCGGTCAGCGGGTGCGAACCTTGCCGACCTTATCATTCGAAGCTGATCCCGGGCGATGGCTTAATCAGCCCGTGAAGTCTGCTCCGGGACTAACCGCGAAAATCCGGCTGACGCCGGACATTAGTCTCGACGCCGCGGCCAATCCCGATTTCGGCGAAGTCGAGGCCGATCAGCCACAGATAACCGCCAATCAACGTTTCCCCCTGTTCTTCGAGGAGAAACGTCCGTTCTTTCTCGAAGGTATAGAACTCTTTCGCACACCGGTTCAGGCCGTGCATACGCGCACGATCATCGACCCTGACGCGGCGATGAAACTCTCCGGCAAACGCGGGCGCACGAGCTTCGGACTGATGCTGGCAAGCGACAACGCGCCGGGCAATTTCAGCGAAGAAGAACGAGCTGATCCTGCGTTGCTGCCCGGCATTGAAAAGTTTCTTGGAAAAAATGCTCATAGCGGCGTGCTGCGCCTCAAACGCGATGTCGGCAGCCAGTCCAGCCTCGGGATGATTGCCACCAGCTACAACTTTGTCGAAAAACACAATCACCTGGCCGGGATCGATGGCCGCTTCAGCCTCAGCCCGAACACCTTTTTCAACTTCCAACTGCTCGGCGCCACTTCACGGCGCTTCTTTTATGATCCGAAAGCGGATCAAAACATTTATCGCACCGGCAATGGCCTGGGCTATTTCACCGAGCTGAGCAGGACCGGGCGACATCTCAGCCTGCAATTTGCCGGCGAAGGATATTCGCCGGACTACCGCGCCGATTTGGGTTACACGCTGCGCACCGACATGAATCGATGGTCGGTGTTGGCGCGATACAACTCCGAGCCGAAGCCAAACTCCAAACTCATCTCGTGGAGCGTGCTTTATACTTTTCTCGCGCAGGTCGATTGGCAGGGACGAAAGCAGTACGGGTATCACTATCCGCGCCTATTTCTGAACTTCAAGCAGCAGACGTTCCTCAATGTCTATCTGTATCGGGATTTCCTGCGGCTCTTCGAGGAAGAGTTCGGTCCCCAAAGGACGGCAACGCGACCGGGTGCATTTGCCGGAGATTCTGAACGACGCACCGTCTATCGAGGCGTCGTGATCGAAGCCGGCACCTCGCCGAGCAAGAAGTATTCATTCAAAGCCTTAGTTGATAATACCTGGGATCAGTTTGACTTCGATTTCGGCGCCGGCCCGAAGTTCCCGCGTGTCAGCCCGACAGCATTGGCCGATCCAAGCGCCCCGCTCGATCCGGGTCCCGGCAAGTCCCTTTCCATCACGGCCTCAGCGACCTATCAGCCAACCGATGCGCTGCGAGTTTCGCTCGATTATACCAAAAGTCGATTGGAACGCAACGACACGAAGCGCGTTGCTTTTGACCAGAACCTCTACTCTCTGCGCACGAATTATTATTTCTCACGTTTCACATTTGCGCGGACGCGCTTGGATTACGATACGATGATTGCAAATGTGCGCGGACAGTTCTTGCTCGGCTGGACGCCGAAACCGGGAACGGCGCTTTACCTGGGCTACAACGATGATTTGAATTACAACGGCTTCAGTCCTTTCACGAACCATTTTGAGCCAAGGTGGCAACGCAACAGCCGGATGTTCTTTATCAAGTTGTCCTTTCTTGCCCGCCACAGTCTATAAACTGAATTTCAATACCGGAGAAAACGTAGCGCAGTCATCCTGACTGCAGACAAGATGTCTGCGCTACCCACTTTTAACTGAAGCGATACGTCACTTCCCTCGCTTCGCATCCAAACTCCACGGCCCCGGCCCGGCGGCGGAAAAATAGAGCCAGACGAAACAGTAAAGCGCGGCGGACACGCCGTTGTTCACGATGGGCCAGAAGCTCTGCGGGGCGTGGAATTGGAAATACGCCACCGCCATTTCGCCGGCCAGAATAAATGCAACGGGGCGAGTGAAGAGGCCAAGAAGAAGCAGCGCGCCGCCGAACGTTTCGAGAATGCCGCCAAGCCCGACTTGCGAAATTAGTTGCGCTGTACTGTTATCCGGCGGCATTCCGATTGGAAAAGCAAAGAGCTTCATTGTGCCGGGCAGTATGAACATAAACGCGGCCACGATGCGCAGCACACTTAGAATTTGCGGAGCCCAACCTGGCCATTTCGTGATAAGGTCTCGTGCAGTCATGATGCGTTCCTATTTGATTGCGATATATAGTTCAACAGTGATTTTGTCAAGGTTAGATCCGGACTTATCCATGCCTGGATAAATTTCGAGATCAGTGGTGTATGCGCGTTTGAGCGAACCCTCTTTCTCCGCTTGCCAAACAGCTTGCCAGGCTGCAATGACAACCTCCGGCAGTTTGCCGCTATTGACAAATTTAGCATATCGCCCGGCAGGAACTTTGGCGAGAACCTCGCCCGGGCCAAACTCGTTTGCTGAATTTCGCCTGAAGCCGACGACTTCCGTGAAATAGCCATGATAGGGGTGCATTACGTGATTTTTAATTGAACTATTTGAATTCTAGCGATTACTGAGTTAACTTTATAGGCAAAGTCCATTGTCTGAACTATCTGAGAAAGGAAGAACATGGGCCAAGCCGCTATTT